>OJBS01000169.1_pt1 | contig 24440 bp, 26 predicted proteins | sample 1590941 | NCBI WGS metagenome assembly OJBS01 (sample SAMN05416785, study PRJEB24817) | seawater metagenome | isolation source: Sea water | place: Canada:Atlantic | collected 2013-11
TGATGATCCCGCGGATGTACTCATGATAAAGCCCGAAGTTCAGGCTGACCGTCGCCACGCCTACGGCGCTGCCGACAATCAACAAAAAGGCCAGACGGGCCTTCCTGCGGGCTTCCACCAGATCGTTTCGCCAGTACCGAATCACAAAACTGAGGCCATGCAGCAGCACCACGTACTCGAAGAACTGGCCCAGCCGCCATCCGAAGAACACCGCCGGAGTCCACGCATCACCGGGCTCCACGAAGGGCCGCGCCAACGCTGGCGCCAGAAAGCTGTATAGCGCCATCGCGCCCCACACTGACTTCAAACGCGGTCGCGGCGCAAAAATCAGCTGACACAGTAGCCAGAACAAGGCGGGCAACGCGGTTTGCAGGTCGGAAGTGATCCAGCGCCATTCGGTTGGAATCAAAGGATCAACCAGGAACGCCACAGACCCAACAATCACCAGCAGGAACAACTGGCCAACCAGCAAATGCCGGAAGTCTCGCAACGTAATCACAAACAGGGGCAACAGGCAGCCAAGCCCGAAGCCGGTTAGCAACATCACTGTTTTTACCTTCTTGTTGTTATCTTAACGCTTGATAACGGATGTTAGCCGAAGTGTTGAGCGTTTTAATAGCGACTCGCGAAACGTTGGGTGAGATTGTTGAGCGGATTTCTCTGACCTTGTCTAATGGACATTTGCTGTTAAGCTGAATGTTCAATTGAACATCCTAAAAAAAACAAGCATAGCGAGCTGGTCCTTCCCGGATGTTCAATGCGAGGCCGAGACCCCTCAGGCATGGACCGCTCCAAAGGGAGAAAAGAATGAACCTTTCCAGGAAAGTGTTTCCCGGCATCCTGCCGTCGGTCGCTCTGACAGCATCCGCGTTGCTGGCAGGTTTCAGCGCTCAGGCATTTGGAGATTGCGAACGAGGCTCATTAGACGCCAAATACTGCGACGAAAATGGCGACATGGTTGCTGACCTGCCAGCGGACGAATCAGAGTGGGTGAACCCCGACACTTTGATTTTTGCCTATACGCCGGTTGAAGACCCCGCCATTTATTCCGACATCTGGCAGCCCTTCATTGACCACCTGTCTGAAGTGACTGGCAAGGATGTTCGCTTCTTCGCCGTGCAATCCAACGCCGCGCAAGTGGAAGCCATGCGCAGCGGCCGTTTGCATGTGGCGGGCTTTTCTACCGGCCCAACACCTTTCGCGGTGAATCTCGCCGGTGCGGTACCCTTCGCCCTGATGGGCTCAGACTCCGGGCAGTTCGGCTACTCGCTTCAGGTATACACCCACGTCGATTCCGACATCCATGAAATAACTGACCTGAAAGGTAAGCGCGTCGCACACACCTCCCCTACCTCGAACTCCGGTAACCAGGCCCCCCGGGCCTTGTTCCCGGAAATGGGCGTGGTGCCGGGTGACAACTATGAAATCACCTTCTCCGGCAGCCATGACCAGTCCATGCTCGGCGTAGTGGCCAAGGATTACGACGCGGCCCCTGTGGCCTCGGAAGTGGTTGAGCGTATGGCCGCGCGCGGGCTTTACGACGAGGAAGATGTGCGTCTGGTGTGGGAGTCAGACCGGTTCCCGACAACCTCCTATAACCACGCCCACAACCTGCATCCCGAGCTGGTCGAGAAAATTCGTGAAGCCTTTTACAGCTTCAAGTTTTCCGGCACCGAGCTGGGGGACGAGTTTGAGGGCGTCGAGACCTTCATTCCCATCAACTACAAGGACAACTGGCGCGTGATTCGCACCATCCAGGCGTCTAACGGCGTTCAGTACACGCCCGACAATCTGAAATAAGAGCAACAGGCGCTTCCGGCCAATGGCCGGAAGCTCTGGCCGGAGTGAATTCATGTTAGAAATTACCAACCTGGTAAAGCGATACGGGCACAATGAGCCGGTGCTAAAAAACCTGAATCTTGAGGTTGACGGCAGCAGCGTCGTTTCCATCGTCGGCGCCTCTGGAGCGGGGAAGAGCACACTGCTGCGATGTATCAACCGGCTGGTTGAACCCACATCGGGTTCGATCAAGTTGAATGGCCACCAACTGGTCAATCTTCGCGGCAGCGAATTGCGACACTCCCGCCGGCGTATCGGCATGGTTTTTCAGGGGTTTAACCTGATTGATCGTCTGACGGTAATGGAAAACGTGCTCTCCGGGCGCCTGGGCTATGTGTCACTGTTCCAGGCCCTGACCCGTCGCTTCCCTCAATCGGACATCGATCGCGCCTTCCACCTGATGGAGCGCGTGGGTATCGCCCACTACGCCAATAATCGAGCCGACCAGTTGTCCGGGGGTGAACGGCAACGGGTGGCCGTAGTGCGGGCACTGATGCAGGAGCCAGAAATTCTGCTGGCGGATGAGCCAACCGCGTCGCTGGACCCCAAAACCTCTCAGCAGATCATGAGCCTGCTCCAAACTCTGGCCAGCGAAATGTCACTGCCAGTGCTGATCAACATCCACAACGTCACTCAGGCGCGGATGTACACGGATCGCATTGTGGGTATGCGTCACGGTCAGATGATTTTTGACGGCTCGCCCAAGGACTTCAACCAGGATGCGCTGGATGCCATTTACGGCGGCATTGAGTCCCCGGACGAAGATGCGGCTGAGGCCGGCGCCCAAACCCAGGAGGCGACCGTATGACCACCGGCAGAACTGCAACCGATATGACGTCGGGCAGGGTCTGGAAGAAACCTCCATTCATCGCCAACCCCTGGATCCGCTATGGCTTGATCGCCATTACCCTGACCTATCTCTTCTGGGCTTTCTCCACGCTGCCCTTTGACTGGGCGCGAATTTCCGAGGGCCTGCCCCGTGCCGCCAAAATCTTCGGTGGAGCCTTTCCTCCCAGCTTTGAGCGTGCCGGACTCTTGTGGACCGGCTTCAAGGAAAGCTTCCAGATTGCATTCCTGGCAACTCTGCTTGGGGTATTTCTGTCGATACCTATTGCGGTGATGGCTGCCAAAAACGTGGCTCCGAAGCCGGTCTATCTGTTGGGGCGCGCTATCATCATTATCTCCCGCAGCTTCCACCCGGTCATCGTGGCCATCCTGTTTGTGGCGGCCGTCGGGTTTGGCCCCATGGCAGGCATTCTGACCCTGACTCTGTACTCCATCGGATTCGTGGCCAAACTGTTGGCCGAAGAAATCGAAGAAATCGACTGGGGCCAGGTAGAAGCCGTGCGCTCCGTCGGCGCCGGATATCTGAAGATGCTGATCTACGGTGTGTTTCCGCAGATCATGCCACGCCAGATCGGGCTATCCATGTACCAGCTCGACAGCAACCTGCGCGCTTCCGCAGTGGTTGGCATTGTCGGAGCGGGCGGTATTGGCGGCACACTGATGAATGCGTTCGGACGTTACGATTACGACTTCGCCTTTGCCATTCTGCTGATGATTATTGGCATCATTCTGGTCAGCGAGGGCATAAGCGGATGGGTGAGGAAGAAAGTATGGTAGATCACGCTGCGAAACTGACTGACCGTGTTTGGTCCCGCTACGACCGGAAAGAACAGTGGACCCGCTATGGGATCTACCTGGTAACCCTGATTGCGATTGTCTGGGCAGTGCGTGACATCGACATTTTCTGGCCCTGGGTGTGGGACGCCCCCAACCAGATTCAGAACCTGGGCGCACGCATGTGGCCACCGGAGTTCAGCACCTGGAGTGCCATCTTCGCAGCCATGCTGGAAACCGTGCACATTGCCACCCTGTCTACCATGCTCACGATCTTCATCGCCCTGCCGGTGTCCTATATCGCGGCGCAGAACACCACGCCGAACAAAGCTACGCTGTGGCTGGGTCGGTTTATTCTTGTGTCCAGCCGCTCGGTGAACACTATCATCTGGGCTCTGCTGTTCGTCGCCATTTTTGGCCCCGGGGTACTTGCGGGCATTCTGGCGGTTATGTTCCGGTCGATCGGCTTCATTGGTAAACTGATGGGCGAGGCTATTGAGGAGATCGATCGCCGCCCCGTCGAGGCTATGCAGGCAACCGGCGCCAGCAAAATGAAAGTGGTGCTGTACGCCATCGTGCCGCAGGTAATGCCAGCCTTTTTCGCCATCATCATCCTGCGCTGGGATATCAACATCCGTGAATCCACCGTGCTTGGCTTGGTGGGCGCTGGCGGCATCGGAGTGCTTCTGCAAGGGTCTATCGACCTGTTTGCCTGGCAGACCGTTGCCACGATTCTGCTCGCTATTGTGGTGTTGGTGATTCTGGGCGAAGCGCTAACCAGCGCCTTGCGCAGGAAAGTCATCTAACGCGGAAAATCCGCTCCATGGCAAACATTCGTAAGCACCTGCCCGGGATGACCCGCAGGCCGAAACACACCCTGTGTGATCAAGCCAGGGGTAATGGACCGAGTATCTAATCTGATGGGCGCCACAGATCGGCAGAAAAGCATTCTGGATTGGGTGAACGAGCAGAAGCATGTCGAGGTTGAAGACATTGCCCAGCGCTTTGGTGTCACCACCCAAACCATTCGCCGAGACATCAACAAACTGTGCGAACAGGGTGTGCTACGTCGCCGTTATGGCGGCGTCAGCCTACCGGCCAGTACCACGGTTTCTCCGGTTGAAAACACGCAGATACGTCATCTTGCCACCAAGCAGCAGATGGCTCAGCGGGTTGCAATGGACATTCCTGAAGGCGCCACCGTCAGCCTGGGTGTCGGCAGCACCATCGAACTGGTGGCGAGAGCGCTGATTCATCATCAGTCACTGCGCATCCTGACCAACAACCTCAGTGTGGCCTCTGCGCTTTCCGGCAATTCCGGCATAGAAGTCATCGTTTCCGGGGGGCAATTCCGGCACAACCATCATGATGTGGTCGGGCCGGAAGTGACCGGATTTTTCAACTCCTTCATCACCGACTTTGGCATCATCAGCACCGGCAGCATGGACCCGCAGCATGGTCTGATGGATTTTGATATTCGCGAGGCCGAAGTCAGCCGGGCCATCATTTCCAACACCCGGTCACGCTTGCTGGTGGCCAACCATAGCAAATGGACCCAAAGCTCTCATTGCAAAGTCGCCTCATTCAAGTATGTGGATCGTTTCTACACCGACTTCATCAATGCCGGAAAACAGATAGGCCTGCCTGCGTCACTGGAAATCATCGAGTGCGTTGGAGCTTAACGAGTCGGGGGCGCCATAAATTCAGGCCCTACCGGGTCATCAATGCACTTGGCCAGAATGTCATCGATTGCAGCCATCGCATCCTTATCCAGCGACCAGCCTTCGATCTCACCGACCGGATCGAGCTGTTCCGGCCGCCTTGCTCCCCACAGCGCAGTCGTCACCCCGGGCTGATCCACCAACCAACGAAGCGCCAGCGCCAATACGTCTTTCTGATACCGCTCACGGGCAAACGCATCCAGCTCAGCCACAGCATTCAGGTATTGGCGATACCGTTCACCCTGGAACTTCGGATCGTTCTTGCGCAAATCGTCACCGGTAAACTGCGTATCCTCCCGCATCTTACCGGTCAACAATCCCCGGCAGAGCCCGCCATAGGTGATGGTGGCAATGCCGTTTTCGCGGCAGTACGGAAGTATCTCCTGCTCAATCTCCCGCTCGAACAGGTTATAGGGAGGCTGCAAGCTGTGAAGGGGAACCGTCTTCTGCAATTCGTCCATTTGTGACGGAGTGAAGTTGCTGACACCAATAGCGCGGATTTTTCCCGCCTGATATAGATTCTCCAGTGCCCGGGCAGTCTCCTCCATGGGCGTCTTGGAATCCGGCCAATGCACCTGGTAAATGTCGATCCTGTCCGTCTGAAGGCGTTTCAGGGAATCCTCAAGCTCTCGCTCTATGCGCGAAGCAGTTGCATCCCGCCAGACTTTGTCCTGATCGTCGTTCCAGTTCAGAGCCACCTTCGTGGCCAACGCAACCTGGTCCCGACGGCCGTCAGCAAGGGCCTTGCCCACAATCTCTTCGGAACGACCGAAGCCGTAAACCGGGGCCGTATCGATCAGGCCAATCCCCTTGTCGACGGCCCGATGAATCGTATCAATGGATTGGGCTTCATCCGTTCCGCCCCACATCCAGCCACCAATGGCCCAGGTGCCTAGCCCGACAGGTGTCACCTGAATGTCTGTGTTTCCGAACTTACGCGTCTCCATGAGTCCTCCCATTGCCCTGCAAAACCGGTTGGAGAAATGCGGTGTTGTGAATGTCTCCTACACCAGACATGTGTGGGGAGTTGCGTGAATTCAACCCCGATACCCTGCAGAATTGAGTGAGGGATCCCCGAGCACGAGGCTTCATGACACAACCCAAACGCACCTACCTCGCCGGCCCGGAAGTCTTCTTCCCGGCAGCAGCCCGTTTCAGCTTTGCCAGAAAGCCTTGCTACGCTCATCCATTGGGAAAAAATGCTCGATCCGCAAGTTCTGTGCGGTGACATCCAAAGGCGTGCCTATTGTTGCAATGGTCGAAAAGATTCTAAGCTGCTGATCTCCCAGGTTCAGGGTAAAAGGAATCGCCGGGTAGTCGAGATGTTCCACCACGTGGCTTTTCCAGTTCTGCGGAACGCCGGGCAGGGTCAAGGCATGCTCCAGCAATCGGTTGGGCTGGTCCCGGAAGGGGCCGGCTAGATGCTCATGGTAGACCCGCTGCAGCATGTGGCATGCGATGTTTTCCCAATCTCCCACAAAGGGTTTCATGCCCTCGTTGTCCAACAGCGATAGCAGAAAGTTCGGCCTTGCGGGAAAGTGAGCACCCAGTTCCACCATTCTTACCATCATCGCCTGCATGGCCGTGTTAGCCATCACCAGATAGTACTCGTGATCAAAGACAACCGCCGGATAAGGGAGGTGCGCCTGCAGAAGGTGATCAAGCGCTTCTTTGATCATTGCCATGCCTGGCGCGTTCAAATCCTGATCGCTGTAAACCTGGCTGTAACCCGCCGACGACAGCAGGCGGTTGGTCGCCGCCAGATCCGTCTGAAGCATCTGCGCCAAATGCAGGACCATGCCCTTACTGGGCTTGCTTCGGCCCGTTTCCAAAAAGCTGATGTGCTTCGCCGATACTTCGCATTCAAGGGCGAAATCCATCTGGCTCAACCGTTTACCCTGCCGCATTTCTCTAAAAAGCGTACCGAAGGCGCTCATGGTAGTTCCTGTGAATATCCGAGTGTTCAGCGATTATCTTCCTCAAGGGTGTGCTGCACCATTACCTCACAGGTAATTGTGCCCATCACCGCCCAGGTAGATGCTTTGTAGCGTAGTCCAACACATTGCGAAACCCGATTGAGGTGATCCTATGAAAAGCTTCGTCCGTCAATTCAGCGTAAAACAGATCGTCCTGAGCGATGTTTTCCTCTCCACGCCACTGGCATTGGCACTGATCGTGGCCGCAGAGCCGATCGCCCAGCTAGCAGGAGGGCCCGGCGCAACCTTCTATCTGGTGGTGGGCATAGTGATGTTGCTCTGGTGCGTGGATATGGCTGCTATGGCCATGAACGCACGGTGGCTGGAGAAATACTTCAACCTGATGATGGTTGTGGATGTCAGCTGGGCCCTGCTGTCTTTCGCCCTGATGCTGTGGTTTGCGGAGAGCCTGCAGGCGTTGGGCTGGGTGCTGTTCGCACTGAACATTCTTGTTCCGCTGGACATGGCGTGGATGAAACGGGTTGCGGGCAGTAAGTCTCATGAACCTGCATTCAGCTAGCCCCGACGCATCGGGTAGCGGCAGCTCCTGTCGCTACCCGTCTGCTCAGAAGTACCCTAATAGTCGGCCAAGGATCAGTGCACTCACCCAGACCACCAGAGACATCAAGGCCCCTGCCCTCAAGGATAAAGGCATGGAAGCATCCATCGGGAGGCTCGGTATATCCCGGTGCTTTAACACCCAAGCAAGTATCAAGGCGTTCAATACTCCCAACAGGACAACCACTATCTTCACTCGGAACAACATTGATCCGGCATAATCGGCAGCCGCCGTGGCGAATAAAAGAGCACCACAAACGATCGCCAACCCCAAGCCAAACGCCGATGTAACTCGAAGCACATCGACAAACACCATCACGGTGTAGCGGCGCCAGAGCCCCAGCAAACGCAAATCCAGCGGCACAATTCCGCCGATCAGCAGGGCAACCCCAAGAATATGCCCGGCGTTGACCAGCGGGTATGCGAGGGTGGAATTGCGCAGCGCCGATACAAAGGCCAGGTTTTCGACAAAGACCAGCGCCGGCTCAATCATTCCCAGGCTCAGGAATCACGGCCGGGATACAAGTCGTAGTTCGTCCCGTCGATGACAATTCGCTCAGCCTTGACCAGCCGTTCGCCGTCTTTGGCGGACCGATGACCGTGCACGGTCATTTCCCGGCCGACACTCAAAATCTCTTTACTGAGCCCGACACGGTCGTTGCGCCAGGGCTGACCGACTTCCACAACCCATGCCTCGCCATCAACGTCGATCGTGACCTCGCCATGGGGATTACCAAGGCGCATCGACTGGATGGTACCGGTGATTTCAAATTCCTCGTCCGTTGCCCAAGCCCAACCGTGATGGGCCTGAGCGGTAGAGGCCGCTAGAATCGTGACAAAAACAGCAAAACCAAGCAGCTGGGTAAAACGCACGTGAGGCATATCGAATCCTCTTTTCGCGGGTTTATCAGGGTAATTGCGCGAGCACTTTTCCATGCCCATTTAAATCTACGCAATTTCCATTTCACCAGACTAGGCCAGACTATGACAGGTACGCCAAAGATGCATGTTCCAGAAGCTTGATTAACCCGGGTTACTATTTCAGGGTTACTACTTCAGGGTAATTTGCTTCGGGTTCTGAGAACTTTCTTGTCCACTCTTGCCCTTACCTACATACTCGACAGCCCCGCCTGACTTTAAAAAAGCAGCGGTCTGTTCCTCAATCGTGGCAGACGTTAAGGTGACTTTCTCGGGCTTCTTGCTCATGGTGTTCTCCAAGTTAACTGTTGGCCTACCCAACAAATAAACACCCATGATATCTGAAATAGGAAAAAAGTGTTTGGAGACACTTCAGCGCCGGTAACGTGCCGCAATGAAGTGATCCATTGAACACCAGCCCGGCCCGTAAGCCATCAGATAAAGCAGCACCGCCGCCCAGATACCGTGCGTTGGCCAGGCACCGGGATAGACGAATATCTGGATGGTCAACGTCATCACCAGCAGGGCCAATGCCGAGAATCGTGTGGCCAGCCCCAGCAAGAGCAGAATCGGAAACAGATGCTCGGCGAACGCGGCCATCAACGCAGCCAACTCGGGGGCGATCAACGGCAGACTGTACTCGTCCTTGAACAGAAAGAGCGCGCTGTCCGACAGCCGTGGCAGCCCCAGGCTGAACTCGCCGGAGACAATATCGATGGCCAGTCCTTCAATTTTGGTCTGGCCTGATTTCCAGAACACGCCGGCAATCGAAAAGCGGGCGATCATTGCGATCAGGGTGTCCGGGATGCGTCCGAAAAGGGCGTTTGCCTGCTTGATCAGGCCTGGCAGGACACCCGTGCCGGTTGAGGTTTGAGCAGCGGTTTCAGTCGAGTTGTCCATGTTCATCTCCGGGGTAAAGGGAGGTAATGATCTGCCAGCGCAGCAAAAGCGTCAGAGCTGCAACAAGATCAAAACCGGGCTCGCATGCCTTGGCGTCCTGTTCAGCCTGCGACAACGTCTCCTTCTGTATCAGTCTATCCATAAAAACGCCGGTGGCCTCCGCGATACCAATGCAGTGGGCTTCCAGCCCGGAACGCAGCACCAATACGGTTTCTGGTTGCAGAGGGTCGACACGGGTCAGTTCAGGGTCTGCCTGCTGGTGCGCGGCCCACAACGAAAACACGGCGAACCGTGATTGCAGCACCGCCACCGAGGGATGGATATCCATGCGAAGCCCGGGTAGCCGATGGGGAGCAGACAGCACTCCGGTTATGTCCTCCGTGCCCAGCGGCTCAACATCGGCAGAGTGGAATGCGTCGAGTCGTAATCTTTCGAGCCGGGCCACGTCGGCCAGATAGGGTACTGATGATGCCGGGCTAAAGGTGTCGATAAAGGCCGGAAATTCACGCCCGTAGAAGGTCAGGATTTGCGAACGCGGTGGTTGCGCCACCACAAACACCCTGGCCATGGCGCGGAAGAAGGCTTCGCCAACCAGTTGTTGGCACACAGGAAACGTGGCAGCCAGTGCATCGATCAGTGATACCACGATGTTGTTGCGATACACCGCAAAGCGTTGGTTCGGATCGGAACCGTTCCACGCCCGCAATCCATCCGGGCAGGGTTGCGCCGGATCAAGCAATGCGCTGGCGAATACTGTCTGCTCACTCACGTTGGCCTCCTGCTTCAACAAGGTACGAGTCGGCGAGATTGACCTCGGCCAGCAAAACGTCAAATGGCGGAATGTCGTTATCGCGTTCGATCAGCGTGGCAGTCGGCCCCATTTGCTCAAGTACTTCGGAATAGAGTGCCCAAACGTCTTGCGCAACGGGTGCGCTATGGCTATCTATAAGCAGCGGGTCGCCGTTGGCATCGGCCTGGGAGGCAAAACCACCAAGGTGAATCTGCTCCGCCCGGTCAAGCGGTAATGCACGGATATAAGCCCCGGGCTCGCGGTGATGGTTGATGCACGAAACATAGGCGTTGTTGACGTCGAGCAGCAGGCCACAGCCCGTGCGGCGTATTACTTCGCTGATGAAGTCGGTCTCCGACAGGGTCGAGGTCGAGAACTCCAGATAGGTCGCCGGGTTCTCCAGCAACATGCGGCAACCCAGATGCGTCTGCACCTGATCGATGTGGTCACACACACGGTTCAGGGTGGTGGCCGTGTATGGCAGCGGCAACAGATCATTGAGAAAGAAGTCACCATGACTCGACCAGGCCAGGTGCTCGGAAAAAACCTGCGGCGCATAACGGTCAATCAGCACCGCCAGCGCATCAAGATGTGTTTTGTCCAGGGGAGCGTCGGCTCCGATCGAGAGCCCTACCCCATGCAATGACAACGGGTAGTGCTCTCGAATTCTCCCCAAATAATGGTGCATAGGGCCACCCGGAACCATGTAGTTCTCGGCATGAACCTCAAAGAAACCAATGTCTGGGCCCGATTCCAGAATGTCCCGGAAGTGCTCTGGTTTCAGGCCCAGGCCTGCCCGTGAGGGCAGCATTGCTACTTCTCCTCGAAGGCTTCGAGTTGTCCGAAGCCTGTGGGTGAAGTCGGTGACGAGGTCTCCTCGCAAGTGCCTTTCGGAACCAGCGTCCAGGCATTCCCTTGATAATCGATAGTGGACGTGCCCGCACAGGTAGTGCCCGGCCCGGCGGCGCAGTCGTTCTTGCCGGCGAGCGAAACCCCATAGCACTTTTCCATGCCCTCCGCCTGGGCAACACCCGGAACGGCAGCGATGGAGATCGCAGAACCCAGGGCGAGCGCCATGGCTGCAGCGGTCATGGTGCGGGTAGTGTTGGTTTCGGTGATCTCGGACTGTGAGATTTTGAATTTGGACATGTCAGACTCCTGAATTTTACGGTCGGCCAAAGCACGCCGATAAGGATTACGGTGTCATTCAAACAGGCCCCGGCTTGACCTCCGACAACAGCCCATCCGCCAGCCAACGCGCCAGCCAGGTGCCAATCGACGCGTCAATACTGGTATTCGGATAGCCTTCTGCGAGTTGCTCACACACTTGAGCAAAACTGAGCCCCTCTAGCAGGCCTTCAAGTGCGGCATACTCATCCGACTCAAGTGTGCGAAAGTAGCTTCGCTGGTCGCTGCGCCAGAACAGGTGTCCTACCGGGCAGTTCAGCTTTTCGGCGACGGGCGGTGTCTGCTTCTGATCCAGCGCGTGCCAGATTTCCAGTGCGTTCCACTCGAACTGAGCGAGCGAAACGGACGGGTGGAAGACGAATCCCAGCGACGCCCACTGCGCCTCGTCGACATTTGCCAATTGCTCACCGGTGAGAATGGCGGCATTCGGTGCATCGAAGGCGCTGTGGAGCCGCCAGTCCATGGTTGCCAGCTCGGCGATTTCCGGATCGGCAGACAAAGCGTGCTGCAGAAAGCGTGGGAAGTTGCTGCCATGGTCGCCCAGATTCGGCGAATGCGATGGATTCGTCTCGGTGTAGCGTGTGCAAATTGCGTCGAAAACGTCGTCACCGAGATAGGCCCAAGTCTGTTCAAAAGCAGACTGGAGCGCCTCGTTCATCCGCGAGCGATAGCCAGAATGGTAGATATGCAGGCGCCGCTTACTCTGGTCAGAAGCACCGCCCGTCAGCTCGGAAAGAATGTCGTCCGAAACACCATCGCCCAAAACATAGTTTTGCAGTCCCGCTTGCAGATCGGCTAACGAACGAGGGGCGTAATCAGTCATGCGTACGCCTCCTCTCGATCCCACACGGGGGTGTGACGAGCCGCCACGGCCCTGACCCGGTCGAGTTCCGCGATCAGGTCCTCCAGCGGCGGAATGGCATCATCGCGCTCGATCATCGTGCTGACCTGCCCGAAGCGACGGCATGCATAGGCGTAGAGATCAAACACTTCGTCGGGTACCGGCGCATCGTGGGTGTCGATGATGACGTCACCCAGGTTTGAGTGCCCGGCTACATGAATCTGCTGGATGCGGTGCGCTGGCACACCGTCGATGAAGTCACGCGGATCAAAGCCGTGGTTCATGCCGCTTACGTAGATGTTGTTTACATCGAGTAGCAGCAGGCAGTCGGCTTCCTCCGCAAGGGCCGTCAGAAATGTCCATTCGCTCATCTCTGAACTGGCGTAATCGATATAGCTTGAAACGTTTTCGAGCACCAGACGGCGCCCAAGCGTTTCCTGCACCTCGCGAACGCGCGCGGCAACGTGTCGCAGGGCTTCTTCGGTATAAGGTAAGGGAAAAAGATCGTGCAGGTTCGTGCCGTGCACGCCAGTCCAGCATAAATGATCGGAAATCCACATCGGTTGGACACGGTCCGCAAGCACTTTCAGACGCTGCAGATAATCGTGGTCTAAGGGAGATACGGAACCAATCGACATCGACACGCCATGCATCGCGATTGGGTAGTCGGCACGAATCCTGTCGAGCATCGCAAGCGGTTTTCCGCCCTGGACCATGTAATTTTCGGAGATGACCTCGAGCCAATCCACCGCCTGCGGCTGGGCAAGAAAGCTGTTGTAATGAGGCGGGCGCAAACCCAGCCCAAAGCCCTGGAACGGCTCACGGAGACTGTTCTTCAGCCCATTCGGTTTGGCCCTGGCAGAGTGATCCATCATCCGTTAAATCTCCCGTTGAAAACCCGGGGCGCGCCGAAACACGCCTCCGGACAAACACATTTGACCTGGCCTATTCAGCCCAGATCGCCAATCACACCACCCTTCGACAGACAGTCGCTTGCCGACATCCCCTTGAAACCTTGGGCCTTGCACGCGTTCTGTCCTTTACAGGCGTTTTCGGTGGTTTTGCAGTCGGCCGTTCCCTTGCATGAGTTCACCCCGTAGCAATGCACTTTATCGCTGCCGGAAACCGCTGCACCGCTGGAGCCAGCAGGTGGTTCGGCGGCATACGCCATTCCTGAAGTCGCGAAGGCGGCGGCGAGAGCTGCAATGCGGGCACCGTTTAGCATCGTGTTCATATCTGTTTCCTTTTCATCTATGAGTTCGAAACGGCAGGTAACCATTCAGCATGCGTTTCCCGCCTGAACAAATAGTGCGCTGCATGGGCAGACCAGATCATCACGGAATGGTCACGAGAGTGTCACCAATGTCATAACATGGCTCACGTCACCTGGCGTGAGAGAGAGGAGGGATCAAGGGGTTATCCGTTAGCTTCCCGCTTGCTGTAGAGGGGCTCCAGAACCGGCTTGAGCCCTTTTGCATCATCAATAAACAGTTGCAAATGAGGGAAAGGAATTTCAATGCCGGCGGTATCCAGCGCTTCTTTCATCTGCTCCAGAACATCAGCCATGATTCTGGGCTGCACATCCAGATTATCGGGGGTAATCCACACCTTGGCTTCAAGGTTCACCGAAGAATCGCCCAGGCTTTTGAGCAAAACACGGGGTTCCATACCAGCACCCTGCAAAACTTCAGGATGCGTCAGCAGAACTGGCATCAGCACATCCCTCGCAGCCTTCGCGGATTCCTTGTAAGCGATGCCAACCGGGATATTCAGGCGCGTGACCCCTTCTGCGCTGTAATTGATGATGTCGGATGACGCCACACTGTCGTTCGGAATCATCGCGAAGATATTATCGCGGGTGCGCAGCCAGGTGGTACGCAAGGCAATCTTGACCACTTTGCCGTCTTGTCCGTTAATGGTCACCCAATCACCAATACGGAACGGCCTCTCAATCAGCAGGGTGATACCGGCAATGAAGTTGGAGAGCGTCGATTGGGCGGCAAAGCCTACTGCGATACCCACGATCCCCAACCCGGCAACAATCGACACCACATCGAAACCGAACTGGGCGAGCACCGTCACCACAGCCAGCGCAGAGACGACCACCGAAAACATGTTTTCGACCAGCTGACGGATCGAAGGATCCATTTTGTAGCGCACCATGTTGTCCTTGATCAGGCGCGCCAGAACCAGCCAGGCCACATAGAAACCGAGGGCCATAAAGCCCGCCCTCGCCATCGCCTTGAGAACCTCAGGGGATGTTCCAAACTGTGCAAGAATGAAGACCAGCGCCCCTAACCCGGCCAGATAGCGTAGAGTGCTTCGCACCTGGATGAACAGAGGTGTTTTGGCCCGCCGCTTACCCAATAGCAGCCGGATAGCACCTGTCACCACCAGATAGATCCCGAAAAACACCCCAAGATAGATTAAAGAGACCAACAGCTGGCCAAGCATCTGTACGATAAGCGCGCCCCAGTCCAAATCCTCACCTGACACGGCCAGGAAGGCATCGCCAATATTTCGCTGGAGCTGTTCAACCAGCTCAGTACCGAAGGATTCTGCCATCAGGGGTCTGCTCTTCTATCTTTGTGGGCGTGGGCGTCACTTTATCGGATCTCTTGCTCATAATGATATGTAGGCTAACGTCAGCCTGATTACCAATCATCAGCCATCGATCGTATCCGAAATGGTGGAGCAACAGGTTCTTGGCTTCAGCCAACCGGTGGGCAAGGATGTTATCGACGGTCCAGGTTGACACAGTCCGAGGTTGGCTCAAGGATGGTTGTATGACCAGACAAAAAAAAGCAACCGAAAACCAGAACAGCCGCGCGCCAACGGAACTTGTAAAAGCATTTGACGACGCCGTTAGCCGCCTTGCTGCAATCAACGCGATCGAGGGCGTTTCGCCCGTATTCGAAGTAATTGATGCGGCAAGGCCCCTGATGCTCAGCCCCGAAGGGCTGGACGCAATCTACGAGCGCGTTCCGGCCATTGAATCCGCCGGGTTCTTTGGTGGCAGTGATTGGGACTACCCCCAGACACTGGTACCTTCCCTAGCCGCGCGCACGGTTCGACACGGCGAACCCACGGCCACCCTGGTCGAATGCCTGAGCCAGATTCGCCTGTTGTCGGTCACCAGAGGCGACTACATCCACGCCTCTATCTCTGCCGAACACGCTCATCATTTCCTCGCCCAAGTAATGGCGATGAACCTTGATCTGGTGGTCAGTGATGACCTGCAGGAGAGCGACAGGCTGCGGCCCGACCAACTCGGCCACGCCGTTCAGAACCTGTATCACTACCTGCTCCACCACCTGGGATACGAAAACCTTCTGGAGCACCTGGTGGCCGAAGTCTGGCGTATTCTGGAGCAGCGCCCGGTGCAGGTTGAGGGCGTCAAACACATGGTGACCCAAATAGCGGTTTGCCTGGAAAGGCCGGACGCCCTGGGCGGCGAAGTCGGCGATGACGCCCAGCAGCTGATCAACGCCGTATTCAGCCCCACTGAAGGTTGCCGTGAAGACCCCGGTTTTGAAGTCTATTCCGAACGACTGGCGGACATGGACGATGCCGCCCTGATGCAGGAAGCCATCGCCTTTGCCCAGGCCATGCACAACACCGGCCTGGTGTCGGCCTACATGCCGGTGTTCATACGCTACCTGCGCGGGCGCTGGAATGCCCTTATCCCCACAGCCCTCGGGCTGAGTTACACCGGTGCCGATGCATTCCACTGCTACCCTGCGCTTATTCACCGCCTCATCGACGACGCCGTGTTTCCGGAAACCAGTCAATGCACTTACGGCCTGGCCATGATGTTGGAGCGGGGCATTCTTTACTCTCCCCCGGTAGCACCATCCCTGTGGCGCCAGATACGCATGACGCTCTGCGATGCCGCGGCCGAGAAGATCGCGACGGTCTTCGGCAGCAGCCGTTCCCCCGAATGCTTTTTGCTGGCCGACGTACTGAACGTGCTGGGGCGGCCGCTGGGCGTGGGTCAGGGCAATTACCCGACCTGCCAATCCACCCGCGCCCTGTCCATGTGGGCTTACAACATGCCGGCAGAACTGCTGCGCATCCTTGCCTGGGCAGCGCGGGACGATGAAATCGTTATGCGCTTCGAAGGCAACAGCATTTCTTCGAAAGAGCTTGGCACCGGACTGGCCACCGAACCGCCAGTGGATGTCGATGCCGTATCCCTGCTGACCGTGCCGCATCTGGACCGTATATATTTTGAAATGGGGCGGCGCAGTATTGGCCGCGGAGAGGATCCCCATAAATGGGTCAACGCCGAATTTCACGGCGACCACGTCGGCCACGGATTTCGCATTGCCGTAGACGTTTTTACCGGCGGCCTGAAAGACTTCGAAGGGTTTGTCCGGGATTTCTATGCCGCCTATCACCCGTTCTATAACGGCAACATTCCCGTGATCAATCCACAGCCTGCGGGTATCGCGGTGACCGACAGCGCCACGCGCTTTCTCGGCTGGCACGCCATCACCATCCAACGGCTCGCCATGGACCCCGACAAGACCATGCGCGTCTACTTTTTCAACCCCAACAACGACAGCGGCCAGAACTGGGGCCAGGGCGTCATCACTTCCACCCATGGCCGCGGTGAACTCTTCGGCGAAGCCTCCTTACCGGTAGCCGAGTTCGTCTCCCGACTGTACGTGTTCCACTATGACCCAATAGAAAAAGGCGAGCCGGGCGACATCCCTGCCGATGAAGTCAACCGGGCCATGGACCTGGCCCGGGGCAGTTGGGCTTCGGGGCGGTAGTAAAAGCGACGTGCTGAACTTTTAAGACACGCAGCCACAGCTGTCGTGCCGAGATCAAGTCGAGCCGGCCCCGGTGCCTAATCGCCCCCCCTCGAACCGAAGTCGGAACAAGGCCTCCAATCCTTCAGTGATGCCCACCCGGCCCATGCGCATGGCCGTGCGCTATCTCTTCCGCATCGGCGGCGCGTACTTCGATCACTTCGATATCGAAAGTCAGGGTTTTACCGGCCATCGGATGGTTGGTGTCGACATCGGCAAACTTGAGGCCGACCTTGGCAACGACCACATGGCGCGGGCCCTGCTCGGTTTGCACTTGGGCGATCATGCCCCGCTTCCAGCGTTTGGCACCCATCAAATGCTTGACCGGCACGCGCTGCACGGCATCGGCCTTGCGCGGGCCGTAGGCTTTTTCCGGAGTGACGGTAACGCTGAACGTATCGCCGGCCTCGCGACCTTCCAGAGCTTCTTCCAGACCCTGGATAACGCCGCCATGGCCATGCAGATACGCGTTCGGCTGACCGCCACGGGAATTTTCAACTTCGTTGCCCTCTTCATCACGGACACTGTAGTGAAACAGGACGACCTGATTCTTTTCGATTGGCATAGGGTTCTCTGCAAAGACAAATGGTAGGCCATTATAGCCGGCAGCGGCGCTGACTGCAGGCTTAGTTCACCGGCATCCCCGCTTTGCGCAGTGCTTCCAGCCAAACCCTGCGATTTTCCGGGTGATTGTGCCCACCTTCAAACCTTTTTCTCATTGAAGCGATCGACAGCTGGGGAGCAATTATCCGTGCACTTTGCACCTCCACCATCGCCTCATTTTTGCGCCCCATAAACGCAAAATTCGCGGCGCGAATCAAATGATAGAACTTACGCCAGGTATCGTTGGTAAGTGTCCCGGCCATCCTGTCAGCCGCAGCCAGAGAGCCTGCATAATCGCCGAGATGAAATAGGATGTGAGCGTGATAGAAGAACATCATTTCCAGCCGTGGATCAAGGGGGCTTAGGCGGATGGCCTCCTCGATCTCGGTAAGTGCCCGCTTATGATAACGAAACCAGTCTAGAGTATGGGCCAGTTCAAGCCGTATGCCGGCATCGTTGGGATTAAGCTGCTTTGCCCTTCCCAAGTGGCCGAGCGCGCGGGTTTCATCGCCAGTGAGCCTGAAAACGTAACCCAACGCCGCAAAGCCAGCCGGGGCCTTACCATCCAGGCGAATAGCCGCACGACCGTTTTCGATCGCTTTCGCCAACGTCAGCTCAGGGTTCGTAGTCCACCCATGGAAAAACTGAATGCCCCTAGCCTTTGCAATCAATGCTCGGGGTGCCGCGAATTCTGGGTCCCGCCGGATCGCAAGGCCAGCCAGACGAATAGCCTCTTCTTGGTTTTCTTCAATAACAATTGCCTGCAAAGCCTTTGCTTGAAGATAGAGGTCCCAGGCGCGCAGGCTACTGGTGGGTATACGCCTGCTTTCTTCGGCCTTCGCCGTGACAATTTCGGGGGCCAGACGCCCGGCAACGGCGCGACTAATTTCATCTTGGAGGGCAAAGATATTGACCAGCTCTCGATCAAACCGTTCCGACCAGACAGTTGCACCGGTTCGAGCATCAATAAGTTCGGCATTGATCCGCACGCGATTGTCCGTCCGTCGAACACTGCCCCGCACAATATAGGCCACCCCCAGCTCACGCCCGATCTTATCCACATCCACGTCTCCCGCAGCATAGCGAAAGGTGGAGTTCGGTGAGATCACAAAGAGTTCCCGATTTAGGGAGATGCTTGTGATCAGATCCTCAACCAGACCATCAACAAAATAAACCTGGTCAGGATCGTCGCTCAGATTGACAAATTTAAGCACGGCGATGGATGGTTTTCCTGACAGTGCCAGTGTGGCGTCATCATTAGGTTCAGTCCAGGCCCACCAAGCGAATCCGCCAGTCAAAAACAGCAGCAATAAAACGGCAGCACCGATTGCCCGACGATTCTGTATTCCGTCTGCTCGAGATGTGCCTGCACGCCCACTGGCTGGCCCATTTTTGGCCGCCTCACGCTGGCCACTCTCGTTAACCGGGCCAACAAAACGGAATCCACGTTTAGGATAGGTTTTGATGTAATACTGACTGCCGCTGGTATCACCCAGGGCACGCCGTACAGAACGAATACACGTGTTGAGTGCCGCGTCGGAAATGACCCGGCCCTGCCAGATCGTTTCGATCAGCTCGCCCTTGGAGACAACCCGGTGACGATGCTCCACAAGGTAGCAAAGCAACAACAAGACCTGAGGTTCAACGTGCAACTTCTCGCCCTTGCGCGAGAGGCCATCACGATTGCGATCCAGTAGATAATCGCCAAACCTGTAGACTGTATCAGGCGAATCCTGCCTCTCCTGCCCTGCCATGCGCCTATCCCCTGTTTAATGACACTACGACCGTCCTGTTGAGAGATCCATACTCAAATTTACACCCATGGCAACTTTGCCCCTAGTAAAACCTCGACCTCTCTCAAGCTATTGGAAACGCAAATAATCCGCAGACTTATTCAGATATTCCTCAGATATTCCTCAAGCGCCACCTTCTTCTCCCAGGAATAATGCAGGCTGTAGCCCGTTCCATCCAAACGACGTGGCAATTACCAGACAGAGCGGGATGGCGCTCCCCAAACAATTAAAGAAGGAAACCAACCATGACAAACCTAAAGACGAAGGCAGCCCTGCTGTGCGCCGCGATGCTGACTGATCTTCTATTGACCGGTCACGCACTGGCAGACTCAGAGCAACGGACAGCCATCGAGAGTGGAGCAGTTCAACTGAGTTCGGAGGAAATCGAAGCGCTGGTGGTGGGCAACACAGTGAGGGCCAAAGCCGGCGAAAAGATTTTCAACTTCTTTTACGGCACGGATAACGTGATCTCGGGCGAGCTGGTCGGCGGCAACTGGTCCGGTACGGGCTATTACGGCGTCACCGACCAGGATTCGGTTTGCTTATCTATGGCTCAAGATAAAGGACGCCTGAGATGCATGACCATCATGAAGCAGAACGGCGCCTTTCGGAAATACAGCGCCACAGGAAAACTGACATTTGAGTTGCTCGAAGTCCGCACCGGCAATCAGCTTTGACAACTCATATAAGGGAAAAGGGGCTTCCGCTTCATAGGCGCAATGGTCAAGATCTGGCATGAAGGGACTCGTCAGATCCTGCTCGGGGCATCTAACGCTCGCTGTAACCGGCGCGGGAGTTCAGCAGATTCATGTAGAGATCATGGATCACGAACAGGGAAAGAAGAACCTGTCCTCAGGTCTCATTCGCCTTCCGATAACTACCCTGATAATCGAAAACGCGTTCCTGCACTTGCCAATAGTGCTTCTGCTTGCGGGCGATGACAAAATCCGGCGCTGGCAACAAGGCCTGACTCTCAAGCACCTCATTCGCCTTGTTGAATGTTTTCGGCGCTCGGCCATTCGCGAAACGCCGCCCGAACAGTTTGTTAAAGACGGTGCACTGCGCTGGCTTGCTGAAATCAAACGACTCGCCAAGCTCTTCTCCATCTTCACCGTGATAGGTGATCCTCAATTTGCTTTCGCTAACGCTCAACGTGATCCCAGCGCAACGGATCACCATGGCATCCTTGAGTTTCAGCGCGTCTCTCAGTTGATCATCCGGGTCGATGATGGCTTTCTGGCATTGGTGACAGTTGCGGGCGGCAATATCATTCTCGCCACCGCAGTGGGGGCACTCCTTGAAGCGAAAGCGGTAATCGCACTGTTGAGGGCGCCCGTTCTGCGCGGCAGGTTCCTCCCCGTCCGCAGTCTCCAGAAGCCCCTGACAACGGCGCCCGTAGTGCTCGATCACACGGCCTTCACTGTCTGTTTTGCCCCAGAAGATATTGGCAAAGCCACAGCCTGGGCAAAATACCTGCACCGGCTCACTGTCCGGGTTCGGTTTCGGCTCGCCCACCTCCGGGTGATGCAGATTCACGTGGTTGCCCGCGTAATCAATCACCAGGCAATCCGGCTTGCCCTCATCCAGGCGAAGGCCGCGGCCCACGATCTGCTGATACAGGCTGACCGACTGGGTAGGACGAAGAATCGCAATAACGTCCACATGGGGTGCATCAAAGCCCGTGGTGAGCACAGACACATTCACCAGATACTTCAACTGCCGCTGCTTGAAACACTGAATCAGCAACGCCCGCTCATTCATATCGGTCCCGCCAGTCACCAAAGCGGTCTCATGTTCAGGAAGATAGCCGGTGATCTCCCTCGCATGGTCCACCGTGGCAGCAAAGATCATCACCCCCTGGCGCTCAGCGGCCAGTTCCATCACCTGCTCAATGATCGCGCGGGTCACACGCTTATGTTTGCTCAACAGCTGGTTGACGTCCTTCTCGGCGTATTCGCCAAAGCGGTCCTGAGCCAGCACGGAGAAATCGTATTGTGCCACTGCCGCATTCACCAACTCGGGCCGGGTGAGATACCCCCGATTGATCATATAGCTCAACGGCAATTCGTAAATACAGTGCTGAAAGGGCTTGTCCTGATCCTCTCCAGAGCCGCGAACAAAGCCCCGGTAGTGATAGCGATAGATCCAGCCCATGGCCAGACGGTAGGGCGTAGCGGTCAGCCCGAGCACTTTGAGGGCGTCATTCTGTTGCCGTAGCAACTCGATGATCCGTTGATACTGACTGGTTTCATCACCACTGACCCGATGGCACTCATCGATGATGACCAACGAGTATTCATCCCGGAACTGATCCAGATTCGCCGATACCGACTGCACACTGGCAAACGTCACCTGATGGTGGCTTTCCTTACGCTTCAGCCCAGCGGAGAAGATGCCGCCTGCCAACCCATAACTCTGGTATTTGGCGTGATTCTGCTCCACAAGCTCCTTGACGTGGGTCAGCACCAGAATTTTACGCTTGGCTAGACGGGCCAGCTCAGCAATGACCAGGCTTTTGCCGGCGCCGGTTGGCAGCACGATGACGGCAGACTCATCGGATCTGCGGAAATGATTCAGCGTGGCATCGACTGCTTCCTGCTGGTAAGGCCGGAGCTTGAAGGGAACGTTCATTGTGTGGGGCTTAATCGTTTTCAGGATGGGACAGGAAGCCATACTAGCAAAGACTGCAGCACTATAAACCAGGCTCCTTGCCGTTAAGCCGCATGGATTCGTTGCGCTTCCGCCCACCTAAGCGTCGATAAAATATACATATTTAGCATTAACTGACGTGGACATCGACATATCTTGCTGATTAAAAGTGCTTATTTTATACAGGCTCAGTATTTGCGTACCAAACGATGCTGGCCGACTGGTGATTGGTTGGTCAAAACAACTTGGAGCAGCATGTATGTTTAGGCAAACTACAAAAACAGATATCGTCCTCGCAACAACCTTCATATGCGCACTTCCTGTGGTGGCACTAGCAACACCCGTATCAGACCTCGATAACCAACCATGGGAAAGAACCCTCGTGGCGGCTGATGGAACGGCGGAAATTGTAGACCTGACCGGACAAGGCGGTAACCTGGAGAACAATGCGCCCCTGAACTCGGGGGCGGTGAAACTTCAGACCGGGCCGACAAATGCGTCACGCGCTGAAATTCAGCTTCGTCCTGACGGCGGTTTTGGCACTGTTAATGATCTTTCTGGTGCGAACGCCTCCTTCAGTTATTCGATGTACAAGGGCAGTACCGGTGCTGTTGAACCCGCCCCTTCGTTAAAAATGCAGTTTTTAAATGCGTCTCCAACCCAAGGTGAGGGCGGTTATACCCAGTTGATCTTCGAGCCCTACTGGAACCAGCCTGGAGCCGAAGGCTCAAGCTCTGCAGTGCCGAACGGTGAGTGGATTAACTACTCCGTCAGTTTTAACAGCGGCCTGCTATGGAGCACCGGTGGTTTTGGCGCAATCAACAGCGCTGGTGGTCCGCCACTACGTACCCTGGGTGATTGGCTTACAGAGCTGAATACAGATTTTGGCGAAGCTAATCTGTTCGGTATCAGTCTAGGCTTGGGCTCGTTCACTCCCGATCAAACTGGCTATATCGACAATGTCTCCGTCAATGCCGGAAACTACCAGAAGACCTTTAATTTCGGGGGCGCCGCCGAAGTGCCCACGCCGGCATCGTTGCCATTGCTTCTGATTGGCCTGCTTGGGGTCGCCGCCCGGAAGTTACGTCGCTGTTCCTGAATGAGTCGCCGAATCTAACGAAAGCGCCAGCATTCCGCTGGCGCCGCTATCTATTCGTACACCGGTGAACTAACGTTGTCGTATACGGTTCCGGGCGGAGTTGCTTATGCGAATCGAGCGAATAGCGGTCTACACGGCGAATCTGGAATACACCGGGAAAGCCTATGCCTTTGCTGGCGGCCGCTCCCATCAGGTCTTCGAAACAACGGTTGTTGCCCTCTCAACAGACACGGGACTGGAGGGCTATGGTGAGGTGTGCCCCTGCGGCCCCAACTACATGGCGGCTTTTGCCGAGGGGCTTCCTTCCTGCCTGTCAGTGTTGGCACCTGAGGTACTCGGCCAGGACCCACGGCAAGTATCTGTGATTCAGGAACGAATGAATCAGGCGCTCACCGGCCAGGCTGTCGCCAAGGCGGCCATCGATATTGCCTGCTGGGATCTCCTGGGCAAGGCGTGCGGGCTTCCTGTTTATACGCTGCTCGGCGGTCTTCAATCACCGTCCATGCCCCTGCATCGAATTGTCCCACTGGCCGAACCCGCAGAAATGGAAGAGTCGCTTCGCCGTTATCGTGCCGAGGGTTTTCGGCACATCCAGATCAAACTGGGCCATGAGGTGGACGAAGACATCGACCTGATTCGCAGGCTCAGCAAACTCAAACAACCGGATGAACTCTGGGTAGGCGATATCAATGGCGCCTGGCGGCGCGATCAGGTACTGCGATTTTCAAAGGCGATTGAGGATGTGGATATCTACCTTGAGCAACCCTGCCGCAGTTACGACGAGTGCCTGTCGGTCAGGCGGCGTGCCAAGCATGTGATCAAACTGGATGAAGCGTTCAACACCTTGAGCGAGGTTCAGCGTGGGCTCAGAGACGATGCCATGGACGCGATTGCCTTGAAAGTCAGCAAGTTCGGTGGGCTTACGCCCTCCCGGATCATTCGGGATGTGTGTGCCGAGGCCGGCATCCCCATGACCATTGAAGACGCCTGGGGCAGTGGCATCGCGACGGCTGCCTATGCGCACCTCGCCGCCAGCACCTCCCCCAGAGCCTTGCTGAACACCACCGACTTGCACAACTACAACACCTGTCTCTTATACACATCTGACGCTGCCGACGAATAGAGAGG
>OJBS01000171.1_pt1 | contig 24375 bp, 22 predicted proteins | sample 1590941 | NCBI WGS metagenome assembly OJBS01 (sample SAMN05416785, study PRJEB24817) | seawater metagenome | isolation source: Sea water | place: Canada:Atlantic | collected 2013-11
TACGAGATCATGCCTAGTCTCGTGGGCTCGGAGATGTGTATAAGAGACAGATCGTTGACACGCGTGGCCTGCTGGTCCACATCCGAAGTGGTGCTACTCACCGAGCGGATCAATTCCGCAATCCGGTCCGTCATATTGTTGAACTCGGTGGTCAGTTCACCCAGTTCATCACGATTATCCAATTGGATGTGAGTCGTCATATCGCCCTCAGCCACGGATCTTGCTGCCGTGCTGAAACGGTTAATAGCCGTGCGTACCGACATGAAGAAGCCGACATAGAGATAAACCACCACCAACAGAACAATCACCAGTGCGGCAATAATCAACTGCCGTTGCTGCAGCTCGCCCTCCAGTCGTGAGTTCAAGTTTGCGCCGACGACGTCGAAAATTCCGGCCTTGAGCGCATCGTAATGGGCAAGCTGATTCTCGATGGTACGGTTGAAATCCCGCCAGGGTAACTCCAGGCGCATAGGCGTAATGATATTGGTATCCAGCTCGTCACGCACAACCACCAGACTCTCGAGAATACCGTCGACCGCGTCACCTGTCGTTTCCTCGAGGGTCGGCGATGCATCCATCGATACCGTTAATGCAGGCCCGAGCAACGAGGCGCGGTTGGTCAACTCATCATAAATTTCATTGAGGCCGTCACTGAGGTTGTACCCCACCTGCCCATCGAGGAGCGCAAATATCCCGAAAGTCCTGGCCCGACCAATGATGCTGCGGGCATCCGGCAACGACTCACGCAACAGGCCCAGGAGCAGCAGGTTTTCACGTGAGGCGTCCTGCCCCAGACCGGAAATTTCAATGGTCGCGGACAACAGCGCCCGCACTTTCTGGACGAATTCCTGATAGTACTTGAACTGGGGGTCGATATTGCCCTGATAACTGTCCATCGATTTGAGCGTTTGCCACTCCTCCACCAGCATCGCTACCTGCTGGGACCAGTTACCGGATTCATCAAAACGAGCCTCTGCGCTAACCAGTTCCTCAAGAAGCCTATCAATGGTTTCTGACGATTCTGCGGATTTCGAAAGCAGTTCATTGTCATCCTTGATCTTGCCAGGAGCTCGGAAGTCCCGGTATGCCATGGATTCTGCCAGCAGCGTATCCACCTTTTCGAGTTGCTCCAACCCCTCAACACCCCGGGTCATGGTATCAACCGACCGGTTCAGTTCACTGATGACCAACCAGGAAAGGGCGATAATGGGAAGCAGGAACAACACACTGATCAGGCTGAACTTGTAAAACATCGGCAGCCGATTCATCAGCGCTACTGCAGGCTTGATAAGGTGGTTCACGTGTACCCCCACAGAGAGCGTCGAAAGGATGGAACTTTATTTTATTTGTTTATATTGTCGACTAAAGTACTACAAACTTGAGCACTATTCGGCGTAAAAATGTAACTTTTGTGAAATGTCGGGGTTAGAGAACGCCGGCAATGACCAGCAGCGCAAGGATGCAGATCCAGACCAGCATGCTTCGGTTCAGCAAATCCCGGATGGCCTCCAGGCTGCGACCGCCAAAACTGGCCCACTCTTCTGGATGAATCTTTGAGAACCGTTCCGGCTCCAACGCATAGCCCGTCAGTGCCGCGCCGGCGGCGCCCATCAATAGCTGGCTGGTTTTGAGGGTAAAATCGAACAGCATCCGTTTTCCTTCTTTCATCCAGCCAGCGAGGTCACCGGCGACTCCGAACGTGAAGGACAGCAGTCGTGAGGGAAGCCAATTGAGTATTTCCGCCAGTCGGGAAAACCCTGGCCTTGCTGCTGCATGCGGCCAGTGGTCCCTCAACGCGATAATACCTCTCGCAAAGAAGGCTACCGCAATACCGCCTACGGCATACCAGAAAGCGACCAGAAAAAAGCGCTCAAAAACGTTGACCAGCAGCGTACGTGACAATGCCAGATGCATCTCATCAGGCGATGTTGCCGCGCCCCGCTCCTCAGCCGGCAAACTATCCATAACGTGATGCCACGCGGACTGCATGTCGCCCCTCGCCCAGGACTGACTGTAAACCTCCAGGCGAGCACGCCAACCCGGTGCCCCCATCAACAACACCATCAACAGGAATTCCAGTGGATACGCGGCCATGCGCCAGCCAATCGTGTGCAGATAGTACTCCCCGGCCGCCAGTATCAGCGAGGGCACAAGAACAATAGACAGCCCCTTCCATCGGCTTGCCTCGTTACCAGAGCTCCCGGTACTTCCCCGCTTAAAGGCGGAACGCCACAATGCCTCCGAAGACCAGGCGCTGACCGCATCCAGCTTGCGTCTGACCAGGTAGGCCAACAGGAAAACCACCAATACCATCAGTTGTCCGCTCCGTTGCCATGCCCTGCACCAAGCAGTTGCCGGTATCGGGGCCAATCAAAAGCCGGGCCTGGATCGGTTTTGCGACCGGGTGCAATATCGCTGTGCCCGGTGATCCGCTCTCGCGTGATGGTCGGCCATGACTTCATGATCAATAGCGACAAATCAGCAAGCACTTCATATTGTGCCGTGGTGTAGGGAATGTCGTCTGCGCCCTCCAGCTCAATACCGATTGAATAATCATTGCACTCCTCACGGCCCTGAAAGCTGGACCGCCCGGCATGCCACGCGCGCTCCAACAAGCTGACGAACTGAAGGCATGCGCCATCCCGGCGGATCAGCAGGTGTGACGAAACCTTCATATCGGCGATGGTCTCGAAATAGGGGTGCTCAGAGGGAGACAGTTGGTTGCAGAAAAACCGTTCAATGGCATCGCCTCCAAACTGCCCCGGAGGCAGGCTGATATTATGCACAACCAACAGGGATATCGCCGCACCTTCGGGGCGTTTGCCAAAATTTGGAGACGGACACCAGCGAGCGCCAGCTACCCGACCGGTCATCCGTAACCCGGCGACAGCCGGTGGCGACAGGTCAATGGAATCGTGGGAAGGGATGGTTTCAGACAATGTGGTTCCAACAGGCCGGTGGCGAACGGTTCGGACAACCAGTGCGTTCGCCGTTGTTGCTTTGATGCTCCTGATTGAAGCACAAAGTCTCCGGTCTTGCTATACGGTCAGTCCTTGCGGCTGCTGCGAAGGTTGTCGATGATGGATTCCAGCGCCCGGTCGAATATCAGGCCGTCATCCAACATGGAGATCTCGTCCGCTGCGAGAGCCCGTGCCAGGTTTTCACGTTGATATTCAGCCACTTTGGCACCACTGCGATTAACGAAGATGTATTTGCCCGTCGCCTTGATAAACGCCGCCAGCTTGCAGCGGGTTTTGTTGCCATCACGGGTCAGCTCGATCCAGGAACCAACACGAAGGCCGTCAGCCCGCTCCAGCCACTGAAGCTCGACGTTTTCGACGGAGCTCTCCACCGATGCCTCTACGGCCGGTTTTTCAGGGCTTGCAGGCCCAACGGCTGCAGACATGGCGACGTCCGAGGCCCCTGAGGCGTCTGATACGACACCCTCAAAAGACGGCTCCGCTTTTTCCGGGGCTTTGGGCGCTGCATCCGGCAGGCTCTTGGAGACCACAGACGGTTCCGCCTCCACCTTTTTGGGCGCAGCCTGGGGTTCAGGTTCGGGCGCGACGATAGGACGTGTCGTGGTGGCAAGGCGTTGGAATACATCCACGTGTGCCAGCTCAAGGTCTCTTATGGCGGCGTCGGTCGCAAACGGGTCCCACGAAATTTCCTGCAGGGCGTTTCTCAGACCGTCGACGATTCCCGGAATCGACCGTAGCAACGCGCTGCGGGTGTTGTTGTCGACGGGCCTGGGATCAACACTCCAGATGAGTTGCCGGGTCAGGTCACATGCCTCATCCCAGCGCTCACTGTCTTCACCCTCACGCAACACGATCCACTGCAGATACTTGGCCCACGCCTCATTCAATAGCGTGACAACCGGCGGAGACAAATCCCGACCGGTAATCTGTTCGTTCAGCAGGTTCTCAGACGCCTTGGATGCCCTCTCCTGCTTGGCCCTGCCTTCCTCTGCATCACGCAGACGCTGCTCCACAAGCTCCCTGCGACGACGGTCCAGATCCATGAAATGGCCGAAGTCGCTGAGCAGCTCACTGAAAATATCGACGTTGTCGGTGAATTCATTAAGCACGCGATCGACCACCGACTCGATCTTGTCTCGTAGCGGATCACGTTGGCCGGGCTTTTTCTCAGTCCAACCGATAGCGGACATGGCCAGCTCATTCAGCAGCTTCCGTACCGGATGCCCACCCCGGTTAAAGAAATTGTTGTCGCTCAGAGCGACCTTGAGCACGGGAATCTGAAGGCGCCCGATCACGGCCTTCATTACCGGGTGTAGCTGACGGTCCTCCAGGATAAAATCGAACAACATGGACACCAGATTGATGACGTCGCTGTCCACCTGGCCGACGTCATGTTTTCTCCCGGCGTCCGACCGGAATACCTGCTGTAGTTGCTCTGACAGAGGCACAACCTCACCCTGCCCCCAATGGACAGACTGGGACTGAATTTCGTGAAGCCGCGCCATCAGTGTGCGGGTATCGAGCGCGCCTGCGCTGGGTGGCCCACTGCTCTCTGTGCCGTACTCCGTCGAATTCTGCCCCTGGTGCAACAGGGCACTCAGTTCCGAAAACGTTGCCCGCACATCGTCAGACGGCGCAGTGAGCGGCCCCGACGCATCTGATTCCGAGCGTGCTGACAGCGTCCCGGTGGTCCGTCCCCCAGCCGGGGCATAGTTTCCAGACGCGCTCTGACCACCGACCGGCGGGCGACGCATGTCGGGCAGCACCCCTTCGGCGATCAGTGTTTTGTTGGCATCCTTGTAAAAATCGCCCAGAACACCCACGAGCAGGCGGTCGAACAGTTTAAGCACCACCAGCTTGGCACGGATATCGATATCCAGGTCAGAGCAGGCTTCCGCAACCCCTCCGCAGATCACCTCCGGGCTCAGGGGCATCTGACTGTCCTCCAGACGCACCGAGGGCAGCAGATGAGCAACCCGCACATTCAGCAGGCGTATTACCTCCGCGTGTTGGTTGCGGAGTTTGTTGATCAGGTTGTCGATGGCGACCTGCTGCTCCAGATCGGAATGGTCCAGCAACGCCAGCGAGTCCTGATCCACCTCATCCAGGGTGCCACTGCCACCACCCGGCTTGAACGAACCAATGTCATTGAAAGCACGGCTGACATACTGCAGCACGGACACGGTCATATTCTTGCGCCGCAGCCTCAACTCACGCATGGCGTCGAAGTAAGCAGTCTGGTCCTGGTTGCTTCCAGCCTTGTCCGCCAGCTCAAAGAGCGCGTCATCCGCCTTGTCGAAAAAACCAGACAGCACAGACTTCAGTGACTGACCCGATACGTCACGCAGGCGTACCAGAGAGCCCGGCAGGGAAAACCTGTCAGGAAGCTTCTGGCTCTTGAGACTTACAACCTTGTTATCCTGCGCCATTCGGCTGCTCCGGGTGGTATCTGGAGAAATGTGTTATTGCACATCTTAGGCCTTACCCACGTCACCTTGTGTCAGAATTTGTCACCTTTTGTGTTTAAGTGATGGTTGTCACAGTTTAGCACCCCACCCTTCCAGGTTTGGCGAATCTGGCGAAGGCCTATAGAATCACATCCGCACACCCAATGTGCCTCAAAACCGCCACTGAACGACCGGAAACTCTGCCATGATCCCAGCCGAACTGCTTCGTCAGTCCCGCATCGAAACCGTTGCACAAAGCCTGCGTGAAGACATTGGAGATGGCGACATTACTGCCATGCTGATTCCGCAGGCGCGCATCCGTCGCGGACATGTCATTACCCGGGATGCCGCAACCATTGCCGGACGCGCATGGGTTGAGGAGGTGTTCCGGCAGGTGGACCCGGGGGTCACCCTGAGCTGGGAGGTGCAAGACGGAGACGAGGCAAGCCCCGGCCAATCGCTGTTTTCCATGGAAGGCCCAGCCCGCAGCCTGCTCACCGCCGAGCGCTCAGCCCTGAACTGGCTGCAGCTGCTGTCCGGCGTTGCCACCACGTGTGCCGGCCATGCCCGCCGTGTCGCCCATACCGGTGTCCAGCTATTGGATACCCGCAAGACCCTGCCGGGCCTGCGGCTGGCGCAGAAATACGCGGTTACCTGTGGTGGCTGCCATAACCATCGCATTGGTCTGTGGGATGCCTTTCTGATCAAGGAAAACCACATTGCCGCCTGTGGCTCTATTGCCAATGCAGTCAGCGAGGCCCGCCGCATTGCCCCTGGCCGACCGGTAGAAGTGGAAACCGAAAACCTGGACGAACTGGATCAGGCCCTGGCCGCAGGCGCGGATATCATTATGCTGGATGAATTCTCACTGGCGGACATGCGTCAGGCGGTTGTCCGCACGGCGGGCGCCGCAAAGCTGGAAGCATCGGGCGGCATCAGCAGCGAGACGCTGGTACCGATTGCCGAGACAGGGGTTGACTACATTTCTATCGGAGCGCTGACCAAGGATGTCCGGGCGGTGGACCTGTCCATGCGCCTGGACATACACGACTGAATCGGTCGGAGACCCCATTTCTACACTCAGGGCTGACCGGACAGCAGGCGGTCCATTTCTGCCAACTCGCTAATCAGGACGGTCCCTGACTCTTCCCGGCCCCGGAAGTGCTCTTCCGCCATCGGTGCCATACCGGACACCTGAGGCAGGGGGTGGCCGCCTTCAATCAACGCTTTCATGCGGCTGACAAAGACGAACTGCAGCCACTGGGTAAACTCCAGCGTGTCCACGGCAAATGGCTGGGCGCTCTGCAGCGCCTCTGGCGATGGCGGCTCGCTCTCCCACGCATCGAGTCGCCGCAATTCAATCTCTATCTGAAGCAGACTATCCGCGACACGGGCGGTATGGTCGGACGAATTCGCCATAGATACGCTCACTCTTAATCTGCCAGGGGTTCCAGTTCAACGGTTTCGCCATGAAGCACTCGATACAGGTCTTCATACTGCCGTGTCAGCAGATGTTTCGGTGCCATATGAATCAACGGTTGCCGGCTCTGGTGCGACTCCTTCATCTTCACCGAACTGGACAACCTCACCGGCAATACGGGCAGGCCCTCGTCCATCAGCTCGCGCACCAGCTTCTTTGGCAGGCTGGCGCGGGGCTGGAACTGGTTCGCGACAATACCTTCGACCACGAGGTCTTCGTTGTGGTCTTCCTGCAGCTCCTGGATCTCGTGAAGGATGCTGTAGAGGGCCTGACGGGAAAAATCATCGCAATCGAAAGGGATCAGGCAGCGCTGCGCCGCAATCAATGCCGATCGAGTGTAGAAATTGAGCGCCGGCGCCGTATCAATGTAGATTTCGTCAAACGACTCACCAAGCTTCTTCAGCGCTTCCCTCAGCTTGTAGATCTTGTGCTTGGCTTCCAGCTTGCGCTCCAGAAAATCCAGTTCCGGGCTGGAAGGCATAACAAACAGGTTGTCGAAGGGAGAGGCGTGGACAAATTCGTCCGCGCGCCGATTGAACACGGTAAACGCCACCGTCTGCTCAAGATAGTCGGCAACGGTATCCTTGAGCTCGCCCGCAGGCCTACCTAGCAGGTAGTGGGTGGAGTTACCCTGGGGATCAAGATCGACAACCAGTGTTCGTTTGCCCCGGGCAGCGCTGATCGCGGCCAGGTTACAGGTGATACTGGACTTGCCGACGCCACCTTTCTGGTTAAACACTACTCGTCTCATGCTGCTTCCTCTGACAGTTTCCCTGCGAATATAACGCCCTACCAGCCCAACACCGACTTAACGAACGGGATCGTCAGCCGCCGCTGGGCGCGTAATGAATTTTCATCCAGGCGATCCAGAATCGCCAGTAGATCAGCCAGCTTCCGGGGTGCTCGTCTGAGTATGAATACAGCCACATCGTCACTGAGGACAAGGCCGCGCTGTTCCGCCCTCGCCATCAGTATCCTCAGGCGATCATCGTCGCGATGGATCCCCAGCTGAATGGTCAGACCATGACTCAACCGGGACACCAGATCCTGCAACCCGAATGGCAGTGACGCCGGGAGCTCCGACAGGCTGACGACCATCAGGTGGCCATGGTCACTGACCCGATTGTACAGATGGAAGATGGCCTCTTCCCAGTTTTCCTGGCCCGCTATGAGATCCAGGTCATCCAGGCAGATGACCGACTGGCCTTCAAGCCCTGAGAGCGCGTCAGGCCCCAGTGGCAACAACTCTTCCATGCTGACACAAACCGCACTCTGTTGGTTTTGCTCTGCCAGATGACAGGCCGCCTGTAACAGATGGCTTTTACCGGTATCAGCGTCGCCGCAGACGGCGATGACGGGCACAGCACCGGCTTGTTCGCAGGCGGATTTAAGCCTCGCCGCGGCGTCGGCATTCCGGCTGCCATGAAAATTGTCAAAACGGGCATCGTCTCGAAGTTTGACCCCCAACACCAACTGCGACGCACTCACTGTCTTTTTGCCCTCCATGCCCTCAGACTCCAAACGCCGATGTAGTGAGCGCCACTGAAAATGGCTGAAGCCGCCACCAGCAAAATGCCAACGTCCATAACCCACGGTTGCATCGGCAAATCCGCCAGCAGAATGATGATCGCGAGGGCAACCAGAATCTGGATCAGGGTGTTGAGTTTGCCGGGCAGGCTCGGCTGCATCTCAAAGCGACCGACACCATAATGAAACGCCAACCCACCACAGACGATCAGGAGATCCCGGCCCAACACCAACCAGAACAGCCAGGCTGGAAGTACGTCAGTCAGAACCAGCATCAGATAAGCGGTGATCAGCAGTGCTTTGTCGGCCAGTGGGTCGGCAATGGCGCCAAGCCGGGTTCGCCAGTTGTAATGACGCGCAAGGAACCCGTCAAAGGCATCCGTTGCAGATGCCAGAAAAAATATCACCAGGGCGAAACGGTATTCTTTGGCCATCAGCGCTGCGGCAAAAGGAGCGATCAGTAAAATGCGCAAAAACGTCAGCGCATTTGGAATCCAGCGCCAGCGGTGCGTCATGTCATGACTCCCCAAATACCGAACACCGCTATATTATTCCCCGTCTTCCGACTCGACGATGGAAGCAGGCTGCCAGCGGTAATGAAGCACCTGGTAGAGTGACTCGAATGCCTGTTCTGATTCTTCCTCATTTGCCAACAGCGGTTGGTAGACGAACAACGGGTTCGCGGAGGCCGCAGCGCTTTCTGTACTCTGTTCTGCGAGCGCAATGCCGCCTTGCGGAGCCTGCTGCACCGGTTGTACCTGCTCCTGCCCACCGGGTTGACTCTCATCACCGGAGGGCATGCGGGAGATCTCGGCCTCTGAAAGCGGAACCAACCGCGGGTCCAGGGCAATGTACTGCTTCAACTGCTCCATCTCCCCTGAAAACGCAACCCTGAGCGTCAGTTGCTCCTTCCTCGCTCTGGTGGCACCCGCATCGACCACGGGCGACAGGTTCTTGAGAACCCCGTTCACACGGGCGTAATCCTTCAGATTACTGACTCCATGCACAACGATGTCCACCTGTGGAGACTCGCCGACATCACTGCCCGCAACCGCATAACGATCGGCAAACATTTCCGCCCAGCGCCCGACAACGGCAGCGGCCAGAGCTTGAGGAGTGTCAGCGGTCACCGACTGCTCTGTACTATCCAGCCCCATACCGTCGAACACCCATCCGGCGCGCCACTGTGATCCTGAACGGCTGACCCGTACCAATGACATCAGGTCATGCTCCATATCCTCGGACGATCTGCGGACACTGGATGTAAACTGGCCCCATATGTCCGACAACAGTTCACGGTCGTCCCGGTACCCTGCTGGGGGAAGACCCACCGGCAAACCGCGGTCAACCGCCGCGTCCTGGAAAACGCGACGCCACTGTTCATCGGCGCCCGTCCCGGTACTGTCGTTTCCCTGATGGACCAGGGTACGGCGCCCGCCTTCTTCGACCGCGATCCAGGCCAGCGTCAGCGGCCTATTCGCGCCCCACACCGGTGCATCCGCGGACGCCAGCGCACGGTTGACGCCGACCGCGCCGAAGCTCATCCGTAGCCTATGATTTCCCGTGTCGGAGCGTAAGAACTGGTAGGACTGAAGCAGTGATTCGGCGTTCGCCAGGAGCTCTCCAACGCCTTCGTTGCGCAGCACGTCGCGGGTACCGGAAACGCGCACAAACACCCGGCTCAGGCCGTCCGCATAGCCCTGTTCAAGTTCCTGCGGCTGGGAGCCAGCGACGGGCACTTCCACCGAGTAAAGGCCGGTGACGGTAACAGCTGCCGCTGGCGCGGCCATCAGCGCCAGTACGCCAAACAACCGGAGTGACTGACGGACTATCCGCGCTGCCTGCATCGAGATTTTTCCTGAGTCTGGCATGAAACACCCTGCGATTCGTCTTAATGGCGCATAGGATACACCAAGCCCCCTGGTGTGAGTAGCTAACCGGGATTGCAGAAAGTCAATCCGGTGTCACACTGCCTTAAGGGTGACAAACGGGGCAATTGCATTTGGAGCGCCGTTCCGCACCTGTTAAAATCCGCCGCCTGTCCCACTGTCCAAACGGTTAAGCACACCATGAGCGAACAGAAGCCCTCCCTCACCTATCGTGATGCCGGCGTTGATATCGATGCCGGTAACGAACTCGTCGACCGCATCAAGAATACCGCGGCGCGCACACGTCGCCCGGAAGTCCTTGGCGGCCTCGGTGGCTTTGGCGCCATGGTGGCTATTCCTCCCGGCTATAATGAGCCCGTGCTGGTGTCGGGTACTGACGGTGTCGGCACCAAACTCCGACTTGCCATGCAACTTCAGAAGCACGACACCATTGGCATTGACCTTGTGGCCATGTGCGTCAACGACCTTGTGGTAGGCGGGGCCGAACCCCTGTTCTTCCTGGACTACTACGCTACCGGCAAGCTGAATGTGGACGTGGCCGCCCAGGTTGTCGACGGCATTGGCGCTGGCTGTGAACAGGCCGGCTGCTCCCTGGTGGGCGGCGAGACCGCGGAAATGCCAGGCATGTACGAAGGGGACGACTACGATCTGGCCGGTTTCTGTGTGGGTGTGGCGGAGCGCAGCGAGATCATTGATGGCAGCCACGTGCAGGCTGGCGACGTTCTCCTCGCCCTGGGTTCTTCCGGCCCGCATTCCAATGGTTACTCCCTGATCCGCAAGATTCTGGAAGTCAGTAACGCTGACCTGAACCAGACGGTTGCCGAAGTTACCCTCGCGGATGCCCTGATGGCGCCCACCCGCATTTACGTGAAAAACCTGCTCCAGCTCGTCCGCGAAGTGGACGTTCGTGCGCTCTCCCACATTACCGGCGGCGGCCTTCCGGAGAACATTCCCCGGGTTCTGCCTGACGGCATAGTTGCGGCCATCGATACGGACAGCTGGCAGCTGCCCCCGGTTTTCCAATGGTTGAAAGATGCCGGCGGCGTTGCCAGCGAAGAAATGTACCGCACCTTCAACTGTGGCGTCGGTATGGTTGTATGTATCCCTGCCAACCAGCGCGAACTGGCCCTCGATACGCTGAACGCTCTGGGCGAAAAAGTCTGGCAGGTCGGCATCATTGAAGCCTCTGACGACGCCACGGCCTCTGCATCAGTACGTTATGCACCAGGGCTGTTGTCGGCATGAAGGCAGATTCCGTAACCGCCCCACGCATCCTGGTCCTGGCTTCCGGCAGCGGAACCAACCTCCAGGCCCTTATCAACGCCAGCCGGGAGCGGGACTTTCCCGGCCAGATCGTTGCAGTAGGGTGCAACCGCCCTGGCGCCTTCGCTCTGGAGAGGGCAGCCCAGGCCAACATCGACACCTTCACCGTGGATCATACCCTTCACGGTTCCCGTGAGGAGTTCGACGGCGCACTGATGGCGGAGATTCGCCGCCACAACCCGGACCTGATCGTCCTGGCGGGCTTCATGCGCATCCTGACCACAGATTTCGTGCGGGCACTGCGTGGCACCATGCTCAACGTGCACCCTTCCCTGCTGCCCAAGTACACCGGGCTGAAGACCCATCAGCGTGCACTGGACGCTGGCGAAACAACCCACGGCGTGTCCATTCATTTTGTCACCGAAGAACTGGATGGCGGGCCGGTGATTGCCCAGGCAGAAGTGAGCATCTCCCCGGACGACACCCCGGAATCCCTGGCCGAGAAAGTCCAGGAGAAAGAACACGTGCTTTACCCAATCGTCGTGCGCTGGTTCTGTGAGGGACGCATTCAACTGGGCACCGACTACGTGGTGTTCGACGGTCAGCCACTGAATCGACCGGTGGTACTTCCGGACGAGAACTCAGCGGCCTCGGCCTGAGTAAACTTATCGTCATCTCCGGAAGCAACCAGTCACGCTAGACTGTTCAGTGACAGATCTGCCATTGCAACCGGAGGAGTCGCATGCCCCTGAAATTCAGCCTCACAGCGTTGCCTGCCCTGTTAACCGGGGCGCTGCTTCTCGGAGCCACGCTCGCACACGCCTCAGACGAGCCGGAGGACGTCACCCTCCAGCCAATGAAGCTCAGCTACAACGCGTCCCTGGACAAGGGCATCTCTCTCAATGGTGATGCACGCCGCAGCCTGGAGCAACGGGACGATGGCACCTGGCGTTTCCGAACGGACGTGGATTCCTTTGTCGCCGATATCGACGAATCACTGATTTTTCGTTGGGAAGATAATCAGGTGGTTCCACTACGCTACCGCTATAAGCTGTCCGGCCTCTTCATCAGAGACCGTGAGGAAGCGATCGATTTTGACTGGGAAAATAACGTGGTCAGTGGGCATCACGAAGGCGATAAGTTTTCGATGACGCTGGAGGAAGGCGCCCTGGACCCCATGGGCTACCAGCTGCAACTGAGCCAGGACATCAAGGCCGGCAAGCGCGAGATGGAATACCGTGTCATCGACAAGGGCGACTACGACACCGACAGGTTCGCTGTGGTTGACGAAGAGACCGTGCGCATCAACGGCGACGACATCCGCACACTCAAGGCCGAGAAAGTCCGCGACAGCGACAGCAAACGCGAGTCGCTGATGTGGTTCGCACCAGAGCGTGACTATCTGCTGATTCGCTTCCTGCAGGTGGAACCTGACGGCAGCGAGTACGAACTGACCATCAGCGACGCCAAGGTGGGCCGCTAGAGCGGTGAGTTACGGGCTGGCCGTCGCCCAGACAGCCTTTACTTCATCCGCGATGATTCGCAGCCCCTCCGCCACGCGCTCATCGTCCTGTGAGTAGGTCACCCGCAGGCATTCGTGGCGGTGCTTCCAGCCGTCTTCCGGCAAACCAGGGAAGAAGTAGTGCCCCGACACCACCAGTACGCCCCGCGCTTTCAGCCGCTGATACAGCTCCAGACTGCTGATCGGCAGCCCCGGGAACCAGAGCCAGAGAAACATGGCGCCTTCGGGTTTATGGACATACCAGCGACAGCTGTCCTCACCCATGGCATCCCGGAACACCGCCACCGCCCGCTCCATTTTCGCCTTGTAGAACGGGCAGACCACGTCCCGGCTGAGCGACAGGATCTCTCCTGAGCGCACCAGAGGCTCCGCCAGCATGGCGCCAAAGCTACCGGTGGCCAGATTCATGATGGCATTAGTGCCCGACAAGGCCTTGATGACCGGCTCCGCCGCAATAACGATGCCCGTACGCACGGCCGGCAGGCCAAACTTTGACAGACTCAGGCACAGGATCACCTGGTCGTTCCAGTGAGGTGTCGCATCCACAAACAGCAAGCTTGGAAATGGCGTACCGTAGGCTCCATCCACAATCAGCGGGATGTCATGCTGGCGAGCCATGGCTTCCAGCCGTGCCAGCTCTTCGTCGGTGACCACATTTCCGGTGGGGTTCGTGGGGCGGGAAACGCAGATGGCGCCGGTTTCAGCCGTCACCTCGACCGCATCGAAATCCACCCGGTATTTGAACTCATGGGCGTCGGTGAATGAGATATCCGGCTGCACGGCATGGAAAAGCCCGGGCTCAATACCGGCATCGGCATAGCCGATATACTCCGGCGCCAGCGGCAGCAGGACATGCTTGTGCACCCCATCGCCATAATCACCACCGAACATATTGAACAGCATGAAAAACGCGGCCTGACTGCCATTGGTCAGGGCAATATTTTCCGGTTTCAATCCCCAGCCGTATTCCCGATTCAACAGCTCGGCCAACGAGGCAATGAACTGCTTCTCACCCTGGGGCGGGTCATAAATGCCGACCAGCCTGCGCGTATCACCATCACTTTGGGCCATGTCGGCCAGTATCTGCTGTACCCGAGCCTGGATCTCGGGAATATGGCCGGGATTGCCCCCACCCATCATGATCATGTCGTCGCCGGACGCCAGGGCGTTGCCAAGGTCATCCATCAGGGAGGTGATGCCTGCGTCCGCGGTAAATTTCCGACCAAAGGAAGAGAGTTTCATGATGCTTTTCTGTACCGGATTAGAACGGATTGTCACCCAAGTGTAGGCCAGAGCCAGCAGCGTTGCCGGTCAGTCGCTCAGCGAGATGCCCAGGTTGCTCACACCGTCGTTGGCGGCATCACCGTGGATGCGTTCAACAAACTGGCTGGTGGGCGTGCGCTGGCGTTTGAGGGCCAGGATCAGGTCGCGCTGGAATACCTTGTCTTCTTTCATCAGCGGGTGCTGGTCCAATAGCCTGACCAGCTCATCTTCTTCCAGGTCTTCGCCTTCGGAAAGCTCAACAAAGTTCATGACGGTCGCGGTGGCCATCTGGGAGGCGTCGGTTGCGCGGTGCTTGCCCGGATTGAGTCGGTTCAGCAACGCTTGTTCCAGCAACTGGCAGAAATCAAATGCCGGATAGACTCCGTAAGCGTCATAGGCGTTCACGTCTGGCGACAGCGATTCGAGCTTTGCCAATAGCTGGGGAATGGCCGCTTCGGAACTGTCCTTTTGCAGCATCTCCCAGCCAAGATCGAGCAACTGGCGCATTTTTGCACCGGTTTTCAGCCCAACGGCGTCCGCAAACAGGGCGTAATTGGGGAAGGAGCGCTCAGCAAGGGCCATCAGGAAAGTAAATTCCCGCCAGCCCTGCAGTTGTGAGACAGCTTTCAGAAACTGATTGGCGTTCACTGTGGCTCTCTCCTGACGATGTCACTTTCCGGAATCGCCCCTGCGGCACTGCCACTCATGTTCGCGGCAGGGTCACGCCTGTTTGCCCCAGGTACTTTCCGCCCCGGTCTTTGTAGCTGGTGTCGCAGATTTCGTCGGACTCGAAGAACAGCATCTGGGCGACGCCTTCGTTGGCGTAGATCTTGGCCGGCAGGTTGGTGGTGTTGGAGAACTCCAGGGTGACCTGCCCTTCCCACTCGGGTTCCAGGGGGGTGACGTTGACGATGATGCCACACCGCGCGTAGGTGGACTTGCCCAGGCAGATGGTCAATACGCTGCGGGGGATACGGAAGTATTCCACGGTGCGGGCCAGGGCGAAGGAGTTGGGGGGGATAATGCAGACGTCGCCGGTGTAGTTGACGAAGCTGTTTTCATCGAAGTTCTTCGGGTCCACGGTGGCGGAGTGGACGTTGGTGAAGATTTTGAATTCGTTGCTGCAACGGACATCGTAGCCGTAGCTGGATGTGCCGTAGGAGATTACGCGGCCTTTTTCGGTTTCGCGGACCTGATCGTATTCAAAGGGTTCGATCATGCCCTGATCCCGGGACATCCGGCGAATCCAGTGGTCGGATTTGATGCTCATGGGTGACGTCTCGTATCCATAAAAAAGAGAGGCGGTAGTTTACCTGTTCACTTAATGACTGTCGAAGGCCTAGTCGCTAATTTTGACAGGTCTCTCCGATGCGGCCGTAGGGGCTGCAGCTATGGAAAGAACGGGTTCGAAACACGCCGTGGATACGTCCATGTAGGCTTGAGAAAAACATCCATGTTTTTCACAGTTTCAAACCCGTTCTTTCCACAGCCGCGATCAAACTTTGGTGGGGCTCGCCTAGTGTTCGGTTACGGAAACACTGGAGATAGAGCCCGTCAGGTTTCTTTCACGGGTGGAAAGTTCTGCACCTACCCGGCGGGCAATGTCCTTGTAGCGTCTCGACACTTCCGAATCGGGTTCTGCCACCACAGACGGGGTGCCGCCGTCGGTCTGTTCGCGGATGGTCAGGTGCAGCGGGAGTTGGCCCAGCAGCGTGGTGTCGTACTCTTCGGCGATGCGTTCGCCGCCGCCGTGGCCGAAGAGGGGTTCTTCGTGGCCGCAGTTGCTGCAGATATGGACGCTCATGTTTTCCACCACACCCAATACGGATATATCCACCTTGCGGAACATTTCGATGCCTTTCTTACCATCCAGCAGGGCGATGTCCTGAGGCGTGGTGACGATGACGGCGCCGTTTACCGGAACTTTCTGGGCGATGGTGAGCTGAATGTCGCCCGTGCCCGGGGGCATGTCGAGGATGAGGTAGTCCAGTTCGTTCCACAGGGTCTGTTGCAGCAATTGCATGACGGCGCCGCTGACCATGGGGCCGCGCCAGACCATGGGGGTTTTCTCGGTGACGACGAACGCCATGGAGTTGGCCTGAAGGCCGTGGGCTTCCATAGGGACGAAGTATTTGTTTTCCCGGGTGTCGGGGCGTTTGCCTTCGGGCACGCCCAGCATCATGCCGATGCTGGGGCCGTAGATGTCCGCGTCGAGAATGCCCACGCGGGCGCCTTCTGCCTGCAACGCCAGGGCGAGGTTGACGGCGGTGGTGGATTTGCCCACGCCGCCCTTGCCGGAGGCCACTGCGATGATGTTCTTGACGCCGGGAACGGACTGGATGTCTTTCTGGCCTTTGTGGGAGTGGATTTTCTGTCCCACGTGGACATCCACGCCTTCAACGCCATCGACGTTATCGAGGGCGTTGGTGAGCAGCTCTTTCAGGGCGCCGGCGATGCCTTTGGACGGGTATGGCAATTCGATCATCACGGTGACCTTGCCGCTGTCGTCCGCGGTCAGGGATTTCACCGCACCCAATTCATACAGGTCCTTGCCCAGGTAGGGGTCGCGGTACTGTTGTACGGCGGTTTCCAGTGCCTGCTGTGAAATCTGTGCCATCGGAATCTCCGGTCTAACGTCACGCGCATTTATTAGCGCGGAAACAGGTGTTTCGGGTGAAAATTATCTGCTCGGAAGGTATCATTTGTGCCCGTTTCTGGCCATAAGGGTTCTTTACCCGGAGCAAGGCCGGTAAACGCGAACGCCCAACTCCTGACGAATGAAGGTTCGGACCACAACATGACGCAAGCGAGTTCAAAGCAACAGCGCGATATTCTGGTAACCAGCGCCCTGCCGTACGCCAATGGCCCCATCCACCTCGGCCATCTGCTGGAATACATTCAGACGGATATCTGGGTGCGCTATCAGAAGATGCGTGGCCAGAACTGCTACTACGTTTGCGCGGACGATGCTCATGGTACTGCCATTATGCTCCGTGCCGAGCGGGAAGGCATCTCTTCCGAAAACCTGATTGATCGTATCCGGGACGAGCACCAGCAGGATTTCGGTGGTTTTCACATCCGCTTCGACAACTATTACACCACCCACTCCGAAGAGAACCGCCAGTTCTCGGAATACATCTATCGCCAGTTGCAGGAAAACGGTCACATCGCCACCCGCAAGATCACCCAGGCGTTTGATCCTGAAAAGAACATGTTCCTGGCGGACCGGTTCATCAAGGGCACCTGCCCCAAGTGTAAGACCGAGGACCAGTACGGCGACAACTGCGAAGCCTGCGGCGCCACCTATACCCCAGCCGAGCTGATCAATCCCCGCTCGGCGGTTTCCGGTGCCACGCCGGTGGAAAAGGAGTCCGAGCACTACTTCTTCCGTCTACCGGAATTTGCAGACTTCCTCGCTAACTGGACCCGCAGTGGTACGCTCCAGCCCCAGGTAGCCAACAAGCTAGCCGAATGGCTGGACGCCGGCCTGCAGGAATGGGACATCAGCCGCGATGCGCCCTATTTCGGTTTCGAGATTCCGGACGCACCCGGCAAGTATTTCTATGTCTGGCTCGACGCGCCTATCGGTTATCTGGCCAGCTTCAAGAACCTGTGCAACCGGGAAGGCATTGATTTCGAGCATTTCTGGAAAGCGGACTCCACCGCCGAGGTTTACCACTTCATCGGCAAGGACATCATCAATTTCCACGCCCTGTTCTGGCCGTCCATGCTCCACAGCGCCGGGTTCCGCACGCCGAGCGCCGTCTGGGCCCACGGATTCGTGACGGTCAATGGCAAGAAGATGTCCAAGTCACGGGGCACCTTTATCATGGCCCGCACCTATCTGGATCACCTGAATCCGGAATACCTGCGTTACTACTTCGCTGCCAAGCTTACCGGCAGCGTGGATGACATGGACCTGAACCTGGAGGACTTCGCCGCCCGGGTCAATTCCGACCTGGTGGGCAAGGTGGTCAACATCGCCAGCCGCAGCGCCGGATTTATCACCAAACGCTTCGACGGCGAGCTTGGCACCGTTACCGAGCATGAGAAGCTGAAGGAATTCATTGAGGCCGGTGACGAGATTGCGGATTTCTACGAAGCCCGGGAGTTCGGCCGCGCCATGCGCCGGATCATGGAACTGGCGGACATTGCGAACCAGTACGTGAACGACGAACAGCCGTGGGTCATCGCCAAGCAGGACGGCCAGGACGGCAACCTGCAGGCCATCTGCACCAATGCCATCAATATGTTCCACCTGCTGATGACCTACCTGGCGCCCGTACTGCCGGAAACCGCCAAAGCCTCAGAGGCGTTCCTAAATGCACCGCTGGACTGGAACAAGCGCGATCAGCGTCTGGAAAACCATAACATCAGCAAGTTCAAGCCACTGATGAACCGTGTGGACATGGCCCAGATCGAGAAAATGCTGGATGCCTCCAAGGAAGAGATGCCCGCAGCGACAGGTCAAAAGGCCCCGGAAGCCAATCTCGAGCCGATTGCCGATGAAATAGAATTCGGGGATTTCGCGAAGGTGGATCTTAGGGTCGTCAAGATTGTCAAAGCCGAGCATGTGGAAGGCGCAGACAAGCTTCTCCGCCTCACGCTTGACGTAGGTGAGGGTGAACGCAACGTGTTCGCAGGGATCAAGTCGGCCTATGAGCCTGAGGATCTTGAAGGGCGTCTGACGGTGATGGTGGCCAACCTCAAGCCCCGGAAGATGAAATTCGGGATGTCCGAGGGCATGGTGCTGGCTGCCGGCCCCGGCGGAAAGGACATTTTCATCCTGTCACCGGATTCAGGTGCCACGCCCGGCATGCGGATTATGTAATGGCCCGGATGTGTCGTTAATGGTGGAGCAGGCCGATGACTGAGTATCTGCTGATCCTCGTCAGCACCATACTGGTGAACAACTTTGTGCTGGTTCAGTTTCTTGGACTGTGCCCGTTCATGGGCGTATCCGGAAAGCTGGAAACAGCCATGGGCATGTCATTGGCCACCACGTTCGTGCTGACCCTGGCCTCGGTGTGCAGCTACCTGGCGTATACCTACCTGCTGGAGCCGCTGGACCTGGCGTTCCTGAAAACCATCACGTTCATCCTGGTCATCGCCGTTGTGGTGCAGTTCACGGAGATGGTGGTGCGCAAGACCAGCCCCCTGCTCTATCGGGTACTAGGCATTTTCCTGCCGCTGATCACCACCAACTGCGCGGTTCTGGGTGTTGCCCTGCTTAACCTCAACAAGAACAATAACTTCGTGGAATCTGTCCTGTACGGATTCGGAGCCGCTGCCGGCTTTTCGCTGGTGCTGGTGCTGTTTGCTGCCATGCGTGAGCGCATCGCCGTGGCCGATGTTCCGGTTGCCTTCCGGGGCGCCGCCATTGGCATGGTCACCGCCGGGTTGATGTCTCTGGCCTTCCTGGGCTTTACTGGTCTGGTCAGCGTCTGACGGAGCGTTTGTATTATGTGGACGAGCATACTGATTGCCGTAGTGGTCCTGCTCGCGCTGGCGGTTGTGTTCGGCGGTCTTCTGGGCTTTGCCGCAGAGCGCTTTCGGGTGGAAGGCAACCCACTGGTGGACCAGATCGACTCCATGCTTCCCCAAACCCAGTGCGGCCAGTGTGGTTTTCCCGGCTGCCGTCCCTACGCGGAATCCATTGCCAACGGCGATGCCATCAACAAGTGCCCTCCGGGCGGTGAAACCACCATCAAGGCGCTGGCAGACTTGCTGGACGTGGAGCCACAACCGCTGGACGCGGAACACGGGGTGGAGCAGGCCAAGCGTGTTGCGGTGATTCGCGAGGACGAGTGCATCGGCTGCACCAAGTGTATCCAGGCCTGCCCGGTGGACGCTATCCTCGGCGCTGCAAAACACATGCATACGGTGATCGAGAGCGAATGCACCGGCTGTGATCTGTGTGTGGAACCCTGCCCGGTGGACTGTATCGACATGATTACGGTAGAGCCCGACATTCGCTCCTGGACCTGGACACCGCCCAAATCCGGTGTGATCGCCACCGATCGTCAGGGGGCCAACGCCTGATGACACAGCTCTGGGACTTTTCCGGCGGCATCCATCCTGCCGAAAACAAACACCTGTCCACATCACGCCCTATCACTGGCGCCGGCCTGCCAGAGGTTCTGGTATTGCCGTTGCAGCAGCACATAGGCGAACCGGCTGAAGCCTGTGTTGCAGTCGGTGATCGAGTTCTCAAAGGCCAGAAAATAGCCGACGTAACCGGCGGCATGGGCGTACCGGTTCACGCTCCGACGTCCGGCACTATTGAATCCGTCAGCCTTCAGCCCGTTCCCCACCCCTCGGGAATGAGCGACTGGTGCATTACCCTCAAGCCCGACGGAAAAGATGAGTGGGCGCCTCTCAACCCGGTAACGAACTACCGGGATCTGGACCGGGAAACGGTGCTCGAACGCATCCGCGACGCCGGCATTTCCGGCATGGGAGGCGCCGGCTTCCCCACAAACATCAAGCTACGCCCGCCCCGGGACCGCAAGGTAAACACGCTGATCCTGAACGGCGCGGAGTGCGAGCCCTACATCACCGCCGACGATATGTCGATGCGGGAGAACGCGGGCGAGATCATTGCCGGGTTGCGCATCATGGCGTGGATACTGCGCCCGGAGCGAGTTGTGATCGGCATCGAGGATAACAAGCCAGAGGCCATCTCAGCGCTCAGGAAGGCCGCGGACGGCACCCAGACAGAGATCGCGGTCATCCCCACCAAATATCCCTCTGGCGGTGAAAAACAGCTGATACAGGTCCTGACAGGCATGGAAGTGCCCAGTGGCGGGATTCCAGCGGATATTGGAGTGATGTGCCAGAACGTGGGCACAGCCATCGCCGTATCCGCCGCCATTCATCGGGGCGAGCCGTTGATTTCCCGCGTCACAACGATCACTGGGTATGCAGTTACCGATCCCGGTAATTTCGAGGTCCTGATCGGCACGCCTATCGATCACCTGCTCGCGCAGGCCGGGCAGGAAAACAGCAAGCTCCACCGCCTTGTGCTGGGTGGGCCAATGATGGGCTATACCCTGGAAACGCCAGCCGTACCGGTGGTCAAAACCACCAACTGCGTCATTGCCGCCACTGCCACGGAATTACCGGAACCGGCTCCGGAACAGCCCTGTATTCGCTGCAGCATGTGCGCCGAAGCCTGCCCAATGGAGCTGCTGCCCCAGCAACTGTTCTGGTACTCCAAAGCCGGGGAGTTCGACAAAGCCGAGCACCTGAACCTGTTCGATTGCATCGAATGTGGTGCCTGTTCCTACGTCTGCCCCAGCTCGATCCCGCTGGTGCAATATTACCGGGCAGCCAAAGGTGAGATACGGGTACAACAGGCCGAACAGTTGAAAGCAGATCGCGCCCGTGAACGTTTTGAAGCCCGTCAGGCGAGACTCGACCGCGAACAGCAGGAGAAAGAGCAGCGGCGCAAAGAACGGGCGAAGGCGGCTGCCGAAGCCCAGGCCAGGAAGCAGGCCGAGGCTGAAAAGGCGGACGCAGAAGGCCAGCCCGCCAACGACCGTGCCGCCAAGGCCGCCCTGGTACAGGAAGCCCTTGCCCGTAAAAAGGCCAAGGGCCAACAGCAGGCCGAAACGAACGCCGGGGCCGCTGAAACCAAAGCCACCAGCGAACCGGCGCCCGATATTGACGCCCTGGAGAAGCAGCTTGCCCAAGCCACCGCCAAGCTCAACACCATGCAAAGCATGCTGGAGGACGCCAGGGCCGAGAATGCGGACAATGTCGAAAAACTCGAGCGAGCCGTCACCAAGAACCACGACCGGGTGAAGCGGGCGGAAGAGGCTCTGGCTGAGGCCCGGCAATCTGTGGCGGCCACCGATACCCAAACGACAGACTCATGATGAACAGGCTCCAACGCTAATGGCACTTGCGCAACAGTCCTCGCCCCACGCCCGTAACGCCCGCTCCACGTCACAGCTCATGCTGTGGGTGATTCTGGCGGCCCTGCCCGGCCTGCTGGCACTGACCCTGTTCTTTGGCTGGGGCAATCTGATCAACGTGATCTGGTGCATCGCAGTGGCACTCGCGGCCGAGGCTGCCATCCTCAAGCTTCGCAAGCGCCCGGTGGCTTTCTTCCTGAAAGACAACACCGCTGCGGTCACTGGCCTTTTGCTGGGCCTTTCCCTGCCTCAGTTTACGCCCTGGTGGGTGTCCGCGGTTGCCGTCATCGCCGCCATCGTCATGGCCAAGCAACTCTACGGTGGTTTGGGCTCCAACCCGTTCAACCCTGCCATGGTGGGTTACGCTCTGGTGCTGATCTCATTCCCCGTGGCCATGACCACGAATTGGGCGCAGCCCGGTCTCCTATGGGAGACCGCTCCGGGGTTTGGTGACACCCTGAGCATGATCGCCTCCGGCCAACAGACAGCGGTAGACGCCTTCACCATGGCCACGCCGCTGGATGAGTACAAACACAAGATTACCACCCACACCGCAGCGGAAGTGCTTGCTCACCCCACCTTCGGTGACGGTGTTGCCCGGGGCTGGGAATGGGTCAACGCCGCGTTCCTCGTGGGTGGTCTGGTTCTTGTCGGCCTGAAGATTATCACCTGGCACATTCCAGTCAGCATGCTGGCGGGCCTCGCACTTATGAGCCTTGCCTTTGGCAGCAACGCGGACCTGTATGCGCCGCTGTCCATCCACCTGCTGGCAGGGGGCACCATGTTGGGCGCGTTCTTCATTGCCACGGACCCGGTGTCCGCTGCATCCAGCCATCAGGGCAAGCTTATCTACGGAGCGGGTATTGGTATCCTGATCTACCTGATCCGCACCTGGGGTGCCTACCCCGATGCGGTGGCCTTCAGTGTTCTGCTGATGAACTTCGCGGTGCCGTTTATCGACCACTACACGCCGCCCCGTACCTACGGGCATCATAAGCCCCGGCGCGGCATTCCCGGCAAGGGTCAGGGGTAAACCATGGCAGAACTCGCAAAGTCCATCCGTCGCAACGCCATTGGCCTGGGCCTGTTCGCCATCATTACCGGCGGCACCATCGCCATCACCCAAGTCATGACGGCCGAGCGCATACAGGAACAGGCCGCCAGGGCGGAAGCACAGGCGCTGTTTGAGATCATTCCGGAAAACCGGCACGACAATCATCTGCTGACCGACACGGTGCAGCTTCCGGCGGATAACGGAATGAATGCTAACGACCCCGTCACGGCCTGGGTGGCACGTCGCAATGGCCGCCCTACCGGATTGATCATGCCGGTGGCGGCCCCTGACGGTTATTCTGGCAACATTCACCTATTGGTGGGTCTGGATCTGAAAGGCACGGTGCTGGGAGTTCGGGTGACCAGCCACCGGGAAACCCCTGGCCTGGGTGACCGCATTGAAACCAAGAAGTCAGACTGGATCCACTCGTTCACCGGTCGCTCCCTTGGCAATCCGGAACCGGAACGCTGGGCTGTCAGGAAGAATGGCGGGGCATTTGACCAGTTCACCGGTGCGACCATCACCCCGAAAGCCGTGGTTAATGCGGTGCAAAAAACACTCATCTATTTCCGTGAGCACCGCAGTGACATTCGCGACATCCTCAATGAACCCGCGTCACCCCGTAGCACGCCGCTGACGCCCGAGGAAATCGCTGGCCAGACACCAGACCGGGAGCATTCGTAACATGGCGACCAAATCCAGCTCAGAGATCATCCGTGACGGGCTTTGGACCAACAACCCTGCCCTGGTTCAGGTGTTGGGGCTTTGCCCCCTTCTGGCGGTGACCAGTACCGTCGTCAACGCCATCGGCCTGGGCCTGGCAACGCTGATGGTGCTGATGGGCTCGAACCTGGCAGTGTCACTGATCCGCAACTTTGTCAGCGAGTCGGTGCGCCTGCCTGCCTTCGTGATGATCATCGCCTCTTTCGTCACCTGCGCTGAACTGCTGATGCAGGCCTATACCTATGAGCTCTACCAGATCCTGGGTATTTTCATTCCGTTGATTGTGACCAACTGTGCCATTCTGGGC
>OJBS01000175.1_pt1 | contig 23798 bp, 17 predicted proteins | sample 1590941 | NCBI WGS metagenome assembly OJBS01 (sample SAMN05416785, study PRJEB24817) | seawater metagenome | isolation source: Sea water | place: Canada:Atlantic | collected 2013-11
TTTTAGTACGTTATTCAAAAAAACCTTTGGTAAAACACCAAAGGAATATAGTAAAGAGAATTAAAAAATTAAGCAGTTTTTCTTAAAAGAGTATAGATGCTATCTGATCAATAATAGAAAAGGGTGGCTGCTTCTTTCTATATATCAAATATTAAACATTAATGAATATATATTAAACATTAAAATACTGCCTTTTTTACAAATTTGTTCATCAAATAAAAAATTCCTCCTTCACTTATAACCAAAGCACAAGCAGACCAAAGTCATTTTAAAAAACAATAAATCATAACAGATGAAAACTAACAGTACCTCGTATCTATTAATAATTGGATTAATCTTAACTTTTTTAAGTTGTAAAACTTCAAAATTAAAGAATGACAATGATGAAAAGCCTCCTAACTTTATTGTAATTTTAACGGATGATCAAGGTTGGAATGGAACCTCTGTTCAAATGATGGATGATGAAGTTCAATCAAAAAGTGATTACCATCAAACGCCTAATTTAGAAAAATTAGCAAATCGCGGTATGCGGTTTTCTTCAGCCTATGCCAGTGCACCAGTGTGCTCTCCATCGCGTTATAGTATTCAGTTTGGACAAACTCCAGCACGCTTAAAAATGATAAGAGTAGGGATGAATACCAAGCATATCAATCATCAAAGCTCTTACACCATTCCAAAACTGTTAAAAAAAGTCAATCCAGATTATAAAACAGCTCATTTTGGTAAATGGGGAATTGGTGTACACCCATCAGAGCTTGGTTATGGTGAAAGTGATGGTATTACAGGAAATAAAGATGGCGTTTTCAATTACAAAGCAGGCGGTAAACAGTGGCAAAATAATGTTGACGAGGACCCTAAAAAAATATTTAGTACGACTGAGAGGGCAATTAACTTTCTTGAAAGACAAGCCAAGTCAAATACCCCATTTTTTTTACAAGTTTCTCATTATGCTGTTCACTCTGATGTTATGATGCGAAAGGAAACACTAGAAAAATACAAAAATATTGAAAAAGGTACCTATCAAAGACATGCTGGTTTTGCTGCAATGACGGAAGATTTAGACAGTGGAGTTGGATTATTACTTGAGCGTTTAAAGGCATTGGGTTTAGAGGAAAACACGTATGTAATCTATACGTCTGATAATGGCGCTGTTCCAATAATGCCTCCCAAACCTAAGTACAATAAAGGCTCAAATTTCCCTTTAAGTAGGGGTAAGTGGGATGCCATGGAAGGAGGAATTAGAGTGCCTTTTGTTATCGCAGGGCCTCAAATTCTTGCTGGATTAGAGTCAAAGACACCCATTACACATTCAGATTTGCTACCCACCATTATTGATTTAGCTGGACTAAAGTTACCTCTTCAAGATGATTTAGATGGAGGAAGTTTCAAAGCAATACTTGCCAATAAAGGCAAAGGAAATGTTTCACGTTTTTCGGAAGGATTAATCTTTCATGTGCCTTATAAAAATGGAATAGCACTTAAAAGAGCGCATTCTGCTATCATAATCGATAATTTTAAATTGATAAAATTCTACGATAATAACGAACTTATGCTATTTAATCTTAATGAAGATTTAGAAGAGAAAACCAATCTAGCATTATCTCATCCTAATAAAGCCAATACACTAGAAAAAGCATTAGATACTTATTTAAGTAAGGTAAAAGCTCCTAAATGGAAGCCAGGAATTACTTGGAAAAATAAGCCTATCGAAAAAATAAATTCTTATCACTAGTTTTTATACCATACAATAGCGTTTTACTTATAAAACACTGAAAATGTTGACTCTAATTATTCGATTTGGTTAAATATTTTAACTATTTGAACAATTTTTAAATCATCAACTAGTAATTGATATATAGTTTTACTCAAAACAATTACACAATTATGAAACAATTTATTTTACTAGCATTTCTAACAGTCTTTACTTCAAATGTATTTGCTCAAGATGATCTGGCTAAAAAAGCAACTAAAATTACCAATGAGATGACCGAAGTTCTTTCTTTAAATGAGGAAGAAAAAGCTAAGGTTTATGAAATTCAATTGAACCGTTTTCAGGAAGTAGTATCAATACGTGAGAAATACAAAGACGATTCAGAAACAAGAAAACCTGAATTAAAAAAAGTGTACAAGCGCTTATTTGGAAAATTAAAAAAAGCTCTTGGTAAAGCCAAGATGCAACAATGGGCTGATTATAAAAGAGAAATAGGTCGAGAATAAAAATTAAATAATTAAAAACACAATATCATGATTAAAAAAATTACTCAAAATGTAACTAAATTAATTTGGCGAAATAGTCTTTTTGCTTTCGCTTTATTATTAAGTATGACTGCCAACTCTCAAGAAGTTGATGATGAATATTTACTAAACCCTGGTATTAATTCAACATTAGGAACCTCTACAACACCTTCAACAGGCGTTGATGGTAATGGTCAAATGTCTGCTTCAAATACAGCTGGTTGGACAGAATATAATTCAGTAGCTTATATTGATTCTGGTGGAACCGATGGAAACTGCCACTCTGAAGATAGAATGTTTAGGCTTTATAAAAAAGGAGGAACTTTGGGACAATTTGTAGCTCAGACAGTAACGCTTCCAGCTGGTAATTATAATTGGTCATTTTGGACTAAGTGGGGGGTAGTGGTAGATTATAACACTGGAGTTGCGGAAAAGCCTGAATTTACAATCTCGGCTGGTGAAACAGTTCTCCAAACTACGATTACGACTCAGCCAATTGCAATTGAAACATGGGTTGAACAAACCGGTGTTTTTAATAACCAAATTGCCAGGGATATAACAATAAAGTTTTATAAATATGGTGGAGTTACTGGAAATGAAACAAACCTTAATCAACTAATGTTTGTTGATGATGTTAGTCTTAAATATGCAGGTCCATTTACCTATCCAGAAGATGATACTTCTTTATCTGATTTGACACAAGACGGTACTACAATTGCTGGCTTTACTAAAAGTGGAATTACCTATGATATTAGTTTAGCACAAGGAACAACTGTTGTTCCTACAATAGTTGCAACTGTGAACAATCCAAATGCAACTGCTGCAATTACAGCTGCAACAAGTATTCCAGGAACAACAACAATTCTTGTTACTGCTGAAGATGGAATAACTACCAATACTGTTTCTATTAATTTTAGTGAACAAGTAGCTGGTGAAGTTGGTCAAGAATTTCTTACGAATCCTAATATTAACACCACGGCAACTTCTCCTGATACAGGTGTTGATGGTACGGGTAATTTTCCTGTCCTAGGTGGTTGGGGGTCTGGTGGTAATGGTTCTTACGCACCTACTTCCGCTGGAAATGGGGACTGTCTCTCTGAAGATAGAATGTTTAAATTTTTTGCAAAAAATGATGCTTATGTCAATCAGACATTAACATTACCAGCTGGAACCTATGACTGGTCTTTTTGGACTAGGTGGGCTGCATTGGTAACTTGGGCTGCTGAGGGAGATGTTAAACCTAAGTTTACAATCTTGACTGATGATGATGGCGATGATCTTTGGACAGCTGTCCAAACCACGATTACAACTCAGCCGACTGTAGTTAATTCATGGGTTCAGCAATCAGGTACTTTTGAGAACGATAGCTATAGACAAGTTAGAATCAAATTTTCTAAAAGTGGTGGAACGACTGCTGAACCAACAAATCTTCAAGAATTAATGTATATAGATGATGTTAGTCTTATTTTTGCAAGTACTCTTAGTATTTCAGAGGAAGAATTAATGTCATTCTCTATCTATCCAAACCCTGCAACAGACTTAATTTCTATTAGTGGAGTTGATAATATTAAATCAATAAAAGTATACTCTATTTTAGGAAGTTTAGAAAAAGAAGTTTTTAATACCAATCGAATTGATGTTTCAGAACTTTCATCTGGTATTCATTTAATCAAGGTTGATAATGGAACTGGAACTGCGTTTACTGAAAAGATCATTAAACAATAAGTAATAACATTAGAAAAGCTGATAAAATCAAATATAATCTGTTTTGGTTTTATCAGCTTTTTAACTTCTTTAAAATTCAATTTGTGTATACTTTTAATAAATTATTCATTCTGATTTTTATTTTGACGCTATCAAATTGCTATAGTCAGAATAGTAAAGATTCAAGAAAATCACCTAACATCATATTCATCTTTTCCGATGATCACGCAACTAATGCAATATCTGCTTATGGTGGTATTTTTAAGGATATAGCTCCAACACCCAATATTGATCGTATTGCAAATGAAGGAGCCTTATTAACCAATGCCTTATGTACCAATGCAATTTGTGGACCTAGCAGAGCAGCTATTTTGACTGGAAAATACAGTCATATTAACGGGTATTATAAAAATTATAAAGGAGGAGTTTTTGATAGCAAACAATGGACATATCCACAGGAATTAAAAAAAGCGGGGTATCAAACAGCTTTGGTTGGTAAATGGCATTTAGCTTCAGAACCTGTTGGTTTTGACTATTATAAGTATCACCTATCTCAAGGACAACAAGGTTTGTATTGGAATCCTGTGTATAATGACAATGGCAAAAAAATTAAAGAAAAAGGGTATGCAACAAATTTAACTACTGATTTTGCTATAGATTGGCTCAATGGAAGAGAAGAAAAAGAACCTTTTTGCCTGATGTTACAATACAAAGCCCCACATCGTGAATGGGCCCCAGACACTAAATATGAAGACCTGTGGGACGATATAGAGATGCCATATCCAGCAACCTTTAATGACAATTATAAAGGACGAGAATTAACCGCTGGGAATACTGAAATGACGATGGATTATTTTTCTAGAAAAGACATGAAAATGACGCCTCCAGATTCTCTTTCTAAGAAAGAACGTGGTAAATGGCTGCGATTTGGATTTAAACCTGGCGAAATTGTAGCTCCTTCAGAGGATTTATCTAGTGAAGAGATTCGTAAGTGGAAATACCAAAAGTATATCAAAGATTATTTAGCAACTATAAAATCTGTAGATGATAATATTGGGCGCGTATTGGAGTACTTAAAAGAAAATGGACTAGAAGAAAACACCATCGTTGTCTATGCTTCAGATCAAGGATTTTTTCTAGGAGAGCATGGATTCTTTGATAAGCGTTTCATGTACGAAGAAGCATTGCGTATGCCATTTATTATTCGTTATCCAGGAAAAATAAAACCAGGAACCATTGTAGAAGATATTGTTTCAAACATCGATTTCGCCCCAACTTTATTAGAAATGGCAGGTATTCCTGTTCCTGAAGCGGTCCAAGGCAATAGTTTTTTTTCCAATCTTAAAGGAAAAACCCCACAAGATTGGAGACAATCCATGTATTACCATTATTACGAATACCCATTTTACCATCGCGTTCAACCGCATTACGGAATACGAAATCAACGTTATAAATTAATTCACTTTTATTATGATGTTGATGTTTGGGAATTTTATGATCTTCAAAATGATCCATCAGAGATGAATAATCTTATAAATTCTAATGCTCATACTGGACGCATTGATAGTTTAAAAACTGAATTATACCGTTTAAAGAAAGGGTATGGCAATACTATGTCATTAACTGAATTAAGAAGTATTTCCGATACTGATTTTGGAGGGCTAGAATCAACTAAAGATTAGACAACATATTTAACAAAATTATAAGGCAATTAAATGAAAATTCTAAGTAAAAAGCACCCACAAACCAATACCATAAAAATGATAGTTTTAGGTGCCGTACTTATGCTATTTGTTTCTTTTAAAACAACTAAGAATGATGATCCTATATATTTAGACCCTTCTCAGTCGATAGAAGCTCGTGTAGCTGATTTAATGAGTAGAATGACTTTAGAAGATAAGGTATATCAAATGAACCAATTTGTTGGGTTAGAGCATATGAAAAAAGGTAATCCTAACGATGATAAAGAAAATAATGATGCACAAGGCTTTTATAAAACACTTTCTGTAAATGATGTTTCAAAAATGTGCGAAGAAGGAAAGATAGGTTCCTTTTTACATGTATTAACAGCTAAAGAAGCAAATTATTTACAAGAATTAGCTTTAAAATCACCACTTAAAATTCCAGTTTTAATTGGGATTGATGCCATACATGGTAATGCTTTGGTGTCCGGTACAACGGTATATCCATCACCAATTGCTTTAGCATCCACTTGGAATGATGATTTTTTATATACCATAGGAAAACAAACAGCTAAAGAAATGCGTGCTACAGGAAGTCATTGGACATTTACACCAAATATTGATATTCTAAGAGATCCAAGATGGGGACGTGTTGGTGAAACTTTTGGTGAAGATCCTTTTATGGTTGGAAACATGGGGGCAGCCATGATTAATGGATTTCAGCAAGATGATTTTACAGGTACAGAAAAAGTAATTGCCTGCGCAAAACATATGATTGGTGGAGGAGAATCAATTAATGGGTTAAATGCTGCTCCTGCAGATATCTCTGTTCGTACTTTAAGAGAAGTACATTTGCCACCTTATAAAAAAGCTATTGATGCTGGCGTATATTCCATTATGGCGGCACATAATGAGATAAATGGTGTTCCATCTCATATGAGTAAATGGTTAATGACTGATGTGTTACGTAATGAATGGAATTTTCAAGGTTTTTACGTAAGTGATTGGTTAGATATTGAGCGTTTGAACACATTACATCATACCGCAAAAGACATGAAAGAAGCCTCTTTTTTGTCTGTTAATGCTGGAATGGATATGCACATGCATGGGCCTAAATTTACAGACGCTATTATAGCTTCCGTAAAAGAAGGGAAACTTGCTGAAAGTCGTGTAAATGATGCTTGTAAAAAAATATTAACTGCAAAATTTAGATTAGGATTATTTGAAAATCGCTTTGTAGATTTAGAGAAAAAGAAAGAATTACTTTTTACAGAAGAACACAAGGCTACCGCTTTAGAATCTGCAAGAAAAGGGATTGTATTACTTAAAAACAATGGAATATTACCTTTACAAAAAACGACTTCAAAAAAGAAAATATTCGTAACAGGACCCAATGCAAATAACCAATCTATTTTAGGCGATTGGCATGCAGTTCAACCTGATGAAAATGTGACCACTGTTTATGAAGGAATTAAAACATTAGGAGAAACCAAAGGCTATGCTGTAAACTTTTTTAATTCTGGAGAAAATATTAGAAATATAAAAAGTTCTAAAATTAAAGAAGCTTCAGAAAAAGCCAAAAATGCAGATTATGCAATTGTTGTTGTAGGAGATAATTCTATGCGCTATAAATGGAAAGACAAAACTGCTGGTGAAAATATGGCCAGAGCGTCTTTAAATTTATTTGGAAAGCAATTAGATTTAGTAAAAGCTATTAAGGAAACAGGAACTCCCGTAATTATTGTCTTGGTAAATGGTAAACCTATTTCTGAACCTTGGTTAGAAGAAAATATTCCTGCTATTATAGAGTCATGGGAACCAGGTAATTTAGGTGGTCAGGCAGTTGCTGAAGTTTTATTTGGAGAGGTGAATCCAAGTGGGAAATTACCGTTAACTGTTGCAAGAAGTGCTGGACAGTTGCGAATGATTTACAATCACAAACCCTCTGCTTATTTTCATAAATATGCGGATGAGAAGAAAACACCATTGTATCCTTTTGGTTTTGGGTTAAGTTATACAAAGTATACCTATGGAGAACCAATCTTATCGAATACCTCATTAAGTGGTAACGAAAAAATAACAGTTTCTGTGGAGGTTTCTAATACTGGTGAATTTGACGGAGAAGAAATCGCTCAACTTTATATTAGAGATAACGTGAGCAGTGCTACAAGACCAGTAAAGGAGTTAAAAGGGTATCAACGTGTCGTTTTAAAAGCAGGAGAGACAAAGACAGTTGAATTTACTTTAGATGCTGAAAGTCTTGCATTTTATGATATTAATATGGATTACTGTGTTGAACTAGGTGACTTTACTATTATGACTGGAAGTTCATCAGCTAAAAAAGATTTGAAAATAACAACGTTAACAGTTAATAATAAAATCGAATTGTAAATGAGGCATTATAAATTAATAGTCATAGGATGTATTCTAATTCTTTTAAGTTGTAAATCAACAAAAGAAAATAATACAATAACCTCTACTAATAAAAAGAATGTGCTCTTTATTATGGTCGATGACTTACGGCCAGAATTAAATATTTATGGACAAAGTCAAATAATTAGCCCAAATATAGATACCTTAGCTAATTCTGGTGTCACCTTTAATAGAGCGTATTGTAATGTACCTGTTTGTGGAGCGTCAAGGGCAAGTTTATTAACTGGTTTAAGACCTACTTCAAGCCGTTTTTTAACATACTTTTCAAGTATAAAAAAGGAAGCGCCAAATGTATTAAACCTAATACAACACCTAAAAAATGAAGGGTATACGACCATCAGTAATGGCAAAATTACACATTTAAAAAATGATATTGATGAGTGGGATGAAGAATGGCATGCTTCTGAAAATGGATGGAGAAATTATATGTCTGAAGAAAGTATTACTTTAGAAGAAAACGGGAAACATGGGTATGCGTATGAAAATATTGATGTTAAAGATGATGCATATAACGATGGTAAAACTGCGAATAAGTCAATTGAAGACTTAAAAAAGTTAAAGAAAGAAGGAAATCCATTTTTCTTGGCTGTTGGTTTTGTAAAACCACATTTACCTTTTAATGCGCCAAAAAAATATTGGGACTTATACGATGCTGAAAAAATAGCATTACCAAAAAATTTGGTTTTCCCAAAATCAGCTCCAAAGATAGCGAATCATAAATGGGGTGAATTACGCAATTATAAAGACATCCCTAAAGAAGGCCAAGTTTCGGAAACAATGGCCAAAAGATTAATTCATGGGTATTATGCTTCCGTAAGTTATGTAGATGCTCAAATAGGTAAACTTATTAAAGGTTTAGATGATTTAGGATTAAGAAAGAATACTGTTATTATACTAGTAGGTGATCATGGTTGGAGTCTAATGGAACACGGTTTATGGGTAAAGCATAGCAATTTTGAAGTAGCGCTTCAGGTTCCACTTATAGTAAGCGCTACTAATATTCCTAAAAACAAAAAAACAAATTCAATAGCAGAACTGGTTGATTTGTATCCTTCAATTTGTGATTTAATCAATATATCAAAACCTAAACATTTGGAAGGTGATTCCTTTATTGAAGCGTTAGAAAACCCTTTAGAAAATTATAAAAACACTGCATTAGCTCGCTATCTAAGAGGAGAAACTTTAATTGCTGACAACTATTTTTATACAGAGTGGCAAAAAAAGAATAAAACAATTGCTAAAATGTTATACGATCATAAAATAGATCCCGATGAAAACAGAAATTTAGCAGTAGAAAGCGAATACAACCAAATAGTAGATAGTTTAAGTATACTACTCAATCAAAAAATATCAAAAAATTAAAAATTATGAACAAAATATTTTTCTTATTCGTTTTTTTACCCATGATGGTCTTTTCACAATCTAAAACTATAACAGGAACTGTAAAAGACGAAACAGGGTTAACATTGCCAGGAGTAACCATTCAAATCAAAAACACAGAAAATCTTGGAGCTATTTCTAACTTTGATGGATATTTTAATATTACAATTCCTTCAACTAGTTCAAAAATTTTAGTGTTTTCTTATCTAGGATATACAACCCAAGAGGTAAACGTTTCTAACACTACAAATGTTAATTTAATAATGATTCCAGACCAAACACAACTAGATGAAGTTGTAGTGATAGGTTATGGAACCGTACTTAAAAAAGATGTTACGGGATCATTAGTAACAGTAAAAGTTAAAGACAATGTAGCAAACCAATCAGGTACCATAGATCAACTATTACAAGGAAGAGCAGCTGGTGTTCAAGTAACTCAAAATGCAGGTGCTCCTGGGTCCGGTATTAGTGTAAAAATTAGAGGAACCAATAGCTTACGTGGAAATAATGAACCTCTTTATGTCATTGATGGTGTTATTATATCATCAGCCGGAGAAGATGTAATTGCTGCCGGTGGTGTGGGTAATTCAGGGCAAGAAGCTCAAAATGGGTTAAATGGTATTAATCCGCGTGATATTGAAAGCATTCAAGTTTTAAAAGATGCATCCGCAACGGCTATTTATGGTTCTAGAGGAGCTAACGGAGTCGTACTAATAACGACTAAACAGGGTGTTAAAGGGGAAGTGAAAATTAATTCCTTTACAACAACTTCTATAAGAACTATGGATAAAAAATATGATGTTTTAGACGGTAATGGCTATGCTAATTATCAAAATGAAATGGCGTTACTTAATGGTCTTAATCCTCGATTCCAAATAGATGGTTCTCAAATATTTGGAATTACTTATGATACAGCAGGTAATCCAAATGTATCAAATAGACCCGCTCAAATTTTAAGTTGGCAAGATGAATTATACCGACAAGGATTTAGTACAAAAGTAGGTTTTTCAGCTTCTGGCGGTAGTGATAATGGAAATTATTATATCTCTTTAGGTTTTGATGAACAAGAAGGTATTGTAAGTAACTCAAGTCTTAAAAGCACTGATTTCAGAATTAATTTAAATCAAGACCTTACAGATAAATTAACGTTAAAAGCTAGAGTTAGTGCTTCTTTTAACGATATAAACTTTAGCGAAGGTGGAGATTTAAATGGTTCTAACCAAAGTTTTGTTAGAAATGGTATTTTATTTAGACCCGTTATTACTGAAGAAGTTGAAGATTTGGGAGAAGATTTAGAGGCTTCAAACCCGTATTCTTGGGTAAACGACTTTGAAGATGTATCTAAAGCAAAGCGTTACATTGCTTCTTTAGAACTGAATTATAAACTACCTCTAAAAGGACTAAAATATCAATTAAAAGTAGGTGGTAATGTTAGAACTAAAGATAGAAGACGTTTTTATGGCTTAACAACATTTCAAGGGAATCTTTCTAATGGTGCACTACAAATATCAACATTAAATACTACATCCTTTCAAGTCAATAATTTTTTAAGGTTCAATAGAACATTTAAAAGAAAACATAGAATAAATGCTACCGCAGGTGTAACTTATGATGTAAGAAATGTAGAGAGAAGTATTTATGCAGTAGCAGATTTTGTTACAACTGAGCTTACTACACAGCAACCTTTTTTGGCTTCATTAATTACGCAGCCATTACGTTTTTTAAAATCAGATCAACAAATATTTTCTTTACTGGGCCGTATAAACTACACTTTTAATAACAAGTACATACTTACAGCATCTTTTCGTAGAGATGGTGTTTCTAAATTCTCAGAGCAGAACAGATTTGGTTTCTTTCCGTCATTTGCATTAGCATGGAGACTTGATAATGAGAAGTTTATTAAAAATTTAAATGTTTTTGAAGATTTAAAATTAAGAGTTGGTTGGGGTGAAATTGGAAACCATGGTGTTGGGTCTTATGGTACTTTGTCTGATTATGGTATAAACGGACAGCTATACGGTACTCCTGGAAATGGAACCAGTGTGCCTTTATCACTTAACAACGTGGCAAATCCTAACTTAACATGGGAAACTACGGAGCAATTAAATTTTGGATTAGATTTTGCGACTAAAAACGATAGAGTTTCTGGAAGTGTTGATTTATATGACAAAACAACCAAAGATTTATTACAAAGTGCTCCAATTCCAACATCTTCAGGTTTTAGAAGTATTCTTATCAATAGAGGAACAATTTCTAATAAAGGTTTGGAATTAGCATTGAATATTGCTGCTGTTTCTACTGATGATTTTCAAATAAATATTGGTGGAAATATTGCATTTAATAAAACAAATATAGAAACTCTAGGTGGCCCTCTGAGGGATTTTTATGTTGATGGAGTTGCGCAACAACGCTCATTTTATTTTGGTAATCAAATCAGTACTGGTAATTATTTTAGATCCCCAGCAAATGTATTTATTGAAGGGGAAGAAACAGGTCTTTTTTATGGTTTAGAATCTAATGGAATCTATCAAACAGAAGATACAGATCTAGTTGATGGAGCCGTACCAGGAGATGTGAGATTTGTAGATCAAAATGGAGATGAAGTTATTGATATTTTAGATAGAACTTTTATAGGAAATCCAAATCCTGATTTTGTTTATGGTTTTAATGTAAACTTTAAATTGAAAGGTTTTACTGCAAACTTTCTTTTTAATGGAGTTTTTGGGAATGATATCGCGAACGGAAATTTAATTAAACTTAATAATGCTGAGGGATTAGCTACTAATATTAGTCCTAATGCATACAACAATGCATGGAGACCAGAGGCTCAGTCAAATATATATCCTAGATTAGATTATGATGTGACCGCTTATCAAGCAATAGGTATTACTGACCGCATTATAGAAGATGGTAGTTTTTTAAGATTAAATAATGTGACTATAAGCTACGATATCCCTGTAGAAAAGAGTTTATTAATGGATCGTGTTAATGTATATATCGCTGGAAAAAATTTAGTTACTTGGACAGATTATAGTGGTTATAATCCAGAAGTTTCAAGCTTCCTAAATAATGGTCTTATTAATGGTGTAGATTGGAACGGCCCAAGAAATGCTAAAACTATTTTACTAGGGTTAAACATTAACTTTTAAGTACAATTGAATTATTAATACAAAAAACAAAAACACATGAAAAATTTAAAATTTATTTTAGTATTGATTTTTGGTTTTTTATCTAGTTCATGTAACTTAGATGAAGACCCAATATTTCTAGACCGCACACTTTATGATAATCCAGAAAGCGCAACTGCTGCTTTAGATGGTATTTATCAAAAGCTAACAACGTATGATTCAATGGAGAGACGCTATTGGGTTATAAATGGTTTTTCAGGATGTTTTATAACTACCAGACAAGGAAACAGGATTAACAGTCCTTTCAATAGTAGTCTAATGTCCTTGAAACCAAATCAAGATCAAGCTTCAGAAGCCTATTGGAGAGGTATGTATGCTGCTATTGCGCAAACAAATGCAGCTATTGAAAATATTACAGTAGTTGAAAACCCAATAACAAATGATGAATTACTTTTTAGCGATATAGTAGGACAAGCATACTTTATACGCGCTTGGGCCTATTTTGATTTAACTCGCCTTTTTAAAGACATCCCTTTATGGACAGAGCTTCCAGATCAAAACAATCTAAATAGAGCAAAATCAACAACAAAGGAAATATATGCTCAAGTTATTAGTGATGCTAAAATGGCCGCTAGCCTAATAAATGGTACAAAGGGTATTGGCTATCCAAAACAATATGCTGCGAATATGTTATTAGCAAAATTGTATATGACATTAGCTACCAATGCTGATTTAAGAGAAGGGTCTTTAACAGAAGCGGATTATTGGCAAATGGCATACACTGAAGCTGAAAAAGTTTATGGACAATATTCTTTAGTTGCTGATTATAGCAGCATATTTACAGATTCTAATGAAAATAATTCAGAATCTATTTTTGAATTGCAAATGAGTCAAGACGCCACTAATTCTCAAATGGGAAGAAATTTCACCCCAAACAACTATAAAGTGGCTCAATCTTTTGGATGGTTTAAAATTCATGCAGATGTCTTTGAAACTCACAGAGGTACCTATCCAAATGACCCAAGAATTGACGCCACGTATTTATATGATTACACAAATGCAAATACTGGAAATCAGATACTTGCATATCCTGCGATTACAACTCGTTTAAATGTAAGAACAAGTCACCCTTTCTTATTTAAGTTTGCTGAAAAAGACACGACTCATAGCAACCAATATAACAGCCAAAATATAGTTGTTTACAGATATGCTGATTTACTGCTTATGTTAGCTGAGATCTCTAACGAATTACAAAATGGCCAGCAGTTAGGTTATGTTACAGAAGTTTTAAATAGGGTTGGGATGACTCCTCAAGTTGGTTTTTTAGGTTCGCAAGAAGAGTTTAGAGATGCTATAATGAATGAATATCGTTTTGAATTAATTGGTGAAGGGGAAGATGCTCATAATAACAGAAGGCGCGGTTTTAATTATCTTCTAAACAATACTATTTTGACACATAACAATAATACAAACCCTGGTTTTAAACCTTTCGTTGATCTCCTTTTAAGTACAGACCCAACAGGGACAATGACTTTGCCAATTCCACAATCAGAAATTAATACAAATGAATTAATTAATTGAATTATGCTTTTTCAAATAAAAAAAGCGCACACAGAATTTTTAGAAGGATTAAACTAATTTTAACGATGAGAAAACACTTGTTTATTTATTTAATGCTACTAAGTATCATTAAAATTCAAGCGCAAGATCAGTCAAGCCCAAATATCTTATTTATTGCGATTGACGATTTAAAACCGACCTTAGGAATTTATGGAGATTCTTTTGCTGTCACTCCAAATATTGATGCCATTGCTAAGAATGGAACAACTTTTTTAAATAATCATACGCAACAGGCAATTTGTGGGCCATCTAGAGCAAGTTTACTTACGGGTAAAAGACCTGATTATACAAAGGTTTGGGATCTTAAAACTAAGATGCGAGATGTAAATCCAACTATTTTAACAATTCCCCAATATTTTAAGCAAAGTGGTTATGAAACTATTGGTGTGGGTAAAATTTATGATCCAAGATGTGTCGATAATCATAGAGATAAGCCTTCTTGGAGCATTCCTTCAATTAAAGAAAATGAGCTTGAATATCCAAAAGGATATAATAAACCCGCATTAGGCTTTTATCAAAGTAAAGAAAATTTAAATACTATAAATGATATTAAGAATAGGGCATTAGCAAAAAATATACAAAAAAATAAAATTTATAAATATATTACGGATCGCTTTAAGCCACCATATGAAATGGCAGATGTACCTGATGGAGCTTATGTTGATGGCGCAATTGCGAATAGGAGTATTCAATTATTAGATACAATGAACACTTTAAAACCATTTTTCCTGGCAGTAGGTTTTAAACGCCCTCATTTGCCTTTCGTTGCACCAAGAAAGTATTGGCAGCTGTATGATGAAAGTAAAATTAAGTTGGCTGCTTATCAAAAAAAAGCTAAAAACCCTGTAGATATTTCCTATCACAAGGCTGGTGAAATGCAGAAATATATAACACCTGAAATTACTTACAAATTAAATAATGATGGTTTATTAGAGCTAGATAAAGAACTTCAAAAAGAACTGATTCATGGCTATTACGCAGCCACCAGTTATATTGATGCGCAAATAGGTAAAATCATTGATAAATTAAAACAAAAAGATTTAGACAAAAACACCATCATAGTTATTTGGGGAGACCATGGTTATCATCTTGGGGATCATAGCTTGTGGAATAAACATTCTAATTTTGAGCAGGCAACTCGTTCTCCTTTAATTATTTATGACCCAAGAATTAATAAAGGATATAAAATAAATTCTCCAACTGAGTTCGTAGATTTATTTCCAACATTAAGTGATTTAGCAAACATAGGAATTCCAAAAATTTTAGATGGTGTAAGTTTAAAAGCACAAATAAAAGGAGAAGTGAATACCTTAAAAACATATGCAGTTAGTCAATACCCAAGAAAAAATAAAATGGGGTATAGTTTTAGAACTAAAGAATATAGATATACGGTGTGGATTAATAAGAAAAAAAGTACAGTACCTATTTTTAAGGAAGATATTCATGCAGAGGAATTGTATGATTATAAAAACGATCCTTTAGAAACTGAAAATAAAATCGATAATGAAGAATATAAGCAGATAAAAATTACGCATCAAATATTAGCGACACGCTATTTTAAAGACCAAGTAGCTGCCTCTAAAACTGCCGGAGAAAAGATTAAAAATCTCGATAAAGTTAAATAATAATACTTATAAACGTGCTCAGGTTATTTCAGAATTCATAATTAATACGATGCGTTTAACCAATACTAAAGGTCAGTTTTTACTGGAAATTTTATCTGAAAAATACGCTTATAATGCAGCTCAAACTAAGGGTAAAAACCTTCCGAAAGCAACCAAGAGAGAGATTTATAAAGCTACATTTATAGAGACTAGAAATAAGCTTTCAAAAATATTTTCAAAGATTGAAATTGCTCAGATTAATAAATTAGAAAAGAGGAAAATGAGTGAACTAAATAATAACTAAAACTATTTTAAAATTAAGGAATGAAATTATTCATAAAGCTGTTTTTATTATTTTTATTGCTAAATTTTAAAGCTTACACTCAATCTAAGGATTCTTCTAATTTAATTGTCGGTGCTACTTTAAATTACACAGAGCTAAACACTATTAAAGAAAAACTTTTTTTAAAAGACTTTAACTATTTAACGCCTGCAAACGCAGCAAAACAGTCAAGAGTTCATCCAAAGCCAACTGTTTGGAATTGGCAACAAATAGATGATTTCATCACTTTTTCTAAAAAACACAATTTACAAGTGCGTTTGCATGGACCTATCTCTCCTCAGGCATCGAAATGGGCAAAAGAAGACCATAGAACTATTGAAGAATTGGAAACAAATATGATTGAATTTACAACAGCATTTGCCAAAAAATTTAATAAAGAACCTACAGTAAAATGGATGGATGTGGTAAATGAAACTATACTTCCAAACGGAAAGTGGTTTGGACCAAAAAAAGGCACTAATAAATGGGAGAACCCTTGGCTAAAAATAGGATTAGATGATAATGGATGTCCACTATACATATTAAAAGCTTTTGAAATTGCAACAAAATACGCTACAAATATCAAGTTAGTTTACAACCATAATGCAGGTATGGAAAGTTTCATGTGGGATAAAGTCAAGGAAACCATACTTTATATTCGTTCTAAAGGGTATCGGGTTGATGGTATTGGTTGGCAAGCTCATATTGGACTGAGTGCTTCGACTAAAGCTATTTTAGAAAACACAGATGAAGAACTAAGAAAGCTTTCTGACTTAATAGACTGGGCTCATAAAAATAACTTAGAATTCCATATTACTGAACTAGACTACTTTGTTAAAGACAATAATAAATTGTCAGAAGAACATCAAAAACAAGCTGAAATCTATGCGAAAATTGTAAATATTTTAAGAGAGAAAATCAAATCTGGGGTTGTAACATTGAATTTTTGGGATATGGCTGTTCGAACAAAAAAAGGGAAAGAAGGAGCATTTCACTCTATTTATGATTCAGATTTTAAACCAACTCCAGCATATAAAGCTATTAACTTATTATCAAAAAATTAAAAATGACTAAAAAAAGTATTCCAATATTTACAGTATTCACATGTTTTTTATTCGCGTTCAGCGCTTGTAATAAATTTAAAAACAAAACAAATACTATAAAAGTTCCTGAAGGTATGGTTTGGATTTCTGGCGGAACATTTTTAAGAGGTGCAACTGATAATGACAATTCAGCAAGAAAAGATGAAAAACCTCAGCATAATGTAACTCTTGATGGTTTTTTTATAGATATAACAGAAGTTACAAATGCAGAATTCTCAAAGTTTATTAAAGAATCAGGTTATATTACTGTTGCAGAAAGAGCAGTTGATTGGGAAGAATTAAAAAAACAATTACCAGCAGATGTGGAAAAACCACATGATTCAATTTTACAGCCAGGATCTTTATCTTTTCATTGCAAACACAAACAAGTAACAAATTTAAATGACTTTTCACAATGGTGGCAATGGAAAATAGGTACTAATTGGAAGCATCCTGAAGGTAAAGAGAGTACAATTGAAGGAAAGGAAAATCATCCAGTAGTGCATGTTTCATACGAAGACGCTTTAGCATATTGCAAATGGGCAGGAAGACGTTTACCAACAGAAGCGGAATGGGAATATGCTGCAAAAGCAGGACAAAATGATGTGATATTTACTTGGGGAAATGATACTACAGTTTTAAATTCAAAAGCAAATACTTGGCAAGGTGTTTTCCCAACTTCAAATACTAAAGAAGATGGTTTTGAAAGATCTTCTCCAGTAAAATCTTATCTGCCTAACAAATATGGGCTATATGACATGGCTGGTAATGTTTGGGAATGGACTCAAGATTGGTATGATGATGAATACTATAGAAAACTATTAAAAAATGAAGTCAATAAAAACCCTAAAGGACCAGAAAAAAGTAATAATCCTAACAATCCATATGCACAAGAAAAGGTAATTAAAGGTGGTTCATTTTTATGTCACGATTCTTACTGTGCGAGTTATAGAATATCAGCAAGAATGGCAACAAGTTTTGATACTGGATTAGAACATTTAGGGTTTAGGACAGTAGCAACAATAGAAATGCTAAATTATTAACTTTAACTTGGTAACAAATCATATAGACATCTTTAGGTAGCATTCTCTAAAACAAGGAAGCATAAACAAAAATGTTAGCAAAGAGGATTTCTCAATCTCTTTAAAACTTCAACTATCGGATAGACCAAATATATTATGGTTAGTAACAGAAGGTAGGTTTATAAGAATTTGACCTTAATAAAACTTATAATACATTATAAAATCTAAATAAAAATAATCATTATAATATGCAAATACTAACATTTATTGGGTTTACACTTTTAGTGGCGATCATATCGTATTTAAAAACTAGAGAAGTAGGAGTTACATCTTCAGATAGCTACTTTTTAGGAGGTAGAAGTTTAACGGCAGGTGTCATTGCGGGCTCGTTATTACTTACCAATCTATCTACAGAGCAAATTGTGGGGTTAAATGGTGCTGCCTATGAGAGTGGATTGTCAGTTATGGTATGGGAAACCTTAGCAGCAGTAGCGATGATAATAACGGCTATTTTTCTGCTACCAAAATACTTAAAAGGTGGTTTAACGACAGTACCTGGGTTTTTAGCAAAAAGATTTGATACAACAACAAAAACATTAACATCGGTTTTGTTTTTATCAGGTTATGTGGTTGTTTTATTACCCGTTATTTTATATTCTGGATCATTGGCAATAAGCGGAATGTTTAACATTCCTGAATTACTCGGTGTTACACATACGCAATCTATTTGGATTTGTGTTTGGGGTATCGGAATTATAGGTTCAATTTATGCAGTTTTTGGAGGACTAAAAGCAGTTGCGGTTTCAGATTCAATTAATGCTATTGGTTTATTAGTCGGTGGTGTTTTAATCCCAATTTTCGGATTAATGATGATTGGTGATGGTAACCTTTTAGATGGATTAAATATATTAACGACAGAAAATCCTGAGAAATTCAAATCAATGGGAGGTCCAACAGATCCTGTTCCTTTTTACACCATTTTTACAGGGATGATGTTGGTTCAATTATTCTATTGGGGTACAAATCAGCAAATTATACAAAGAGCTTTGGGGGCAAAAAATCTAAAAGAAGGTCAAAAAGGATTAGTATTAGCTTCTTTTATAAAAATATTAGGCCCAATAATTGTGGTATTACCAGGTATTATTGCTTACCATTTATTCGAAGGGAATTTAGAATCTGCAGATAGTGCATATCCAGAATTAGTAAGAAAGGTATTGCCTGGTGCTTGGGTTGGTTTCTTTGCAGCGGTATTGTTTGGCGCTATTTTAAGTTCATTTAACAGTGTTTTAAATAGTTCTGTTACTCTTTTTGGAATCGATGTTTATAAACAGCATATTAATAAAAATGCAGATGAAAAAACGGTTGTGAAATATGGTAAGGCATTTGGCGTTGTTTTGGCTATTGCCTCAATGTTCATCGCACCTTTAATTGCAAATGCAGGCAGCTTGTTTGCTTATTTACAAGAAATAAATGGAATTTATAGTATCCCTATATTAACGATTATAGTTGTTGGGTATTTAACAAAACGCGTTCCTGCAATTGCTGCTAAAATTGGGTTGGTTTCTGGGTGTTTATTATACATCCTAAGTCAATTTATTATGCAACCTTATTTTATAGAAAAAGCAGTGTCAATTGCTAAGCTAAATGGCATTACAGACACTGCTGAATTGACTTTAATAAAAGCACAGGCATATCCCCATTTTTTAGACGTTATGGCAATTTTATTTATACTAAATATTATTATAATGTTGATTATTGGAAAATTAAAACCAAGAGAAACAGATTTTATTCAAGAGTATACACAACAAGTAGACATAGAACCTTGGAAATATGTTAAACAAGTTGGGGTTGCTATTTGTATTGTTGTGATTGGTGTTTATATATATTTTGCTTAGCTACTCTTTTAAATTATTGTATTTATAAATTATTCAAGATGATGAATGTATAGAACTTTTGCAAAAATGGGTGTTGCAATAGATTCTGGCTTTCGTGAGATTTTTTATAAACTATCCGTAATTAACTTAGATTACTGCTGTATAAGATCAATAGGGTTTATTTACTGCAAATTTAAGCAAATATTGTATCTTATTTGTACCTCCATACGGTAGAAATATTACAAAAATTGATATAATACATTTTGTATTGAAATGTCAATATTGATCGTGATTGAAAGATTGGTTAAATTGCTTGAGTTCTTCAATCAGAAGGTTCGACATTTTTTCTGTACGCTCTACTAAAACAATAAAACGGTTATACTTTTATAAAGTGTAGCCGTTTTTTTTATTTATCTACAATAGTAGACCATTTCTCTATGGCTTCAAATACTTCCCATAGTCCTTTCGACCTTTTGGTTAATGAATATTCCACTCTTAGAGGGATTTCTTCAAACTGCTTTCTTACAACCAGTTCATCTTTTTCAAGACTTTTTAATTGTTCGGAAAGAACTTTTCTTGAAATCCCATGAACTATTTGATGAATTTTTCCAAATCTCAATGTGCCTTGATTTCGTATTACGTTTATGATAGGTAGTTTCCATTTACCTCCAACCTGCTGAGTGAAATTTAAAACAGGGCATTTTTCATAATATTATTTTTAGCTACCTCTTAGTAACTACTATTTTATAGTTACTAAAAGGTAACAAGTTACTTTATATTTCCAAAAGTAGTATTATTGCACGAACAAAACAAATATAAATAAAATGGCAAAATTTCACGAAGATCAAATTGGCAATGCTCAAAAAATTACTGGATATATATTATCTATATTATTTAGTATTAACATATTTATGGGAGGAATTTTAAAGGTATTCCAAGAATCCAGTATTATTGAACGAATGAATTCAATCCCAAATTGGGGAGATAAATTATTATTCATTGGATTATTAGAATTAGTATTACTCGCATTGTATTGGAATCCTAAAACACAGAAGTTAGGATTTTATCTATTATGTTCATTTGTAGGAGGAATTATTGTTGCAGAGTTAGCAGCAGGAACACATGAAGGTATGCCGACAGCTCCATTAGTTGGAATTATTACATCAATAATGCTATATGCAGGTACTATTTTAAGAAAACCTTCTATGATAAATTCTATTGAATTATAGGTGTTTATAAACTCCCTGCGAGATATATAGTTGTTCGATATTTCAATGGAGTTGTCTACTAAGGAGTAATCAGAAAAATGGTTACTCTTTTTTTTTGCAGTAAACTCAAGGATAGGTCTATTTTTTGAAGTATCATTGGTTGGTGCTTACCTAACAAAAGGTTGTTTAAAGCACTTTGTCTATACTATAAACTGACGTTGTCAATACCTCAAATTTAAACAAATTGACACTAATAATTGCATTTACTGTCAATAAAACTGTCAATGAATTATCATTATTTTTTTATTGATTTGAATAATCAATAGAAATCAACTATTAATACCTTCTTCATAGCATTTTTTAAAGTAAGCGTCACTTTGAGTTTTTTCAAGCATATCGTCTGGTATTGAAACTAAACTTGTCTAAATTATGATGTTCAAGTATTGTAAAAATACCAAAAAAAGTCAAGGGAGCAGGATTAGAATCTTAATATTCAATAATTTCCTAAAAAAGTTCGAACTTAGTGTAGCCTTCCACCACCACCTCCAGGAATTCCAATTGATGGAGGCGTTTTCGTTTTACTATCTGCTGCAATAATTTACGGAGTTACCAAAATTATAAATAATCGAGGCTAATTATTTTGAAATAAGTCTTGCAACGTATTTTCCAATTACATCAAATTCTAAATTAACAACAGCATCAACTTTGAGGTTGTTAAAGCAAGTGTTTTCTAGAGTATATGGTATAATTGCTACACTAAAAGTGTCTTTTCGTGAATCAACAACAGTTAGGCTAACTCCATTTATAGTTATAGAGCCCTTTTCAATTGTAATATTATTGTTCTTCGAATTGTATTTAAAAGTAAACTTATAACTTCCATTTTGAGATTCTATAGAAATACATTTCGCTGTTTCATCTACGTGACCTTGTACAATATGACCATCTAAACGATCACCTAATTTCATAGCTCTTTCAAGATTTACAGAATCTCCAATAGTTAAATTTTTCAAATTCGTTTTATCCAAAGTCTCTTTAATAGCAGTAACTGTATAATTTTTTTCTTTTATATCAATTACTGTTAAACAAACGCCATTGTGAGCAACACTTTGATCTATTTTTAGTTCTGAAGTAATTTCACTTTGAATGGATATGTGAAAATTATCATTTTCTTGAACTATATTTTTAACAATACCTAAAGTTTCTATGATTCCAGTAAACATCTGATTAATTTATTGATTACTTTTGATGTGTCAAAAATAAGAATAATATACAACGGAATGACTAAAGAAGGTAAAATAAAAATCGGTATTTCTATTGGTGATATAAATGGTATAGGAATAGAAATTATTTTAAAAACATTTTCAGACAAGAGAATGTATGATTTTTGTACGCCAGTAATTTTTGGCTCAAACAATTCAATTTCATTTTATAAAAATATATTAAATTCTAATATACAAACGCATACTATTACTGATTTAAATACTATCTCAGATGATAAATTAAATGTGATGAGTTGTTGGAAGGAGAATGTTGATATTACACCTGGAAAATCCAATGAAATAGGAGGGAAGTATGCGCTGATATCTTTAAACGCTGCCGTAAAAGCATTGAAAGTTGGAAAAATAGAAGCTTTACTAACAGCGCCTATCAATAAGGAAAACATTCAGTCTGATGACTTTAACTTTGCAGGTCATACAGAATTTTTAGAAGCTGAATTAAAGGGTGAAAGTTTAATGATTTTAATGACCGATGAGTTGAGGGTTGGTTTAATTACAGGACATATTCCAGTTGCTGATATTTCAAAGACAATAACACCAAAACTCATAAAAGACAAGGTAAATACACTCTACCAAACCCTTAAACAGGATTTTGAAATTTCAAAACCAAAGATTGCGATTTTAGGGCTTAATCCTCATTGTGGAGATAAAGGAGTTATAGGAAAAGAAGATGATGAAATTATAAGGCCAACAATAAAAGAAATTCAAGAAGAAGGGAAGCTAGTTTACGGACCTTATGCAGCAGACGGTTTTTTTGGTTCCAAAACCTATAAGCAATATGATGGCGTATTGGCTATGTATCACGATCAAGGATTAGCCCCATTTAAGTCATTATCTTTTGGGAAAGGGGTTAATTTTACAGCAGGTTTAGATAAAATAAGAACTTCACCTGACCATGGAACTGCATATGAAATAGCGGGTCAGGGAAAAGCCGATGAAAGTTCATTTAAAGAAGCGTTATTTAAAGCAATTGAGATTTATAAAAAACGTCTAAACTACTTGAAGTTAAACAAAAATTCTTTAAAATAAATTTACATAAAATAAAAAAGTAAAATTGGTGTAATTATTATTGATATTTTTTTATATTTGCACGCTCAAATTGGTATTCAAAATGAACGACTTAAAAGAATTTAACGTATCTTTTAGAGGACTTAAGATGGGAAACCATCAATTTGAATATGAAACTGTCTCTTATACACATCTGACGCTGCCGACGAATAGAGAGGT
>OJBS01000176.1_pt1 | contig 23770 bp, 21 predicted proteins | sample 1590941 | NCBI WGS metagenome assembly OJBS01 (sample SAMN05416785, study PRJEB24817) | seawater metagenome | isolation source: Sea water | place: Canada:Atlantic | collected 2013-11
AGATCATGCCTAGTCTCGTGGGCTCGGAGATGTGTATAAGAGACAGCATTAAATCCGCTAAGAGGAATATGATAATATGAAGAAAGCGTTATAAAAAGCCCAACAATTATATTTAAAAGTAAATGAAAATATAATTGTTGTTTGTATTTGAGAAAGAACTTCAAATTACTTATTTATTTTCTCCCAAGAATCTCTTAATGATACCGTTCTGTTAAAAACTAAGTTATCTGAACTAGAATCTTCATCTACACAAAAATATCCTTTTCTTTGAAACTGAAATTTATCTCCACTTTTTGCAGTTTTTAAACTTGGCTCAACATAAGATGTAATAGTCTCTAAAGAGTTTGGGTTTACAAATTCCATAAAGTCTTTATCTTTATGTCCGTCTGGAGACTCATCATTAAATAAACGGTCGTATAATCTTACTTCAGCCTTTAAAGCGTGTTTTATTGAAACCCAATGAAGTGTTCCTTTTACTTTTCTTTGACTTGCTTCAGAACCACTTCCGCTTCTAGAATCTTGATCATAAGTACAGTGAATTTCTGTAACCTCTCCATTTTCATCTTTTACACAACTTTCTGCCTTAATAATATAAGCGTTTTTTAAACGGACTTCTTTTCCTAGTTTTAAACGGAAGAATTTCTTGTTTGCTTCTTCTCTAAAATCTTCTTTTTCAATATAAATTTCTCTTGAAAACGGAACATTTCTACTTCCAAATCCTTCTTCATAATCATTGTAATTAGCATCTAACAACTCTTCACTATTTTCAGGATAATTAGTTATCACCACCTTTACAGGATCTAAAACGGTCATTACTCTAGGAGCAATTTGATTCAGATGATCTTTAATACTATGCTCTAATAATGCAACATCAGTAATATTGTCTCTTTTTGTTATTCCAGATGTTTTACTAAAAGTTAAAAGAGCTTCAGGGGTATAACCCCTTCTTCGTAAACCAGAAATAGTTGGCATTCTAGGATCATCCCACCCATTAACAATTCCATTTTCAACCAATTGCAATAATTTTCGCTTACTCATTACGGTATAACTCAAATTTCGTCTTGCAAACTCACGTTGTTTAGGACGTAGTTTTTCCGCATCAACTACTTGGTCTAAATACCAATCATATAAATCACGATGACTTTTAAATTCTAGCGTACAAAAAGAATGTGAAATTTGTTCTATATAATCTGATTCTCCATGAGTCCAGTCATACATTGGATAAATACACCAATCATTTCCAGTTCTATGATGTGATTTTTTTAATATTCTGTATAAAATAGGATCGCGCATATGCATATTATTATGCGACATGTCAATTTTTGCTCTAAGCACACAAGCACCTTCTTTAAATTCACCATTCTTCATTTTTTCAAATAATGATAAATTTTCTTCAATAGAGCGATTTCTAAAAGGGCCATCACTTCCAAGACTTGTTGGAGTTCCTTTTTGTGAAGCTATTTCAGCAGGAGTTTGCTCATCAATATAAGCCTTTCCCTTTTCTATCAATTCAATTGTCCAATTGTATAATTGCACAAAATAATCTGAAGAATACACTTCTTTATTCCATTTAAAACCAAGCCATTCAATATCTTTTTTTATGGCATCTACATATTCTTGCTCTTCTTTTGCTGGATTTGTATCGTCAAAACGTAGGTTAACAGGCGCGTTATAACGCTGCCCTAAACCAAAATTTAAACAAATTGACGCTGCATGGCCAATATGTAAATATCCGTTTGGTTCTGGTGGAAAACGAAAGCGTAATTTGTTTTTATCCAATCCGTTTGAAAGATCTTCTTCAACAATTTGTTCAATAAAGTTCAATGATTTTGTTTCTTCGCTCATAGTTAAATAAATGAACTACAAAATTAGAGAAAATAATGTGATAAAAACCTATAAGTAATTAACTTCTTAAGTTAGTAAACTTCTAACTTCTACTTCTGGAAAATTTTTACTAAATTTTATTAGTTTATTTATTCCTAAACGTTTGTTTATATGGTCTCTTGATATTTTTTAGGCAAATTTAATACACTAACTCCAAAACTTTTCACGAACCTTCATAAGAATCAAATATCTAAAAAAACTATTTGAAAACTGTAAAACAAGTATATTTGTATAAAGTTTGAATCATGGGAATAATCAAAGTAGAAAATATTAGAATATACGCCTATCACGGTTGCCTTCTTGAAGAAGGGAAAATAGGTTCTGATTACCGAGTTGATATAAAAGTGAAAGCAAATTTAGAGACATCTGCAAAGAGCGATGAACTAGCTGACACGGTTGATTATGTGCGTTTAAATAAAATTGTAAAAGAGGAAATGGCAATTCGTTCTAAACTTCTAGAACATGTGGCAGATAGAATTTTAAATAGAGTTTTAGATGAAATTTTAATGGTACAAATTGCGGATGTATCTGTATCAAAAATAAACCCGCCAATTGGTGGAAATGTTGAAAAAGTTACGGTAAGACTTCAGAAAAAAAGGAAACACTAAAAATACTTGTCAGCCAATTAAAAATAATTAAATTTGCAATCACAATTGGCGTTGTGGCCGAGTGGCTAGGCTGGGCTCTGCAAAAGCTCCTACAGCGGTTCGAATCCGCTCGACGCCTCAAAACCGTTTCGAATTTTCGAAACGGTTTTTTATTTTCTTTAACATATAAACTATTAGAATTTCATCATATTTGTAAAAACTCAATTAAATGAAGATTTATCCAATAGAAACAGGAAACTTTAAACTTGACGGCGGCGCAATGTTTGGAGTTGTTCCTAAGAGTTTATGGCAACGCACGAACCCTACGGATGAAAAGAATTTGATTGACATGAGTATGCGCTGTATGTTGATTGAAGACGGCGATAGATTGACATTAGTAGATACAGGAGTTGGAGATAAGCAATCAGAAAAGTTTTTTAGTTATTATTTTTTGTTTGGAGGATATTCATTAGACGCTTCTTTGGCAAAACATGGTTTTCATCGTGATGATATTACAGATGTTTTTTTAACACACTTACATTTTGATCATTGTGGAGGTTCTATTCAATGGAACAAAGACAGAACAGGATATGAGCCAGCATTTAAGAATGCTAAATTTTGGTCCAATGAAAGCCACTGGAATTGGGCAGCAAATCCTAACACTAGAGAAAAAGCCTCTTTTTTAAAGGAGAATATCAATCCAATACAAGAAAGCGGACAGTTGAATTTTATTGATTTGCCAAAAACAAACGTATTACAAAATTCTCCATTGGGTTTTGATATTTTCTTTGCTGATGGTCATACCGAAAAGCAAATGATTCCACAGATACAATATCAAGAAAAAACGGTAGTTTTCATGGCAGATTTATTACCAACTACAGGACACATACCATTGCCTTATGTGATGGGTTATGATACTAGACCACTACTGACAATGGACGAGAAACAACTTTTTTTAAATAAAGCCGCAGATGAGGAGTATTATCTGTTTTTAGAGCACGACGCACAATCGGAACTCTGTACTGTTCAACATACTGAAAAGGGTGTTCGTCTTAAAAACACATTTAAATTTAACGAAATTTTTAATTAGAATATAAAAATGAAGAAACATATATTAACAGGTTTACTATGCACGTTGGGGATCGTTATAAACGCACAATCAAATTCTAATTATTGGCAACAACATGTTGATTATACGATGGATATTGATATGAATGTTGAAAATTATCAATATGATGGTAAACAAAAGTTAGTCTATACAAACAATTCTCCTGATGAATTGAATGTGGTTTTTTATCACTTATACCCAAACGCTTTTCAGCCAAATTCTGAAATGTATAAACACTATACAACGTTGCCAGATCCTGATAGAAGATTTGCGAAAAGTGTTTTAAATATTTCTAATTTAAGACCAGAAGAACAAGGATTTATTAAGATAAACTCACTAAAACAAAACAAAAAAGCGGTTAAATTTGAAGTGATCGGAACGGTACTTAAGGTTACACTTAATAAAGCTATAAAGCCAAATGAATCTGTAACTTTTGATATAAATTTTTTAGGCCAAGTGCCAGTACAAACAAGACGTTCTGGGCGAAATAACAAAGAGGGAATAGCTCTTTCAATGTCGCAATGGTATCCTAAAATGGCAGAGTATGATGTTGAAGGTTGGCATGCAGACCCTTATATAAATCATGAGTTTCATGGTGTTTGGGGAGACTTTGATATAACTTTTCATATTGATAAAGAATATACAATTGGAGGTACAGGATATCTTCAAAACCCACAAGAAGTAGGTCATGGATATGAAGACAAAACAAAACCTTTAAAACTTCCAAAAGGGAATAAACTAAAATGGCATTTTAAAGCACCAAACGTACATGATTTTACGTGGGCTGCAGATGATGAATATGCTCACGATATTTTAAAAGGACCAAATGATGTTGATTTACATTTTTTATATAAAAAAGATATAAAAAATACTGATGACTGGAAACTGATGGAAAATATGACCATAAAGACAATGGAGTATTTTAATGAGTTGATTGGAGAGTATCCGTATAAACAATACTCTATTATTCAAGCAGGAGATGGCGGAATGGAATACGGAATGTCTACTTTAATTACTGCAAATAGAAGTCTTGGAAGTTTAATTGGTGTTATGCAGCATGAGTTAGCACATTCTTGGTTTCAATTTGTGTTGGCTACAAACGAAAGTAAACACGCTTGGATGGATGAAGGGTTTGCTACATATGTAGACAGTAAGGCTTGGAGCGACTTAGTTTTAGAGACCAAGCAAGAAAATCCTTACGCAGGATCTTATAGAAGTTATTTTAATGTAGTTAATTTAGACAGACAAGAACCTCTTTCTACACATATTGATAGATATAGCAGAGAGCGAACAGCAAGTTCTAACGCATATCAAAAAGGGTGTTTGTTTTTAACGCAGTTAGGATATATAATGGGACAAGACAATTTAGATAAAACCCTTAAAAAATATTATCAAGACTTTAAATTTAAACATCCAACTCCAAATGATATTAAGCGCACAGCAGAAAAAGTTTCTGGAATGCAATTAGAATGGTACTTAAACGAATGGACGAAAACTACTCACACTATTGATTATGGAGTTAAAGTTGTTGTAAATAAATCAATTACACTTGAAAGAATTGGTAGAATGCCAATGCCTATAGATATTTCAGTGACATATGTAGATGGAACTAAAGAAGTGTTTTATATTCCTTTAAGGATGATGCTTGGTGAAAAACCAACAAGCGCTACTAAATTAGAAAATTGGGCTTGGACGCATCCTACATATACATTCAAAGTTTCAAAAACTATTAAATCAGTAGAAATTGATTCATCTCAAATTATGGCAGACGTTGATAGAAAGAATAATTATTTAGAAATTGAGGAGTAGTTTTAGACGACTCCATTTTTTCAATAAAGGTATTGATATTCATTTCTTTTTGAGGGAAAAACCCTTTTGAAACTAATACCAAACCAAAAACCATTAAAGCGATTCCCATTCCACGTTTTATTTTTAGAATCACTCGTGGAGTTAATTTTTTTCGTAGTTGTTTTGCGAGTACTATTTTCCCTAAATCGGTGATGAAATAAGTAATAAGCACTGTTGTGAAAAACCAAAAAATTCGAGATTCATTCATGTCTAAAGAAGGACCGATACCTACAATCAATAATAACCAAAAAGTAAGTACGCCAATATTTATAAAGTTTAAGAAAAACCCTTTGAAAATCAACCCTAAATAGTTGTTTTTCTCAGGTAAATCAAACTGTTTTTGATTTACTTCTTTGGCTTGTTTTTGTAAAAACATTCCCAATCCGTAAACAAAAAGAATTCCTCCACCAATAAAAAACAAACTAGGATCATCCTTAATCTTTGTTAAAAACGGATGACTTCCATAGTAGGCAAAAAGAATAAAAACAATATCGGCTAAAAGGACTCCTATATCAAAAACAATTGCTGCTCTAGCTCCGTTAAGAATACTAGTTTGAATTAGCATAAAAAACACTGGACCAATCATGAATGCCAGTCCAAAACCTATCGGAATTGCTTTAAGAATATCCTCTATCATTTAACAAAGATACGATTATACATCATCAAAATCAATGATAATTTTGGGTGTTGTTGGATGCGCTTGACAGGTAAGGATTAATCCCTCTTCAATTTCACTATCAGTCAAAATAGCATTTTTTTCCATCGTTACTTTTCCTTCAGTAACTCTAGCTAAACAACTACTACAAACACCTCCTTGACAAGAATAAGGTGCGTCTAAATCTTTATCTAACGCAGCATTCAAAATAAGTTTACTTTGAGGCATTATAAAAGTTGTTTCTTCATCATCAAGAATAATAGTAATCTCAGAATTCCCATCAGGAATTTCATTATTCTCATTTACCTCAACAGGAACAGAAAACAATTCAAAATGGATATTCTCTTTCTCAATATTATTACTAATTAAAACTTCTGTAGCCGTTTTGATCATACTTTCTGGACCGCATAAAAAGGCCTCATCAAAAGCAGTATTTTTATATATATTTTTTAAGAAATAATTTATATTTCCAGTATCACAACGACCAAAAAGGGCGTCAGGTTCTTGCCCCTGACTATATATGTAATGCACATTTAATCGTGTTGTATACATTTTTTTCAAAACATCTAAACGTTCTTTAAAAATAGTCTCGTCTGCTGTTTTGTTTCCATATATTAAGGTGAAAGTAGAGTCATTATGCAACGAAGCTTTTAGCATTGACATGACTGGAGTAATTCCACTTCCCACAGCAATAGCAATATAGTTTTTTGAAGGTTGAGGTTTTAAAATAAAACGTCCTTCAGGTATAGAAACCTCCAATTTATCTCCTTCTTTTAATTGTGTAGTTGCGTATACAGAGAAAGTACCGCCTTCAACAGATTTTACAGCAACCTTTAGTTTTCCGCTTTCTGGATCTGAACAAATAGAGTAAGCTCTTCGGAGTTCTTTTCCTCCCAACTTTTTTTTTATTGTTATATATTGACCTGCGATAAATTTGAATTCTGAGGACAGTTTTTCAGGAACATCAAATTCAATAGAGACAGCATTGTCAGTTTCTCTTTTTATTTTTTTTATAGTAAGTTTATGGAATTGTGCCATTAAGTAGTTGTTTATCGTGCAAAAATAAGAAACGAATAATATAAATTTGTAACAAATCAAGAACTTTACAGTCTAATCAAAAGAAATCAACAATAAACCAAATGATTAAGCGCTTTTTAAACTTAGAATGGAAGCAGTTTTTCCGTTCTTCTCATTGGCAAAAAAATATTGCAATAAAAATATTAATGGGCTTTTTTGCACTATACCTGATTGCAATGTTTTTATTTCTAGGAACTGGAATGTACTTTATTATTAAAAAACTATATCCAGAAGGTGATCCTTTTGTAATCGTAACGAGTTTTATTTTTTATTGGATGTTAGGTGATTTATTGATGCGTTTTTTCTTACAAAAACTACCAGTAATGAGTGTAAAACCATTGCTTACGTTACCAATCAAAAGAAGTCAAGTCGTAAATTATGTTTTAGGGAAATCTGCTACTTCATTTTTTAATTTTTTACCATTATTTGCTATCATTCCATTTAGTGCCATTTTAATAAGTAAAGAATATGAAACTTCAATAGTTTTAATGTGGGCGTTGACAATGGTTATTATTACACTTATTAATAACTTCTTGAACTTTATTATTGAAAGTTTATCAGCCAAAACAGCGCTATCTTTTATTCCAATTGTTGCAATTGCAGGATCATTGTTTGCTTTAAATTATTTTGAAATCATTTCATTTTCAAGTTTTGTTTCTCAAGGAATAATGGCAATAACTGCAAATCCATTATTGATACTTATTCCTATTTTAATTTTAGTTGGCTTGTATGTCTATAATTTTAAAATATTAAAGAGCAGCTTATATGTAGATAGTTCTGTTCAAACTAAAATCAAAGAAGCAAAAACAACTGACTTATCGTGGACCAATCGTTTTGGAGCAACTGCCCCTTTTATGCAATTGGATCTAAAGCTGATAATGCGAAACAAAAGATCAAAATCTACATTGCCTTTAATGGCTATGGGTTTGTTATACGGACTATTTTTTTACCCAAATCCAGAATTTAAAGACATGGAATTTATGTTTGCGTTTGTTGGAATTTTCTCAACAGGATTCTTTTTAATCAATTTCGGACAATTTATTCCTGCATGGGATAGTGGATATTATAAAATGTTGATGAGTCAGAATTTCAAATACAAACAGTATTTGAAGTCAAAGTTTACATTAATGGTTATGAGTGTTATTATTCTTTTCATTTTAGGAATACCTTATGTTTATTTCGGGTGGAAAATTTTAATCGCACATTTTGCTGCTGCAATTTATAATATTGGAGTGAATTCACATGTAATTATGTATGGAGGCTCATTTAATAGAAAGAAAATAAACCTTGATCAAAAAGCAGCTTTTAACTATCAAGGAACTGGAGCAGTTCAATGGTTGATTGGTTTTCCATTATTGTTAATTCCAATGGGAATTTTTGGATTGATTAATTGGGTGGTTGGCTTTGAAGCGGCAGTTGCAACTTTAGCAGGACTGGGATTGATAGGGATTGCTCTTCATCAAAAAATAATGACTGTGATTACGAATAGATATTTAAATGTAAAATATAAAATGATCGAGGCTTTCAGCCAAGAGAACTAATATAAAAAGATATGATACACACTACTGAACTTACTAAAAAATACGGAGAAACTACAGTTCTAACAATTGATAACCTAGAAATTCCAAAAGGGCAAAGTTTTGGATTGGTAGGAAATAACGGTGCAGGAAAGACAACCTTCTTTAATTTATTATTAGATTTAATTCAGCCTACAACTGGGAAAATAACATCCAGCGACATCCAAGTTAACACAAGTGAGGACTGGAAAACATTTACAGGGTCTTTTATTGATGAAAGTTTTTTAATAGGCTATTTAACACCAGAAGAATACTTCTATTTTGTTGGTGATTTAAGAGGTCAGAATAAGGCTGATGTCGATGCGTTTGTAAAACAATTTGACGAAATTTTTAACGATGAGATTCTTGGTAAAAAGAAGTATTTAAGAGATTTGTCAAAAGGAAATCAGAAAAAGGCAGGAATTGTTGCTGCGCTTATTGGAAATCCAGAAGTTATAATTTTAGACGAACCTTTTGCCAATTTAGATCCAACAACACAGATTCGTTTAAAGCAAATGTTAAAATCATTGGTAGATAATAAAGAAATTACAGTATTAATTTCTAGCCATGATTTAGGACATATTACTGAAGTTTGTGAAAGAATTGTGGTTCTTGAAAAAGGAAATGTTATAAAAGATCTTGAAACTTCTGAAGCTACATTAAAAGAATTAGAGGCGCATTTTGCCCTATAAAACAAGACTTTTCAGTTAAAATGGTGTCTTGAAATCTCTTTTCTTGAATTAATTTGTATTTTTACAGCCCTTTGACAATATAACCAAAGGAATTTAGTTAAAAACTAAACAAATTATTTTAGATTGAAAAAGAGCTTAAATATATATGTAACCTTATTTGTAGCACTTGTCATTGCTGGTTGTTCTACAAAAAAAGATGCTTTTCTAAATCGAAATTTCCAGTCATTAAACACCAAGTTTAATGTGCTCTACAATGGAGATGTTGCTTTTCAAAAGGGATTAGAAGAACTAAACTCAAAATACAAGGACGATTATTGGAAGAGATTACCAATAGAGCCGTTGAAAGTAGAAGAGTTAGCCCTTCCAGGAATGGATGGAGCAAAAGATAATTCTAACGCATCATTTGAAAAATCAGAAGAGAAGGCTGTAAATGCCATACAAAAGCGCTCAATGAACATCAAAGGAAAAGAGCGCAACAATCAAATAGATAATGCATATTTCCTATTAGGAAAATCACGATATTATTCTCAAAGATTTGTTCCAGCACTCGAAGCGTTTAATTATGTTTTACAAAAATATCCAACAGCAGATTTAATTCACGAAACAAGAATCTGGCAAGCAAAAACACATTTGAGATTAAAAAATGAAGATCAAGCGTATACGTCACTTAAATATTTATTAAAAAAACCAGAACTTTTAGAGGAGGTAATTTTAGAAAAAGGGCATACTGCTATGGCGATGGTCTTTACAGAAATGGATAGCCTAGATCAAGTAGTTCACCATTTGAAGAAAGCGGTGCTTACGGATAATGATAGAGAGCAAAAAGCAAGAAATCTTTTTGTTTTAGGTCAAATTTACCGTGAGAGAAATCAAAAGGATTCGTCACAAATTGCTTTTCAGCAGATCATAGAAATGAAAAAGGCTCCTTATAAGTATCAAATTCATTCGCACATAGAAAAAGTAAAAAATGTATCTGATGAAACGGATACAAGTCTGTTAATAGAAACTTTAGGGAAGCTAATAAAAGATAGAGAGAATAGACCTTATTTAGATGAATTGCATTATCAAACCGGAATAGTTGAGAAAAGACTAGAAAGGATAGATGTCGCAAAAGAACATTTTGAAAAATCTGTTCATGCAAAAAGCGCTAAGAAATTTCAACAAGGACTTTCTTATGAGCAGTTAGGTAATATTTATTTTGATAGAGCAGAGTTTGTTTCGGCAGGCGCTTACTATGACAGTGTTATTGATTTCTCAAAATTAGATAATTCAAAGCGAATTAGACGCTTAAAGAGAAAACGTGCAAATTTAGATGAAGTAATAGTACACGAACAAATAAGACACAAAACGGATAGTATTTTGAATCTGGTTGCGATGACTTTAACTGAACAAGAGGCCTTTTTTCAAGACCATATAAATACATTAAAAGAAGTTGACGAAAAAGCAAGGCAAGATGAAATTAATTCAGGTTTTGGAGGTTTTAATGACACTCAAAATCTAACTGCTGGAAATGGGAAGTGGTATTTTTATAACACGCAAGTAGTGGGATTTGGTGAACAAGAATTCAAACGTGTTTGGGGAAATAGACCTTTAGAAGATAATTGGAGATTGTCCGACAAAACAATTGTGAGAAATGAAGATACTGATGAAGTTGAAGTTCTTGATGTAATTGAGGAGTCTGAAAAATATAATTTAGAGTCTTATATTACTAGAATTCCGACGGATGAAAATGTTATAGATAGTTTAAAAACTCTAAGAAACAACTCTTATTATAATCTTGGACTTACCTATAAAGAACAATTTAAAGAAAATGAAATTGCGGCGAGTAGATTTGAAAACCTACTAACGTTTTCTCCTTCTGATAAAATGATTTTACCGACTAAATACCATTTGTTTAAAATCTATTCTGAGATAGACGCTTTAAAGGCAAACAAGTATAAAGCCGATATCACATCAAATTATTCTGATTCAAAATATTCTAAACTTATTTTAAACCCTCAATTAGTTATTGCAGCTGCAGATGATGAGAATTCTCCTGAAAAAATTTACGAAGCTGTATATTGTGATTTTGAAGAAGAAAAGTTTGAAGAAGTGATTACAAAATCTGAAAAGGCAATAAAAATATACGATGATTTGCCAATTTTGCCTAAGTTTGAATTATTAAGAGCGTATGCAATTGGTAAAAAAAGCGGAGTGGAAGCATTTAAAACAGCCTTGGAATTTGTAAAATTAAATTATGCGAATACTGAAGAAGGTAGAAAAGCAGCAGAAGTCATAGAAGCAATTAGCACATTAGATTAACGAACCGTAAATTCTCATATTATTATGTTTACTGACAAAAAAAACAATCAAAATCAAGATTTAGAGAGAAATATCATCTCTAAAAACACTTCAATTTCTGGAGATATACATTCAGAAGGAGATTTTAGAATTGACGGACTTGTAGAGGGTACAATTACAACTTCAGGAAGAGTGGTTATAGGCTCAGAAGGAACCGTTAAAGGAACTGTAGAATGTTTAAACGCCGATATTGAAGGTGCTTTTTTCGGAAAATTAATTGTAAACGAATTACTTTCATTAAAATCTACAGCAAAAATTAATGGAGAAGTATTTGTTAATAAACTTTCAGTTGAGCCAAATGCAACATTTAATGCAACATGTTCAATGAAAAGTGGTGTTAAAGAATTAAACACTAATGAAAGAAAAGAAGCAGGGAAAACCGCTTAATAAGTACGCTAAATTTTCAGGATTAGCATTCCAAATGTTTGCTATAATTGGTCTAGGAACTTACCTAGGCGTTAAACTTGATGAAAAATATCCAAACAAAAAAAACCTCTTTACACTAGGGTTTTTATTAGGTTCGGTACTCTTATCTATTTTTCATGTGATACGGCAAATAATTTCTGCTTCAAAAGACAAATAATATGAATTCAATTTTAAAAAAAAGACAGTTAAATTTTTTAATGCAACTTGTTGTGTTTAGTTTAATATTATATGGAATTCACAGTTATTTAAATTATCACTTTGTACAAAATACAATAACTTTTTTTCCACTTTGGCATATTTATTTATTTCAGATAGTTACAATTGTAATAGTTTATTCATTAATTAATTATAGAGATTCTATTGGTAAATCTGAACTGTTCAATACATTTATTTTAGGGATGCTATTAAAAATGATATTAGCAATGGTGTTTTTATTACCTTGGATTTTATCTAAACCTGAAAACAAGGGAGTTGACCTTGCAAACTTCTTTATTCCATATTTTTTATTTTTAGCTTTTGAAGTCTATTCCGTGACGAGCTTTCTTCAAACAAAGAACCAATAATACCTTAATCTAAGGCTTTAAATAATCCTTAAATTTTAATTTGCCATTTCATATAATGTGTGTACATTTGCACCGAATTTAAAGTAAGGTATTCTTAATTATTACGGAATGACATTAAAGACTTTTAGAACAGTATTATTTTCAGTACTATTTTTCGCAATTTCTATTGTAGGATTTGCTTCGGAAGATAAAGAATCGAATGATGAAAAAGAATTCGATCCAAAAGAAATGATTTTGCATCACGTAAAAGATGCTCATGGTTTTCACCTTTGGGACTGGAAAGGGCATGCTGTTTCACTTCCATTACCAATAATTTTATGGACAGACAACGGTTTGACAACCTTTTCTTCTGGCGAGTTTCATCATGATGATACAGGTCATACAATTGTAGAAGAAAACGGAGGTAAATTCGTAAAACTTCACGAGAAAATATACCAATTAGAAGACGGAGCAACAAGCGTTGTTTTTGATGAAGAACATCACCCAACAAATGCTTCAAAACCATTAAATTTTTCTATTACTAGAAACGTCTTTATGATGTGGGTTTCTGTTGCAATATTATTATTAATCTTTTTAACAACAGCGAGAAGCTATAAAAAATCTAAAGATGGAGTTCCAAGAGGAATTGCTGGATTTATGGAGCCGTTGATTGTTTTTGTGAGAGATGAGATTGGAATTCCAATGATTGGAGAACATAAATATAAAAGATACATGCCGTATCTTTTAACAATATTTTTCTTTATTTGGATTAATAACATATTCGGATTAATACCTATATTTAATGGTGCGAATCTAAGTGGTAATATTGCCTTTACTTTTACACTTGCAATGTTTACTTTTATAATTACAACTTTAAGTGGAAATAAGAATTACTGGAAACACATTTTTTGGATGCCAGGAGTTCCAGTTCCAATGAAAATATTTTTAATGCCGATAGAGATTATAGGAATGTTTGTAAAGCCTGTTTCTTTAATGATACGTTTGTTTGCTAATATTACTGCAGGACACGTTATTATATTAGCATTAATGTCATTAATATTTGTATTTAAATCTGTTGCAATAGCACCAGTATCTGTAGCCTTCTCATTATTTATAACAGTAATTGAGATTATAGTTACAGCAATACAAGCATATATATTTACAATATTGTCAGCCCTTTATTTTGGAATGGCAACAGAAGAAGAACATTAATTAATTTTAAATTTTATACATATGACTATTACTGGAATTGCAGCTATTGGAGCTGGTTTAGCAGCTATTGGAGCTGGTGTTGGTATTGGTAAAATTGGTGGATCTGCTATGGAAGCTATGGCACGTCAACCAGAAATGCACGGGAAGATTCAATCTTCTGCATTAATTTTAGCAGCCTTCGTTGAGGCAGTAGCACTATTTGGTGTTGTTGTTGCCTTTTTACAAGGGTAAAACATGTAAATACAGGAATAACGGTTGGTTATTCCTGTATTTTAAAATTTAAGTTATTAAAAAAATAAAGAAATGGATTTAATTACACCTGACTTTGGATTAGTATTTTGGACAGCAATTACATTTTTAATTTTGTTGTTTATATTAAAGAAATTTGCTTGGAAACCAATTCTTGGAGCTGTTAGCGAAAGAGAAGAAGGAATCAAGAATGCATTAGCGTCTGCTGAAGAAGCTCGTAAAGAAATGCAAAATTTAACAGCAGATAATGAGCGTATTTTAAAAGAGGCTCGTGCTGAACGTGATGCTATGATGAAAGATGCTCGTGAGATAAAAGAATCTATGCTTGCTGAAGCGAAAGAAGATGCAAAGGGAGAGGCTAGTAAAATTATAGCTTCTGCACAAGCAACAATAGAATCTGAAAAACAAGCAGCAATAAGTGATATTAAAAAACAAGTTGCTGAGTTGTCAGTTGGAATTGCAGAAAAAGTTGTGAGAAAAGAATTGGCAAATGACGCTGATCAATCTCAACTTATCGAGCAATTGTTAAAAGAAGTTACAATCAGCTAAAAAAATAGCAATGAGTAATAATAGAGCAGCAATAAGATACGCAAAAGCAATTTTAGATTTTTCTAAAGAGCAAAACAGCACTGACGAAACATATACAAATATGCAGTTGGTTGAAGCGACAATTTCTGAAAGTGTTGAGTTACAAACTGTCCTAAATAGTTCGATTATAAAACCTGACGTTAAGAGAAGCGCTTTATTAGCAATTTTTGATGGAAAAATTAATGCTGTTTCTAAAGGCTTAATTGATCTTTTAATCAGTAATAAAAGAATTTCTGATTTTGGCAATGTTGCTTCACAATTTGTGAAGATGTATGATGCTGAAAAAGGAAAACAAGTTGCTAAAGTAACCACTGCAATCGCATTAAATGACGAATTAAAAACGCAGGTTTTAGCAAAAGTAAAAGAATTGACAGGAAAAGAAGCAATACTTGAAAGTATCGTAGATTCATCTATTTTAGGAGGATTTATTTTACGTGTTGGAGATATCCAATATGATGCAAGTATTTCAAATAAGTTAAATGTTATCAAAAGACAATTTAACTCTTAAAAAAATTAGTACGAAGAATTTAGTTTATAAAAATAAATAAAATGGCATCAATAAAACCAGCTGAAGTATCAGCAATTTTAAAGCAACAATTATCAGGGTTTGACGGAAGTGCATCACTTGATGAAGTAGGAACAGTATTACAAGTAGGTGATGGTATCGCTCGTGTTTATGGTCTTGCTAATGTTCAATATGGTGAACTAGTACAATTCGACAGCGGATTGGAAGGTATTGTATTGAATTTAGAAGAAGATAACGTAGGAGTTGTATTATTAGGCCCTTCAGTTGGAGTCTATGAAGGAGCAACTGTTAAACGTACTGAACGTATTGCATCTTTGAATGTAGGTGAAGGAATTGTTGGACGTGTTGTGAATACTTTAGGAACTCCTATTGATGGAAAAGGACCTATTGCAGGAGAAACATTTGAAATGCCGTTGGAACGTAAAGCTCCTGGAGTTATTTACCGTGAGCCAGTTACTGAGCCAATGCAAACAGGAATTAAAGCAATTGATGCTATGATTCCAGTTGGTAGAGGACAACGTGAGTTGATTATTGGTGACCGTCAAACAGGAAAATCTACAGTTGCCATTGATACTATTATCAATCAAAAAGAATTTTACGATGCTGGAGAACCAGTATATTGTATATATGTTGCAATAGGACAAAAAGCATCTACGGTTGCTGGAATTGTTGCATTATTTGAAGAAAAAGGAGCATTAGCATACACAACTATTGTTGCAGCTAACGCATCTGATCCTGCAGCAATGCAGGTATACGCACCAATGGCTGGAGCAGCAGTTGGAGAGTATTTTAGAGATACTGGTAGACCAGCTTTAATTGTTTTTGATGATTTATCAAAACAAGCAGTTGCATACCGTGAAATATCTTTATTATTAAGAAGACCTCCAGGACGTGAGGCATATCCAGGAGATGTATTTTATCTTCACTCTCGTTTATTAGAACGTTCTGCAAAGATAATTAATGATGATAAGATTGCTTCTGAAATGAATGATGTACCTGATTCATTAAGAGGAAAAATTAAAGGAGGAGGATCATTAACTGCATTGCCAATTATTGAAACGCAAGCAGGAGATGTATCAGCATATATTCCAACAAACGTAATTTCGATTACTGATGGTCAAATTTTCTTAGATGGAGATCTATTTAACTCAGGTGTACGTCCAGCAATTAACGTAGGTATTTCTGTATCTCGTGTTGGTGGTAACGCTCAGATTAAATCTATGAAAAAAGTTTCTGGAACATTAAAACTAGATCAAGCACAGTACCGTGAATTAGAAGCGTTTGCTAAGTTTGGATCTGATTTAGATGCTGCAACTATGAATGTTATTTCTAAAGGACAACGTAATGTTGAAATTTTGAAACAAGGACAAGCAAGTCCATTAAGTGTAGAAGATCAAACGGCAATTATTTATGCTGGTTCTAAAAACTTATTGAAAGATGTGCCTGTAAATAAAGTAAAAGAATTTGAAGTAAATTATTTAGAGTATTTAAATGCTAAGCATAGAGATACTTTAGATACGCTTAAATCAGGAAAATTAACTGAAGAAGTTATTGATGTATTGACAAATGCTGCTAAAGAAATTTCAGCTCAATACGTATAACAATTTTGAATTTTGAGTGTTGAATTTTGAATTAAAAACTCACAACTTAACATTCACAACTCATAACTTTAAAGTATGGCAAATTTAAAAGAAATACGTAACAGAATTACATCTATCGGCTCAACGATGCAGATTACTAGTGCCATGAAAATGGTATCAGCTGCTAAATTGAAAAAAGCCCAAGATGCAATTACTCAAATGCGTCCTTATGCAGAAAAGTTAACTAAACTTTTACAAAGTTTAAGTGCGACTCTTGATGCAAGCGCTGGAGGAGCCTATTCTGAAGAACGTGAAGTTTCAAAAGTATTGATTGTTGCAATTACTTCTAATAGAGGTTTGTGTGGTGGATTTAATTCATCAATAACAAAAGGAACTTTAAAAAATATTGCAGAGAATTATTCTGATAAGGAAGTTGAAATTCTTGCAATAGGAAAAAAAGGTGGAGATTTATTAGGGAAGCAATTCAATGTAATTGAAACTAATAATGAGATTTTTGATGATTTAACTTTTGATAATGTTGCTGATATCGCTCAAAAAGTGATGGATTTATATCTTGATGGAGCATATGACAAAGTAGAGTTAGTATACAATCAGTTTAAAAATGCTGCAACTCAGATTACTCAAGTTGAACAGTTTTTACCGATTCAGAATACTGAAGGAGCTACAAATTCAAACGTAGATTATATTTTTGAACCTTCAAAAGAAGAGATTGTTTTACAATTGATTCCAAAATCATTAAAGACTCAATTATACAAAGCAATAAGAGATTCTTTTGCTTCTGAGCACGGCGCGCGTATGACAGCAATGCATAAAGCAACCGATAATGCGAATGAGTTAAGAAACGATTTGTTATTAACGTATAATAAAGCACGTCAAGCAGCAATTACTAACGAAATCTTAGAGATTGTTGGTGGAGCAGAAGCTTTGAAAAACTAAGCTATATTTTTCAATAAATTATATAAAAAAACCTCTTCAATTTTGAAGAGGTTTTTTGCTTTATTTAACATTTCCTTCGTCATCATATTCATAATATAAATAGTCATTGTAAGGGAATCGTTCCATATGAATTTTCTTTACCTCTTCAAATACGTCTTCTTTAAACTTATCCATATTCTCTTTTTCGATTGCCGAAATAAATAAACATTTTTCATTTAACTCATTCATCCATGTATTTCTCCACTCATCTAAAGTATAATGCTCTTTGGTCTTTTCTGTAACCAAATCATCTTCATCAATAGTTTTATTAGTATACGCATCAATCTTATTAAAAACAAGAATAGAAGGCTTGTCTGCGCTTCCAATCTCATCTAATATTTTATTTACCGACGCAATATGATCTTCGAAGTTTGGATGAGAAATATCAACAATATGAAGTAATAAGTCTGCTTCACGAACTTCATCTAAAGTAGACTTAAATGATTCTACCAATTGAGTAGGTAGTTTTCTTATAAACCCAACAGTGTCTGTCAATAAAAAAGGAACATTCTTCATTACCACTTTTCTAACAGTTGTGTCTAAGGTTGCAAATAATTTATTTTCAGCAAAAACATCACTCTTGCTTACCACATTCATTAATGTAGATTTCCCAACATTTGTATAACCAACTAAAGCAACTCGCACCATCTTGCCACGATTTTTTCGTTGGATAGCCATTTGCTTATCTATTGTTTCTAATTTCTTTTTTAGCAAAAATATTTTGTCACGTACGATACGCCTATCTGTTTCGATTTCTGTTTCTCCAGGACCACGCATTCCAATACCACCTTTTTGTCTGCTTAAATGCGTCCATAAACGAGTTAAACGAGGTAAAAGATATTGACATTGTGCTAATTCAACTTGCGTTCTCGCGTATGACGTTTGTGCTCTTTGAGCAAAAATGTCTAGTATTAAGTTTGTTCTATCTAAAATTTTACACTCTAAAACCTTTTCAATATTTCTTAATTGGCCAGGAGAAAGTTCGTCATCAAAAATTGCCGTGCCAATATTATGTTGTTCTACATATACACGGATCTCGTCTAATTTTCCAACGCCAATAAATGTTTTAGGGTTTGGTTTTTCTAATTTTTGAGTAAAACGTTTTACAGAAACTCCTCCAGCAGTTAATGTTAAAAACTCCAATTCATCTAAATATTCTTTGGTTTTTTCTTCATTTTGCTGCTGAGAAACTACCGCAATCAATACAGTTTTTTCTGAGGTTACTTTTTTCTCTTCAATCATAGTACAAAGGTACGGAAAAGACTGATGAGAAAAAGATTCAAATGAGAAAGGTTCAAGGGGAAGTCTTTTAGAACTTATATCCGCCGTTGGTATCAAGGTAAATTTTACAATCTACTTTTCTGCACCTTCTTTTCTAGAGAAGAGTTAAATAAAAAAGCCTCGAACTATTAATTCGAGGCTTTTTTAGTTTAATAGCATCTATTTCTATAGAGTAGAAATTTGAATATTATCAATATCTAGAGTCATGTTTTGGTTACTGTTATCACTACCGCTGTATCTAAAAGCGATATATCCTGTACCAGAATATCCAGAAAGATCTATTTGTCCTGAATCGGTAAATGTAAACCAACCACCATAATCTACAATATAACTAACATCAAATGATAATTCTATCCAAGTAGCAGTTAAAATACCTGCTTCGGTACCATCAAAATCTGTTGAAATCATAACAGATAAAGGGTCATGTCCAGAATCTGGATAAGCGTGTTGAGTTTGAAAAGATAGTACTTCTCCTTCTTGTGAATCCAAGTCCATTGAAGGTGAAATTAACCATCCAATATTTGACGATTCATTAGTTCCATAAGCAGAAAAACGAGCATATCCATTTCCTTGATACACATCTTCAGCCCACAATTCAGTACCTTCTTCAGCATAGTTTAGCCAACCTTCAGTATTTAATACTGTATTATCAGTACCATCATCAAAAGATTCTACAAAAACAGGGTCACATCTACTAGAATCTGTGAAGTCTAAATCTGTTGGAGTATTAATAACAAGTACTAAAAAATCTGCACGGTAATCTTTCATTAACACTGTATTCATATACCCTCTTTGTTCAGGTATATCATATGATTTAAAGTCAGCAAAAGTACTTGTTTGCAATACTGCAACAGATCCATCAGCACAACTTACTAAGTTTCTAAAACCATCAAATGAATCGCTTGCTTCTCCAGCAAATGTTTTTCCTAATTCGCTTACATTAAATTGCATATCGCTTAATTGAATAAATGTATTGATATGATCTTGTGTTAAATCTGATATCATAACAGGAGTCGGAACTATTGTAGCAGATTCGGTAGATCTTAAAATACTGTTTAAATAAGAAAACTGTGAGATTTCATCTAAACCAAATCCACCTTGATCATCTCCAACAATATATCTTCCAGGAAGAGACAAATCAGAAGGGTCATTATCATCACCATCTTCATAAGAAACACTTAATCCTGCCATTTTAACGTATACTTTTCTTCCTACTTCAAAAGTCTCGAATAAAGAAGATTTATCTATTAAAATTTCAATTCCATGTGTTGGATTGCTTGGACTATCTTGTACAACTATTGATTCAAAATAGTTTCCTCCCAAATCACTAGAGACAACATAACCTTCAAAAACAACACTAGAATCATCATCATAGGTCATTTTATTTTCATTATTTGAAGCGAAATGTTGATCCATCGCGCTTTTAACTGCTTGTATACTTGAATTAACAGTTACGTCTGGTTCAACTTGAGTTGCAGTAGGAGGAACATCATATTCGTCTCCATTCACACATGATACTACTGTTAGAGTAAGTATCAAAAATGCTGTTATTTGTAAAAATTTAATTGCTTTCATTATATCTTTTTTTAGTCTTTATATTATCTTTTTATTAAAATCTGAAATATACATTTAAGTAATATGACGTGCCATATCCGTACCAATATTTAGACCCAAACACAGGTGTATCAAGTGCTTTATCGTCACGTAATTCTCTAAAGTTAGCGTTTCTTGACTGTTCAAAACCACCAGTTTTATATTTAGTATTTAAAATATTACCTATAGTTGCGAAAAAGCCAATATAATAATCATCTATTTTCCAAGATTTTCCACCAACAGCGTTTACTAAGAAATAATCATTAAACTCTTCCTGAGCCAATAATTCTCTTGCAAGAACTGGATCGTAATCATTAAACTGTAGGCCATCTATAGGGTCTGCACTAAAATTACTTGTTCTTGTAATTGGTGCAACATCTACATATCCATTAGAGAAATAGTTTGTTGTTGCTCCAAACCACCAGTAATCTGGATCACGATATTCGAAACCTACAGAATAGGCTCTTTGTGGTCCACCAGCAACATGATAATTTTTTAAAGCAGATTCTCCAAATTCGATATTTGCATCAAAATCATCTGAAGCTAAATATAGATTTGGATTATTGTCATAGATATAATCTCCAATGGCAGCAGCACCTTTTAATTTAATTGTTGGTGTTATTTGATACTCCATTCCGAATTCTAAACCAATATTACGTTTGTCAATTCCAGTGACTACTTCTTGAACAAAAGCAGCTGATTCAGTATCACTTATTCCGCTAATTCCATCAGCATAGAAGAATGAAATTTCAGTAGCATCTTCAAACTTCGTATAATATCCTGTTATTCTTCCTTTTATTTTAGGAGTTCTTATGATATAACTAATATCAGCAGTAGTAATTTTTTCATCCGTCAGCCCAACAACAATATCGTTGTTCTCTCTTGAATTAGAAAAGGTATTCCTTACTGTTGGAGCTTTCGTTACAAATCCCGCATTAACATCAATTAAATGACGTCCAGATATCTTGTAAGTTAATCCTCCTTTAGCGCTAAAGTTTGTAAAATCTACTTTTTCACTTTTACCAAACGAACGACCTTCTAAAAAACGACCGTTTTCATATAATCCATTTCTTTGATAATCCGTTTGAGAAATTTTTCCTGCTAAGAAAAAATCAACCTTGTTGTATTTAAATTGAGCTTGTGCAAAGGCATCAATAACGTTAGCGTCAATTTCGAAGTTGTATTTGTATTTTTCCCCTTCTTGAACCAATCTGTTAGGACTTCCTAAATCATTTTGTGCCTCATCAATAGAGGTAGAGAACGAATCTACATTTAAGTAGCCAGTTCCTCCTAATAAATCAAGCATATTAGCAAAATTCTTAGATTTTAATTTTCTATAAGATACAGAAGCATTTAAATCAATATTATCATTTAACTCAGTTCTAAAAACAGTATTTGCAGTAATTTGAGTATCATCATTTCTATCTTCATACAATGCATAAATAGAATTTCCATTACTTAAATTTGCTCTATATAAAGAAGTCCAATCTATTTGGCCATCATTTTCAAATTCTTGCCCTGCTTGATATGCGCCAGTTAAATTACCATTTCTTAATTGATAACTTGGGAGTTTTTGATAATATGTTGGATCTGGATTAGAACCTCCACCTTCAATAAATTGTTCTCCAGATGTGTTTGTAACTAAATTAGTTCCACCGTAATCTAAACGACTATTACCAATGCTTCCAGATTGATAAGCAAAGTTGGTATTCAAAGTTATTTTTTCGTTTAAATCCCAATAGTGATTTAACATAACAACAGGTTCTTTAATATTACGAACTCTAGAATTACGCTTATTTCCATCTTGGTATCCCCAATAAGAGTTGTAAGTTCTACCGCCTAAGTCAAAAACTTCTTGAGTATTTGGTGAAGATTTCCCTCTTCTGTTAGGTGTGAAAAAAGCAGTAAAGTTCAAACTGTGTTTGTCATTTATTTTTTTCTCAACAGCACCGAAAAATGAATTTGCATCATATAATGTAGCGTCATTATAACCTTCATTACCATACCTTCTAGAGGCTAATACTGAATATGACCAACCTTCTTCGTTAACTCCAGAAGAGTAACTTGCCATAACTCTACCGATATAACTTCTATTAGAGGCTGCGTAAGAAACTCTTCCGCCCTCTCTATATTCTGAAGCTCTCATTGTAACGTTGTTTGAACCAGCAACACCACCGAATGTAAATTCTGAAGGCGCTAATCCATTTGAAAGTGTTTGGTTACGCATTACATCGTTTAATCCTCCCCAATTACTCCATTGTGGCCTTCCGTTGTAAATTTTGTTCATTTCAATTCCGTTAATTAACAGTTTTCCATTTTCAGAATTGTAACCTCTAGGTCTAAAAAATGTTGAACTAAATTCATAAGCGGCAGTGCTAGAAAAGATATCTCTAGAAGCTTGTAATAAACCAGCAGTATTATCTGCTCCACCGTCATCTTCACTTAATTCGTCATCTGTAAGTGAAATAACACTTAAATCATTTTGAAGAGCTAGATCTTTATATAAAAGAACTGAGCCTAAATCAACAGCGTCATTTTCCACTACAGTTACAGGAAAACGCTGTGTTTCATATCCTTGAAATACAATTGTTACCAATTGGTCTCCAGAAGGGACATTTTGTATCACAAAATTTCCATTGTCGTCAGTAGATTCTTTAATAGTAGTTCCGTCAACAGTTACTTCTACTCCAATTATAGGTGTGGATGTATCACTATCAGAAACATTTCCTTTAACAATACCAATTGATTGAGCATTTGCTACAAAAGCAAAGACCAGTGTCAAAAGCATTGTAATAATAAGTTTTCTCATATAATATTAATTTTTAAAATGCGCTTTTTTTTCGCCAAGCTAAGTTAGTTCTTTTTGTACAATTACGGTGTTAATTTAACGTATTTGTTGTGGGAGCTAACTGTAATTGTCCAAGTTGCAACTATATTTAACGTAGATAAATTTTTTGACTCAAATTTTGTACTTATTTTTGTAAATCAAATTTCAATAATAGATGAAACAATTTTTTTACACAATTATAG
>OJBS01000178.1_pt1 | contig 23466 bp, 19 predicted proteins | sample 1590941 | NCBI WGS metagenome assembly OJBS01 (sample SAMN05416785, study PRJEB24817) | seawater metagenome | isolation source: Sea water | place: Canada:Atlantic | collected 2013-11
TGGGCTCGGAGATGTGTATAAGAGACAGATATAGTTTTTGTGTGCCATCTTTTTCTAATTTTATTGCTGAGGCTCTATTTCTTTTAGGAATTTTTAATGGAGAATATTCGCTTCCTTCAGTTGCTGAAATCCATTTCATTCTTCCAGTTTCAATATCATATTTCACAATATCTGTTTGCCCATTTCTTGTACCAGAATAAAATAAAATATCCTGATTCATAAATGATGGTTGGTTGTCATAGCCCTCATTGTCAGAAATATTTTTAAAATTTGAGAGTAAAAGTTGCCCGTCTTTTAATGATAAATCAAACAAAAAAACATCAGTGTTTGGTTGTGCGTAACTAATAATAGATAGGAGAAGTAATATGTAACTAAGTGATTTTTTCATCAAAAAATTGTTTAGAAGTATCCAAAAGTAACAAAAAAATCCCAAAGCAATGCTTTGGGATTCTGAATTAAAATCAAAATCTAAAACTAAAAACAGTATTTGTTTTCTGCTTTAACTTTTTCTGCAATTTCATTTCTTAAATCAACAATATCTGGATAGTTAGTATACTTTGTGAAACGTTTAAGTCCCATTAACATCATACGTTGTTCATCACCTTCAGCAAAAGAAATAATACTTTCTTTCCCTTTGCTTTCAACAATACCTACAGCATTATATAAATATAATTTTGACATCGCTATTTGAACAGCTTGCTCTTTTTCACTAGTACGCTTTACATTTTTTTCAGTTCTTAAAATTGTAGATTCTGCCATATATATTTCAATCAATATATCTGCAGCAGCAATTAGTAGTTGTTGGTGATCTTCTAGGTCTGGACCATATTTTTGAACAGCACCACCTGCAACCATTAAGAAAGTTTTCTTCAATTTCGCAATCATTTCCTTTTCTTCAGTAAATAATACTGAATAGTATGGAGTGTCAAAAGAAGGAATGCCTAATAATTCTTGTTGAACTTCACTTGCAGGGCCTAATAAATCTACATGACCTTTCATTGCCTTTTTTACAAGCATCCCAACAGATAGCATTCTGTTAATTTCGTTAGTTCCTTCATATATACGAGCAATACGAGCATCTCTCCATGCAGATTCCATTGGTGCTTCTTCAGAGAATCCCATTCCCCCAAAAATTTGAATACCTTCATCTGCACAATTTTGTACATCTTCAGATACGGCAACTTTAAGAATAGAACATTCTATAGCATATTCTTCTACACCTTTTAATTCTGCATCTTGATGAGTATTTCCAGCAGCTTCGCGCATTGCTATACGATCTTCTATATTTTTTGCTGCTCTATATGTTGCAGATTCACCTGCATATGTATTTGTAGTCATCTCAGCTATTTTAATTTTAATAGCACCAAAATCTGAAATAGGAGTTTTAAATTGTTTACGCTCATTAGCATAATTTACACCAATACTTGTAATTCTACGTTGAGAATCTAAACAAGCAGCAGCTAGTTTGATACGACCAACATTTAATGAGTTCATTGCAATTTTAAATCCATTACCTCTTTCAGATAGCATGTTCTCAATAGGGACAACTGTGTCATTAAAGAATACTTGACGAGTAGATGATGCACGAATACCTAATTTGTGTTCTTCTTCACCCATCGTAATTCCATTTTCAGGATTGTTTTCTACAATAAATCCTGTAATGTTTTTATCATTTTCGATACGAGCAAAAACAATCATCAAACTACAAAAACCTGCGTTTGAAATCCACATTTTTTGTCCGTTTATCTTATATGATTTACCATCTTCAGAAAGAACAGCAGTAGTTTTTCCTGAATTCGCATCTGATCCCGCTCCAGGTTCAGTAAGGCAATATGCGCCAAACCATTCTCCTGTTGCTAGTTTAGGAACATATTTTAATTTTTGTTCTTCTGTACCATATAGTGTAATTGGCATTGTTCCAATTCCTGTATGTGCTCCAAAAGCGGTACTGAAAGATCCTGTTCCACTTGAAATATAATCACAAGTTAATACTGTTGAGACAAATCCCATTCCTAGTCCACCATAAGCTTCAGGAACTGCAACACCTAAAAACCCAAGTTCTCCAGCTTTCCCCATTACTTCTTCAGTCAATGCAAAGTCTTTTGCTTCAAATCTCGCTTTGTGAGGGATAATTTCTCGGTCATTAAATTCCATGACTGCCTCTTTCATCATTTGTTGCTCCTCTGAAAAATCTTCAGGAGTAAAAACATCTTCACACTTTGTTTCTCTTACAAGGAATTGACCTCCTCTTAATAAATCTGCCATTTTTTCTTTTTTCTCTTAGTTTAAAAACTCATAAATACCACAAGCGCCTTGTCCAGTTCCAACACACATCGTTACTGCACCATATTTGCCTTGCATATTTCTCTTACGCATTTCATCAAATAGTTGTACTGATAGTTTTGCTCCAGTACAGCCTAATGGATGACCTAATGCAATTGCACCACCATTAACATTTACTAATTCTTGATTTATATTTAATTCTCTCATTACCGCTAATGATTGTGAAGCAAAAGCTTCATTTAATTCAATTAATTCTAAATCTTCTAGTTTTAATCCTGCTTGTTTCAATGCTTTTGGAATTGCTTTTACAGGACCAATCCCCATAATTCTAGGTTCAACTCCTGCTGCAGCATAGTTAACCATTCTTGCAATTGGTTCTATGTTTAGTTCTTTTACCATTTCTTCACTCATAATCAATACAAATGCTGCTCCATCACTCATTTGAGAAGAGTTTCCTGCAGTTACGCTTCCACCAGCAGCAAATACTGCTCTTAACTTTGCAAGAGCTTCTTTACTTGTTCCAGCACGTGGACCTTCGTCTTTATTTACAGTATATGATTTCGTTGCTTTTTTTCCATTAGCATCCACAAAAGTTTGTTCTACATTTATTGGAACAATTTGGTCTTGAAAACGATTTTCTGCTTGTGCTTTTAATGCTTTCATATGTGAATTGAATGCGAATTCATCTTGATCTTCACGAGATACTTTAAATTGATTGGCTACTGCTTCAGCAGTATTCCCCATTCCCCAATAATAATCTTCATGACCTGAACTTGCAGTATTGTAATTTAATTCTGGTTTAAATCCTGTCATAGGAACCGAACTCATACTTTCTGCACCACCTGCAATAATACAATCAGCCATTCCTGCTTGAATTTTCGCAACTCCCATACCTATAGTTTCTATTCCAGACGAACAAAAACGATTTACAGTTACTCCAGGAACATCAATAATGTCTAATCCCATTAAAGAAATTAAACGTGCCATATTTAATCCTTGAGCTCCTTCTGGCATTGCGTTCCCAACGATTACATCGTCAATCCGAGTTTTGTCAAAGTTTGGCAATTCACCCATCATATATTTAATGGTTTCTGCGGCTAGCTCATCAGTTCTTTTAAAACGGAACACACCTTTAGGTGCTTTACCTACGGCTGTTCTATATGCTTTTACTATATATGCTGTTTTCATCTTTTTAATTTCTTAATGGTTTACCAGTTTTTAACATGTGTTGAATACGTTCTAAAGTTTTACGTTCTGTACATAAACTTAAGAATGCTTCACGTTCTAGGTCTAATAAGTATTGTTCTGAAACTTTGGTAGGTTCTGACAAGTCACCACCAGCCATAACATAACCTAATTTATTTGCTATTTTTTGATCGTGTTCTGAAATATAATGACTTGCATTCATAGAATCAGTTCCTACTAAGAACATTCCTAATGCTTGCTTACCTAAAACCAAAACATCATTTCGTTTAACAGGTTGCGTATAACCAGATTCAGCCATTAATTTTGCATGTGCTTTTGCAGTTGCAATTTGAAGGTCTTTATTTACCACAACAACATCTTTTCCTTTTTGCAACAATCCTAAATCAAAAGCTTCGTATGCAGAAGTAGATACTTTTGCCATACCAATTGTTAAGAAATGTTCTTGTAATACATTTAATTGAACATCACCTTTGTGAAATAAATCAGAGGCTCTTAAAGCCATTTCTTTTGATCCACCACCTCCAGGAATAACACCAACACCAAACTCAACTAAGCCCATATAAGTTTCTGCTGCTGCAACAACTTTATCAGCATGTAATGATATTTCACAACCACCTCCAAGTGCCATTCCGTGTGGAGCAGCAATCGTTGGGATTGAAGAATAACGCATACGCATCATTGAGTCTTGGAAATACTTGATAGCCATATTCAATTCATCATACTCTTGCTCAGCAGCCATCATGAAAATCATTCCAATATTTGCTCCTACTGAGAAATTAGCAGCTTGATTACCTACAACCAATCCTTGGAAATCTTTTTCAGCGATATCGATAGCTTTATTTAATCCCGCAAGTACATCTCCACCAATTGTATTCATTTTTGATTGGAACTCAACATTTAAAATTCCATCTCCTAAATCTTCTACAACTACGCCTGAATTCTTAAATACTTCATTTGATTTACGAATATTATCTAAAATGATAAATGAATCTTGTCCAGGTTTTTTTGTTTGTTTTTTAGAAGGGATATCATAATAAAATGTTGCTCCTTCCTGAATTGTATAAAACGATTTATTTCCAGAAGAAAGCATATCATTAACCCAAGCACTAGGTTCTAAACCTTCACTTTTCATAATTTCAATTCCTTTTTCCAAACCTATTGCATCCCAAATTTGGAAAGGACCATGTTCCCAACCAAATCCTGCTTTCATTGCATCATCAATTTTATAAAGTTCGTCAGAAATTTCTGGGATTCTATTAGATACATAAGCAAATAATGCAGAGAAGCTTTTTCTATAAAACGCTCCTGCTTTATCTTTTCCTGAAACTAAAACTTTAAATCGATCTACAACTTTATCAATAGTTTTAGTCATTTCTAAAGTAGCAAAATTGGCTCTTTTCTTAGTTCTATATTCTAAGGTGTTTAAATCTAAAGAAAGAATTTCTTTTTTGCCTTCGGCAGAAACAGATTTTTTATAAAACCCTTGTCCAGTTTTACTTCCTAACCATTTATTATCCATCATTGTATTGATGAAATCTGGTAATTTGAATAACTCTAAACGTTCATCATCTTTACAATTTTCTCCGATTCCGTTGGCAACATGTACCAATGTATCTAAACCTACAACATCAACTGTACGGAAAGTTGCAGACTTAGGACGACCGATTACAGGACCTGATAACTTATCAACCTCTTCAATCGTTAAATCCATTTCTTTAACTGCATTAAACAAACTCATGATGCTAAAAATTCCAACTCTATTTCCAATAAATGCTGGAGTATCTTTAGCAACTACTGATGTTTTTCCTAAAAATTGTTCACCATATCCATTTAAGAATTCTAAAACTGAAGCATCCGTTTTTGGTCCAGGAATGATTTCAAATAGTTTTAAGTAACGTGCAGGATTGAAAAAGTGTGTTCCGCAGAAATGTTTCTGGAAATCTTCAGAACGGCCTTCATTCATAAACTTTATTGGAATACCAGAAGTATTAGAAGTAATCAACGTTCCTGGAGTTCTATATTTTTCTAGTTTTTCAAAAACTTGTTGTTTGATATCTAAGCGTTCAACAACAACTTCCATAATCCAATCAACATCTTTTATCTTAGCAATATCATCATCAAGATTACCAGTAGTAATTCTATCGGCAAATTTTTGATTATATATAGGAGAAGGTTTAGATTTTAACGATGCTTTTAAAGCGTCGTTTACCAACCTATTTCTTACAATTGAATCTTCAAGAGTTAATCCTTTTGCTTTTTCTTTATCATTTAATTCTCTTGGTACAATATCTAGTAATAAAACTTCTACACCAATATTGGCAAAATGACATGCAATACCACTTCCCATAATTCCGGAACCAATAATTGCGATTTTTTTAATTCTACGTTTCATGTGTTTTGACTATTTTTTTAGAATACTTTCTTTAAAAATGACTCTTTTATTAATGAGTTTATTTATTGTTTCTGTAACTTCAAAGAAGTTGTTAATTTTTTCTTCTGATATGGTTTCTCGTATTGCTTGATTAAAAGTGATTACAGTTTCTTTAGAGATTTCACGCATTTCCTTACCGTAATCTGTAAGTTTAATAATTACACCTCTTCCATCATTTGGGTTTTTCTCTCTACATATTGCACCTTTCTCTTCCATTGTTTTTAAAATCCTTGATAAACTAGTAGGTTCCATTCCCATAAGTGGCCCAAGAGATGTAGACGGTGTTCCGTTCTCTGTATCAATATTTAATAAAACAAATGCAGTTGCCATAGTACTCCCATGTTTTGAAGCCTGTTCATTATACATTTTTGCTACAGCTTGCCAAGTTGCTCTTAAATGATGATCTATTGATTTTTCTTTCTGCATTCTACAAATATAATAAAAATTATTATGCACGCATAGTATTTTAGAATAAATTATGCATGCATAGTAAATCAGCATAAAAAAATCATAAAAAAAATGAATGTTGCTAATCAATGTTTGTCAAAAATGTATCTTTGAAAAAAATAGTATAATTAAATGAGTAATTTATTAGTAGTAAAGAATATAGTTAAAGAATATGGAGATTATACTGCATTAAATAACGTATCTATATCTGTACCTAATGGAAGTATTTTTGGGCTTCTTGGTCCAAATGGAGCGGGAAAAACTTCTCTAATTAGAATTATCAACCAGATTACAATGCAAGATAGTGGTTCTATTTTTTTGGATGGAGAAGAGCTGAGTCAAAAACATATACAGCATATTGGCTATTTGCCCGAAGAAAGAGGTCTTTATAAAAGCATGAAGGTTGGAGAGCAAGCTTTGTATTTGGCGCAATTGAAAGGATTGTCTAAATCTGAAGCGAAAAAACGACTGAAATATTGGTTTGATAAATTTGATATAGGAGATTGGTGGAATAAGAAAGTTCAAGAACTTTCAAAAGGGATGGCTCAAAAAGTGCAATTTATTATAACGGTCATGCATCAGCCAAAACTCTTAATTTTTGATGAACCTTTTAGTGGTTTTGATCCAATTAATGCAAGTTTAATCAAAGATGAGATTCTGGAGTTAAGAAATCAAGGTTCAACAGTTATTTTTTCTACACATCGAATGGAATCAGTTGAGGAATTATGTGAGTACATTGCGCTTATTGATAAATCGAATAAGATTTTGGATGGAAAACTTAGTGATATAAAACGAGAGTTTAAGTCCAATACATTTAATGTTGCATTACACACTTCAAATAATGAATTGGTAAAAAAGGAAATTACAGAAAAATTTAAATTATTGCCAGCTACTTTAAAGACTTTAGATAACGAATTGGCATTGAAAATAAATCTTGGAAATCAAACTTCATCAAACGATTTGTTAAATTACTTATCCACCAAAGGAACGATTACTCATTTTGCTGAGGTAATACCAGACGCAAATGAAATTTTTATAAAAGCCGTAAATCAGAATATAAATAATGGATAAACTTAAACTGATAATAAAACGAGAGTTTATTGCTAAAGTTCGTAATAAGACCTTTATTATTATGACTTTTTTGAGTCCTATATTAATGGTCGGTATGATTTCTTTAGTTGCTTTTTTGACCAAAACGAGTTTAGAACAATCTAGAACTGTAGCGTATGTAGATGCTTCAAAATTATTTTCTGACGAGGATTTTAAGGATGATAAAACAATTTCATTTGTCAATCTTTTTAATGTTGATTTAGAAACTGCAAAAGCCATAACTAAAGAGAGTGATCATTATGGATTGTTGTATATCCCAAAGAATACAGGAATAGACTCAATCTCAAAGAATATCCATTTTTATTCTGAAGATTCTCCGAACTTGATTATGATTGCAGGTATTGAACAAACTATTACTACAAAGTTACAAACATTAAAAAGAAAGCGTTTAGGAATTGATATTGAAAAATTGAATAGTTCAAAAGTAAGTGTAGATGTAAATCTTTCCAATTTCTCTGGAGAAAGAACGTCTAAACTTATTAATGAATTAAAAATTGGTTTTGGAATTGCAGCAGGATATTTATTAATGATGCTTATTATTATTTATGGGAATATGGTGATGAGAAGTGTGATTGAAGAAAAAACGAGTAGAATTATAGAAATAATTATTTCTTCAGTAAAACCGTTTCAATTAATGTTAGGGAAAGTTATTGGAACAGCTTCTGCTGGATTGTTACAGTTTTTTATATGGAGTATTGTACTGTTTGTTTTAATAATTGTTTCTTCGTTAGTCTTTGGTGTAGATTTAACATCCAACGTGAGCAGTATGCAAGGTTCACCTGAACAAATAGAAGTTATTAAAACTGCCGTTGAAAATGACACTCAATTTATTATAAAGGAGTTTTGGAAATTACCAATTACTTCTATGTTTTTCTTATTCATATTTTATTTTTTAGGAGGATATTTATTATACAGTTCAATTTATGCAGCAATTGGTGCTGCTGTTGATAATGAAACCGACACTCAGCAGTTTATGTTGCCGGTAATTTTACCACTCATGTTAGGTGTTTATGTTGGTTTTTCATCAGTAATTGGTGATCCACATGGAACAATAGCCATAGTTTTTTCTATGATACCGTTTACATCTCCTATTGTAATGTTAATGCGTATTCCTTTTGGAGTACCTTGGTGGGAAATAGCTATTTCAATGATATTGTTAATTATAACATTTTTGGTTGTACTTTGGTTGGCAGCAAAGATATATAGAGTTGGAATTTTGATGCATGGAAAAAAACCAACCTATAAAGAATTATATAAATGGATGAAATATTAGATTATGGAAAAAATAAACAACTTTTTAGATTACACATTCATATTTAGCAATAAGATACAGTTAAATGTAAAAGCGTTATTGTTTGTAATTGTTGCATTAATTTTAGCCTCATTAGGTTTGAGGTTAATACGCAAATTAGTTTCTAGGAAACTACCTCAAGAAGATAAAATCAAATTTGTATCAATATTTAGTTATTTAAGATGGTTAATTTATTTAATTATTTTATTAATTACTTTTAATACTGCAGGGATAAACCTTACAGCAATACTAGCCGCTTCAACAGCTATACTAATTGGTATTGGTTTGGCTTTGCAAACCTTTTTTCAAGATATCATTTCAGGAATATTTATTCTAGTTGATCAATCTGTACATGTTGGAGATATCATTGAATTAGACGGTAAAGTTGGTAGAGTAGATGAAATAAAATTGCGAACAACTAGAGCTGTAACATTTGATAATAAAGTACTAGTTATACCGAATCATTTGTACCTAACTAATAGTTTATATAATTGGACCCAAAATGGTTCGGAGACAAGAGAAAACGTTCAAGTTGGTGTTGCGTATGGAAGTGATACAGAATTAGTCAAATCTATTTTACTCGACGTAGCATTATCTCATCCAAAAGTATACCATCATCCTGCTCCAATGGTTTTGTTTACAAATTTTGGAGATAGCGCATTGGAATTCAAGTTGATATTTACATTAAAGGATAGTTTTGTTGCGGCAGTTCCTAAAAGTGAAATTCGTTTTGAAATAGATAAAAAATTCAGAGAAAATAATATTCAAATACCATTTCCTCAAAGAGATGTACATATCATTAGTAAATAACGGCAGAGTTTTTGATTTCAATACTAAAGAATTGAAATTATAATCAACGAATGACAAAAAATATGGCAAAGATATTGATCATAGAAGACGAATCAGCAATTAGAAGAGTGTTGAAAAAAATTATTTCTGAAGAAAATGATTCGTACGAAGTAGAAGAGGCTGAAGATGGATTGGAAGGAATCGAGAAGATAAAAAACAACGATTACGATTTGGTTTTATGTGATATTAAAATGCCTAAAATGGATGGTGTTGAGGTTTTGGAAAAAGCAAAACTGATTAAACCCGAAATTCCAATGGTCATGATTTCTGGACACGGAGATTTGGATACTGCTGTAAACACAATGCGTTTAGGTGCTTTCGATTATATTTCTAAACCGCCAGATTTAAATAGATTATTGAATACTGTTCGCAATGCTTTAGATAGAAAAGAATTGGTTGTTGAAAACAAGCGGTTAAAGAAAAAAGTAAGCAAGAAATATGAAATGATTGGTGAGAGTAAAGCCATTGCTCATATAAAAGAAATTATTGAAAAAGTTGCCGTAACTGATGCGCGTGTTTTAATTACAGGGCCAAATGGAACTGGAAAAGAATTAGTCGCTCATTGGCTTCATGAAAAAAGTGATAGAACTAAAGCACCAATGATTGAGGTGAATTGTGCTGCAATTCCGTCAGAATTGATAGAAAGTGAATTGTTTGGTCATGTAAAAGGATCTTTTACTGGCGCTAATAAAGATAGAGCAGGAAAGTTTGAGGCAGCCAATGGCGGAACGATCTTCTTAGATGAGATTGGAGATATGAGTTTGTCTGCGCAAGCCAAAGTTTTACGTGCTTTACAAGAGAGTACAATAAGTAGAGTAGGAAGTGATAAAGATATTAAAGTCAATGTTCGTGTTGTTGCAGCAACCAATAAAGACTTGAAAAAAGAAATTGCTGAAGGTCGTTTTAGAGAAGATTTATACCATCGTTTAGCAGTAATTTTGATTAAAGTTCCTTCATTGAATGACAGAAGAGACGATATTCCATTGTTGATTAATTTCTTCGCTTCCAAGATTGCTGAAGAACAAGGAACTGCAGTAAAAACATTTTCCAATAAAGCAATTAAGTTGTTGCAAGAATATGATTGGACAGGAAATATTAGAGAATTAAGAAACGTTATTGAACGTTTAATCATTTTAGGAGAAACTGAAGTTTCTGAAAACGATATAAAACTATTTGCAAGTAAATAGTATAAAAAAATCCCGAGTTAACCTCGGGATTTTTTATTAGAATTTATTTCTAAAATCTTCAATCAATTTCTTTGCTTCTATATTTATGTCTCCATCTCCAACCCAAGCATGCATATTTCCTAAATAATTCATTCCAAGATAATTTGCAGATTCTATGAATGGCATAGAAAAACCCTCTTTTAAATCATTTGCATTACTACAACTTATCATTGCCATATTTTTGCCTCTTAGTTTACGTCCAATATCTTTTTCTGTTTTTAATAAATCAGAAATTCGATCAAAAAACACTTTTAAAATTCCACTCATACTATACCAATAGACTGGCGTAGCAAATATTATAGTGTCATATTTTTCTATAACCTCTTTCATTATTTCTAAGAAATCATCATTAGCGTTCTTAAAGTCATAGTCAAAATGGCCAATAGATTTGGTATTCAAATCAATTATATCAAACTGATTGGTTGTATTTAAATAGTTCACAACAGTATTGGTATCACCATTACTTTTAGAACTTCCTTGTATGATTACAGTTTTATTCATTATGATTAATTTGTTACAAAGTAATCACAATTTGATTGTTGATTTTTTGAAAGTTAATTGTTTTTAAGTATTGCTCAATCAAAAAAAATGATATTAATAGATAAAGGATTTCAAATTTTATACCTTACAATTATTTTAAGATGAATAGATATAAAGTTGAAGGTGAAATATAAAGTTGAATTAGAAAACTATAAAAAGGAATTGAATGAATAAAGTTAATTTTAGATGATTTAGAAAAGAATGTTTGGTTAATAGAGTATAATGAAAAGAGAGCAAAACAACCTTGTTAAAAACTTCCAAATAACTCACTAATTTTAACATAAGCGTACCGTATAAAATTCTTACTTTTATCCTTATAATTAAAACATCACATGAACCGAGCTGTTAAAATCATTATCACACAGAGAATGATTAATAGCGAACACATGTGACCGTTAAAAAAAACAATAGATATAAAACACATGACAACATTAAACCTCAAAAAACCAATTGTATTTTTTGACCTTGAAACTACAGGAATCAACATTGCAAAAGATAGAATTGTAGAAATATCGATATTAAAAATTCTTCCAAACGGAAATAAAGAAAGTAAAACTTGGTTGGTAAATCCAGAAATGGAAATACCAAAAGAAGCTTCAGATATTCATCATATTACCAATGAAAGGGTAGTGACTGAGCCAACATTTAATGAACTGGCGCAGCAAGTAAGTGAGATGGTAGAAGGCTGTGATTTAGCAGGGTTTAACTCCAATCGTTTTGATATTCCATTGCTTGTTGAAGAAATGTTGCGTGCCGAAGTAGATTTTGACATGAAAGATAGAGTTGCAATAGATGTTCAAGTAATTTTCCATAAAAAAGAGCAAAGAACTCTTGGTGCTGGATATAAATTTTATTGTGATAAAGAATTGGTCGATGCACATTCTGCAGAAGCAGATACATTGGCGACTTATGAGATATTGTTGGCGCAACTTGATAAATATGAAGATTTAGAAAATGATGTAGCGAGTTTAAGTGAATATTCTGTACATCAGAAACGTGCAGATATGGCTGGTTTCATCATGTTTGATGATGCCGAAGACGAAACGTTTTCTTTTGGGAAATATAAAGGTCAGAAAGTAAAAGATGTTTTAAATAGAGATAAAGGCTATTTTAATTGGATTCAGAAGGCAGATTTCCCGCTATATACCAAAAAAGTATTGAAAGAAATCAAAGAGAGAATGTCACCTAAAAAAGAGGAGAGTTCTGTTGATGATTTAAGATTAAAGTTTAACCAAAAATTATAGTATGATTGTACATTTTGATGCACTGCCAAATGATGCTAGAGTTTGGGTTTACCAATCAAATAGAGAATTTACAGATGTTGAAGTAACACAAATTTCTTCAAAAATTGAGGTCTTTATGTCAACATGGAAAAGACATGGTGACGATTTAAGAACTTCATATCTTGTAAAATATAATCAGTTTATTGTTTTAGGAGTAGATGAGAACTTGAATAATGTTTCAGGTTGTTCTATAGATTCTTCGGTTCATTTTATGCAACAATTAGAAAAAGAATTTAATGTTGATTTGATGAACAAGATGAATACAGCATTTAAAGTTGAGGAGAATATCAATATTGCTTCTTTAGCAAATTTTCAAAATTTTGTAAAAGATGGGGAAATCTCTGAAGAGACTATTGTGTTTAATAATATGATTCAATCAAAAGTTGATTTTGATTCAAATTGGGAAGTTTCTGCAAGTCAAAGTTGGCATAAACGATTTTTTGGCACAGTAATTTCTTAAGGTTATATATGAAACAAAAATTGCTATACATATTAGTTTTCATTACTTCAGTATTTGCGAATGCTCAAAATTTTGATCCATTAGTGACAGAAGACTATGAAGCACAAGAAGAATGGGTACATTCCATTTTAGATACATTGACTGTTGAAGAGAAAATAGGTCAGTTATTTATGGTCGCTGCATATTCTAATCTTGATAAAAAACATGAGAAGTTTATCACCAATTTAATTAAAAAATATCATGTTGGCGCACTTATTTTTTTACAAGATCAGCCTATAAAACAGGCTCAATTAACAAATAAATATCAATCTATTTCTAATATTCCATTATTGATTGGTATTGATGCAGAATGGGGATTAAATATGCGTTTAAAAGACACATATCGTTATCCTTGGAATATGACTTTAGGGGCAGTTAGAGACAATAAACTGATTGAGAAATTTGGGAAGCAAGTTGGAAAACATTGTAAGCGAATGGGAATTCACATGAATTTTGCTCCTGTAGTAGATGTAAATACAAATCCTGATAATCCTATTATTGGTAATCGTTCTTTTGGTGAGAATCATATAAATGTAGCAAATAAGGCGATAGCATTTAGTAATGGATTACAAAGTGAGAAAGTTTTGGCAAGTGCTAAACATTTTCCTGGGCATGGAGATACAGCAAAAGATTCTCATTACACATTGCCAACTGTAGAGTTCTCAGAGCAACGTTTAGATTCAATTGAACTATATCCATATAAGAAACTATTTGATGCAGGAGTAGGAGGTGTAATGGTAGCACATTTAAGTGTTCCAAGTTTAGAACTCAATGTAAACTTGCCATCTTCACTTTCATATAATATTGTCACTAAATTATTGAAAGAGAAACTTGGGTTTGAAGGGTTGATTATAACGGATGCAATGAATATGAAAGCATCTGCAAATTTTGCATCTTCAGCAGAAATAAATTTGCAAGCAATTTTGGCAGGAAATGATTTGTTAGATATTCCGTTAGATATTCCAAAAACTGTATCGCATTTTAAAAGGGCATTGAGATCTGGAAAATTGACTATTGAGCGATTAGATGAGTCGGTTAAAAAGATTTTGAAGACAAAATATTGGGCAGGTTTAAATAAGTACGAGCCCATAGAAATCAAAAATTTATTGAAAGATATTAATACAATAGAAGATGATTTATTACATCGAACATTGGTTAAAAATTCAATAACATTACTGAAGAATGATCAAAACATATTTCCAATTCGAAATCTTGATAAACAAAAAATCGCTTATGTAAAATTAGGTAAAGATGATAGTACCGATTTTGTAAAAATGTTGAAGAAGTATACTGAAATAGATGTTATTGCTTCTGATAAATTAGATGGTTTAATGGCTTTGTTGGAACCGTATGATTTGGTGATTATTGGGAATCACAAAACGAATATAAGTCCTTGGAGGAGTTATAAATTTGATGACAAAGATTTGATTTGGATACAAGAAATTTCTAGGAAGCATAGCGTTATTTTAGATGTTTTTGCAAGTCCATATAGTTTATTGCAAATCAAAACCTTTACAAATATAGATGCTGTTTTAGTATCATATCAGAATAGTAAAATAGCACAAGAAATTTCTGCTCAAATGATTTTTGGTGCTTTATCTACAAATGGAAAGTTACCAGTTTCTATTGGAAATGAGTTTTCAGAAGGGTATGGATTAATATCAACTGATATAAAAAGATTAGGGTATACAATTCCAGAAGCTGTTGGGATGGATAGTGAAAAATTGAAACGTATAGATTCAATGTTTAGTACTATTATTAAAGAAAAGATGGCTCCAGGAGGACAGGTTTTAGCTGCGCGTAACGGGAAAGTATTTTTACATAAAAAATATGGTTTTCATACGTATGATGAGAAGCAAGAAGTTAGATTGACAGATATATATGACTTGGCTTCATTGACCAAAATTTTAGGAGGATTACCTATGATTATGAAAAGTGAAGAAAATGGTTTAATAGATTTAGATACTAAACTTATTGAAATGTTTCCCTATTTAAAAGGTACAGATAAAGATACGATTTCTCTAAAAAAAGCATTGTCTCATAATGGACGATTGATTCCTTGGATTCCTTATTATTTAGAAACATTGGATAGTGTGACTAAAAAACCATTAGAAGAATTTTATAAAGAGAAGAAATCAAAAGAGTATTCAATTAAGGTTGCTGAAAAGATGTATTTGAAGGGTTCGTATACGGATACTATTTATAAAAGAATTGCAGATTCTGATTTAAGAACTGAAGAAAATTATCGTTACAGTGGATTAGTTTTCTATCTGTTTAAAAAATATATTTATAAAGTATATGATAGAGAAATGGATTATGTGAATGATAAGTATTTTTATAAACCTTTAGGCGCAAGAACTTTAACATACAATCCTTTAAATAAATTTAATAAATCAATTATAGTGCCTTCAGAAATTGATACGTATTATAGACATCAAACTTTGCAAGGAAATGTACATGATATGGGAGCCGCAATGATGAATGGTGTTAGTGGGAATGCAGGGCTTTTTGGAAATTCTAATGATGTTGCCAAGATGATGCAAATGTATCTTCAAAAAGGATTTTATGGAGGTAAAAGGTATCTAAAGTCAGAAACCATTGATAAATTTAACAATCGATATTTTGAAGATAAAAAGGTAAGGAGAGGTTTAGGCTTTGATAAGCCACAACTTGATCCTGATGTAGATTCAACTTGTGGATGTGCATCTGATAAAAGTTTTGGACATAGTGGTTTTACAGGAACCTATGCATGGGCAGATCCTGAAACTGAAATAGTGTATGTTTTCCTATCTAACAGAGTATATCCAACAATGGATAACAAAGATTTATCACAAAAAAATATTAGACAGTTGGTACATCAATTTATTGTAGATGCAATAATAGAATAACAAATATTTATCAATAAATAGGAGTTTTTACAGAAGAAGTAAGGGTTTTGAAATTTTTGATTTTGAAAGAGTACAACTAGATGAGTGTATTGAAAATAGTGGGTTATATTTTAGAAGTTTTAGTTAGAATTAAACCCAGAATGATAGCCAAAATAAAATATAGAACAGCCATTTGTATACCGAAAAAATGATTGATTAAGAGACTTTGAAGACTATAGAAAAAAGGAAAAATTGTGACTCCAATTGAAAAACGAAATGTACTAACAAATTCTATTTCCGTAATTGATTTCTCTACCTTTTTCCATATAAGCCAAGGGATTAAACTATTAAGTACCACTAAATAATAGAGTAAATTCTTTTTCTTTTTTACTGATTTTTGTTCAGTATAAGTATCCAAATTAGTAATAGTCTTATTTGTTTCAATAGGATTGAGATAATTAACATTTAAAGCATTAAGTTTTGTAATTATTGTATCATAGTTTTCTTCATCTTCTATATGAGTTGTTAGTGTTTTCATACTGTTTCTAACTACTTCCAATAAGTGTTTAGTTGTACTTAAAGAATCATTTTTGTCATAGTATTTTTTTGCGCTAATTGGTTTTCCGTAGTAAATAGAAGCAGAACTAGGATACTTAATTACACTGTCGTAATTCAAACCAACAGGGACAATTTGTATGTCTAATTCTGGGTATTTTTTAAAAGTATCAAGAATAACATACACAAAACCTTTTTTAAATTCACGTACTCTACGTTGTATATTGTGACTTCCTTCAGCAGCAATAAATAAGGTTTTTTGAGCATTCATGATTTCAACAGATTTTCTAAAAACAGCCTTATTTTTTTCAATTGTATTTACACCATCACGTTTACGATAGATTGGTAGCATGTGAATGGTTTTTAGAAAACGAGCAATAATTGTATTTTTAAATGCACTTGCTCTTGCAAGAAAATAAAGACTTCGAGTATTGTTAGTCACAATTAGTAGAGGGTCAAGAAGCGCATTTGGATGATTGCTAATAAATAGTACAGCTCCTTTCTTAGGGATGTTTTCTAAACCTATAACTTCTATTTTTTTATGATAAAAAAATAGGCCTAATTTCATATAATATTTTAAAAAAGTATACAAATACAATTAGGTTTTAAGAGTTTTAAGCGCATCTTTTTTTGACCAATAGGTTGCTAAAAGCAAACCAGAAGCAATATCCCAAACACCCCAAAAGGCAACTAATAGTGCCATTCCACCTAAATCTAAACCGCTTATTCCGTAAAAGAAATCAAAATAAAGCAACAGCCCTAATCCAGAATTTTGTATTCCAGTTTCAATAGATAATGTTTTTCGGTTTTGAAAATTTAATTTCATCGACTTTGCAAAATAAAACCCTAAGATGTATCCAAGGATATTATGAATAATTACAATAAAGAGTACATAGTGTACATGGCTTAAGAATATTTCGAAGTTTTGTGAAAATGCGATGACTATCAGTAATAAGAAGATAAGTATAGATAAGGGTTTCAAATACTTCATTAATTTTAATGCAATTACTGGTTTTTTCCAACGAACAATCATTCCTAAAACTAGCGGAACTCCTAAAATCAATAAGACCAATCTAAACAATACAAATGGATCTAATTCAATAACTTTTAAAATAGTTGCAGTTGGTTCGTGCAGATTGCTCCAGAATTGGAAATTTAAAGGTGTCATTACTAAACAAACTAAAGTAGAAAATGCCGTAAGGCTTACTGATAAGGCAGAATTTCCTTTTGCCATTTGCGTCATAAAATTAGAAATATTTCCTCCAGGACATGCAGCAACTAAAAACATTCCTAAAGCGATACTTGGGCTTGGATTGATTGCCTTCACTAATAAAAAAGTAAGTATAGGAAACAATATAAATTGTGAAAAAATTCCTGTAAAAAGTATTTTAGGATTCTTAAATAAACGTTTAAAATCTTCAGTTGTAATGCCAAGTGCAACACCAAACATAATAATTGCTAACGTAATGTTGAGCATCCAAAGACCGCTTTTATCAAAATTTATTACAAGCGAATCTAAATCTTGATTCATATATTTAGTAGTTGGTTTACGCTACTAATATAAAGTTTTCTGAAGAGAAACTATGTAAAACTAGTTTTTAAAGGAAAACTCGATAATATTTGCACCCATTTTTAATGCCTTCAGTCTTATTTCTTTCGAATTATTGTGCACAATAGGATCTTCCCAGCCATCGCTTAAATCAGTTTCATAATCATAAAAACAGATTAATTTTCCTTTATAAAAAAGACCAAACCCTTGAGGAGATTTATTGTTATGCTCATGAATTTTAGGAATTCCTTTATCAAATTTATAGGTCTGATGATAGATTGGATGATTGTATGGAATTTCTTGAAAATCTAGTTTTGGAAATACTTTTTTCAATTCTCTTCTTATATACTCATCCATTCCATAATTGTCCGATATGTGAAGAAATCCACCAGAAGTTAAGTAATTTCTTAAATTTTCAGTAGCAGTATCGTCAAAGAAAACATTTCCATGACCTGTCATAAAGACGATTGGAAAATTAAAAATTTCTACGCTATATACTTCAACAGTCTTTGGCTTAGACTCAATTTTTGTATGGATATTTTGATTGCAATATTTGATTAGATTTGGTAGAGCAGTAGGATTTGCATACCAATCGCCACCACCATCATATTTTAGAACAGCAATTTCTTGCGAATAACTAAATGCAAAAGAAAGTGATAAAATAAATAGTGTAAAAATAGTTCTCATATCATTCATTAAAAAATGCGACACTTTGAGTAGCAACAATACCTGCGGTTTCAGTTCTTAAACGACTTTCGCCTAATGAAACAGGAATGAATCTATTTAATAAGGCAGTTTCAATTTCTTTAGTAGAAAAATCGCCTTCAGGACCTATTAATAACGTGATTTTTTGCGTTGGTTTTAATTCACTTTTCAATGACTTTTTAGTTGTCTCTTCACAATGCGCAATAAAAAGTTCGCCATCAAAATCTTGTTGAATGAAATCTGAAAATGAAGTTGTTCTATTTAATTTAGGTAATTGAAATTTTAAAGATTGTTTCATTGCCGAGACAATTACTTTCTCTAATCGATCTTCTTTAACGACCTTTCTTTCAGAATGTTTACAAATAATTGGAGTAATTTCATCAATGCCAATTTCTGTTGCTTTTTCTAAAAACCATTCCAATCTATCATTATTTTTAGTTGGCGCAATTGCGATATGTAAATAATAATTCCAAGGTTTCTTTTTCTCTTCAGCTTTGATAATTTGAACACTACATTTTTTATCGTTTGCAAACAAAACTTCTGCAGTAAAAAAGATTCCATTACCATTAGTAATATACAACATATCGCCTTCTTTTTTACGTAAAACTTTTACAATATGTCGACTTTCAATTTTATCAAAAGTAAATTGAGTTGCGTCTATAAGTATTGATGGATTGTAAAATAATTGCATAAGCTAAATGTCTAATCGATAGGTTCTTCGTCTTTTGTGAGTTACTGGTTGCATATCTTTCCAGAGTTGTTTAATAGCAACATTTTCTTCTAGTTCTGGAGTTCTTCTCAAAATTTTAATTCCTATTTTTGAATACGTGTTGTAAAACGATTCGAAAATCATAGAAACAACTCCTTTTTTTTGATAATCTGGATGTACACCAATTAAATAGAAAATAGCTTCGTCTGGTTTCCTCTTCGCTTTCAATAAATGAAATATGCCAAAAGGAAATAATTTACCATTTGCTTTTTGTAATGCTTTTGAAAATGAAGGCATAGTTACAGCAAATGCAACTAAATTATCATTTGTATCAGTAATATATTCAATAAATTCTGGATTTATAAAACTGATGTATTTCTTTTTGAAATACGCTTTTTGCTCTTCAGAAATAGGAGTGAAGGATGCTAATTTTGAATAAGATGAATTGAATAAATCAAACATTTTATCTACATATGGCAGAATCTGTTCAGTTTTTGTAAAATTCATTGTTCTTAAATTATATCTCTTAGCAACAAGCTTTGATAATCTTGAGAAGTTATCAGGATTCAAATTCTTAAAAAGCATATAATTTTCCAGCCATTCTTTGGCTTTCGTAAAACCTAATACTTCTAAATGTTCTTTGTAATACGGATGGTTATACCAAGTAATCATTGTACCTAGATGATCGAAACCCTCAATTAGAACTCCAACTTTATCAAGATTGCTAAATCCGACAGGACCTTCTATAAAGTCAAGATTGTGTTGCTTTCCAATTTCTTTTACTTTGTCAATAAGCACTTTAGTTACTTCAATATCATCAATCATATCAAACCAACCAAAACGCATTTTTTTTATTTTTTGATCATTTATTTCAGTCCAATTTACAATTGCCGCAACTCTACCAACAATTTTATTATTTTGATAGGCTAAGAAAAAGGTTGCTTCAGCGTGTTTGAAAACTGGATTTTTAGTTTTGTCAAAGCCCTCGACTTCGTCCTTAATAATAGGCGGAACCCAATAGTTATTGTTTTTGTATAATGAAAAGGGAAACTTGACAAAATCAATCATTTCCTTTTTTGTAGTTGCTGCTTTAAGCGTAATCATTTTATGGTCTTTTCTTTTTAAATAATCTTGAGAAAAACCCTTTCTTTTTTCTCTTTTTCTTCCTCTTTTTTACTTTATTACCCTCTTCATCTGTTTCTATCATTTTATCTTCATGTCTATCAAACCTCCAAGAAGCCCCAACGCCTGAAATAAATACAGATTCATTACTGTTGGTATTTATTCTTATAGAAGCATCAAATTGTAAATCTTTTGTGAAAAGATACGCAACACCAGTTCCTATCTGAAAATCATTTTTGTCTTTATAAAAATCTCCTTCATTCTCAACAAAAATTGACCAATCTTGATTCACTGCATAAGTTAAAGTAACAATATATGAATAGAATCTATTATCAGTACCAATTTTATCTCCAACTAAATTAGTGACTAATACCAAACGATCACTAAAATCATTTTGAAGTAATATTGCTGCTTTAGGACTTAATTTTTCTTCTTTATAATCCTTCCCAAGAAAGTTGGTGTTTACACCAACGTATACACCAATAGAGGGAATCAACCGTTTTTTATCAAAAGCAAGTCGTTTTTTCCAACTTCTTATTTCTTTAGATTTGTCAGCAAACTTTTGTTGAAAAATTAAATATTTTGCTCCAATTGTAAGTTCACTTATTCCTTTAGTATTTGTTGATGAGCTTGAAATATCATTGAATTCAATTTTATTTTTTTGATATGTTATTTTTGCATTAAACTCCAATTTTTCTAAAAACTTACCATAACGCAGAAATACTGTTGCGCCTAAAGGATTAGTTTTAGTAAAAGTTTTTGGCGAATTTCCTTTTCCAAAGAAAACACCACCTTCAACTTGAATTACATCAGTTCCAACTCCATAAGGACTTTCAGAAAAACCAGGACTTTTAGAATTTATAATTTCAGTATATTGAGCATTAACAAGTTGATAACTAGTAATTAGTATAAGAAGCAGCAATTTTTTTTTCATAATGTCTTTTAGTTAATGTCAAAACTACATAATTTTTTGGTTTGCAAAAATTATATATGCAGTTTCCCTCTGACAGGTTATGAAATACTTATTGGCAGAAGAATTATAAGATTTTAACTAAGTAAACGTTTTAAGTTGGTATCAAATTGTTATTTTTGAATTAAATTTTTTTAAAAGGGATTATGCAGTTACTTAGAACGATATTAATTATCATTTTGGTTTATTATGGGTTTAAGATTATTGGAAGGATTGTCTTTCCAATGTTTATTAAACGATTTGTTGGAAAGTTTGAAGAAAGAGTTAGAAATCAACAAGAACAACGAGATTCAAGCCAAAAGTCAGATCAAAAAGTAGGTGAAACTACCATTGATAAAAAAGGAGGTTCTGATAAAGAGTCAAATAATTCGGTTGGAGAATATGTAGATTATGAAGATATTGAATAAAAGAAACTAGTTGTAGATATTATGAAGTTAAAAAAAACAATACCATATATAGTCGCAATTACTATTTTTATTATTGCCTCATTAACCTATTTTTCACCTGTTTTAAAAAATCAGAAAATACAACAAGGTGACATCACACAATTTATTGGTTCATCAAAAGAAATAGTAGATCATAGAGCAGAATTTGATGAAGAGCCGTATTGGACAAACTCATCTTTTGGAGGAATGCCTGCATATGTGATTAGTGCTTATTATCCTCATAATTATATAAAAAAGTTAGATAACTTAATACGGTTTTTGCCGAGACCTACAGATTATTTATTTCTATATTTCCTTGGGTTCTTTATTCTATTGATGACTTTGAAGGTCAATTGGAAATTAGCAGTCATTGGTGCTTTAGGCTTTGGACTCTCTACATACATGATGAGTCTTTTTGGAGCAGGCCATAATGCAAAGGCGCACGCAATTGCATATATGCCGGTTGTAATGGCCGGAATAATATTAGTTTTTCAAAGAAAATATTTACTTGGTTTTGTAGTGACAGCATTAGCAATGTCACTTGAATTGATGGCGAATCATATTCAAATGACATATTACCTGTTTTTTATGGTACTTATTTATGGTGTCGTGCAATTAATCCAATCTATAAAAGAAAAAGAGACTCCACACTTTGCTAAAAGTATTGGGATACTCATAGTTGCTGTGGTACTTGCTATTGGAACAAATGCAACAAACTTGTTGGCAACAAAAGAATACGCACAGTATAGTACTAGAAGTAAAAGCGAATTGACAATTACTCCAGAAGGAGCGCCAAAGATTGCGACTTCAGGATTATCAAAAGAGTATATTACTGAATATAGTTACGGAATTGCAGAAACATTTAGTTTGTTCATTCCTCGTTTTGTTGGTGGTACTAGATATGAAGATGTAAAAGATAGCCAATTAAGGGCTTTTTTACAGGATGCAGTGAATAAAGGCTTAAGCCCTGATGATGCAAATTATTTAATGCAAATTACTTCAATGTATTGGGGAGAAATGCCAATTGTTGCAGCACCTTATTATATTGGTGCAATTTTTATTTTTCTATTCATATTGGCCTTGTTCTTAGTTGATGGTAAATGGAAAAAATGGTTGGTTGCCGCAACCCTATTTTCAATACTACTAAGTTGGGGGAAACATTTTCCATCACTCACAAATTTCTTTATAGATTATGTGCCTTTGTATACTAAATTTAGAGCAGTTTCTTCAATTCAAGTAATAGCAGAAATTTGTATTCCACTTTTAGGTTTACTAGGATTAAATACGTTGATTTCTGATAAAATAACAGTTCAAAGAAAGTTAAATGGACTGAAATGGGCAACAATTATTGCTGTCTCTTATACACATCTCCGAGCCCACGAGACTAGGCATGATCTCG
>OJBS01000181.1_pt1 | contig 22942 bp, 20 predicted proteins | sample 1590941 | NCBI WGS metagenome assembly OJBS01 (sample SAMN05416785, study PRJEB24817) | seawater metagenome | isolation source: Sea water | place: Canada:Atlantic | collected 2013-11
CTAGTCTCGTGGGCTCGGAGATGTGTATAAGAGACAGTCATAGTAGATCAAAATAGTAGGCATCACTTAAAAAAACGTGATATTTTGATTGAAAATGGAGTTATCATAAAAATTTCAACGAAAATTGAAAATGATAAAAAAATTAAAGAAATTTCCCTTAACAACTTACACATTTCAAATGGTTGGTTTGATACAAGTGTTAGTCTTGGCGAACCAGGATTTGAAGAAAGAGAAACCATTGAAAATGGTCTAAAAACTGCTGCAAAAAGCGGATTTACTGCAGTAGCCGTTAACCCAAATACATTTCCTAAAACCGATAATAAAACAGCCGTAGAGTATCTAAAAAATAAAGCCTCTGGAAAAACGACAAGCCTTTATCCTATTGGAAATTTAACCAAAAGTGGCGCAGGAAAAGATATTGCAGAACTCTATGATATGCAAAATTCAGGTGCAATTGCATTTGGAGATTATAACACATCTATTTCAAATCCAAATTTATTGAAGATAGCACTACTCTATGCTCAAAACTTTAACGGATTAGTCTTAAGTTTCCCTAAAGATAATTCTATCGCTGGAAATGGATTGGCAAATGAAGGTGTAAATAGCACAAGACTTGGACTAAAAGGAATACCAAATTTAGCAGAAGAATTACAAATAGCACGTGATCTTTTTATCCTTGAGTATACTGGCGGAAAATTACATATTCCTACAATTTCAACTGCAGGATCAGTTAAACTAATTAAAGCCGCTAAAAAGAAAGGATTACAGGTAAGTTGTAGTGTAGCAGCACATCACTTATCACTTACAGATGATGAATTATCAAACTTTGATGCGAAATTTAAAACAAACCCTCCATTAAGAACAGACAAAGACATCAAAGAACTCTTAAAAGGACTTCAAGATGGCACAATAGACACCATAACAAGTGATCACAATCCTATTGATATAGAACATAAAAAAGTAGAGTTTAACAATGCAAAATACGGAACTATTGGTTTAGAAAGTTTTTTTGGAATTCTAAACAAAACAATTGATCTAGAGACTCTTATAACATGTGTCACCGAAAATCCAAGAAAAATATTTGGAGTGAAAAGCGCTACGATAAATGAAGGTGAAATAGCAGATATCACACTTTTTAATCCAACAGGGAAAAAGGTTTTTACTGAAGATATGATTCTTTCTACTTCAAAAAATTCAGCCTTTTTAAATCACGAAATTGAAGGAGAAGTATACGGAATATTTGCTCAAAACAAATTAGTACTCAATTAAATTCAATCACAATTATTTATTATATCTAATTGCAATTTTTCTTTTATATAAAATGACAAAAAAACTATCATTAGAATATCAAATTAGATATCCAAAAAAACCAATAAAAAACCCTTCATTACTACTTCTTTTACACGGTTACGGTAGCAACGAAGAAGATTTATTTTCATTTGCTTCAGAATTACCTGATGAGTTATTAATTATTAGCGCTAGAGCGCCTTTAACGCTTGGAAACGGTGCATATTCTTGGTATACAATTCATTTTGACACCAATAATGGTAAGTTTTCTGATACAGACGAAGCCATAGAAGCACGTGATAAAATAGCCTTGTTTATAGATGAAATTACCCTTGAATATGACGTAAACAAAGAAAATATTTTTCTTTTAGGGTTTAGTCAAGGCACCATTTTAAGTTATAGTGTAGCCTTAAGTTATCCTGATAAAATAAAAAATATTATTGCACTTAGCGGTTACATAAATCAAGACTTACTTCCAAATACTATTAATGAAAATGATTATTCAAATCTAGATTTTTTCATTTCTCACGGAAGCGTAGATCAAGTAATACCTGTTGAATGGGCACAAAATGCTCCAACTTTTTTAAATAATTTAAAAATTAAAAATTCATATCAAGAATATGTTGTTGGTCATGGAGTTGCGCCACAAAACTTCTACGATTTCAAAAAATGGATAGAGGATCGATTATGATATCAAAACTCAACACCAAAAATAAAGAAGTTTCAGAAAATATTTACACCGTTTTTCAAGTATCATATAAAGTTGAAGCAGAACTATTAAAGGCTGTTGATTTTCCACCATTAAAGAGAAGTGTTCAAAATTTTATAAACAGTAATACCCAATTTTTTGGTTATTATTCTAATGAAAAACTAGCAGGAGTTATAGAAATAAAGAGTGACGATAAATTGACTCACATACAGAGTCTTGTGGTGCATCCAAATAATTTCAGACAAGGAATTGCAAGTAAACTCATGAAGTTTACACTAGTGAATTTTAATTCAAAAATAATTACCGTTGAAACTGGATTGCAAAACATCCCTGCAATAAACTTATATAAACAGTTTGAGTTTATAGAAACTAAACAATGGGATACGAATCATGGGGTTAGAAAAATTGAATTAAAACTCAATTGTTAACTCATCATATCCTAAATAAACATTTTTAGGGAGTTTTCTTTCGACTTCAGCATGAAAACCTAACGTATGACTAATATGAGTTAAATAAGCCTTTTTAGGTTGTAATTCTTCAATTATTTCAAGAGCTTCAGCCAAATTTAAATGTGAATGATGTTTTTCATTTCTCAAAGCACTTATTACCAAAATTTTTAACCCTTTTAATTTTTCTTTTTCAGGAAGGTCAATTGTTTTCACATCCGTTAAATATGCAAAGTCTTGAAACCTATAACCTAAAATAGGTAATTTTCCATGCATTACTTCTATTGGGATTACTTCAATATTTTTTAATTGAAAGGGTGTTAAGTCAACAACATTTTGCACTACTGACGGAGCACCAGGATATTTATCAACTTCATCAAAAATATAAGCAAAGCGCTCATTTAAAACACTCAAGACACGCTGTTGAGCGTAAATTGGCACAGAGCCCATTTGAAAACAAAAAGGCCTAATATCATCTAATCCTGCAACATGATCAGCATGATCGTGTGTAAATAAAATCCCATTTATGCTATTCACATTGGCGCGTAACATTTGATATCTAAAATCCGGACCGCAATCAATGATATAAGTGAATTCGTCCCATTGAATCATCACAGAAACCCGCAATCTTTTATCTCGTTTATCAGTAGATAAACAAACAGGATGTGTAGAATTAATAACTGGAATACCTTGTGAAGTTCCTGTACCTAAAAATGTTACTTTCAATTTATTATTGTTTTTGACAAATTTAACGTTAAAAATATATGAATTTCTTATTTTTGCTATAGATTAAACAAATATATACACAAATGTCTTCAGTAACTAAAGGTGATAAAAATATAGCAGCAGTTCCGTCTATAAAAAGGAAATCGCTACGCATAAATTTAAATGACAATATCTACGGTACTTTTTCAGAAATAGGTGCAGGACAAGAAACTGCAAGAAATTTCTTTAGAGCAGGTGGTGCTTCAGGAACAATTGCAAAAGCAATGAGTGCTTATGACAAAGATTTCTCTGACGCTATATATGGTATTGAAAAAGACAAGCGATATGTTACAGAAACTAGATTAAAAACCATGTTAACTCATGAAATTCATCTGACTGAAGAACGATTGAGTCGTAAAAAACATCCTGAAAAATTATTTTTCTCATATGCCAATACAGTTGCAACTATAGATTTTGCTAAAAAATTTAAAGGTCACGGATGGATTGGTCTAAAATTTCAATTAGATCCACTAGAAGGCTATAATGAAATTATAATGCATTTTCGTTTTAAAGAAAACGATGCTAAATTACAACAAGAAACACTCGGAATTTTAGGTGTTAACCTTATTTATGGTGGTTTTTATATGCATGACAGTCCAAAAGATTTGCTAAAATCTTTTTATGATAATTTAGATAAAGATCAAATCGAAATCGATATGATTAATTTTTCAGGGCCTAGATTTACTTACGTAGACAATCGTTTAATGAGTTTGCAATTGGTTAAAAACCAAATGACAAATGCCGTTATGTTTGGTCCTGACGGAAACAACTTATTACCTGCACAGCAACTTTACAAAAAGAATATTTTAACTCTTAGAGGAAGTTTTAGACCTGTAACTAAGGTGAATATGGATATTTATCAAAAAGCCACTGAATTGTTTTATGCAGAAAAAAAAGTGGATCCAGAAAACTCTAAAACTATTTTTGAAATCACCCTTTCAAACTTATCTGCAGAAGGAGAAATAAATGAGAGAGATTTCTTAGATAGAGCTGAACTATTATGCTCTCTTGGTCAATATGTGATGATCTCTAACTTCTCTGAATATTATAAGCTAGTAGAATATTACTCTGAATTTACTAAAGAGCGTATGGGATTAGCTATGGGAGTTTACAATCTTGTACAAATCTTTGACGAAAAATATTACAGAAAATTAAGTGGTGGAATTTTAGAAGCATTTGGAAAACTGTTCTTTAAAGATTTAAAAATATACCTATATCCTCTTGTAGATGAAAAAACTGGGGAAGTAATCAATAGTGAGAATTTAAAAGTTCATCCTAGAATGAAAGAGTTATATAAATTCTTTAAATACAACGGAAAAGTTGTAGATATTGAAAATTACGATCCAACCATTTTGAATATTTTCTCTAGGAAAGTTTTAAAAATGATTACTGATGGTGAACAAGGTTGGGAAAAAATGCTTCCTGAAGGTATTTCTGAATTGATACAAAAAGATAGATTGTTTGGGTATACAAAAAAAAGAGCTAGATAATATTTTATTTCTTTTAAACCTTTTGTACTTTTAATCGTCTAAACTAAAAACGTTACTGTTGGTAGACGAAAAAACTTTAGTAAAACAACTTAAAAACTCTAAAACACAAGAACAAGCTTTTCGTGTATTAATGACTTTATATAAAGAGCGTTTATATTGGCATATACGCAAAATAGTCAAATCTCATGATGACGCTGATGATGTGTTACAAAACACTTTCATAAAGGTTTATAGAAATATAGAGAAGTTTAATTCTGAAAGTAAAATTTACTCTTGGATGTATCGAATTGCAACAAATGAATCAATTACTTTTATAAATAAGAGGGCAAAAGAAAAAAATATTGATATTACAGAGCATCATCAAAATTTAGCAAGTACTCTACAAGAAGACACTCTATTCAGCGGCACAGAAATACAATTAATATTACAGAAAGCTATTGCAACATTACCTCAAAAGCAACAATTAGTTTTTAATATGAAGTATTTTGATGAAATTAAATATTCAGACATGTCAGAAACACTAGAAACAAGCGTAGGAGCTTTAAAAGCCTCCTATTTTCATGCTGTTAAAAAAATTGAAAAAATAATAACAACACATTAAACCATAAGAGGTTATAAGAGTCATAGTAAAAAAATGAAGGCTGAAGAATTAAAACATATTACACCAAAACTAAATGAGTTAAAAAAACTCGGAAGTGGATTTAAAGTACCTAATACGTATTTTGAGAGTATTGAGCATGTGGTATTTTTAAAAAAACATATTGATAATTTAGAAAGAGAATCTCCTTTTGAAGTTCCAAAAGATTATTTTAAAACAGTTGAAGATAAGGTTATACATACTATAAAATCTAACAATCAGGAAAATAATTTTTCAATTCCAGAAAATTATTTTGAAACTCTTGAAGATAGTGTATTTGAAAAAATAAGACGCGAACCAAAAATAAGACGTCTAAAGAATAGGTTCGTTAAGACTTTTATACCACTTGCTGCTGCCTCATTATTACTATTTGTAACATTCCAATTATTTAATAATACTAGTTCTACTGATTTATTAGCAAATCTGGAGGTGTCAGAAATTGAAAATTGGATTGATAATGGTGATTTAGAATTAGATTCTTATGAAATTGCTGCAATTTATGAAAATGTAGATTTCGAAGAATTAGAAATAAACCAACAATATAACGATGAGCATTTAATTAAATATTTAAACGATATTGATATTGAATCACTCTATTTAACCAACTAAAGTATTGATTATGAAATATAAAAAATTATTACCTTACGTATTACTTTTCTTTTTAAGCACTACACTTTATAGTCAGCATAGAAGTGAAGGAAATGATAAATTAAAATCTTTAAAAATAGGATTTATTACCGAAAAACTTGATTTATCCTCAAAAGAGGCTCAAGGGTTTTGGCCAGTTTATAATAAGCATCAAGAAGTAATTCATCAGTATCGTATTGAAATGAGAACTACGCACAAAACCATTCGAGAAAATGGAGGTTTTGACGCTATTACTGATAAACAGGCTGAGAAACTATTAAGTTCGATTATAAAATTAGATTCAAATATTAAAAATGAAGAAATTGATATGTATAAAAACTTAAAATCAATTTTACCTTCAAAAAAGATTTTAATACTCTATAAATCAGAACAAGATTTCGGTCGAAGAATTCTAGAGCAACTCAAAAAGAGAAGAGGGAAGTCTATGAGAGAATAAAAAAAGAGGCAAAAGCCTCTTTTTTTATTAATATTATGAATATATCTTATTTCTTAATTCTTTCACTTTAGGATCTCTCAAGTAATCATCAAAAGTTGAAAGCCTATCAATAACTCCTTTAGGTGTTATTTCAATTATTCTAGTCGCTACAGTTTGCGCAAACTCATGATCATGAGTAGATAGAAGAACAGTCCCTTTAAAGTTCTTCAATGAGTTGTTAAATGCTTGAATAGACTCTAAATCTAAGTGATTTGTAGGTTCGTCTAACATTAATACATTCGCTCTTATCATCATCATACGAGATAACATACAACGTACTTTTTCTCCTCCAGACAATACATTACACTTCTTTAATGCTTCTTCTCCACTAAAAATCATCTTACCCAAAAACCCTCTTAAAAAAACTTCTTCACGTTCTTCTTCAGTTTTCGCATATTGTCTTAACCAATCAACCAAATTTAATTCTGCATTCTTAAAAAACTCAGAATTTTCTAATGGTAAATATGATTGTGAAGTTGTTACACCCCAAGAAAATTTACCAGAATCTGCTTTAGAATCATTATTTAAAACTTTATAAAACTCGGTTACTGCTTTTGAATTTTTTGAAATCAAAGCAACTTTATCCCCTTTATTTAGACTAAAATGAATGTCTTTAAAAAGGACTTCACCATCAATAGATTTTGTCAAGCCTTCAATATTCAATATTTGATCTCCTGCTTCACGATCTCTTTCAAAAATAATTGCAGGATAACGACGACTAGAAGGTCTGATATCTCCAACATTCAACTTGTCAATCATTTTTTTACGAGAAGTAGCTTGTTTTGATTTGGCCATATTAGCAGAGAAACGACGTATAAACTCTTCCAACTCTTTCTTTTTATCTTCTGCTTTTTTATTCTGCTGAGCACGTTGTTTCGCAGCCAATTGACTACTCTCATACCAAAATGTATAGTTTCCTGAGTAATGGTTTATTTTGTTATAATCAATATCAGAAATATGAGTACATACAGCATCTAAAAAGTGTCTATCATGCGAAACTACAATTACAGTATTGTCAAAATTGGCTAAGAAATTTTCTAACCAATTAATTGTTTCAAAATCCAAATCATTGGTAGGTTCATCCATTATTAAAAGGTCTGGATTTCCAAATAAAACCTGAGCCATTAAAACCCTTACTCTTGACTTACCATCAAGATCTCCCATCATTGTATAATGCTGACCATCTTTGATACCTAAAGATGATAGCAATGAAGCAGCATCACTTTCTGCAGTCCATCCTCCCATTTCTTCAAACTTCTCTCCCATTTCACCAGCCTTAATGCCATCTGCATCAGAAAAATCTGGTTTAGCATAAATAGTATCCAACTCTTTTTTAAGATTAAACAATGGTTTATTCCCCATCATTACAGTCTCTAAAACAGGGAATTCATCAAACTCAAAGTGATTCTGTGACAGAACTGACATTCTTTTTCCCGTCTCTAAATGTACATGTCCAGAAGTTGGATCAATCTCCCCAGATATTATCTTTAAAAATGTTGATTTACCAGCACCATTAGCGCCAATAATTCCGTAACAATTTCCTTGAACAAACTGAGTGTTTACTTCATCAAACAAGATTCTTTTTCCAAATTGTACAGAAAGATTTGATACTGAAAGCATATGATTTTATGGTATTAAAAATTTTTGCAAAATTATGAAAAATTACAGACTTTGACCTATAAAAACAGAATGGTTTATAAATGAAACCTATATAAAATAGTTCGTCTAATTTTTAACATCTGTTTAACAAGTCCTTTATTCTATAATTGTACATTTGTTGAGATGTCATTTTACATTAAATAAATGAAAAACTTCATAACAATACTAATTTTATCTATTACTTTAATTAACTGTGATTCAGTTGATAAAGGTACTGACGAGTCTATTTTTTTTGGAGGTCAAATTGTAAATCCGAAAGCCAAATATGTGGTTTTAATGAAGAGCGAACAATCCCTTGACACAATTCCTATACTAACTAATAATACATTTTCTAAAAAATTCAATTCTTTACCAGAAGGATTATACTCTTTTAAACATGGACCTGAGTTTCAACATATCTATTTTGAAAAAAACGATAGCATTTCAATTCGATTAAACACTTGGGATTTTGATGAATCTCTTGTTTTTAGTGGAAAAGGGGCTGAAAAAAATAATTTTATTATCACTTTATATCTTCAAAATGAAAAAAATGAAAGAAAGTTTAGTCCATACTACAATTTAAAACCTAATGAGTTTATCAAAAAATTAGACATCATAGAAAATATTAATGAACACTTGTATAGTCAGTTACAAAACTCTGGAGTTAAATTGACATCTAAGTTTCAAGATTTAGCTAAAGTTGCTATCAGCTTCCCTGCATATCGACAAAAAGAGTCATATCCATTTATTCATAAAAACCGTTTTCAATTAGATTCATTACCATTGCTTCCAGAAAATTATTATGACCATAGAAAAGGTATTGACATAAACAACAAGGATTTAATTGATTACTATCCTTTTAATAATTATGTAAGGAACTACTTATATAGTATTGCTTATAAAGATAAAAGCGTCGAATCAAATTTTACAGAAAAAATATTAAATGTCATTGCAGCTAATATAAAAGTTGATGGATTTAAAAACCAATTACTTTACCAAGCAATCTATAATGATTTTAGAGAGAATTATAATTCATGCTCCATAAATAAAAAGGCACTAAACCTTTTCAACAAACACTGTTCAAACAAAGCATTTATTAATCAAATTAATGCATTGGCAGATGATTGTGACATTTTAGAACTAAAAAAACCAATCGATAATTTTGAATTGGCAAGGTTTAATAATTCAAAGGTTGATTTAAAATCTATTATTAAAAACAAGAAAGCGGTCATTTACTTTTGGTCTCCAGAAATAATGAACCAAGATATGCTTATTAAACGCGTTAAGAGGTTAAAAGAAAAATACCCAACACTCCTATTTGTTGGTGTAAATATGAGACCTAAATTTAATGATACTAAAATATACAAATCATTAGACAATCAATTTATATTGACAAAAGAAAGTGCTGCTAATAAATTCCTGAAAAGTCATGAACCTAGGACTATCTTGGTAGATAAAAACGGAATTATCTCTAACAGTTTCACTTACTTATCATCTCAACATCTTGAAAAACAGCTAGGTAGCTTAGAAGAGTTATAAATAAAATACGTGCCTTCACTCTATTTATAAATTAAAGTGTACTTTTGCACCCTGAAAAACAGGTTTATAGGTGCGGGCGTATCTGTGAATCATTAAACATAGATAATGTCAACATTTGAAGAATTAGGTCTTAAACCAGAAATAGTTAAGGCTTTAAGAGTCTTGGGTTATGAAAATCCAACTGAAATACAAGAAAAAGCAATTCCACAAGTTATTGAGTCAGATCAAGATCTTAAAGCGTTTGCACAAACCGGAACAGGTAAAACTGCAGCTTTTAGTTTACCAATTTTACAAAAAATTGATCTAAACAGCAAAGAAGTACAAGCAATTATTTTATCACCTACTCGTGAGTTAGCAATCCAGATTGCTAGAAATATCGAAGAGTTCTCTACACAATTAAAAGGGTTTAGAGTTGCCGCTGTTTATGGTGGTTCTGATATAAACGGACAAATACGTACTTTAAACAAAGGCGTTCAAATTGTTGTTGGAACTCCAGGAAGAACTGTAGATTTAATTAAACGTAAAAAATTACGTTTAGATTCAGTAGAATGGTTAGTCTTAGATGAAGCAGATGAAATGCTTAATATGGGATTCAAGGATGAATTGGATCAAGTATTACAAGTGACTCCAGATACAAAGCAGACATTATTATTTTCTGCAACATTCCCAAAAGAAGTTGATAGAATCGCTAGAAATTACATGAACAACCCTATTCAAATTGATGCAGGTAAGCGTAATTCAGGTTCAGATCAAGTATCTCACGAATATTATGTAGTAACAGATAGAAATAGATATCCTGCTTTAAAACGTATTGCAGACATCAATCCTGATATTTATGGAATTATTTTCTGTAGAACACGTAGAGAAACTCAAGAAGTTGCTGATAAGTTGATTCAAGATGGATACAGTGCAGATTCACTTCATGGTGAATTATCACAAGCACAACGTGACATCGTGATGAAAAAATTTCGCAAGAAATCATTACAAATATTAGTTGCAACTGATGTTGCTGCACGTGGATTAGATGTAGATAGTTTAACACATGTGATCAATTACAAACTTCCAGATCAAATAGAATCTTACACACATAGAAGTGGTCGTACAGGTAGAGCAGGGAGTACAGGTATATCTATCGCTATTGTTTCTCCAGGTGAAAGAAGAAAATTAGGTCCTATAGAAAGAATCATTGGTAAGAAGTTTGTTCAAATGCAAGTTCCTGACGGGAAAGAGATTTTGAAAAAACAATTATTAAAATTAATTGATAAAGTAAAAGATACTGAAGTAAACGAAAGCCAAATTGGTGAATATTTACCTGCTATACAAGAAAGGTTAGCAGATTTAGATAGAGACGAATTAATCAAAAAATTTGTATCTATTGAGTTTAGTAGTTTCTTAAGTTATTACGCGAATTCTGGGGATTTAAATGACTTAAGCAGAAGCAATAGCCGTGACAGAGAAACAAGAGATAGAAGCGATAGAGGAGATTCAAGAGGTAAAAGAAGAGATGATGAAAACATGTCTCGTTTCTTTATCAATATTGGAAGAAAAGATAAATTAAATCCTGCTCGTTTAATTGGATTGATAAACGAACAAAAGATATCTAACAATATTGAAATAGGTCAAATAGAGATATTAGATACTTTTTCATTCTTTGAATTAGATAAAAACTTTGAAAAAGAAACTTTATCGGCATTTACTAGAGATAGCAATATCGAGTTTGAAGGTCGTGGAGTAAACGTAGAAATTACTGAAAAGAAACGTGCTGGTGGTGGAAACCGTGGCGGTGGCGGCGGAAGAAGTCGTAGTAACGGCGGAAGAGATCATCGTGGTGGCGGAAGCAGCAGCAGCAGCAGCAGTGCTGGCGGAGATCGTAAAAAGAAAAGTTTCGATAGAGACAGAGGAAATAAAGACTCTGGATCATCTAGAGAATTCAAAAGTGGATTTGGTAGAGATAGAAGCAGTAGACGAAGTAAAGATTAATTAGATATAAAAAAGCACTCAAATTGAGTGCTTTTTTATTATTACGCTTATCGTGATTATGTACGATTCTTATATTGTTAAGCACTAAACTTAACAAATAAATAACAGATTGAAGTATGGTGTTATCTTTGTTTTTTTGTTAATTGATTTTAGTTTTTATATCCACGTCCAGGTGTATACGCAGCACCAGACTTAATCAATTTATCTTCTAATTCCTTTACATCAATATTAAAAATAGCTTCTACTCTTTTCTTTAACACTATAATCTCACCTTTGGCAATAGCATAACTATCTTTATGTGTTTTGGTAGGTGCCGATGTAGAATACTTTTGCTCATAACCAATAGTACCAATTCTATTTGCAGGAGATTGCAATTGACTAATATCTAACTTAGACTTCACGCTATCTCCAAATAATTCTAAACCAATTTGCTTCAACTTATTCTCTATTGCTACTACAGATTTAGTTAACTCTCCAAAAGGTTGTTCAGAACGCTTTATTGCTGCTTTGATATACTTAAGTTTAGTATTCGTTTCGCTAATAATTGTTTGACACGCTCCTAAATCTGCCTCTAATTGCATTACCTCTTTTTGAAATGCTACTTTAGCCGCTCTATTCTCTGCAGGCATTACAGTGTTATCTAAAGCCTTGACTTCAAATGCTATTGGACCAGCGAGTTTTGTTAACTCATTATTTTTATACAATTGCATGTCAACCGTATAAGTTCCTGGTTCAACCAAAGTGCCTTCATCAATTCCTGCCCAAGGGTTATAGAACGAAGAAACACTTAAATCTATTGGGTTTTGAAGTGTATATCGTAAATCCCAATGAAAACGTTGCACTCCTTTTTCAGGTTTTTTAAATTCTTTTTTAACAACTTGTCCTTTATCATTTTTAATAGTAAACACTAATTTTTCACTTTCTTCATTTCTTTCAGCCTTAAGTTCATTATAACTAGGATAAGGTGTATCGTTTTCACTTTTAATAAGTCCTTTCTCCTTTTCAGTACGCTTACCCTTTAATGATGTGTAATCATCATTATAATAATACGTTATCATTGCTTCAGGCCCTAAATTAGGTGCAGTATAAAAATTATCTCCTTGAAATGATTTACCAGGAAGACCTAACGGAAGGCTTTTTTCCCAAGACAAAGCATCTCTAACTGAATAAATTTTTGCTCTTTCAGAAGGCTTATTATTTTCAATAGAACGCAAAGCTGAATAATCATCCATAACATAAAAACCTCTACCAAAAGTACCGAGAACTAAATCGTTTTCTCGTTCTTGAATCGTAATATCTCTTACAGCAATTGTTGGTAAACCAGTTGCCAGTTCTTTCCAACGTTTCCCTTTATTTGGAGAAAAGAAAGCTCCATATTCTGTACCACAAAAAATAAGATTCGAATCTATATGATCTTCTTCTATAGAATACACACTGCCTTTTGGAAGATTACTACTTATGTTTGTCCACGTTTTACCTGTATCGCTAGACTTAAATATATAAGGTTTAAAATCTCCAAATTTATGATGGTTAAATGCAACATAGATTGTATTTATGTCATGTTTAGACAAATACACACTGTTAACATATGATGTTTTTGGAGCACCTTGAATAGCAGAAATTTTTCTCCAAGAAGCACCTCCATTTTCACTAATATGAATAAGACCATCATCAGTACCTGCAGCAATTAAATTTTCATCTATTGGAGATTCAGATAAAGCAACAACCGCTCCATAAAGCGATGTCGATCCATTTTTAGCAACAGCATCAATACTTACAATACGATCATATACTTTTAATGTATTTCTATTAATTTGTTGTGATAAATCATCACTAATAACCTCCCAACTATTTCCATAATCATTAGAACGAAATACTTTGTTCCCTGCAAAATATAAACGACCAGAAGCATGCCTACTAACAACTAAAGGTGAATCCCAATTAAAACGATATGCATTTTCGTCTTCTCTTTCACTTGGCTGAATACCAATTATTTCTCCACTTTTTTTATCATAACGCACTAAAAATCCATTTTGTGATTGTGCATATACAATATCTGGATTATTAGGGTCAATTTGAGATTCAAAACCATCTCCACCATTGGTAATAAACCAATCAAAATTTGTTATACCATGATTGGTAAGAACTCTCGAGGGTCCACCAATACTAAAGTTATCCTGAGTTCCTCCATATACATTATAAAAAGGATAATCATTATCAACGGCTACCTTATAAAATTGAGTGACAGGAATATTTTCTTTAAAATCCCACGTTTTCGCTGCATCAAAAGTTTCATACATTCCGCCATCACTACCAACAAGCCAATGTTTATTATTATTTGGATCTATCCACATACAATGGTTATCTACATGCTTAAAAACTTCACCTACCTTATTGAACGTTTTACCTCCATCTTTCGAAACACTCATCCATGTATCCATAGAGTAAACTGTATTTGGTTCTATTGGATCGGCTATAATTTCTTGGTAGTAATTTCCACTTGTTTTATGCGTACCACGTTTTTCCCAACTAGCACCTCTATTTGTTGAAGCAAAAAAACCACCTTTACCCTCTGCAGCTTCAACTATAGCATAAATAATTTCTGGATCTGCTGGAGAAATTGCTAAACCAATTCGTCCTAATTCAGTTGTTGGTAAGCCTTTATTTATTTCTGCCCATGTAGTTCCACCATCAGTACTTTTATGCATTCCAGATCCTGGACCACTACCAACATACGTATAGACATGTCTTCTACGTTGAAATGTTGAAGCATATAATATATCAGGATTTCTAGGATCCATAACAACATCATTTACTCCTGTATGTTCATCTACTGTTAATACTGCTTCCCAGTTTTCACCTCCATCAGTAGTTCTGTATAAACCTCTATCTCCACCTTTACTCCATAAAGGACCAATTGCAGCAACATAAACAATATTAGAATTTTCTGGGTGTACAATAATTCTTCCAATATGTTCTGAAATTTTCAAACCCATATTTTCCCAACTACTTCCTCCATCAAGAGATTTGTAGACACCATCTCCATAAGATACTGAACGTTGATTATTATTCTCTCCTGTTCCCACCCAAATTACATTACTATTGTTTGGATCAATAGTAATACAACCTATAGAATATGACCCTTCATTATCAAATATTGGCGCAAACTCAACTCCAGAATTAATAGTCTTCCAGACTCCTCCAGCTGAAGAAGCCACATAATATTCAAATGGATTATTAGGATTTACAGCAACATCAGAAATACGTCCAGATGTTAATGAAGGCCCTATACTTCTCCATTTAAGGCCCTCAATTTTTATCTCGTCCAAAGGCTGTACATCGTCTTTTTTTGTTTTTTGAGCTTGTGTATATTGAAAACTTAAAAAAAGGATTAGAAATGTGAAAATAGTTGATTTTTTCATTATGATTTTATTTATTTATTTATTTAGCAATAGATAATTAACTGTCAGAACAATAATTTAAGATGCGTTTTTATTTAATAAAACGATATCTTATACTAAGCGAAGTTATCATTTTTAAAGCACAAATTCAAGCCAAGTTATCCACAAAAAAACTGAAAAAAGTTTATTATTTATAACTATAAACATCCTATAGATATTTTCGAACTTTTAATTATCTTTGTGACTTCTAAAAAATTGAAGTAAGATATTATGTTTAATAATTTAAGTGATAAGTTAGATAAAGCGCTCCATGTTCTTAAAGGACACGGAAAAATTACAGAAGTAAACGTTGCAGAAACATTAAAAGAAGTACGTAGAGCACTTTTAGATGCCGATGTAAACTTTAAAATAGCCAAAGAGTTCACCAAACGTGTTCAAACAAAAGCCTTAGGACAAGATGTATTAACATCTTTAAATCCTGGTCAGTTGATGGTAAAGCTTGTTAAAGACGAGTTAACCGAATTAATGGGAGGCGAAACTGTTGGGCTAAATCTTGGTGATTCACCAACTGTAATCCTAATGTCTGGTTTACAAGGTTCTGGTAAAACAACTTTTTCTGGGAAATTGGCAAATTACTTAAAAACTAAAAAAAATAAGAATGTTTTATTAGTTGGTTGTGATGTATATCGTCCTGCCGCAATAAATCAATTACAAGTTGTTGGAGAACAAATAGGTGTTGAAGTATATGCAGAAGTTGGAAACAACAATCCTGTAGAGATTTCTAAAAATGCTATCAAACATGCAAAGTCTAACGGAAATAATGTTGTAATTATAGATACAGCAGGTCGTTTGGCAGTTGATGAAGAGATGATGAAAGAAATCTCTAATATTCACAAAGCAGTATCTCCACAAGAGACATTGTTTGTTGTAGATTCTATGACAGGTCAAGATGCTGTGAATACTGCAAAGACCTTTAATGATATTTTAAATTTTGACGGCGTTATATTAACTAAGTTAGATGGTGATACACGAGGTGGAGCAGCATTATCGATAAAATCGGTAGTTGATAAGCCAATTAAATTTATAGGAACTGGAGAGAAAATGGAAGCAATTGATGTTTTCCATCCAGATCGTATGGCTGAGCGTATTCTAGGAATGGGAGATGTTGTTTCTCTTGTAGAACGTGCTCAAGAACAGTATGACGAAGAAGAGGCTCGTAGAATTCAAAAGAAGATTGCGAAAGATCAGTTTGGTTTTGATGATTTCTTAAAACAAATACAGCAAATCAAGAAAATGGGAAATATGAAAGATCTTGTTGGAATGATTCCTGGTGCTGGAAAAGCAATGAAAGATGTTGATATTGATGATGATGCATTTAAAGGTGTTGAAGCTATTATTCATTCAATGACTCCAAAAGAACGAAGTGAACCTACTACAATAAATGCGAGTAGAAAAAAACGTATTGCAAAAGGTTCTGGAACAAGTGTTCAAGAAGTGAATCAGTTAATGAAGCAATTCAATCAGATGAGCAAAATGATGAAGATGATGCAAGGAGGTGGCGGAAGAAAAATGGCGCAGATGATGAAAGGAATGGGACAATAAAAATTACACATCAAACAATGATAATTCTAGACGGTAAAAAGACATCTGCAGATATTAAAGAAGAAATAGCTTTAGAAGTTGCTGAATTAAAAAGAAGAGAAGATATTATTCCACATTTAGCTGCAGTAATTGTAGGTAGTGACGGAGCAAGTATAACCTATGTAAATGCCAAAGTGAAAGCTTGCGAACGTGTAGGTTTTGAATCTTCTTTAATCCGTTTACCAGAAAACACTTCAGAAGAAGAGTTGCTAAATGAAATCAACATTTTAAATGTTGATAAAGATATTGATGGATTCATTGTACAACTTCCTTTACCTTCTCATATCGACGAACAAAAAATAATAATGGCTATCGATCCAGATAAAGATGTTGATGGATTCCACCCAACCAATGTTGGCAAAATGGCGCTGAACTTGCCTACTTTTATTTCTGCAACACCTGCTGGTATTTTAGAATTATTAGATAGATACAATGTTGAGACTTCTGGAAAACATGTAGTTGTAATTGGGCGTAGTCATATTGTAGGAAGTCCAATGAGTATTTTATTATCTCAAAAAAGAAAAATAGGAAATGCAACTGTTACGCTTACACATAGTAGAACCCAAAATTTAAAAGAAATCACTTTACAAGCTGATATAATTATAGTTGCTTTAGGAGTTCCTGAATTTTTAAAGGCAGATATGGTTAAAAATCATGTTACTATTATTGATGTTGGGATTACTCGCGTTCCAGATTCTCGTAAAAAAAGTGGTTACCGCCTACTTGGTGATGTAGATTTTGAAGAAGTTTCAAAAAAAGCTGCATTTATCACTCCAGTTCCAGGAGGAGTTGGACCTATGACAATTGCTATGCTTTTAAAAAACACATTAATAGCTTGTAAAAACAACCTTTAATTAATATTAATTGCTTCCGCTTTTTGTTTTTTACGCAACTGCTTTATAGTTAACGTACTTCCGTCATGGCTCCATCCAGGAGGTGCAAAAGCATACATAAACTTATGATGCCAATTTGAAGACTTCTTCATGTCGCGCCAAATATCTTTGTATTCATGTGTAAGAATTACTAAAGGATTATATGAATTTGGTTCATGCGTCACACCATATTCAATCTCAATAGTATTATCTAGTTCTTTCCATGTTCCAAAAACTTTATCAAAAATATTTAAAAAACCTCCATGGTTTTTATCCATATATTCTTCATTTCGAGCATGATGCACTTGATGCATTGTATGTGTGTTAAATATTTTTTCTATAAACCCCATTTTAGGAACATAAACTGTATGCAATTGAAATTGCCACAATGCTTCTATTCCTAAACAAAATATGATCATTCCAACCGGAAAACCGATTGCTGGCATCCACAAATAAAATAATGGTTTATATATAATTGTAAACCATCCATTTCTTACGGCTGTACCTAAATTAAAATTATCTGATGAGTGATGAACAACATGAGCAGCCCATAAAAAACGTATATTATGATTTTGACGATGAAACCAGTAATAACTAAAATCATCGGCTAATTGACACAGCAACCATACATACCAAGCGTATCCAAAAGAGTTCCATCCCATTATATTTACATGAACTCCGTCTACAAGTGGATTAAAAATATCATAAATAAAATTAAAAAGTAATGCTACAGTAACAATTTTAATAAGTGGAGCCAAAATTGAAGAACCAATTCCCATTAACAAACTCGCTTTCAACTCTTTCCAATCATATAAAGAATGATGATCTTCATCGTGCCTACTATAAACTAATTCTAATAAAATAAACGCAAGAAAACATGGAACACCGTATACTAAAGGATTGTCAAAACTCATTATGAAATACTCATTTTAATAGAATAATTGTTGTAAAAAATCTTGACCAAGATAAAATAAAAATTTTGTTATCCGATTAACATTTAATGTAATTATCAGCCTTTTCTAACACCTGAAATTTTTGATAAACTTCCTGTAATTTATTTACTCCTCTCTATGAACTTTATCCATAGAAAATGCAGGCATACAAATAGCAATATATTCACATTCAGCTTTAAAAGGGTTTGAATATTGAACTCGTGTCCCTTTTTGAATTTTAATAGATTCTCCAACGCTTAATATGATTGTTTCACCATCAATAATAAATTGTTTCTGACCTTTAACAATGATTGTATATTCATCAAACTCTGGAGTTTGAAAAGGCTCACTCCAATTAGATGGCGCAACCATTCTTGCAACACTTATATCAGAGCGAATACTTGCTAATCCAAAATGTTCTTCAATCAATTTACCATCAGTAGTTGGAACTACAAAGGGTGATTTTTGAATGTGGAATTTTTTAGACATCTTAATCAAACCAAATTGTAAAGTGATTAATTTTTGCTAAATCTGGGATTTGCTCCAAAACCACTTTTTGTTGACTATACTCATTTACACCAATATCTTTTTTTCGCATAGATAAAGTTGCATTTAGCTCATCTATATATAAAGTAGCCGAAGACAAAGAAGTTTCGACTTTATTTATCATATAATTTAAGTTAATTTCTTTAAATGGTGTTTGAAGTGACACGTCTTTTTCTGTTTTAAATTGCGAAGCCATTACTTCAACATATTTAATCTGTGAAGTAGAATCATGTTGCTTTTTTGGAACAATCGTTACTAAATGTTTTCCTTCTTTAGAATAGATTAAGTATTTATCATCATCTTGAATATACTTTGTGTCTTCACCTCCTAGTTCACCTTCGCTTAATCGAACTACTACAGAATCTTTACTATACAATTCATTAATGTCAGCAATTGTATGTTGATTTGAGATAACTCCTACTCTATTTTTGCCAATCAGAAATTGATTCTCTTTAGAACATTTTACAAATAATAATGAAATGAAAAGGATGATTGTAAGTTTATATATGTTTTTCAAGTTTAAATAAATTTTAGTTAGTCAATATAGGAACTCTTCTGTTTAACTTTTGTTATTTTGAATCTAAAATAGTTTAAAAAACTATTTTATCATTTTTTTAAATGTTTATTATCTGTCATTCCTGCCTTCGCAGGAATGACAATTTTATCTAAATAAGTTAATTCCATAAAAATACTCCAAAAGTTTTAAAGTATAAAATTAAACTATCCTTACATTTGCAAAATAATATACAACTAGTGAATAACGAAACAAGCCAATTAGTAAAAGAAGGAAAAATGCTTCCATTGATGGAAGAATTTTATACGATACAAGGAGAAGGGTCACATACAGGTACTGCTGCCTATTTTATCCGAATTGGAGGATGTGATGTTGGTTGTCATTGGTGTGATGTAAAGGAAAGTTGGGACGCGAATCTACATCCTCCAACACATGGAGATCTAATTGTACAAAACGCTAAAAAATATGCCAATACAGTTGTAATTACTGGAGGTGAACCTTTAATGTGGAGTATGGATTACTTGACTCAAAAATTGCAAGATGAAGGTATGAAGACTCATATTGAAACATCTGGTGCTTATAAATTATCAGGAACTTGGGATTGGATTTGTTTATCTCCAAAAAAAAACAAACTCCCTCTTAAAGAAGTGCTTGATAATGCACATGAATTGAAAACTATTATTTTTAATAAAGATGATTTTAAGTTTGCTGAAGAACAAGCTTCAAAAGTGAACGGAAATTGTCAATTATTTTTACAACCTGAATGGAGTAATCGTGAGAAAATGACACCTTTAATTGTAGAGTATGTGATGAAAAATCCGAAATGGAAAATATCGTTACAAACACATAAATACTTGAATATTCCTTAAGGTTTCAAAAGAAAGAAACCTTTACATACGTATTGAAATCAAACTCATAATTCTACCAAATTGTTCTTCTAAGCCCATATCAGAGTTGTCAATTTCAATAGCATCATCAGCTTTAACTAGTGGTGAATCTAATCGAGTAGAATCTATGTAGTCTCTAGATTCTACATTCTTGAGAACACGCTCATATGTTACGCCTTCATCGCCTCTATCCAATAATTCTTTATAACGTCTTTTTGCTCTTTTATCGGCAGATGCTGTCATAAATAATTTCACCTTAGCATTAGGAAAAACAACAGTTCCAATATCTCTACCATCCATCACAACACCTTTTTCAATTCCCATTTCTTGCTGTTGTTCAACTAATTTTTTTCGAACTTCTGAAATAGTAGATACTTGACTTACAAATTGAGATACTTCTAATTTTCGTATTTCATCCTCTACATTTATCCCGTTTAAATACATTTCACCAAAACCTTTAGTTTCGTTAAATACAAAATGTAATTTTACATTATTTAAATCAGAAATTAAATCTAATGCTTCAAAATAAGTATCAGTAATATATCCTTTTCTCATTGCATATAAAGTAACGGCTCTATACATAGCGCCAGTATCTACATATATGTAGTGTAATTTTTTAGCAAGTTGTTTTGCAAGGGTGCTTTTTCCTGTTGAAGAATATCCGTCTATGGCAATAATAATTTTACTCAAAATAGGTTGTTTTAATAGCGTCTATCTAAATTTATCTGCAAACTGAATGTACTTATATTTTCTGCAGGATGATATTTCGTAAAAGCGTAATTTAACTTTATTCTATTCATTTTTAGCCCAAAACCAGCAGAAAATCCTGCAAAAGTTCTAATTCCTGCTAATTGCAATTCTTTAGCACGTCTAAAATTATATCCAAAACGTATATTAAATCCACCTTCGGGGAAAAATTCTGCGCCTATAACCATATGACGCATGGTGTTATCTAAAAAACTAATATCTTCCGGAATTACAGTTCCATTAATATCTGTCACAGAGTTGGAAGGATTTGGTTCTGAAACATTCCATTTTTGAAGATTATCAACTGTTAAATACCATCTTACAGGTACATTTTCTACTCTATATGATGCCCCAAATAAAATTTCAATTGGCACTTTTTCTTGGGTTCCATCAAATGTAGTAATTTGATACCCAACATTTCTTGCTGCCAAAGAAAATACATATGGTTGATTCTCATTCTCATATAAAATTCCGAAATCTGCTACAACTCCAAATGAAGAATAATCTTGAATTACTGAATTAACTAATTTCGCATTCGCACCAATACTAAAATTTGAAAAAGGTATTTGATACGCATAACCTAAAGATACTGACATATCATAAGCCTTAAATGTTCCTGTCTCATTACCTTCTTCATCTGCTTCTATAAATTCTCCAAAATTTGAATAGGTAATTCCACCATGTATTGTTCCGAAATTTCGATTGATCATGTGAGCGTAAGAAACTGACGCATAACTAACATCAGTCAAGAAGTTTAAATAATTAACGGCTAACTTATTATCAAGCTCAGCATTAATAGTAGATGGATTCCAAAGTGGTTGATTAATATCATCCAACAATGTAATTACTTTACCTCCAAGTGCTGCTTGTCTTGCTGATGTTGGTACATTCAGAAAATTATACACACTTATTCCTCCTACTTGTGAAAAAGAAGTAAATGACACCAAAAATATTAATCGAATTACCAATTTCATAAAACAGTTGCAAACTTAAAACTTATTTTATTGTTAGCCTTAAAAATTTTGTACTAATACAGTAACGTAATAAGTTGCTAAATAGTGTTTATTCAAAACTAGTGATTTTATCAATTTTTGCTGTTTATATTTTGACATTCCGTAAGATCAATCTGCTAGTGAGTGAACTACTTTCAATTTATTTAATAATAAGACAAAAAAAATCCTTCACTATAAATAGTAAAGGATTTAAAAAAAGGCGATGACATACTCTCCCACCTAGTGGCAGTACCATCTGCGCTGATAGGCTTAACTTCTCTGTTCGGGATGGAAAGAGGTGAGCCCTATCGCTATAACCACCTTAAATGGTTTCTAACTCTTACGAATTAGTATAAGTTAACATATTGAATAAATAATATTGTAAGTATCGAAGTTTTATAAGAAGAAAAAAATATAAAAAAGTCCGTTCCCTCCCGAAAGAGGGAACTCTGTACATAAGCCTATGGGTTATTAGTACTACTTGGCTATGACATTACTGCCTTTACACCTATAGCCTATCAACGTGGTAATCTCCCACGACCCTTTAAAGAAATCTCATCTTGTGGTGGGTTTCGCGCTTATATGCTTTCAGCGCTTATCCCTTCCCGACGTAGCTACCCTGCTATGCTTCTGGCGAAACAACAGGTACACTAGAGGTCAGTCCAACTCGGTCCTCTCGTACTAGAGTCAGATCCACGCAAATTTCTAACGCCCACAGCAGATAGAGACCGAACTGTCTCACGACGTTCTGAACCCAGCTCGCGTGCCACTTTAATGGGCGAACAGCCCAACCCTT
>OJBS01000184.1_pt1 | contig 22770 bp, 19 predicted proteins | sample 1590941 | NCBI WGS metagenome assembly OJBS01 (sample SAMN05416785, study PRJEB24817) | seawater metagenome | isolation source: Sea water | place: Canada:Atlantic | collected 2013-11
CTACACCTCTCTATTCGTCGGCAGCGTCAGATGTGTATAAGAGACAGAATTAACATCTTGAGTAATCACTAACCACAATTTATATAATGACTGATTTGGAAAAACTTTTTCTAATCTATCAAAATATTCTTTATCAATTATAGAAGAGTCTAAACAAGAATCAGAAGATAAACTTTTACTGTTTTGCAATAACGTTTTAATGTCTTCAATTCCTTCTTTAGTTCTAGAGCTTACCAATGCAATTTTAGTGTCCAACTCCTTTTCTAAAACATCTATATCTATAGAGATGCCCTTACGCCTCATCCTATCAGACATATTAATCACTAAAATTGTTGGAATTTCTAAGTCTTTAATTTGTGTGAATAAGAGTAAGTTTCTTTTTAAATTTTCTACATCAGAAACCACAATAGCAACATCTGGATAGTCTTCTCCGTTTTTGTTCATTAACAATTCAATCACCACGCTTTCATCTAAAGACGAAGCGTTTAAACTATACGTTCCAGGCAAATCAATAATTTTAGCCTTTTTATGTCGCGTAAGTTTACAGTAACCAATTTTCTTTTCTACGGTAATTCCAGGGTAATTTCCTACTTGCTGATGAAGTCCTGTAAGGTGATTAAATACAGAGGTTTTACCTGTATTTGGGTTTCCAATTAAAGCAACTTTTAATAGTTCAGTACTCATAATTGAAAATATTAAACTATTTTTTTAATTGAAATTTGAACTGCAGTTTCTTTTCTTATCGCTACGTAACTATCGTTAATATTGATATAAAGCGGATCATTAAAAGGTGCAAATTGAACCAATTCTACTTGATTTCCAGGCAAACAACCCATTTCAATAAGTTTCAAAGGAACACAATCAATATCAAAATCTTGAATGATTCCCTTTTCCCCTCTCTGTAGTGTCGCTATAGTCTGCATGCAGTTAATAAAGTATTGAAGGCAAATATACTAAATTAGAATGATTCTAAATATGACTTTTATCACTTCTTTTTATATTCTTCCTGAAGCTGTTTAATATCCTCTACAAGCTCAACCATTTCTTCTTCATTTGTACCGTCATAATACCCTCGTATTTGGCGTTTTTTATCTACAAGTACAAAATTTTCTGTATGAATAAAATCTTGATCACCGCCATCTCCTTCATCAACAACAGCAAAATAACTTTTCCGAGCTAGTTCATAAATATGTTTTTTATCTCCTGTTGTAACATTCCATTTTGAATCAATTACACCTTTCATATCAGCATACTCTCTTAAAACAGGAATACTATCCATTATTGGAGTTACCGAATGAGACAGAAACATAATCGAATTATCTTCTTTAAATTTCATTTGAATTTTAGCCATATTACTTGTCATGATTGGACAAATAGATTGGCAACGTGTAAAAAAGAAATCTGCAACGTAAATTTTATCTTTATAATCTTCTTGAGTAATATTTTCACCATTCTGATTCATCAATGAAAAGTCTGCAATTTTATGGTTTTTACGCACATGCTTCACAGATTTATCTACCAATCTTGGATTCACATCAGCAGGATTATATATAGGTAAACGTTTTTCAGGATTTATAATTGAGTAAATGACAAAAACCATACTCACAGAAAAAACTGCCATTATCATAAAAATTGGAAAAGATTTTTTTATCGATTTAAAATCCATTTGAAACTGTTTTAACTGCAAATTTAAATTTTTATTCTAACTCTATAATAAAACTTTGTTAAAACAAGCAGCAAACTAACTCTTAGAGTTTCAAAACTCTATTTTAAACCGTACATTTGTGCGTTTTTTAGAAAAGAAATTACATATATGGAAATATTAATAAAAGCATCACAATTCTTACTTAGTTTATCATTGCTGATTGTTTTACACGAGTTCGGACATTATATTCCGGCCAAATTATTCAAAATAAGAGTAGAGAAGTTTTATTTATTTTTTGATGCTTGGGGAAAGAAGTTATTTAGTTTTACTAAAGGCGGAACTGAATACGGAATTGGTTGGTTACCACTTGGAGGATATGTAAAAATATCTGGTATGATTGATGAAAGTATGGATACTGAGCAAATGAAACAACCTGCTCAACCTTGGGAGTTTCGTTCAAAACCGGCATGGCAAAGATTAATCATTATGCTTGGTGGAGTTATCGTTAACTTCATTTTAGGGTTTTTAATCTATATAATGATCTTTAGCGTTTGGGGAGAAAGTACCGTAAAAACTCAAGATGTAAAATATGGTTTTGGAGTTTCAAAAGTATTGGAGAACTATGGCGCACAACAAGGTGATCAATTATTGTTGGCAGATGAAAAAGAGATGACTGATGTAAGAGACATTAATACTTTTTTATTATTAAGAAATACAAAAACAATCACTGTAAAACATCTAAATGGTGAAACGGAGCAAATAAAACTTCCAGAAGATATTGATATGCAAATCTTCCAATCAAGTGGAATGAGCGCAATGTCACCGCGTTTTCCGTTTGTTTTAGATTCTGTTGAAGAAGGTTCTACAGCTGCAAAAGCAGGATTATTAAAAACCGATAAAATAGTTTCAGTAAATGAGTATCCAATAAGTTATTGGTCAGATGTTACGTATGTTATTCAAAATTCAGAAGGATCTATTAACATGAAAGTTGAAAGAAACGGTCAAATACAAGATTTAAAAATCAAACTTAATAAAAAAGGGAAAATTGGTGTCGCACCAAAACCAACCGATCCAAATTATATAAAAGTTACTGATATATCTTACACACTTTCTGAAAGTGTTTCAAGAGGGGTTTCAGAAGCATATTGGAAACTACATGATATTGTAGCGCAATTCAAATTTGTGTTCACTTCAAAAGGAGCAACAAGTCTTGGAGGGTTTATTGCTATCGGAAGTATATTTCCTTCAACTTGGAGTTGGCCTGCATTCTGGGCAATTACAGCCTTTTTATCATTAATGTTAGGTTTCATGAACTTGTTACCAATTCCTGCATTAGACGGTGGACACGTACTGTTTACTTTATGGGAAATGATTACTGGAAGAAAACCAAGTGACAAATTCTTGGAGTATGCTCAAATTGGCGGTTTCTTTTTCTTAATGGCTTTATTATTATTAGCCAATGGAAATGACATCTATAAATTATTTACTTAATAAGTTATTAAGCACTAAAAATCATAAAAAAACTCCGAAGAAATCTTCGGAGTTTTTTTATGTTAAGTTGTTATTCTTTATGCTTTTCTCAATTCTTTGGCTTTCTTTTTAGCCAACACATTCTTTTCTATAGTATGTTCTGGACGAGTCCATTTTGGTTTTTCACCTAAAGGTTTAAACTGTGAATCTTCCGCTTCTACAGAAACTGGTCTTTTACTCACGTTCGTAAATGGCTTACTAGGAATCAATCCAAGCTTATCAAACATCTTCATATCCTCATGTACATCAGGATTCGGAGTCGTCAATAATTTATTACCTGCAAATATTGAATTTGCACCAGCAAAGAAACACATCGCTTGACCTTCTTGAGTCATTTCAGTTCTTCCGGCACTCAATCTCACTTGCGTCTTTGGCATTATAATTCTAGTCGTAGCAACCATTCTTATCATCTCCCAGATTTCAACAGTTTGTTGTTCTTCTAATGGAGTTCCTTCAACGGCAACCAACGCATTGATCGGCACAGATTCTGGATGTGGATCAAATGTTGTTAAAGAAACCAACATTCCTGCTCTGTCTTCAACTTTTTCTCCCATTCCAATAATTCCACCTGAACAAACTGTTACATTCGTTTTTCGAACGTTTTCTATGGTCTTAATTCTATCTTCGTAACCTCTCGTAGAAATTACTTTTTTATAATATTCTTCTGACGAATCTAAATTATGATTGTATGCATACAATCCTGCTTCTGCCAATCTTTGTGCCTGATTTTCAGTAATCATTCCAAGTGTACAACACACTTCCATCTCAAGGTTGTTAATCGTTCTCACCATTTCCAATACTTGATCAAACTCAGGACCATCTTTTACATTTCTCCAAGCAGCACCCATGCAAACTCTAGATGAACCTCCAGATTTCGCTTGTAATGCTTGTGCTTTTACTTGCTGCACTGTCATTAAATCATTTCCTTCAACATCGGTATGATACCTTGCTGCTTGTGGACAATAACCACAATCTTCAGGACAACCACCAGTTTTTATAGAAAGTAATGTAGATACTTGTACTAAATTTGGATCGTGATTTTCACGATGAACAGTTGCAGCTTCATATAACAACTCCATCATAGGCTTGTTATAAACTTCCAATATTTCTTCTCGTGTCCAATCGTGTTTTACTACGCTCATAAAGTCTTGTTTAGTTCGACAAAAATACTAAAATCATTTTGTCATTCTGAAATTGAATGTAATCTTTTTATCTAATTTTGATTTGAAAGTAAGATGCTCACGGCATTCCCACCAAATCCAACAGCATTTACCAATACTTTTTTAATTTGTTTGGGTTGTTTTTGATTTTCTAAAAAGGGAATATCAATAAATTTTTGATGCAATATCATTAAAATTGCTAATTCAATACTCAAAGCACCTGAAGCACCAAACGTATGTCCAATTTTCCATTTATTTGACGTCAATGAAGGAATGGAATTCCCAAAGACTTCTTGAATTGCTTTATATTCTGAACTATCTCCTTTTAAGGTTCCTGGAGCGTGCATCACAATCACATCAACTTCTGAAACATCTGTGTTTTTTAATGCCATTTGCATTGATTTTTGAAAACATTGAGCATCATCGGAAATAGAAATATTATGTTCCAATATTTCTGTAGCATACCCTATACCTTCAATTATTGCTAATGCATCTTTCGTTTCCTCTTTCTCCAAACACATAATAGAGGCTCCTTCGCCTAAAATCATTGTATTCTTTTTTTTGTCAAAATCTAAAGTACGGCAAGGGTACACTTCGACTCCGCTCAGTGACCTTTCAATATTTGGGTTGCTGAGCGGAGTCGAAGCATAAATTTTCATCGCTTTCATCTGCGCAATCGTAAATGCTGTCAACGGAGCTTCACTCCCTCCAACTAAAAATTTTTCGATCATTCCAGCATTGATCCAAGCAACACCATTTAAAAGTGCATGTAATGCTGTAGAACAAGTAATCGAATGACTTATTGTAGGTCCTTGAGATTGTAAATCATGTGCAATCCAAGAAGAAATATTTCCCAAAGTTGTAGTCGGAGAAGTTAATGTTTGTGTTTTATTTCTTTCTAAAAAATCTTCGTGAAACTTCTCAAAAAGTGATGTTGCTCCTCGAGAAGAACCAATATTTATTCCATAATCTCCATCTTTCCAATTAGCTGCTTTTACTGCTTTTCGAGAAGCATATATTGCCATCAAAACAGATCTATCAAGGCTTTTATAACGATTGTTTGACAACCTTAATTTTTCAATCTCTTCTTCTTCATTGGAACCTAAAGGAGCAATAAGCGACGTGAAATTATCAAAGTCTTTACGTTGAAAATTGTGATTTGGATTACAATAATTTTCCCAAATAGCATCCATATTACTTCCTAAAGAAGAAATTGAAGCAATAGATGTTATTGAAATAGGGTTTTGCATAAAAAACTGTTTCGAAAAGCAAATTTAAACTATAGATAGCGACTCTTCAATAGTTTTATAGACTTTTTCTAACTCTTTTTTTGTAATTATATAAGGAACTTGAATGTAAATTGTATTTCCTAAAGGTCTTAAGAAAACACCACGATCCATAAAAAACTTCAAAAGCTTATCTCGCAAACCTCCATAGCGTTCATTATTTGTATTTAAATCTATCGCAAAAACAACTCCTAATTGTCTCGTTGATTTTACTTTTGGATGATTTTTTATGCGCTCATTAAATCTTTTATGAGAAGCAATAATCTCTTTGATGTTTTTTTGGATTTCTACTGATTTCAATAACTCAATTCCTGCAATTGCGGCGGCACAAGCAACAGGATTAGCAGAATACGTATGGCAATGAAAAAAACCTTTAGATATATCATCACTTAAAAAGGCATCGTAAATTTCTTGAGTACAAGATGTAATTGCCATAGGAAGTAATCCTGCAGTTAATGCCTTACTCAGGCATATAATATCAGGCTTCGTGTCCATAAATTCAGACGCAAAATTCTTTCCAGTTTTACCAAAACCCGTCATTACTTCATCTGCAATAGTCAAAACTTTTTGATTCTTACAAAATTTTAAAATTTCATTCAATCCCGCGGCATCATGAATTTTCATTCCTGCTGCTCCTTGTAACAAAGGTTCGTAGATAAACCCTGCGATTTTATTATTAGAAACGTAACCCTCTAATAGATTTATAATTTCTTCTTGATTCGTTCCGTCTGGAGTTGGAATCCGTTTAACATCAATTAAAAAATCTTCAAATGGACCATTATAAACTGATAATCCGGAAACTCCCATTGCACCAAATGTATCACCATGAAATCCGTTTTCAAAAGCAATAAAAACAGAACGCTTTTCTCCTTTATTATAATAGTATTGCAATGCCATTTTAATACTTGCCTCAACGGCTGTAGAACCATTATCATTAAAGAAAATTTTGTTCTGACCTGCTGGAAGTATTTTAATAAGTTCTTCAGAAAGTTTCACTGCAGGCTCGTGCGTGAAGTCACTAAACATCACTTGATCCAATTGCTGCATTTGCTTGTAAACACGACTCGTAATGAATTCATTACAATGACCATACATACATGTGTACCATGATGCGATAGCATCTATATATTCATTCCCATTTTCATCTGTTAGAATACAATCTTTCGCTTTTACAATCGCTAAACTTTCTGGATTTAACTGATGTTGCTTTAATGGATGCCAAAGGTGTTTTTTATCTCTTTCTTGTAAACTCATAACTTGTCTCGGAACAAATCCGCATATTCTTTTATAACATTTTTATCAAAGTAAGGTTCTTCTTCAATTCTTCCAATCACATCGATATTTGTCATTTTTTTAATAATACCTTCTGTTGTCTTATTCTCATTTCCACTAAAAATAAGCGCAACTTCAAATCCCTTTTCTTGTAATAGTTTTATCGTCAATAATGTATGATTGATACTTCCTAAATAATGACGAGAAACCACAATCACTTTATATTCTGGCTTTATAATATCTAAAATTGTTTCAGAAGTATTTAACGGAACCAATAAACCTCCAGCACCTTCTATAACTAAATTATTTTTTGTCTTTGGCTCCTTTATGTTCTTTAAATCAATTTGAATAACATCAATTTCAGCAGCAGCATGTGGACTCATTGGAGTTTTCAAGGCATATGAATTTAGATGAAATTTAGAGTTGTTATTTGACACCAACCTTTTAACTTTTTGAGTGTCGCAATTCTCCAATTCTCCTGCTTGTATAGGTTTCCAATAATCGGCTTGAAGCGCTTCAACTAGTATTGCAGATGCAACTGTTTTACCAACTTCGGTAGAAATTCCTGTTACAAAATATTTTTTCATACTTAAAAAATTATTTTGCAATCGTTACATATATCTTTTGATTCTTCTAAAAAAGAAAACAACATATAAAATAAGTTTTTTCTTCTTGCTGGAGCAGTTAAAATTCGAGTTGAATTACATTTTGGACAATGAATTGATTCGTCATTTTCTTTTGTTTTATAAACTCTAATTTCATTATATATTTTAAGTGCCTTATCTAAATCTTCATTATGAACTTTCAATTTAACACCTCCAACTGTATAACTAATTACACTATGATATTCAGTATTTTCATCCGTCAATAAAGTTCTAATGTTTTCAGAATCTAATTTTGATTTAATCAAGTGTGCTTCTGTAGAATATTCGAAAACGGCTAAAACTGTATATGCACTCATAAAGTTTAATTTAAACAAAGGTAGCGAGTAGTTTTAGAACTTCCTCTATTTCTTTCTTCGAATTATAACTATGTATACAAAAACGCAAACGTTCTTGACCTTTAGAAACTGTAGGTGATAAAATTGGCTTTACATCAAACCCTTTTTCTCTTATTAAAGTTGCTTCTTTTTTTACCTTTTCATTTCCTGAAACAATACAACATTGAATTGAAGAGTTACTTTCTACAAACTTCTGCTGAATCTTGTGTCGCATCAATTCGGATTTAAAATACTGAATGTTTCGATACAATTTTTTTATCTCAGAGTCTTCACTATCATTTTGAATAGCAAGCTGCTCATAAGCAACTTTTATTGTTGCAATAGAATGTGGTGGAAGTGCAGTTGTATATATTAAACTTCTAGCAAAATTTACTAAATATTCTTTCAATTCTTTGGTGCCAATAATCGCTGAGCCATGGCAACCTAAAGCCTTACCAAAAGTTACAATTCTAGCAAACACATCATTTTCTAAGTCCAATTCTTGAATGAGTCCACAACCATTCATTCCAAAAACTCCAATAGCATGAGCTTCGTCAACAATTAAATATGAATTGTGTGTGTTTAATATTTGAGACATTGCAACTAAATCTGGAGAATCACCATCCATAGAAAACACTGATTCAGTGACAACATAAATACTACTGCCTTTCTGAGACATGCGCAGAACTTTTTCATTTAAGTCTTCTAAATTATTATGCTTAAAACTATATGCTTTCGCATTTGAAAGTCTAATTCCATCACGAATAGAGGCATGAATGAATTCGTCATATAAAATAATGTCTCCTCGTTGTGGAACAGAAGAGAAAAGGCCAATATTGGCGTCATAACCTGAATTAAAAATTGTTACAGATTCCGAATTGTGAAACTTACACAATAGCCTTTCTACATCATCATATAGTTTATGATTTCCACTTAACAATCTTGAACCTGTTGCACCGTTTTGTTCTAAATTATTTTCAACTAAGTATTGATGAGCCTTTTGAAATGTTTCTTTGGATTTTGAAAACCCTAAATAATCATTGGATGAAAAGTCTACTAAATCACTTTGTAAAGAAAGTTGCCGTAAAGAATTTTGTTCTTTCCTTGCTCTTAGTTTTTTAATTAATTTACTTGGGAGTCCCTTCATAAAACAAATATAGAGAATCGTTGATTTAACATTCACATAAAGGTAATGAAATTTCATTACCTTTACTAACATCTTTGCACTTGGAAAGTGCGTCAAGAACACATATCAATGAACTATTAATCGTAAAATAATGATGACAAACTCACAAGCCTTAACATTTTTCTCTTCAGAAGTTCATGAAAATTCTGGAGCAACTTTTGTCGACATTGGTATTTCAGCAGGTTTTCCATCCCCGCAGAAGATTTTGTTCAAGAACGTGTTAGTTTAGATCAAATACTTATTAAAAATCAAGAAGCAACTTTTTTTGCACGTGTAAGCGGTCAGTCTATGATTGATGCGGGAATTAATGATAAAGATTTATTGGTTATAGATAGGAGTATAGAACCTATAAATAATAAAATTGCTGTTTGTTTTATAGATGGTGAGTTTACTGTAAAAAGATTGCGTGTTGATGGAGCCAAAGTGTGGTTGAAACCTGAAAATCCTGAGTATCCTATTATAAAAATTACCGAAGAAAACGACTTCTTGATTTGGGGAATAGTTACTAGTGTGATTAAGAGCGTGTAAGTTAATTTAGTTTGTTTATTAACTCTTAAAAAGTTAACTTCGCTAACGAACAAATACAATTCACCTCTACTAACTTGTTTCAGTATTAAAGGTGATTTTTAAAAATGGAGTCTAGAAACCATTTAAAAAAACGGGGTGTATCTAAAAAACCATAAGAGTAAGAGATGCTAATAAAACAGAAAGAAATTATGAAAACAGAAAATGTAGTATTAATGCAAATGGCACGTGAATCTTTAAAAGGAAAATGGGGTCTTGCTGTTGGGACATTCTTCGTCTATATGTTAATGGTTGCCACTATTCAGGTAATGGCTGACTTTTACCCAATTACAAGTTTACTTTCTTTAATTATCTCAGGACCTATGGCAGTTGGAATCGCTATATTTTCAATAAACATTTCAAGAAATCAAGATGCAAGACTAGAGCAAATATTTCAAGGCTTTAATAATTTTGGAACTTCTTTAGGGGCTTACTTACTGATGGTATTATTTATATTTTTATGGACTCTTTTATTAATAATTCCAGGTATTATTGCTGCATTATCATATTCTATGACTTTTTATATTATTGCTGATGATGATTCAATTGGAGCAATGGAAGCAATAGATAAAAGTAAAAAAATGATGGATGGATATAAATGGAAATTTTTCTGTTTAGGACTACGATTTATTGGATGGAGTTTACTTTGCATCGTCACATTAGGTATAGGTTTTTTATGGCTAATCCCTTATACGCAAGTAAGTTTCGCGAAGTTCTATGATGATATTAAAGAAAATCATATTATTGAAACAATCTAAAACCAGTCTATAACAATGTATAAAAAAACTTCAAGTAAAAATTTACTTGGAGTTTTTTTATACTCTATTATTTCGGTAATAACAAGGCTTAAATATTTGTCAGCACCCAAAGTTCTACTTCCTCTAAAGAACGCCAATGCTGATCTCTTTTTGTTTTATTAGAAGCCGATTTTACAGATTTTTTATAACATCTTTCCAATTGAAACCTGTTTCCTTCTGCTAATTCTGTTTCTATGGGATGTTCTGTTGTTACATTTGTTATTTGCGCTAAGTTAGAGAAGATGAGTACCAATTTTCCTTCAGGTAATAGTCTTTTTTTTGCGGCAGCAAAAAAATCTGAAAATAAGGCCTTATTATAATAAATAGCATCATCTATATTGCTCAAATCATGAGGCTGTGGTAGCCAAGGTGGATTAAACAGAATCAATTCGGTCTGTTTTTCATACTTTCCAAAAAGATGTCCGAAATCTAACTCAATCTTTCGAGATAGTTTTGTTGTTCCCATAAACTCTTCCAACCCAACAATTGCATTGGGGTTTATATCGGTAGCATGCACTTTTTGGAAGCCATGTTGAACCATTTGCAAAGACAAGACGCCACAACCAACTCCAACATCTATAGCAGTTTTTTTTGGTCCTTCATAGCGTTTCAGCCAATTGTCAAAAAGTACTAAATGGTCAAAACGCGTAGGGAAATATGTTCCGTAATAAGGATGCATTTTGTTTCGCAACACAGGTATAGAGATTCCATTTTTGTACCATTGCCAAGAACTATTCATTCCTTGTATTTGTGGAAAGGTCAAAAGGAAATGATTATTTTCTGGATACAACTTTTCTAACCAACCAATGCTAGGCGCTTTTTTTACACCTATTTTTTGATTGACAATTTCTAATAAAATTAGATTTGAAAGTCTAAAGTATTCTGAGCGACACGCATGCTGCTCCTTAAAAGATTTGTTGGGTAACTTTAGATTTAGATATTTGTGTACTTCCTGAAGAAGAGATAACCCGTCACTATAAAAATCTTTTATTAATATCGATTCCCCTTTTACTAAGCCTTTAATTATAAGTGCAACATCAGTTCCTTGTGTAAACGTTTTTTGTTTTTCACTAAACGCAATAGGCTCTGGTTTATTTACTTTTATGTCAGTAATCATACGTTGGTTTCCATTTTTGATAAGGTAGGTAATCCTTTCTGTCAATTATAGTGATTCATGAATAATTATTCAAATAATTTTGAGTAAAAACATACACAAAACACTAACGAAACTAAAAAAACTCCAAGTAAAAAATTACTTGGAGTTTTTCTTTTAGAAAAAAATAATTACTTTAATCTGCTAAAATAATTACTTTATTCTCTTTCATTTCAATAGTTCCACCATTGATAGGGAATACATATTCTCCATCAACATTAGTGAATTTATCTTGAAACTCTTCTTTTATTTTTATTGAGCCTCCTTTAAACTTTACAGATCCGCTAACCAATAATGAAACAATTGGTGCGTGATTATTAAGCATCTGAAACTCTCCATTTATTCCTGGAACAGCTACTGATACTACTTCTGAATTTAAAAGTATTGCTTCTGGCGTTACAATTTCTAATAACATAAATTTAGTTTTAAGCTTCTGCTAACATTTTTTCTCCTGCATCAATTGCATCTTGAATTGATCCTCTAAGGTTAAATGCAGCTTCAGGATATTTATCTAACTCACCATCCATAATCATATTGAATCCTTTGATAGTATCTTTAATGTCTACTAATACTCCTGGAATTCCTGTAAATTGCTCTGCAACATGGAATGGTTGAGATAAGAAACGTTGTACACGTCTTGCACGGTGAACATATAATTTATCTTCTTCAGATAATTCCTCCATACCAAGAATTGCAATAATATCTTGTAATTCTTTATAGCGCTGTAATAATTCTTTTACTGCTTGTGCTGTGTTATAATGCTCATCACCTAAAATATCAGCAGTCAAAATTCTTGAAGTAGAATCTAATGGGTCTACCGCAGGATAAATTCCTAATTCTGCAATTTTACGAGATAATACTGTTGTTGCATCTAAATGCGCAAACGTTGTTGCTGGTGCTGGATCCGTTAAATCATCCGCAGGTACATAAACCGCTTGTACAGATGTAATAGAACCGTTTTTAGTTGATGTAATACGTTCTTGCATTGCACCCATTTCTGTTGCTAATGTTGGTTGGTAACCTACCGCAGAAGGCATACGTCCTAAAAGTGCAGATACCTCAGATCCTGCTTGTGTGAAACGGAAAATGTTATCTACGAAGAAAAGCACATCTTTTCCTTGTCCTTCTCCTGCTCCATCACGGAAATACTCAGCAATTGACAACCCAGATAATGCAACACGTGCACGTGCTCCAGGTGGCTCATTCATTTGTCCGAAAACAAATGTTGCTTTAGAATCTCTCATTCCTTTCATATCAACTTTTGATAAGTCCCATCCTCCTTCTTCCATAGATTCATCAAATGCTTCTCCGTATTTGATAATTCCTGATTCTAACATCTCTCTTAAAAGGTCATTTCCTTCACGAGTTCTTTCTCCTACACCTGCAAATACAGATAGTCCACCGTGACCTTTTGCTATATTGTTAATTAATTCTTGAATCAATACTGTTTTACCTACTCCGGCTCCACCAAATAATCCAATCTTACCCCCTTTTGCATAAGGCTCTATTAAATCAATTACTTTAATTCCTGTAAATAAAACCTCTGTTGAAGTTGTTAAATCTTCAAATCTTGGTGCTTGACGGTGAATTGGAAGACCATCTTTACCTGCTTTAGGTAAATCTCCTAATCCATCAATAGCATCTCCAATAACATTAAAAAGTCTTCCGTAAATATCTTTTCCTACTGGCATTTGTATTGGCGCTCCAGTTGAAACGGCTTCTACACCTCTACTCAAACCATCAGTTGAGTCCATAGATATTGTTCTTACTGTATTTTCTCCAACGTGAGATTGTACTTCTAATACAAGTATTGAACCATCTTTTTTAATGATTTCTAATGAATCATAAATTTTTGGAAGCTCAGAACCTCCTGCAAATTCTACATCAATAACTGGACCTATAATTTGTGCTACTTTCCCTGTAATCTTAGTCATTACTTAACTCTTTATTGTTAGTTATTTTGTTTCGTGAGTTTTACCTCTCTTTTTCAAGGTGCAAAGATAGTTTTTTTGATTTAATTAATAAATGGTTTTTTTCTAATTTTTTTAAAATAAAAAACACCTTTAAATTAAAGGTGTTTTTTGTGAAAATTTATTTTAATCTTTGTTTTTTACAAAGGATAAAGTGTGTTATAATCGTTTGCTTTTGCAACCGTTCCTGACTCAACAAAATTAGTTTCAAAATTCGCATCAATTGCTTCTAAGAATTTATTAGCCATAAGTGCGTTACCTCTTGCAGTTAAATGAACTCCATCTAAACTTACCGCGCCTCCAAATACTAAATCTGTAGTCATATTGAAATCATCAAACATAATTCCAGTAGTTGAAACTTCAACTAATATTGCATTTAAATCAACCATCGCTACGCTAGCATTAGCGCTAGCAACAGCCATAATAGTTCCATTATAAGCATCTACAGCGTCTTTAATATATCCTTGCTCTTCAGGTGTTAAAACCCACTTATCTTCTAATGGAATTTGCGTTCCATAACCTTGTGGAATAAAAGGAGATAAAGACAATACGAATAAATCTTCTACAGTTGCTTGTCTATATTTAGGAATACCCGCCAATAATGGACTAAACATCCCTAAATCAGTTAAACTCTCGTCAATTATTACCATAGTGTTATTTGATCCTTCAGAAAAAGTAATCGTTCTTCTTTGTACTTCTTCCAGTGTAAACAATCCACCCAATGCAGCATAAGCATATTGTAAACCACCATTATATGCGGCATACCCTGCATTTAGAGCGGCAGCATTTGCAGTATCTAAAGGAATAGGATTATGAGGAATTGTAGTAAAGTGTGGTAAACTAGTTATATCAGGTACTGTTGTAACAACCCCTTTTGCTCCATTTACAGTTAGCCCAGTTACCATTGAACTAAATACACTTGCAAATACGTTTGGATCAGTAATATCACTTCCTCCATATGTTGCTGGATCATAATTTCCTAATTGGTTTTCACCTGCACCACCATCAAGAGCATATCCTAAAACATCATTTCCGCCTACTTCAGATAAAGTAAAGAATGTTGGATTTTGAGCTAGCGCATCACCTAATACGGTAGCGCTAGAACTTGTTGCCATTCTAGCATAGTATGGGTTTGCCAATCCTAAAGGAACTCCAGCAACATTTCCATATCCAGGAGCTACAAAATGAAAACTTTTTGCACCAGGAACTCCCATATTATTGAAAGGTCCAGATATAACATTAGTTACTTCAGTAGTTGGTGAATTAGGAGATTGTGCAGGTCCAGCTCCATTAAAGTATAATCTTGGCCCAGCAATTTGTTGTCCGCCAAATAGAAGACCACCATTGTTGTCATTCATTAAAGGTTGTGTAAAACTACCACCACCAATATTTGCAAACTGTTGTGATAAAATGTTTGGAAAAGAATTTTCTTGACCCGCAATAAAAACGGCTCCATCTGTATAACCTGCGGTAGAAGATGCTCCCACAGCCACATAATTTGAAAAATCTACATTTCCTTGTACTAATGCTGGAAGAGGTTCTGCAGTTATAACTGTATATTCTTCTTCGTCACATGCTACTATTCCTAAAAAGATACATAGCAACCATAAAAACTTATATTTATTATTCATAATATATAGTTAAAAAATTATTTTTAGTTACTCATCCGTAAATTACATATAATATAAGTAACTGACAAATAAATAGTTAGCTGTTTAATAAAAAACAGTGCTTGCCTTAATAGAAATCAGTAAAAAATAGTGTGTGATAATAAAAACACCTTAAGCTATAAAGCAGAAGGTGTTTTGGTAGTGTAGTCTTATTGAAAATAAACTACTTTATTGTTGTAAAATAGGCGTCAGTTTATGTATTAAGGGTTAACTGTCCAAGACGCAAAATATTGAGATCCTATTTTACCATTTCCTGGTGCACTTAAATATTCTTGTCCACCAATGTTTGCTCCACCTACTTTAAAAGTAGATTTCCATTTTGGTAAAGAATAACTTACTTGAGCATCTATTACTGTTCTTGCATCTATTATTGCATCAGCAAAGGTAGATTCCCATAAATATTCATCATTCCAACGTAAGTTCACATTAAATCCAAAGTTTTTAAATGCTTTTGGATTTCCAAATGCAACTTTCACTTTATTTTCTGGAGTATTAAATCCAGCTTCGTAATCTGGATCTTGTGATTGATCAAAATCAAATTTAGACCATGTGTAGTTTATTCCTAAATTATAAGAACCAAAGACCTTAGTCGTTAAAGCCAATCCTGCTCCATAAGATGCAACATCTACTTCTGAATTTGTATATACTTGAAATCCTGAATAATCTCCATTACTTAAAGCGACTAATGCTAAAGGAACTGGAGCTCCACCAGGACCAACAGGTACCGTATCAGATAAATCTGGGTTTCCATAGTATGTAACGGCTACATTTTTGTTTCCAATAAAGTCTTCGTATTTATTATAGTATCCACTAAAATCTACAGTGAAGCCACCTAAAATACCACGGTAACCAGCTTCAATTGCGCTTACTTTTTCTGGTTGTACTAAATCAAAACTTGCTTTTTGGTAAGTTCCATTAGCAATAGAACTTGCAGAAAAAGCATTTTCATATGCATCTCTACCTGTTAAAGTAGTCGTAGCCCCAATAGAACCAGCAGTAAGGTTGTTTACAACAAACTGTCCTGTAGGACTCACTGCTAATGGTGAAGTTGTATATCTATCTAAGTTATCTGGTGCAGAACCCACTAATGTTCCTCCAGCAGTTGCTAATCCAATATACTGATCTTGAGTTGTTGGGTTTCTGAATCCTGTTTGGAATGAAACTCTGAAATTATGATTTCTGTCTTCTCCAGCACCGTATGCTAATGATATTCTAGGAGACATATTTCCATCAAAGTTCTGAGCTTTATCATAACGAATAGAACCCGTAAACTTTAATCTTTCATCAGAAAATTTCTTTTGAACTTGCATGTATGCTCCATATTCAGAGTAGTTAATTGGTCCGTCATAATCTGTAAAAATTGTTCCAGAAGAATTTAATGAGTATTGTCTCCAAGACCCACCAACTTGAATATCTCCCCATTCAGTTAAATGTCCAAAGTTGTAATTACCATCTACATGATATAATTTAGTTTGATCTAAAAATTTAGAACCTGTAAGTACATCTGGATCTGAAGTGATTCCATCAAATGCTGCTTGAAATTCTGCAGTTCCAGGCTTCATAGATACTGTTGCATCAGCGTTTTGACGCGCCAAAACATGTGCCGAATCATTCGTTGCACCACCAAGTACCGCTCCTAAATACCCTCCTACATAAGTTCCAAACCATTCTTCAGCTTTTATTTTACTCATATTAATACCCGTAAAACGCATATCATAAGAATCTCCTGCATCTTCATCAGTCATATAGCCTCTTACAAAGAAATTATCATTCTTAATTTCTAATTTATGCTGCTGCATAAAAAAGCCTTTAATGTTATATCTATTTGCTCCTTGATAAATTGTATTTCCTTTACCAACTTTTGAATTTAAAATAATTTCAAAGTCATCAGCAAAAGGACGGAAGTTAAGCGAAATATCAGCCTTGACACTTTGAGCATCATAATCTGTTAAATCAACTTCTCTAAATCCTGATCTTGAAACATTCACAGCAGGAACTAGTGCTGAAGAACCTGAAGGAATTAAACCTCCTGCTTCCATTAATTGAGCAAATTGGTTTAAATCTAAACCTAAAGCACCTAAATTAACTTCATCTCCATAAATATTTAATTTATCAAATGCCGTTTCAGTACTTACAGCTTGAACTGTATCAGGATTTCCTGCGCCATTATCTAAGTATTGATTATCATCTGTTGCATGCCATTCCGTACCTTTTAAGAATGAAAATGACATTTTAGCCGCAAATTTTTCACTAAAAGCAAAAGCCCCTCTAAAACCTGCATCTACAAATTTATTATCCCCAGCATTTTCAGAAGATGTAATTCCAGTTTTACCATATGCGCTAAATCCTTGATGATCAAATGGGCTTTTACTTGTCATAAATAAAATACCATTAAATGCATTTGCACCATAAAGAGCAGATGATGCTCCTGGTAAAACCTCAATAGTGTTTACATCCAATTCATTCATCCCTAAAAGATTTCCTAAAGTAAAGTTTAATGCAGGTGAAGAATTATCCATCCCATCTACTAAACTCATAAAACGAGTATTAGCGAATGTTGCAAAACCTCTAGTATTTACACTTTTATTCGTCAAACTGTTGGTGTTCATATCAACACCTTTTAGATTCTCTAAACCATCATAAAAAGTTGGTGAAGATGTATTTTTAATTGCTCTTGAATCCATTCTTTCAACAGTAACTGGCGATTCCATAATCCGTTCTGGAGTTCTAGAAGCTGAAATTACAACTTCATCTAAAGAAGTTGCCAATTCAGTTAAAGAGACATCAATTTTTTGATTATTGCTTATTACCTCTACCGTAGTAGAAGAGTAACCAATAATTGAAATATCTATAGTAAAAGGAGGATTTTGAGACACGTCTAAGGTGAAAATTCCATCAAAATCTGCTGAAGTCCCCAGAGACTTTCCTACTACTTTAACATTTGCACCAGGAATAGGTAATCCTGATTGCTCATCGGTAACAGTACCGGTAACTGTTGTTTGGGCTACCATTAACGTTGTAGTCAACATCATTATAGCACACAATAATTTTCTCATAATTTATATTTAAGTTAGTTATCAACGTTGCAAAATACAATTTTTTTCTAATAATTATATTTTTTGATTAAAAAAAAGCTATGCATAGCATAGTATATTGCGAAAAAAGAGCCAACTTTTTGCTGGCTCTTTAAAATATGTTTTATTTTATTCTTCAATATCTCATTAAAGTTTACTTCCCTCCACTTAAGTTAAATCTTAACATAATTTCATGTGAACCATCACTATAATCTCTTACGTCAGAAGTAGTGAATTCATATGCGTATCCAAGTTTCATCCAATCACCTAATTTAATTAATGCTAATGCACTAAAAGAATCATCTAATCTATATGAACCACCTAACTCAACTTTATCTTGAATATCGAAAGTTCCAGTAAGATCAATAGATGAAGGTGCACCTTGTACAAACCTTGTCATAATAGATGGTGAGAACTTAAGATTATCATTTAAATCAAATTCATATCCAGCACCTAAGAAAATATGCGTTTTATCAGTAGCTTCAGTAAAATCACTATTTTCTACACGATTATTATTTAAAAAGTTCGGAATAGATAATGTTGCATAAAACTTTTTTACTTTTAAATATGCACCAGCTCCAAAAATTGGATTAAATCTGCTTACATTTTCAGCAAAAGCAGGATCACCAATTTGCCCTTTAGATTGTAAATCAACTCTTAATGAATATCCACCGGCTTTTACTCCTAAAAATAAATCACTGGTTTCAGAAACTTGTACTCTATAAGAAAAGTCAACAGTAAAATCTGTTTCTTTAATTATATCTACTTGGTCATTTACAACTGTAAATCCAATACCTACTTTATCATTTATTGGTTTAGCAAAAGATAAACTTTGAGTTTCTGGACTTCCTTTTAAGCCAATCCATTGGCTTCTGATATTTAAATTTAATTCAGTATGACCATTAGTTCCGGCATATGCTGGATTTATTATGTTCATATTATACTTATACAAAGTATAAGATGGGTCTTGTTGTGCGAATAATTTTCCGCTTGCAATTAACACCGCGAAAATTAATATATATTTAATGTTTTTCATTTTTAAAAATTGTTTTTCGTTAGTGATTAATAGTTAATGTATAACCAACCATGAATTGGGTCTATTCCCGTTTCATTAGCTTCAATTATGTATAAATATGCTCCAACAGGTACTTTATTTCCGTTTGAAGAATCTCCTCCCCATGTGTTTAAATAGCCTTTTTTAGAGAACACTTCTGCACCCCAACGATTAATAACCTTAACAACGCTATTTGGAAAGTATTCAATATTATTGATTACCCAAAAGTCATTGATTGTGTCATTATTAGGTGAGAAACCTTCACTAACCTCTATATCACAAGTGTCAGTATCATAATAGTTAATAACTCCATCTCCATCACAATCTTCACAAACATCTCCTAATCCATCTCCATTTGTATCAGATTGATCTGTATTTGGAGTCATCGGACAGTTATCATTTGTATCTAACACTGTATCGTTATCATCATCATCATCACAAACATCTCCTAGTCCATCATTATCATTATCAGATTGATCATTCGCTGTTGTTGGACAATTATCTATACTGTTATTAAATCCATCTCCATCTATATCGTCATCACAAACATCTCCTAATCCATCATTATCTAAATCAGATTGATCTCCATTTGAAGTTGTTGGACAATTATCATCTACATTTAAAACAGTATCGCCATCCATATCATCATCACACACATCTCCTAATCCATCATTGTCTAAATCAGATTGATCTGTATTTGCTGTCCAAGGACAATTATCATCTACATCTAATATGGTGTCGTTATCATCATCATCATCACACACATCACCTATACCATCATTGTCATTGTCTTCTTGATCAACATTTGCAATCATTGGACAGTTATCAGCAATATCGTCAATTCCATCACCATCAGCATCAAATACTGGTTCTCCACAAGTTGAAACACTCCAACTATTTAAAGCACCACCATCAAGGTTAAAAGCATCAGAAATTGTTAAAGTCCAATCACCTAAACTAGACTCACCATTGAAAGCGCTCAATGCTTGCTCAGGAACAAATGATCCTGTAAAAGGAGGGGTTCCTGACGTAATTGAGGTTCCAGCATTGTCATCGAATTGTGTGTCAATGTAATTATCACCACTACCACCATTTCCAGATGTTAATTCTACTACTGTCCCTGCAGGACTTGTAATTGTTATTGTTAAATCACTAATCCAAGTATGTGTTACGTTTATTTGAACATCTAAATCAGAAATATCAACACCATCAGAAATTGTAAGTATCGATGTTATTTCTGGTGTACCAGAAGATGAAATTGCAACTGGAACATCAGCAGAGGCAAAAGAATCACACACAATATTTGCCGTTGTAAAGCTAAATACTGTTGATGCAACACCTGCACCACAATCGTTTGATGGCGTTACTCTCCAGAAATATTCAGTCTCGGTATCTAACATGACAGCAACATAATTATTGGTCATAACTGTATCCGATTCAACTATTGTACTAAACCCAGAATCTGAAGCAACTTCAACAAAATAAGATGTTGCATTTACATCCATATCCCATTCTAAAGAATAAGCCTCTACATCAATCGTTCCATTCATAGGGCTTGTTAATACCGAATTTGAAACTGTAGACGAATACTTGTTAATAGTAACCTCTTTGTCTTTTGTTATACCACTGTAAGAACCTGTAACAACAACTATATGAGTTCCATTACTCAAGGCTCCTGTTCCTGTAACTGTAAGTGTAACTGAAGTATCTGCTGAAACTGAAGCTGGTGAAAACACGAAAGAAGTTCCTGCAGGACCTGATCCTGAAAAAGTAACTACATCCGTAAAATCATCTGCAGCATTATATTCAAAAGTATATACTGCATCTGCAGCATCACAAACATTAATAGAGTCTTCTGTAAAAGTTATACTATAATCAGTTACACCTACTGTTGAACTTGATAAATTTGATAATCCATCTGCATTTTCCAATACAGTGACCATCCTTAAAACTTGATCTGCAGTAAAAGTATTCATACAAGCATCATCAGAATAATCCATATAATTTTCAACCATATCTGTATCTGCATCTGCTGTACAAGAATCATTACCTGTTGCACAACCAAAATTAGATCCATCTGCATTTGGCGTATCAGCACAAAAATCATCTACACTACATCCACCATCACCCCAAATATGACGTAAACCAATCCAATGTCCTATTTCATGAGTTAAAGTTCTACCTTGAGCATATGGTGTTGCTGTCCCTGGACTTAATACCGAACCTATTGTACCTGTACCACATACAACGCCACTATTAATAGTAGGGCCTCCGTTAGTTGCTAAACCTGGTAATGTTGAATTTGAAGGGAATTGTGCATACCCTAAAAGTCCTCCTGACAATCCTGCTACCCAAATATTTGCATATCTATTATAATCCCATTGAGTAGATTTAATTTGTAAACCGCCACCACCTACATCAAAATCTGACGCGGGAAATGGACCTGCTCCATAAGCCGTAACTCTATTAATGGCTGGCTCTGCTAACTCTACTCCTGATGGATCAACCAATGCAGGTATAAAGTTAATTTCCGCAGATGCAGATTGTGCATATGAACTACCTGCTAAATCATTAAAATCTAAATTTAATTGATCAATTTGTGCTTGAACTTGAACTGCCGAAAGATTTGTTGGCATTGAGCCATCCGTAATGATATGAAAAATAACAGGGATGTTAATTACTACCATTGCAGAACTACTACTAGCATTTTGTCGTGCAATCTCTTGCTTTTTAGCTTGAATTAATGGTTCTAACCAAGCTTCAAATTCTTCCTTTGAAGATATATTTGGATTTTCTTGTCTTAAGGCTTCATTGTATTCTACTGAAGAACATCTAACGAACCCTGTTTCTTCTAACGATTTTTTGGCCTCTTCACTTTCGTGAAAATTCCAATTCCCTTTTTCACTTTGTTTACTTTGTGAATACATAGTTACTGTAGATATTAACAGCAAACTAAATACAAGTTTAAAGTACTTTAATCTCATGATTGATTTGTTTTAAATTAATTATTAATTGTTTTGAGGTCGTCTTGTTTTTTGCGTAATTTTTAAAATTATAGCTCTTTTGATAAATTATCGTCTGTAAAAGTAGTTGTTTTTATTGTTTTTCCAAACAAATCTATTAAATCTACTTTTATTTTTTCTGTTGAGTTCAACAATAATGATATGTTTCTGGATTGTTTTTTGGATTTGGATATAAATAAAACCCTTTAAAACCCCCTCAAAAACACTTAATTCAGTGGTTCTTTTGCAATTTTACTCCATAATCTATTTTCATTTTGAGAATGCACAAAACTAGTACTCAAAAAAAATTAAACAGACAAAAAGTATTGCTTTGAAGTTGCACTTTTTCATAAATTTTATTTTTATAATCTCCCAACGGTATATTTTATAGCTGTCTCTTATACACATCTCCGAGCCCACGAGACTAG
>OJBS01000185.1_pt1 | contig 22751 bp, 19 predicted proteins | sample 1590941 | NCBI WGS metagenome assembly OJBS01 (sample SAMN05416785, study PRJEB24817) | seawater metagenome | isolation source: Sea water | place: Canada:Atlantic | collected 2013-11
CCTCTCTATTCGTCGGCAGCGTCAGATGTGTATAAGAGACAGTCTTACTACTTATTTTTATTATTGCCAGTATTTTTAACAACTCAAGAACCCTTAAAACACTAATTAAAGTAGCTACCGTAATTGTTGTATTGCTATTTACCTATCATACTGTTGGGTTGGGAATTCGTTGGTATATTTCTGGTCACGTCCCTTGGAGTAACGGCTATGAATCTATGATTTATATATCTTGGGCAACTATGCTATTTGGATTGATTTTTGGAAGAAAATCAGTTCTTACAATTGCTGCTACAACATTTGTAACTTCTATGATTTTGATGTTTGCTCATATGAACTGGATGGATCCTGAAATCGCAAATCTTGTGCCTGTTTTAGACTCTTATTGGGTCATGATTCACGTTTCCATTATTGTAGCAAGTTACGGACCATTTACCTTGAGTATGATTTTAGGAATGCTTGCTTTATTTTTGATGATTATAACAACTAAAAAGAACAAAAATAAAATTGGCTTAATGATAAAAGAGCTGACAATAATTAATGAAATGTCAATGACTGTCGGTCTTGTTTTATTAGTTATCGGAAACTTTTTAGGTGGTATTTGGGCCAATGAAAGTTGGGGTAGATATTGGGGTTGGGACCCAAAAGAAACTTGGGCATTTATTAGCATTATGATTTATGCTTTTGTTTTACACACACGTTTGATTCCAGGATTAAGAGGGAGATTTGCATTCAATTTTTTAGCAATGTTTTCTTTCGCCTCTATCTTGATGACATACCTTGGAGTGAATCACTTACTCTCAGGACTACATTCATATGCTCAAGGTGAAGCAGCGTCCATTCCATATCAAATCTGGACTTGGTTGGGAATTTGTATTGCATTGAGCGTCTTTGGATATTTTAAATATCAGAAATATTACAAGAAATAAGTGTAAAAAGGTACCTTTAACATTTTAAAAACTTAATTATGTTTAATAAATATATAAAAATTATTATTGCTTTAGGAATTACTGTTTGGGCAGTTTTTCAATTTATCGATGGAAATATTATGAATGGTATTTCATTGCTTTTCTTAGCTGGAATTTTCGTTTTATTCTATTTTAAAAACGAATTTATCCTTCTCGCTTTTTTACAATTAAGAAAGCAAAATTTTGAAGGCTGTAAAAAATGGTTGAGCTACATCAAAAACCCAAGTTCTGCATTGATTACAAAACAGCAAGGATATTTTAACTTTCTTCAAGGAATATTAGTTTCTCAAACTAATTTAACACAAGCAGAAAAATTTTTCAAAAAAGCATTAGACTTCGGACTTTCAATGTCTCATGATACTGCTATGGCAAAATTGCAATTAGCGGGAATTTCGATGTCTAAGAATCGTAAAAATGAGGCTACAAAATTAATCTCAGAAGCAAAGGCATTAGACAAACAAGGTGTTTTAAAAGATCAGATTAAAATGATGAAAGATCAGATGAAGAAAGCAAACGGAATGGGACATCATCAAATGAGAGCTCAAATGGGAGGCGGAAGAAAAAAAGGATCTCGTTAGAAAATTTATAATAGCATAAAAAAAGCAACCATTTTGGTTGCTTTTTTTATTTAGGACAAGACATAGACATATCTTACTCTATACTTTTTAATATTAATCCTTCTTGATATTGTATTAAGAATACTCCATTGTTTTCTTGACTTCCAAAAAGTTTTTTATTGTACTCAAATTTTGAGCCAATCCTTTGTGAAACACCTGCTCCTGCGCCAGCATTAAACGAATCGTAATTCGTTAACCTCAACAAAACATCATAGGTTACGTCAAAACCTTTTATAGCATACTGACTCGGATAATTATAATATTTTGAACGGTATTTTTTATTAAACCTTTTTGTTTCATCATTTAATTCATCAACAAATTCAGAACTTGGATACGTAAAATTCAATCGCTCCAATTGCTCATTACTCACATTAGAAAAATTTGAACCAAAATCAAAACTAAATAATTGAATTTTCGCTTTTTCTTTTGAAATCACACCTAAACTATTCACAACATCATTGGTTGTAATATTATCATTCCCAACAAGAATCACCCAGTTTTTTCGATAAAGAGTATCAATAACTTCATGAAACCTTTCCCTATCTATATATCCTTCTTCTGGTTTGATTACTGTAATCTCACTGATTGAATCATGCTCTTTTAATTTTAAAGACAACTTCGCTATTTTTGAAGTTGAACTAGGACTATCATCTCCAGAAATTATAATCTTTTCTCCAGCATAGTCCTCCAATAAATGATTTAATAACTTCTCTTCAATCAATCTTTTATCTGGCGCAACCTTAACCAAATCATTTCCAGAAACCAACGATTGATTTTTAGAATACATTGGCGCAATTACAGGTATATTTGAAAGTTTTTTAGATACAAATCGAGCGTTTTTCAAAAATAAAGGTCCAATTACAGCATCTGTATTATCAAAATTATATGTCTCAATTATTGACGACAATTTACTCATCTTATTCTCTGTATCAATAACTTTTAAATTCACATTCATCCCTTGCCTTTTCAATGAATCAACAGCCATTAATACTCCTGAATGAAAATCAGTAACAATGTTTATTAAAGAATTTTTCTTTTTAAACTGAGAATTATAATCAATTGTACTATTCACCTTATAAGGCAGCATTAATACAATATTTAAGGGTTTATTAGTGATTTCATCAATAAATAAATTTACAGATGTATCTTCAAGTTTTTCTCCAAGTTTTAAAACCATTCCAAGTTTTAAGCCATCAATCTCCAATTGCGGATTCATTGCTTTCAACTCATCTTCAGAAACATCAAAACGTTTCGTTAAGTTATAAAGCGTATCTCCTTTTTTTACAATATAAATAATGAAATTTGAATCAACCTCTTCTACCGCTTCTACCGCTTCTACAATCTCAATAACTTCTTCTACTATAACTTCAGGGATGTAAATAATTCTACCAACGCTCAACCTATTACCGTTTAAGTCATTTTCTTTTTTTAATTCATCTACAGTTACATTATATTTTTTCGCAATGCTAAACAACGTTTCCTTACGTTTAACTTTATGAGTTAAACCTTTAGAATCAGCCGTTTTTATATCAGAACTTTTCTTTTTATTATTTGGAATAATAATGACAGTATTTGCAGATGGTTTTCTTGAAACATCAGGATTTAAATTCAATAAATCTTTTGTTTTTATTCCATTATCTTTAGCTATACTCTTTAAAGTCTCGCCTTTTTTAACGGTATAAGACACGTATTTTTTTTGCTGTCCACAGGCTGTAAAAACCATTAACAAAGTCAGTAAAAAAATTAATTTTCTCATCAGTATTTTTTTGTTTATTCCCATTCAATAGTTGCAGGAGGCTTAGAACTAATATCATACACTACTCTATTAACGCCTTTCACACCATTTATTATCTTATTCGATGTTTCTTGCAAAAATTCATAAGGTAAATTCACCCAATCTGCAGTCATTCCATCAACAGATTCAACAGCTCTCAAAGCAACACATTTTTCATACGTTCTTTCATCACCCATTACTCCTACCGAATTAACTGGAAGTAAGATTGCTCCTGCTTGCCAAACATCATTATAGAGATTCCATTTTTTTAATCCGTTTATAAAAATCGCATCTACTTCTTGTAACATACGAACTTTCTCTTCAGTTATATCACCTAAAATTCTGATTGCTAGTCCTGGACCTGGAAAAGGATGTCTTCCTAATAATTCAGCATCAATTCCCATAGACTTCCCTACTCTTCTCACTTCATCTTTAAAAATCATTCTTAAAGGCTCTACAATTTTCAACTTCATAAAATCAGGCAAACCACCAACATTATGATGACTCTTAATCGTTGCACTAGGTCCTCCTGTTGCAGAAACAGATTCTATAACATCCGGATAAATAGTTCCTTGTGCCAAAAATTTCACGTTTTCTATCAATTTTGATTCATCATCAAAAACTTCTATAAAAACGCGACCAATAATCTTACGTTTTTTCTCAGGATCACTTTCTCCTTTCAATTCAGACAAAAAGCGTGCCGAAGCATCTACACCTTTTACATTTAAGCCCATTCCTTCGTATTGCTGAAGAACACTATGATATTCATCTTTACGCAACAAACCGTTATTTACGAATATACAATGTAGATTTTCACCAATTGCCTTATCTAATAATATTGCAGCAACAGTAGAATCTACACCTCCAGACAGACCTAAAACAACTTTGTCGTTACCAACTTTTTCTCTAATTGAATTTATGGTCGTATCTACAAAAGAGTCTGGAGTCCAAGACTGCTCTAATTTTGCGATTTTAACTAAAAAGTTCTTTAATAATTTAGCACCATCGGTTGAATGATATACTTCTGGATGAAATTGAATTGCATATGTTTCTTCACCTTCAATTTTATATGCAGCATTTTTTACATCTTCAGTACTTGCAATATTTGTGTAATTTTCAGGTAAACTAATAATAGTATCACTATGACTCATCCAAACTTGACTTCCTGTTGAAATCCCACTAAACAAAGCATCTGAAGTATCTACAAATGACAAGTTTGCTCGCCCATATTCACGTGAGTTTGAAGAACCAACTTCACCTCCAAAAAAGTGTGCCAAATATTGTGCTCCATAACAAACTCCCAATAAAGGTAATTTCCCTTTAATTTCTGATAAATCAAGTTTTGGAGCCGTTTCACTTCTTACAGAATGTGGACTTCCTGAAAGTATGACTGCTTTAAAATCAGCAACATCAAATTTTTCACTATTATATGGATGAATTTCACTGTAAATGTTGAGTTCTCGAACTCTTCGGGCAATCAACTGAGTAAATTGCGAACCGAAATCTAAAATAAGTACCTTGTCTTGCATGTGCAAAAATAATACTAAATTAAGAAATGCTACTAGAGTTTTGCTATATTTTTTTACCTTTAAATTTAATTAATTTTCTAAACCCATGAAGTCAACTATTCTAATTCTAACTATCTGTTTATTTACACTAAACACCTTACAATCACAGAGTATTTCTTATCAGAATACAAAAAAAGAAAAGATTGAAAAAGGCTCAGTTTTTACAAAAATTGTAAATAGAGAACTTCCTGCAACAATAGAATATGAAGATGATGAAATTATTGCTTTTGTCCCTCTAAGGCTTCAAGCACCTATACACTTATTGATTGTTCCAAAAAAAGAAATATATACAATTAATGATATTGGTAATTCAGATATAGAATTACTTGGTAAAATGATGTTGGTCGCAAAAAAACTAGCCAAAGAAAAAGGGATTTCAGAAACTGGATATAGATTATCAATTAATGTAAATGAAAATGCAGGACAGTCCATTTTTCATATTCATATGCATTTACTTGGCGGAAAAAAATTAGGGCCAATGGTAACCCAAGAAAATTTAGACCGCAACAAAGATTAAACGCTCTTTTTTTACCCTTATTTCTAAAAATAAAAAAGCTTTTTACAACTCATATAAAAAGTTCTAATCAAGTTTAAAAATTTCTCATTTTCTAACGCTCCAAAAAAAGATTAAAATCTTTTTTAAGGCTGTTTTTACGCCCTTTAAGCGTGTTTTGTAATATTCACAATTTGTTAAAAACTTCAACCAAACGTTGCTAAAACAGTTTAATTTCATCGTTGCTTTTTGTATCTTTGTTATTATTCATTTTTGTTTAAAATAACAACTATTAAAATATGAGCGAAGAAGCAAAAAAACATAATTATGATGCCTCGAGTATTCAGGCGTTAGAAGGAATGGAGCATGTTAGAATGCGCCCTTCAATGTATATAGGAGATGTTGGGACACGTGGTTTACACCATTTAGTTTACGAAGTTGTAGACAACTCTATTGATGAAGCAATGGGAGGATATTGTGACGCTATAGACGTGGTTATTAATGAAGATAATTCTATATCAACTAAAGATAATGGTCGTGGAATTCCTGTTGGAATTCACGAAAAAGAAGGCGTTTCTGCTTTACAAGTGGTAATGACTAAAATTGGTGCTGGTGGAAAATTCGATAAGGATTCTTACAAAGTTTCTGGTGGATTACACGGTGTTGGTGTTTCTTGTGTGAATGCACTTTCTCAACATTTAACTGCAACAGTTCATAAAGAAGGTAAAGTTTGGCAACAAGAATACTCTGAAGGAAAAGCATTATATCCTGTAAAAGAGATTGGCGAAACTGATTTCACTGGAACAATCGTAACTTTCTTACCAGACAAATCAATATTTACTCAAACTACTGAATATAGTTACGATATATTATCTTCTCGTTTACGTGAATTGTCATATTTAAATAAAGGAATTACAATTACTTTAACTGACAATCGCTCTACAGATGATGAAGGAAATCATGTTACAGAAACTTTCACAAGTAGCGAAGGTTTACCAGAATTTATAAGATATTTAGATTCTACTCGCGAGCAATTAACGGCGAATATTATCTCAATGGAAGGTGAGAAAAATGGTATTCCAGTTGAAGTTGCAATGGTATATAACACCTCTTATTCTGAAAATTTACATTCTTATGTGAACAATATTAACACACATGAAGGTGGTACTCATTTATCAGGTTTTAGACGTGGACTTACAGGGACTTTAAAAAAGTATGCTGACAATTCTGGTTTATTGAAAAATGTAAAATTTGAAATTGCTGGTGATGATTTCCGTGAAGGATTAACAGCGATTGTTTCTGTAAAAGTTGCAGAACCACAATTTGAAGGACAAACAAAAACCAAATTAGGAAATAGAGATGTAACTTCTGCTGTATCTCAAGCAGTTTCTGAAATGCTAACTGATTATTTGGAAGAAAATCCTAATGATGCAAAAATTATTGTTCAGAAAGTAATCTTAGCAGCTACCGCACGTCATGCAGCACGTAAAGCCAGAGAAATGGTGCAACGTAAAACTGTAATGTCTATTGGTGGATTACCTGGAAAATTAAGTGACTGTTCTGAAACAGATCCAGATAAGTGTGAAATTTTCCTAGTTGAGGGAGATTCGGCAGGTGGAACTGCAAAACAAGGGCGTGATAGAATGTTCCAAGCAATATTACCTTTAAGAGGGAAAATATTGAACGTTGAAAAAGCAATGCAACATAAAGTTTTTGAAAATGAAGAAATCAAAAACATGTTTACAGCATTAGGTGTTTCTATAGGAACTGAAGAAGATCCAAGAGCCTTAAACTTATCAAAACTAAGATACAAAAAAGTAGTTATTATGTGTGATGCCGATGTTGATGGTAGTCACATTGCTACACTTATTCTAACTTTCTTCTTCCGATTTATGAAAGAATTGATTGAAGAAGGATGCGTTTATATTGCCGCACCACCACTATATTTAGTTAAAAAAGGACAAAAAAGAGAGTATGCTTGGAATGATGATCAGCGTGATTTAATTGTTCAAAAAATGGGCGGAAGCGCAGCAATACAAAGGTATAAAGGTCTAGGAGAGATGAATGCCGGACAATTGTGGGATACAACTATGAATCCGGAATTTAGAACCTTAAGACAAATTGTAATTGAGAATGGTACTGAAGCAGATAGAGTATTCTCTATGTTGATGGGAGATGAAGTTCCACCTCGTAGAGAGTTTATTGAGAAAAATGCTAAGTATGCGAAAATTGATATATAATACAAATTTAAAATAAAATAAAATGAAAGTAACAGTTGTTGGCGCTGGAGCAGTAGGTGCTAGTTGTGCAGAGTATATTGCAATTAAAGATTTTGCATCAGAAGTTGTAATATTAGATATTAAAGAAGGTTTTGCTGAAGGAAAAGCAATGGACTTAATGCAAACTGCATCTTTAAACGGATTTGATACTAAAATTGTTGGATCTACAAGTGATTATTCTAAAACTGCAAATAGTGATATTGCAGTAATTACAAGTGGAATCCCAAGAAAACCTGGAATGACACGTGAAGAGTTAATCGGAATTAATGCAGGAATTGTGAAAATGGTTTCTAAAAGTTTAATTGAACATTCTCCTAATGTGATTATTATAGTTGTAAGTAATCCTATGGATACGATGACTTATTTAGTTCATAAAACTACAGACTTACCAAAAAACAGAATTATTGGAATGGGTGGAGCATTAGATAGTGCTCGTTTCAAATACAGATTAGCTGAAGCGTTAAACGCGCCAATTTCAGATGTTGATGGAATGGTAATTGGAGGTCACAGTGATAAAGGTATGGTTCCTTTAACAAGACTTGCTGCTAGAAATAGTGTGAAAGTTTCAGAATTAATTTCAAACGAACGTTTAGAGCAAGTTGCTTCAGACACCAAAGTAGGTGGCGCAACTTTAACTGGATTATTAGGAACAAGTGCATGGTACGCTCCTGGAGCGGCAGTTTCTGCATTAGTTCAGGCAATTGCATGTGACCAACAAAAAATGTTCCCATGCTCAGTTTTACTAGAAGGAGAATATGGCCTGAATGATTTATGTATTGGAGTTCCTGTGATTCTTGGAAGAAATGGAATTGAGAAAATTGTAGAAATTGACTTAAGTGATGCTGAAAAAGCAAAACTTTCTGAAAGTGCAGAAGGAGTTAAGAAAACAAATGGTTTATTAGAATTATAAATTATTTCATAAATTTCATAAAACCTGAAAGCCTCAAAGAAATTCTTTGAGGCTTTTGTATTGTTACCTAAGTATACTCACTGAATTTATTATTTAAAGGGAAAGCAGGATAGTAATCCTATTTTTCATCATAATTAAGTAAAAAAAATGTTAAGACAATCCTGAAATAACTCCATTATTATCAATATGCATATTTGTAGATGCTGGTATCGGAGGAAGTCCTGGCATACGCATCATTTTTCCTAATATTGGAATAACAAATCGTGCTCCTGCTGCAATTTCTATTTCACGAACACTGACTCTAAATCCTGTTGGACGCCCTTTTTTAGTTTCATCATCTGAAAATGATTTTTGAGTTTTAGCCATACAAACCGCAAAATTATTAAACCCTAACCTATCAATTCTTCTCAGATTCAATAAAGCCTTTTTATCGAAATCTACGCCATCAGCACCATAAATCTCTTTAGCAATTGTTTCAATTTTTTCACGCATTGGAGAATTCCAATCATATAAAGGTTTAAACTGAGTTGCTTTATTCTCAACTATATCAACAACTGCTTTTGCTAAATTTTTAGTTCCTTCACCTCCATTTGCCCAACCTTCTGAAACTACAGCATGAACATTTAAAGACTTACAGCTTTCTATGATTAAATTCACTTCTTCAATACTATCAGAAACAAAAGAATTGATAGCAACAACTGGTTCAATATTAAATTTTCTAATATTTTCAATATGTTTTTCTAAATTCTCAAATCCTTTTTTGACTCTCTCTAAGTTTGGTGTATTATATTCTTCTCTCTCTGCTCCTCCATGATGACGAAGCGCTCTAATTGTCGCCACTAAAACAACACATTTAGGATTTAAACCTGCATGTGCACACTTAATATTCAAAAACTTCTCAGCACCTAAATCAGCACCAAAACCGGCTTCTGTAACTACATAATTAGACAGTGAAAGTCCCATTTTTGTTGCAATAATTGTATTCGTCCCTTGAGCAATATTTGCAAAAGGACCTCCGTGAATTATTGCTGGATTTTTCTCTAAAGTCTGAACTAAATTTGGTTTAATAGCATCCTTTAATAATATAGCCATCGCATTTTCGGCATTCAAATCTCTTGCAAAGATTGCTTTCTTAGTAAATGTAAAGCCTATAAAAACATCTCCTAATCGTTGCTTTAAATCTTCAAAATTAGAAGCCATGCATAAAATAGCCATCACTTCAGATGCTGGTGTTATATTAAATCCATCTTGACGAGGAATACCATTTGAGATACCTCCTAAACCAATTGTGATTTCACGTAATGCTCGATCATTCATATCTATTACACGCTTCCAAAGAATTGTTCTAGCATCTAAATTCAAATTTCCAACTTTGCTCTGCAAATTATTATCTATCAATGCTGACAACAAATTATTTGCCTTTTCAATTGCATTAAAATCTCCCGTAAAATGAAGATTTATATCTTCCATCGGTACAACTTGAGAATAACCTCCTCCTGCCGCACCACCTTTCATGCCAAATACTGGCCCTAAAGACGGCTCTCTTAACACTACCGTTGCTTGCTTCCCTATCTTATTCAACCCTTCCGTTAAACCAATTGAGACGGTTGTCTTTCCTTCACCTGCAGGCGTTGGAGTTAACGCAGTAACTAAAACTAAATTATTGCTTTTTATCGCTTCTTCATTAATTAAATTTAAAGGAAGTTTCGCCTTGTATTTTCCATACATCTCCAAATCATCTTCTTCAATTTTTAATTTTTGAGCGATTTCTTTAATATGGCTTAAAGTTGCTTTTTGAGCAATTTCGATATCTGTTAAGTGTTTCATTTATTGAGAAATTTTTTAAAGCTAATATAGTTTTTTATTGATACTTTAATAAAGCAATAAAATTATAGTTTAAAACTACTTAAAATCTAAAACCTTGTTCGGTTCAATCTTTTAGTTAAAAAAGTGCCAACTTTTCCCCTGGAAATTATATATTTGCACGTTTATTAAGAAATTGAAGACTTAAATTAATATAGAATGCAAAACAAAGGACTTATTAAGTTATTTGCTATCCTTTTTGGAATAGTAAGTTTATACCAATTATCATTTACAGCACTTACAAATAAGGTTGAGAATGATGCCGAAGAATTTTCGATATTAAAAGCTGATGGCGACGCTACTTTATTAAACAAATACGAAAGAATTTACTTAGATTCTGTAGCCAATGACTCTACTATCTTAGGAAGGTTTACGTACAACGATATTAAAGACAAGTCTTTAAATTTAGGGTTGGATTTAAAAGGAGGTATCAATGCAATTTTACAAGTATCTGTAAGAGATATTTTAGTTGGATTATCAAACAACTCTAAAAATCCAGTATTTAATGAAGCATTAGAAAATGCAACTGCTGCTCAAAAAAATAGTGATAACACATATACTGCTCTTTTCTTTGAAGCCTTTGCTAAAGCAAGTGCTGGTAAAGACATTCAATTAAGTGATCCAAGTATTTTTGGAAACAAATCACTAAGTGGAAAAATCAATTTTAAAAATACGAATGCAGAAGTAGAACCTGTTATAGAAGAAGAAATTGACGCTTCTATCTCTACAGCATTTCAAGTATTAAGAAGTCGTATAGATAAATTTGGTGTAACTCAACCAAACATTCAACGTATTGGAAAATCAGGTAGAATTTTAATAGAATTACCTGGAGCAAAAGATATTGATCGTATAGAAAAATTAATTACTGGAACTGCAAAACTACAGTTCTGGGAAGCATATGCAAATAGTGATATTCAGAACTTCTTAATTGAAGCAGATGCTAAAACTGCAGAATTATTTAAAGATGAAACTGTAAAAGACGACACAACAACTGAAAATTTAGATGATTTATTAGGTGCTGTAACTGACTCTATAGCAACTCAAAAAAAACAAAATAGATTATTTTCTTTCCTTGGACCAAATTTCGCACAAACAGAAAATCAAAAAAGTTCATTTATAGGTCAAGCAGCAATTATTGATACTGCAAGAGTTAATACATTTTTAGGATTAAAAGAAGTAAGGAGTTTATTACCAAGTGATATGCGTTATGCTAAATTCTTATGGGATGCTAAAGCAAACGGTGAAGTTATTGGATTGTATGCAATTAAATCTAACCGTGAAGATATTGCTCCAATAGAAGGTGATGTAATTGAAGATGCAAGACAAGGTTTTGACCAATTCGGTTCAAATCCAGAAGTTAGTATGTCAATGAATACTTATGGTTCAAAATTATGGGCTAAATTAACTACAGAAAATGCAAATGGCGGCTTTGTTGCTGTTGTTCTTGATAACGAAGTACATTCTGCTCCTAGAGTTGGAGATCCAATTTTAGCAGGAAATACATCTATTTCTGGTGGTAGTATGACTATTGAAGAGGCAGAAGATTTAGCCAATATATTAAAGGCTGGAAAATTACCGGCAAGAGCACATATTATTCAGTCAGCTGTTGTTGGAGCATCATTAGGTCAAAAAGCAATTGACAGTAGTTTTACTTCTTTCGGAATTGCACTAATCCTTATTTTACTTTGGATGTTATTCTATTACGGTAAAGCAGGATTGTTTGCTAATATTGCTTTAGCATTTAATATCTTATTAATCTTCGGAGTCTTTGCGTCATTCGGATTTGTATTAACACTTCCTGGAATTGCAGGTATTATCTTAACAATAGGTATGTCTGTAGATGCAAACGTAATTATTTTCGAACGTATTAAAGAAGAACTTGATAATGGAAAAGGATTAAAAGAAGCCATTGCTGGTGGATTTAGTTTTAAAGGTGCATTATCAGCAATTTTAGATGCCAACGTTACTACTTTCTTAACTGGTGTTATCTTATTTATATTTGGTACAGGACCAATTAAAGGTTTTGCAACAACATTAATGTTAGGTATTGTTACCTCTTTATTTACAGCTGTATTTATTACAAGAATGTTATTAGACTGGTATACAAGTAAAAATAACTTAACCTTTAATACAAACATTACTAAAAGCTGGTTTAAAAATATCAATGTAGACTTCTTAAAGAAGCGTAAAATTGCATATATCATTTCAGGAATTATTATTGCTGGTGGTTTATTTTCATTGTTAACTAACAGTTTAAATTACGGTGTAGATTTCGTTGGAGGTCGTTCTTATATTGTAAAGTTCGCTGAACCTGTTAACCCTACAGAAGTTGCTGCAACTTTAAAAGGTGCTTTTGGAGATGCTCCTGAAGTAAAAACATACGGTGAAGATTCACAATTAAAAATTACTACAAAGTATAGAATTGATGAAGAAGGAAATGAAATAGATAATGAAGTTAGAAATAAATTATTTACTGGTCTTCAATCTTTTTTACCTGACGGAACTACTTTAGATCAATTTAAAGTAGGCTATAAAGGCGAAAGAACTGTAGGAATTGAAAGTAAAATGAAAGTTGAACCAACAATTGCAGATGATATTAAAGCTGCTGCAGGTTGGGCAATTATTGGATCATTATTGATTGTATTCTTATATATTTTATTGCGTTTTAGAAAATGGCAATACAGTTTAGGTGCTGTAGTAGCCGTATTCCATGATGTATTAATTGTATTAGCAATATTCTCAATATTCTATAGTGTAATGCCATTTGATATGGAAATAGGACAATCATTTATTGCCGCAATACTAACAGTTGTTGGATATTCACTAAATGATACTGTTGTCATATTTGATAGAATTAGAGAATACACTAAACTACATAGTTCTTGGAAATATTCTAAAATAGTTAATAGTGCACTGAGCAATACTTTAGGTAGAACAATTAATACTTCTATAACAACATTAGTAGTGTTATTTGCAATCTTCTTATTCGGAGGTGATTCTATTAAAGGATTTATGTTTGCATTAATAGTAGGTGTTGTAGTTGGTACATATTCATCATTATTTATTGCATCGCCAATAATGTATGACACATCTAAAAAATTAGAAAACAAGAAAAAATAATTTGTCTTTCTAAATAACAACTAAAACCGTCTCATTTTGAGACGGTTTTTCTTATTTTTACACCTTCGTTACATTACCCAATATGAGCATTATAAAATTACATGATAACTACTTCAAACCTTATATTTCTAAGGAAAAAGTTGAGCAATCAGTAAAATTATTAGCAAATCAAATTGCAAACGATTTTAAAGATGAAGTCCCAATTTTCATTGGGATACTGAATGGTTCGTTTATTCTTGCAGCAGATATTGTAAGGAACTATCCTTATAATTGCGAAGTGTCATTTGTTAAATTAAATTCATATGAAGGCACTAAATTTTCAGGTCAAGTTAATGAGTTAATTGGCATCAATGAAGACTTATCAAATAGAACTGTAATAATATTAGAAGACATTATTGATACAGGAAGTACCCTCCAAAAAATATATGATATTTTTAGAACTAAAAATGTAAAAACATTAAAAATTGCATCTCTATTTTTAAAACCAGATGTATTCAAAAAAGAATTACCAATCGATTATCTTGGAATGTCAATTCCAGACGAATTTATTGTTGGTTACGGAATGGATTATAACAACTTAGGCAGAAATTTGAACAGTATTTATAAAATAACAACGCAAACAATGACCAATATTGTATTATTTGGACCTCCAGGTGCAGGAAAAGGGACTCAAGCAGATTCATTAAAAGAAAAATATAATTTAGTGCATATTTCTACAGGTGATATTTTTAGATATAATATCAAAAACAAAACAGAACTTGGAATATTAGCCAAATCTTATATGGATGATGGTAATTTAGTTCCTGATGAAGTAACTATAAATATGTTAGAAGCTGAAGTAGATAAAAATACAGATGCAAAAGGCTTTATTTTCGACGGTTTTCCAAGAACAACTTCACAAGCCAAAGCATTAGACACTTTTTTATCTAAAAAAGGTGAAACTATTGATGGTATGATTGCTCTTGAAGTTCCAGAAGATTTATTAGTAGCACGTCTTTTAGAACGTGGAAAAACTAGTGGTAGACCTGACGATCAAGACGAAACAAAAATTAGAAATAGATTTAACGAATACAATACAAAAACTGCTATTTTAAAAGATTACTATACCAATCAAAATAAGTATTTTGGTGCCGATGGTGTTGGATCTATAGAAGAAATCACAAATCGATTAAGTAATATTATCGACACTATATAATAAGAAATAATGACTGAAGGAAACTTTGTTGACTATGTAAAAGTTCATGTTGCTTCTGGTAAAGGAGGTAAAGGATCTGTACACTTACACCGTGAAAAATTTATCACTAAAGGTGGTCCTGATGGTGGTGATGGTGGTCGTGGAGGGCATATAATTGTTCGTGCTAACAAAGGAATGTGGACATTATTACACTTAAAATATAAAAAGCATTTTAAAGCAGATCATGGTGGACATGGTTCTAAAAGTAGAAGTACCGGGAAAGATGGAGGTGATGTTTATATAGATGTGCCTTTAGGTACAATTGTAAGAAACACTGAAACTAATGAGATTCTTTTTGAAATTACTTTTGATGGTGAAGAAGTTACTCTTGCTGAAGGCGGAATGGGTGGACGTGGGAACTGGCATTTTAAATCATCTACAAATCAAACACCAAGATACGCACAACCTGGAGTTGATGGTTTTGAAGATTGGTTTCAATTAGAATTAAAAGTATTAGCAGATGTTGGATTGGTAGGTTTTCCAAATGCAGGAAAATCAACATTATTATCAGTTCTAACGGCTGCAAAACCTAAAATTGCAGACTATGCTTTTACAACTCTAAGGCCAAACTTAGGAATTGTAAATTATCGCGACCATAGATCATTTGTTATGGCAGATATTCCTGGAATTATTGAAGGTGCTCATGAAGGAAAAGGTCTTGGACACAGATTCTTGAGACATATTGAACGTAACTCAACACTTCTCTTCTTGATTCCTGCTGATAGTGAGGATATTAATAAAGAATATGAGATTTTATTAAACGAGTTAAAACAGCATAATCCTGAATTACTAGATAAAGAACGACTCTTGGTTATTTCAAAATCTGATATGCTTGATGACGAATTACAAACTGAATTAGAAAAAGAAATTCCAAAGAGTATTCCTCATCTTTTCATTTCATCTGTTGCACAAAAAGGGTTGTCTGAGTTGAAAGATACGCTTTGGAAAATGTTGAATGATTAATTTTTTTTCATTAGATAAAAATTAATCTCATTAGAAAAAGTATCGAATTCAACAAATGCTTTACTTCTGGACTCTTGTCTTCGCAGGAATAACAATGATTAATTTTTCACAACTATAGGCAATGCAAGTTCTGTTGCTACAGGCATTCCTCTTTTTATTGCAGGTTTTAATAATGGTAGGTTTTTAATTCCACTATTTATTAAACTATCTAAATTCGGAATCACTTGCTTTATAAATTCTGAAGAACGAACATTTGTCAAGGTAGATTTACCATTATTGTCAATTTTCAATCGAATTAAAATAGTGTCATTTACTTGTTTAGACGTTACAATTTTATAATCTGATAAAGAAGCGTAAATATGCTCTGACAATTTTATTTGCGAACAAATTTTTTGTTTTTCTTGAGAAGGTATACTATCACAATTTGGGAATAGAGGAAATGTATCTATAGAATTGTAATCAATAATAGTATCAATTACAACATCCGTTGTCAATTCTTTCTTCTGAAAAAACTCACACGATGTGAACAATAATCCACAAAATAAAACTGTAAAAACGCGTTGCAACATCATTAAAAATTGATGTCTGAAAAGTACAACATTTTCTTTTAGTCTACAATTAGAAATAAAACCATCATTTCTAAAAAGCATTAGTGAATTTTAAGCACAGTTATTGCTATATTGTAATAGGAAACATTAAAACACACATAATACATGGATATTTTCTTACTCTTTTTAGGCTTCTTTTTTGTTTTACTCGGAATTATCGGCTCCTTTTTACCTGTTCTTCCTGGACCATTAACTGGATGGATTGGTCTACTTATACTACACTTAACTAAAATCATTCCACTTGATTGGACATTTCTTGGCATCACTTTAGGAATAGCACTATTAATTTGGGGATTAGATTATGTCATTCCTGCTTGGGGAACTAAAAAATTTGGCGGAAGTAAATATGGGATTTGGGGAACGGTACTAGGATTAATTGCAGGATTACTCTTTTTAGGACCCTTCGGAATCATTGTAGGCCCCTTTTTAGGAGCCTTTATTGGAGAACTGGTTTATGACAGTACAAATAGTTCGAGGGCTGTAAAAGCAGCATTTGGTTCGTTTATAGGCTTTATGCTTTCTACAGGATTAAAATTCCTAATAAGCAGTATATTCATTGGTCTCTATGTTACAAAATTCTGGGAATATAGGCATCTCTTCTTTTAATAGAATAGTGCTATAAAGCAAAAAAAGCATCCCGAATTCCGGGAGGCTTTCCATTGGTTTTAAAAACCATTTGACGCTATTAACGTCAAAAACAACACAACTCTGTACTCTCGTACAGACTACAAATATAGACATTTTTTGATTTATATTTTATTATTTATTATTTGATTGTATCTTTGCATCTTTCAAAATAAGTTATCAAATAAAAACTTGACAATGCAATTATCAGAACAAGAAATTGTAAGACGTGAAAAGCTTACGAAGTTAAGAGAATTGGGGATCAACCCTTATCCAGCAAACCTTTATCCTGTAGATCAAAATTCTAAACAGATTAAAGAAAACTTTGCTGAAGATAAACAGGTGGTAATTGCAGGAAGATTAATGTCGCGTAGAATTCAAGGAAAAGCATCTTTTGCTGAATTACAAGATAGTGAAGGGAAAATACAAGTGTATTTCAATCGTGATGAAATATGTACTGGAGAAGATAAAACACTCTATAATGATGTGTATAAAAAACTCTTAGATATTGGAGATTTTATTGGTATTGAAGGAACGCTATTTACAACTCAAGTAGGTGAGAAAAGTGTCAAAGTGAAAAGATTTACTTTATTAAGCAAAGCCTTGAAACCATTACCATTACCAAAAGTAGATGCAGATGGAAATGTATTTGATGGTTTTACAGATGCAGAAATGCGCTACAGACAGCGTTATGCTGATTTGGTTGTAAACCCTCATGTAAAGGAAGTATTTATAAAAAGGAACAAATTGTTTACTGCAATGCGTGACTTCTTTAACGAATCTGGATATATGGAAGTTGAAACACCCGTTTTACAACCTATTCCTGGAGGAGCAGCCGCAAGACCATTTATAACACATCACAATTCTTTAGATATTCCGTTGTATATGCGAATTGCTAATGAGTTGTATTTAAAAAGATTGATTGTTGGTGGTTTTGAAGGTGTGTATGAATTTTCAAAAAATTTCCGTAATGAAGGAATGGATAGAACTCACAATCCTGAGTTTACAGCCATGGAAATTTATGTAGCCTACAAAGATTACAATTGGATGATGGACTTTGCTGAGCAATTGTTAGAACATTGTGCAATTGCTGTAAACGGAACTTCAGAAGCTCCTTTTGGAGAACATATAATTGATTTTAAAGCCCCATATGCAAGAATAACTATGGCTGACTCTATCAAACATTTTACTGGTTTTGACATTACTGGAAAAACAGAAAATGAAATTAGAACTGCTGCGAAATCTATGAATGTTCCTGTAGATGAAACTATGGGAAAAGGGAAATTGATTGATGAAATTTTTGGTGAGAAATGTGAAGGAAATTACATTCAACCTACATTTATCACTGATTACCCTAAAGAAATGAGTCCGCTTTGTAAAGAGCATAGAGACAATCCTGAGTTAACAGAGCGTTTTGAATTAATGGTTTGTGGTAAAGAAATAGCAAATGCTTATTCTGAATTAAATGACCCTATTGATCAGCGTGAACGTTTTGAACATCAATTAAAACTTGCTAAAAAAGGCGACGATGAAGCAACTGAGTTTATAGATGAAGACTTTTTACGTGCCTTAGAATATGGGATGCCACCAACCTCTGGAATGGGAATTGGAATGGATCGTTTGATCATGTTTTTGACGAATAACCCTTCTATTCAAGAAGTATTATTCTTCCCTCAAATGAAACCCGAGGTGCGGGCCGCACAGGCAATTAATTTGAATGATGAAGAAAAAATGGTTCTTGCTATTATTGAAAAAGTAGAAAAAATTGATTTAAACGAGTTAAAGTCTCAAAGTGGATTGTCTAATAAGAAATGGGATAAAACCGTTAAAGGCTTGACCAAAAACAATCTTGCAAAAGTTGATAAAACCGATGAAGGTCTTTTTGTAGAGATTGTTTAATCTTAGGAATTATTTACATTCATAAAGTTATAAAACAAAAAAACGCTCCGAAATTCGGAACGTTTTTTTTTGTGAATCAATTGTACTGATTTACTATTTGGTATACGGTATTCTTCTAGAAACTTTTCTCATCAAAACATTAATTAAATCTTGTGCATCAGACCCTAATGTTCCTCTAATTTTCTTATTATAATTTACAACCAACTCATCATCCGTTGTACTTGTAAAGTCCATATTCATTGTTGCTGTATTGGTTGCAAACATCCCTCCTGTTAGTACTGCCAAGCCAATTGCAGCTCCATTTGACATTGGTTTAGATGTTTCATATGAACCTGTAATTATTGCTTCTACTCCTAATATTTTTCCTAACTCACTCGGCAAATATTCATCATATGAATGAATGTCTATTCCTGCTTTTCTTAATAAAGCATTTGTTCGCGCTGGAGTTTGAACATTAACTAATAATGTTCCTCTCTTTTTTCTTGTCAAAAACCAAGTATGCATACCTTTTTGAATATCCAACGCTTCATCCTTACCCATTTGTACAATTTGCTCTGTAGTAAAATCTTTTAGTTCTTTCGGTCTTAATTTCACTTGTACCCTTAATGGTAAAATAGCAATTGTTTTTGTGTTAGCAACGTAATCATCTGCATCTGGATGCACATATAATTTTGTTTGAGAAAATGACACTGTAGTCACTAATAAGATTAAAATAATAATAAATTTTTTCATTTTATATTTGTTTAATTTTTAATTATGTGTTTAAAAACGAATTTACAATTAAATAAAAGAAAAAGGTGACTTCTACAAACCTAAAACGTCAATTCCTTGTTCAAAGACAACATCTACAGGAATACTTGCAGCACCTAACCTATCTAAATCGGCTTGCAATTCTTCTGGAATTATTCCTTTTGTAGCAACTAAATTAGCAACTCCATCATAATCACCATCGCCTTGTAAAGTCAAGATTAAACTAGACAAGTCTTTCATTGCAGATTCCATTTTGTCAAAATTTACTATATATGTTCCGTCTTCATTTCTTGTAAACGCTGCTTTTTCTTTAAAGAAATTAAAACGAATCATATTTGCTTTCCCATGTGCTGAAGAAGCACCAAAACGAACTGAACGAAAAATACCAGCCATAAAAGTGACCATATTATCTTCAAAGTCTCGTTTTAAATCTCCTTTATTTATTAATTGCTGAATCATATACAATCCAAGAATATCTGCTTTCCCTTCTTCCAAGGCACTTGAGTGTTCTTTTAAAGCATTTCTAACTGTTCCTTTACCATCTAATGTATTCTTGATACCAAGACCGTGAGCAACTTCATGGAACATTGTGTTTTCAAAAAATGCATCAAAAGTGATATTTTTACGTTGACTTTCATCTATTAAAACATCCGATATGGGCATTAAAATTTTATCAAATTTGGCTCTCATTGCGTTCTTCAATTGCAATCTTCGTGTTCCTTTTTCTAATTGAACCTCTTCATCATTAGGTAAGTTTATTGCAATTGTTTTACTTCCTGAATTACAATCACCAGCATAAAACACAACATCATATGCATTTAGATCAGAATCTGTTCCAGGAACTTCCTTTTTATAAGCCTCATCAACTGGTAATCCTTTTTGCAAAACTGGTAAATACTGACTGAACTTAGCCAATTTCTCACTCCAAGCTTGATCTTTAATTAAAACGTATCCTTCATGCGACGCTTTATTACCAAAAATATGATCTTCATATGTTTCAATTGGACCAATTACGATATCTAATGTGTTCGTTTTCATATCCATCCAAGCGAAATCACTTGGCTGATAGTTATCATCTAATAAGGCTTTTGAACGCAATTCTAAATACTTTTTTAAACCTGCATTGTCTGCCAATTTTGATGCCTCTAATAACAAATCAGATACTTCTCTTACTTCTTTTTCAAATTGCTTATGATATGGAATAGCGTATAATTTTCCGTTATCATCTCTTCTTACAAATGTGTAAATACTTCCTTTATTTTCAAAATCTGATTTCTCAAATTCTTCTTTAGTCATATCCTTTGGATAATAATTTGCACCGAGAGGTTTATCAGAAAAACCTTCCATAAAAGATTTATTACCGTTTAATCTATCCCAAGGACCATAATTAATTTCAACAAATCTTTTTGTATCAGCATCAGAAATTGAATTTAATAATGCTTCTTTATCTCCATAAGATTCATACCAAAACAGATCGTTCATCTTATCCGCCGCATTTATTAAAAGCGGTAACATTTGGCGTTCATTTTCTGTCAATTTACTTACATCAGCAGTTAATTTTACCGAAACATACTTATTCAAATTATTTTTCATGTCAGAAGTAATTTGCGTAGTTGGGTTTCTAGATTCATCTTTTGGTTTACATGAAAACATTACAATTGTAATCAGTAAAAAAGTTATTCCTTTTCTCATTATATTAAATTTTTGTTAAAGCGATTCTCAAAGTTAAACCTTTTCTAATTTATTTGGTCATAGATGTATAATAAAATTCTAAAACTACTAAATAATGAAAAAATTAATTTTTGTATTTGTTGTACTAATAACAATGAACACACAAGCACAAGACGGAAAAAGAGAGTTCAAAGAGGGGGAAAATGAAGAAAAACGAGCGTTTTTAAAAGACCTAACTCCAGAAGAAACTGCAACTTTGAAGACTAAAAGAATGACCTTACATTTAGATTTAACTGATGCTCAACAGCGTGAAGTAAAAAAAATAAATCTTGAGAATGCAAAACTCAGAAAATCAAAAAGAGAAGGACGTAAATATATCGACTCAAAGCCAACAAAAGAAGAAAGGCTAAAAATGATGAATGAGCGCTTAGATCAACAAATTGCAACTAAGAAAAAGGTGAAAAGCATTTTAAATGAAGGGCAATATGAAAAATGGGAAAAGAGCATGAAACATAGAACAAAGAAAAAAGGGGAACGTGGAAAAGGTAAAAGTTCTGGGAAAAGGAAAAAGATGAATTAATAAATAAAAAAGCGCCAATTGGCGCTTTTTTTTATTCCTATTTAGTTACATATAATTTTTGACCTATAGATATCGTATTGTCAGTAAAGCGATTGATTTTTTTCAACTTATCTACTGTTAAACCGTACCTTCTAGAAATAGAATACAATGTATCACCCTTAACAACTATATGTGAGTCTTGTTTAACTTGTTTAGTGGTTTTACCTAAAGCAAGTGCATCATACTTATACAATTCGTAATCTTCAATAATCTTGATTAATTTCTTAGGGTATGCCTTATCTGTCGCATAACCTGCTTTTCTAAGTCCTTTAGCCCAACCTTTATAATCAGTTATTCTCAACTTAAACAAATCCTTATATCTTGTACGTTCAAATAAGAAAAGTGAATGATCTCTATAGGAAGATCTTGGATGCTTATAGACTCTAAAGCATTCTCCTTTCTCATCATCATCATGGCTAGTTTTCTTTCCTTTCCAACCTTTATGACATTTTATTCCAAAATGATTGTTTGATTTTCTCGTCAATACACTTGTTCCACTTCTTGACTCTAAAACACCTTGTGCTAATGTAATACTTGCAGGAATATTATACAATTTCATTTCTTGAATTGCAATTTCACTATACTGCTCTATATAATCTTGTTTAATCTCTGAATATGTTTTTGGAGTTGTATTCTTTACAACTCCAATCTCTTTTGGAGTAACTACTGCAACAACTTCTTTTTGTTTTTTAGTCGTTGAAATTACTTTCTTTTTAGAGCCGCAGCTTGTTAAAAAAAGTGATAGGAATATAAGTGCACTTATTTCTGTCTCTTATACACATCTCCGAGCCCAC
>OJBS01000189.1_pt1 | contig 22219 bp, 19 predicted proteins | sample 1590941 | NCBI WGS metagenome assembly OJBS01 (sample SAMN05416785, study PRJEB24817) | seawater metagenome | isolation source: Sea water | place: Canada:Atlantic | collected 2013-11
CTCTTTGCCTTACTGTTGATGATCCAGTTCCCGTTGGGCGGGGCGCTGGAATCCGCTGCCAAGGGAGAGCATACGGCGCTCGTGGAGATCGAGGGCACCATTGCGGCGGATGAGCTGGCCAGTGCCGACAACATCGTGGGTTCCCTGCGAGAAGCGTTCGAGGCGGAAAACTCAGTGGGTGTGATTTTGCGGATCAACAGTCCGGGCGGCAGTCCGGTCCAGTCTGGTTACGTCTATGACGAAATCGTTCGGTTGAGGAGCGAGTATCCGGATAAGAAAGTGTACGCGGTGATTTCCGATATTGGTGCCTCTGGCGCCTACTATATTGCTGCGGCTGCTGATGAAATATACGCCGACAAGGCGAGCCTGGTGGGTTCCATTGGTGTGGTGGCTGGCGGTTTCGGTTTTACCGAGATTATGGATAAGTTGGGGGTCGACAGGCGTCTATATACCGCTGGCGAGAACAAGGCTTTTCTGGACCCGTTCTCACCGGAGGAAGAGAAAGAGGTGCAGTTCTGGCAAGACGTTTTGGAAACCACCCACAGCCAGTTTATCGAAAGTGTGCGTAAGGGGCGGGGTGATCGGCTTGCGGATGACGAGCAACTGTTCTCAGGACTGGTCTGGAGTGGCGAGCAAGCACTCGAGCTTGGTCTGATCGATGGCCTTGGCAGCTCCTCCCATGTGGCACGGCAGGTCATCGGCCAGGAGGATCTTGTGGACTATAGTCGCCGTGAATCGCCACTCCAGAATATCGTTGATCAGTTCGGCGTTTCCGTGGGCAGTGGTATTGCCCGCTACTTCGCTGAATCGCGGTTGGAGCTTCGGTGAGAGGCGGGCAGCGGATGCAGCGGGTTGAGCCCCCAGTTTCGAAGCATTTCGGTGAGCGCGATCAATGGCAGGCCGATCAGGCTGTTAGGGTCGCGTCCGTCCAGGCGGCTGAATAAGGCGATGCCCAGGCCTTCCATTTTAAAGCTGCCGGCACAGTCGTAGGGTTTCTCGGTGTGCAGGTAGTTGTTGATTTCGTCTGCGTCGAGCTGGCGGAAGTGGGCGTGAAAGTATTCGCAGTGGCTCTGTCGTTGCCCAGTACTGGCGTCCACCAGCACCAGGCCGGTCAGGAATGAGACGCGCTGACCGCTGCTGCGTTCCAGTTGTTGCGCTGCGCGCTCATGAGTTCCTGGTTTGTTCAGTATGGTGCCATCCTCCAGGCATGCGATCTGGTCCGAGCCGATGATCCAGTGTTCCGGGTAGTCACCACAAAGGGCTTCCGCTTTTTTAAGCGCAAGCCGCACGACCAGATGCTCTGCACTCTCATCCATACGCTGCGATTCATCCACGTTCGGCGATGCGGTATGGAATGGCAGTCTTAGCTTCTCCATCAGTTGTCGCCGATAAGGTGAGGATGAAGCAAGCAGAAGCGGGTGTTGTTTCATTGGGGTTCCTTTTATCAGCGCTTGGAGTTGTCCGAGTGGTCCCGGTTGCACTGTTAATATCGTAGAATACACCTATCAGCAGTGTAACCCTTGCCCAAAAGCGCATGAAGTCTTTGACAGCGGGCGGCCAGGTCCCTAAAATTGCGCGCCTATGTCAAAAGCCTCAAGCACCGAACTGCCCAAAACTGTCGATCCTTACCGGTTGGCAGAGCAAGAAATAGTGTTGGAGGGAGAAATTCCTCTGCAGGCATTGTCTCGTTTTGGTGATTCTGTATTTGGATTTGAGGATGGCGCTGTGTGCCGGGTAAGCCTGTCATTCTCCATGGACGGCGAGCGCCGGCGCATGGTGACAGGTGAACTGGAAGCACCGGTTACCCTGGAGTGTCAGCGCTGCATGGGGCCCATGCAAAAGACACTGGTCTCCCGCTTTACGTTGGGGTTGGTGACCAGCGACGAGCAGGCCCAACAGTTGCCAAAAGAACTTGAACCGTTTCTGACGGACGATTTCAGCGCGGATTTGTGGTCCTTGACTGAGGACGAGCTGCTGCTGGTTCTGCCTCCGTTTCCGCTCCACGAGCGTGACGAATGTCCCGCCCGAGAAGAGCTGGAAGCCTTTGAGTCGGATGAATCCGTGGACGAGCCGGTCAGGAAGTCTGAAGACAACCCGTTCAGCGTGCTGGCGGATCTCAAGACTAAGAAACATTAATCAGGCGTCGTTTTCTCTGGAAACCGTCGCGAATTTAACGAACACACGTTTATCAGGTCAGGAGCATAATCATGGCTGTACAGAAAAACCGAAAGACCCGCTCAAAGCGCGGTATGCGCCGTTCACACGATGCTCTGAGCACGGCAGCTCTGTCCACTGACACGACAACTGGTGAAGTGCATCGTCGCCACCATGTGTCTCCGGATGGTTTTTACCGTGGCAAGCAGGTAATTGAGGCTAGCGACGAGTAAGCCGTCGCGAGCAAATCCACCCGCCAGTGCGAGATGGAGGAACGGTGAATCCGGTCACCATCGCAATTGACGCCATGAGTGGTGATCGCGGAGCCGACGTTGTGGCCTCCGCTGCACTGGCCGCGGTGAAAGAAAACGAAGCCTTGAGTCTTGTTCTGGTGGGAATCCGGAGTGAGCTCGAGGCTTTGTTGCATCCTGGGCATTCGCGGATTCGTATCGTCGAAGCTGCCGATGTCGTGCGGATGAATGAGCGGCCCTCCCATGCGCTTCGCCACAAACGTAATTCGTCGATGGCCGTGGCGTTGGGGCTTGTCCGCGACGGTGTTGCTCAAGGTTGCGTCAGTGCTGGCAATACCGGTGCGCTCATGGCGTTCGGCCGTTCTGTTATCCGCATGTACCCGGGCATTGAACGCCCTGCAATCGCCAAACTGATTCCGTCGCTTCGGGGGCGTTGCCACGTGCTCGATCTGGGCGCCAACGTGGATTCCACCGCGGAAAACCTCTATCAGTACGCACTGATGGGCTCACTGATGGCGTCGGCGATCTGCAATCAGCCAGAACCTCGAGTCGCTCTGCTTAACGTTGGCGAAGAGGAAATCAAGGGTAATGAGCAAGTGCGGCTTGCCTCTCATATGCTGGCTCAGTGCGATACCATCAACTATATCGGATACATTGAGGGCAGTGATCTGTTCCGTGACGTGGCGGACGTGGTGGTGTGCGACGGTTTTGTCGGGAATATTGCCCTAAAGACGGGTGAGGGCGTTGCCGGTCTGCTGATTGAGCTGCTTGAACAAGCTTTCACGCGAACTTTTTACGGCAAGTGTGTCGGCGTTTTGGCGCGGCCGATCATCGGACGGCTGCTTCGGCTTATGGACCCGTCAAGACACAATGGCGCCAGTCTCCTGGGGCTTCAGGGTGTGGTGATAAAGAGCCATGGCAATGCCAACGAGCGCGCCATGCTGGCGGCCATACGTCAGGCGGTTCGTGAAGTAGAATTGGAAGTGCCCAGCCGTATCAACGAACGTCTTGACGACCTGATGATCTAAGCGCTCAAGCCTTGGCCTCTCCCTGAGACTAAAGTCTCTCCCCATTTTTGCTAGATTGGCCGGATCGGCCCCCAGGTTGTACTATTGGCTAATCTCCCGTAACCCCTCATTGACGGTAAGATTCCCACTATGAAATCAGCCTTTATTTTTCCCGGACAAGGATCGCAGTCTGTCGGCATGCTGGGAGCAGCTGCCGAGAACTGGCCGATCATAGAAAAAACGTTTTCCGAAGCCTCCGATGTGCTGGGCTATGATCTCTGGCACCTGTGCCAGCATGGACCTGCGGAAGAGCTCAATCAGACCACGGTTACCCAGCCAGCGCTGTTGGCAGCGAGTGTCGCGCTCTGGCGGCAGTGGTTTGTAGCCGGAGGTCAGGCGCCTGACTTTGTCGCCGGGCACAGCCTTGGTGAGTACAGCGCGCTGGTCGCCGCGGAAAGCCTGAACTTCTTTGACGCCATTAAACTGGTGCGCCTGCGTGGGGAGCTCATGCAGGCCGCTGTGCCAGCCGGCGAAGGCAAGATGGCAGCCATTATTGGTCTCGAGGACGACGACGTAACCGCCGCCTGTGCCGAGGCGGCAAATGGCGATGTGGTGGCCGCCGTCAATTTCAATGCCCCTGGGCAGGTCGTGATTGCAGGTGCTGCTGGGGCGGTTGAACGCGCCATCGAAGCCTGCAAGGCCCGAGGCGCCCGCAAGGCCATGCCATTGCCGGTGAGTGTACCTTCCCACTGTGCCCTGATGAAGGGAGCCGCGGAGGAACTGGCAACCGCGTTGGACGAAGTAACGTTTAACGATGCTGTCATCCCGGTAATACAGAATGTTACCGCTTCTGTCGCTCAGGACAGTGAATCCCTCAAGGCTAATCTGGTCAAGCAGCTATACTCTCCGGTGTTGTGGACCGATACAGTTCGTAAACTGGTGGCAAATGATGTGCGGATCGCTGTAGAGTGCGGCGCCGGTAAGGTCCTTGCAGGGCTGGCGAAGCGCATTGACCGTGAATTGTCGGTTTACGGCATTGACGAGCCGGATGCGCTGGCAAAGGCGTCAGAGGCATTTGGACAGTAATAAATAGGAGCAACACATGTCTCTTGAAGGCAAAACAGCGCTGGTAACGGGTGCAACTCGCGGGATCGGAAAGGCCATTGCAAAGGCGCTGGCAGATCAGGGCGCCATGGTGGTCGGTACGGCAACCAGTGAGAATGGCGCCGAGTCGATTTCCGCTGACCTAAAAGCAGCAGGCGCGAAGGGTTTCGGTATCGTAATGAACGTCGCCGACCCGGACAGCATCGAGGCTGGCCTGAAGGAAATCAACGAGAAAGCTGGTGCGCCGGCGATCCTGGTCAACAACGCAGGGATCACTCGTGATAATCTGCTGATGCGGCTGAAGGACGATGACTGGGCGGCCGTGGTGGAAACCAACTTGTCCAGCGTTTACCGGACCAGCAAGGCCGTATTGCGGGGAATGGCCAAGGCGCGATGGGGTCGGGTGATCAATATCAGCTCGGTTGTGGCTGGTATGGGTAACCCAGGACAGGCCAACTATTGCGCTGCCAAGGCCGGAGTTGAGGGTTTTACCCGCAGCCTGGCGAAAGAAATGTCGAACCGGGGCATTACCGCCAATTGTGTAGCGCCCGGATTTATCGATACGGATATGACCCGAAAACTGGACGACAAGCAACGTGAGGCTATGATGGAAGTCATACCTGCCGGTCGTCTGGGTGAGCCGGAAGAAGTGGCTGCGGTGGTTGCCTTCCTGGCGTCGGAGGCCGCTGGTTACGTGACGGGTGAAACGATCCACGTTAACGGTGGTATGTACATGGGATAGTCCCTGAGGGGGGCGTGTGCGCAAACCCTTGTCGCACAACATGTTTGAATGGAACCCCTGCTTGTTTGCAGGTATGGTTTAAACTAAACTGGCAGCACTTAAGTTGCTTGGTTGACACAAAAGTGAGGACATTATGAGTACAGTTGAAGAGCGCGTGAAGAAGATCGTTTGTGAGCAGTTGGGCGTTAAAGAGTCCGAAGTTCAGAACACATCTTCTTTTGTAGAGGACCTTGGCGCTGACTCACTGGACACCGTTGAGCTGGTCATGGCACTCGAAGAAGAGTTCGAGACCGAGATTCCCGACGAGGAAGCGGAAAAGCTGGCGAGTGTCCAGGACGCGATCGACTACATCGTCGCGCACACCTGATACTCCGCACGCTTTATACGCCAGGCAAAAGCCGTCCATGTGATTAGACATCGGACGGCTTTTTTATTGGCAGGAATGACAGTTCATGATCAGCAAGAAACTCAGGTGAAGGGGTATGGCTAAACGACGTGTTGTAATCACAGGCATGGGAATGCTCTCGCCACTGGGTAACGATGTGGATTCGTCCTGGGACGGTATTCGTTCCGGTCGCAGCGGCATTGCCGGGATCGACCGCTTTGATACCACCGGATACAACACACGGATCGGCGGTGGCATCAAGAATCTGGATATGGAACCTTACCTGTCCACGAAGGACGCCAGAAAATTGGATGCCTTCATTCATTACGGCCTGATTGCGGCCCAGCAGGCCGTGGACGCCAGTGGCCTTGATGAATACACCGATCTTGATCGTGAAAGGGTTGGGGTTGCCATCGGCTCAGGCATCGGTGGCCTTGAATACATCGAGAAGAACGTGATCACCATGGAGAAGTCCGGGCCGCGAAAGGTGTCTCCGTTCTTCGTGCCAGCCTCCGTAATCAACATGATTTCAGGAAACGTGGCTATCCGCTTTGGCTACAAGGGCCCAAACATCGCGATCGTGACAGCCTGCACGACCGGCACCCATAACATTGGCTATGCGGCGCGCACCATTGCTTACGGTGATGCCGATGTGATGTTGGCTGGCGGTTCGGAAATGGCCACCACCCGAAGCTCAATTGCCGCGTTTTCGGCAGCGCGTGCGTTGTCCACCCGCAATGACGAACCGGAAAAGGCCAGCCGGCCGTGGGATCGAGGCCGGGATGGCTTTGTGCTCAGCGACGGCGCTGGCGTGCTGGTGCTGGAGGATCTCGAGCATGCTAAACGCCGTGGAGCCACCATTCATGGCGAAGTAATCGGTTTCGGTATGAGCGACGATGCGTTCCATATAACCGCTCCCCCTGAAAACGGTGAGGGTGCCGCGCGCTCCATGAAGAATGCGATTCGCGACGCCGGGCTCGGCGCCAACGACATCGACTACATCAATGCCCATGGCACTTCCACGCTCGTAGGGGATCTGGCAGAGGTGTCTGCAGTGAAATCGGTATTTGCCGACCACGCTTACACGCTGGCAGTCAGCAGTACCAAGTCCATGACCGGGCACTTGCTTGGCGCTGCAGGGGCCATTGAGGCGATTTTTTCAGTATTGGCGATCCGGGAGGGTGTGCTGCCGCCGACCATCAATCTTGACGATCCCGATGATGGTTGTGACCTGGATTTTGTAGCCGGCAAGAGCCGCAAGGCAGATGTCCGGGTTGCGTTGTCCAACTCTTTTGGTTTTGGCGGTACAAACGGCACCCTGATTTTCCGTCGTTACGAGGGCTGATCGGGTTGTGTTGAACGTTATTCGTCCCGACGGCAACGGTATTTCCGCGACAGATCGTGGGTTGGCCTACGGCGACGGGTTGTTTGAAACTATCCGCATGCGTGGCCGGCAAGCCCTGCTGCGATCACACCATCTGGATCGTATGGTGGCCGATGCCGGCCGCTTGGGCATTCCGGTCGAGCGTAGTGACCTGGATGCTGAAATTACCCGCTCGGGTTGCGATTTGGCCCCCCGATACGGCAATGACGGCTGGGTGCTGAAGTTGGTCCTCACTCGGGGGAGTGGTGGGCGAGGATACCGGTTGCCTGTCGAATGTGTGCCAAACCTGATTGTTATCTCCTCACCGATGCCCACGCTCCCCGCACCGGGGGGTGTGGTCGCAGCGCTGTCGCAGTTTCCACTCACCGTGAATCCGAGGCTGGCGGGTATCAAGACCCTGAACCGGCTGGAGCAGGTGATGGCAAGCCGTGAGTTCAGTGGCGAGGAATTCGAACTGATCATGGCGAATGCCGACGGGCAGTTGCTTGAGGGGACGCGAACCAACCTTATTGTCAGGATGGAGAGCGAGTGGGTAACTCCGCCGGTTGAGAGCCTTGCGGTGGCAGGTGTCATGCGGCAGTACGCCCTTGAGTGTCTGCGCGCATCCGGCCATACCATCCGGGAGCAGATCATCCAGCCTGCGTTACTGTCGTCACCCGGGCTGCGTGGACTGTATCTCGTTAACAGCGTTGTCGGCATTGTCGCGGTTCGCAGATTGGGCAGCGTTGATTTGCCAGTTGATGATGGGCTTGAGACAATCTGCGACCCTCTGAAAACTTTGGAATAAAAGCTTGTTCAAGAAGTTACTCATCTGTGTGTTCTGTCTCTCCGTCCTGGCGCTTGCCGGGGGTGGTCTCTGGTTATGGCAGGGGCTTCAGACCCTTGAGCAACCTGTAGCGTTGGATGAGCCGGTTCTGTTCAGCGTGCCCTCCGGGAGCGGTTACGGTCAGGTTGCGCGTAAACTCGAAGCGGAAGGCCTTGTGGGCGACAGTCTGTGGCTGAAGATTCATGGTCGTCTTTACCCGGAGCAGGCGCTATTAAAGGCTGGCGAATATGAGTTCACCGATGGCATGACCAGTCTCGACATGATCAATGCGATGGTCGCCGGTGACACCAAACACTGGCAGATTCAGTTTATTGAAGGCTGGACCTTCCGTGACATGCGCGCCGCGCTCGCCAGCAGTGAGCGTCTTGGGCAGGTGACCGCCGACTGGACCGACGAGCGGATCATGGAAGAGATGGGTGCCAACGGGTCGCATCCTGAAGGCCGCTTTTTCCCGGATACCTATCTGTTTACCAGCAGTGAAACCGACCTTGACCTGCTACGCAGGGCCTTTGAGCGAATGGAAGAGGTGCTTGCGACGGAATGGCAGGCTAAGGCTGAAAACCTGCCTTACGATTCTCCCTATGAAGCTCTGATTATGGCGTCGATTGTTGAGCGCGAAACCGGTGCGGTCCATGAGCGAGAAGAAGTCGCCGGTGTCTTTGTCCGGCGCCTGGAGAAAGGTATGAGGTTGCAGACCGATCCTACCGTAATCTATGGGATGGGGGAGAAGTACCAGGGGCGAATCACCCGTAAGGATCTGCGAACCCACACCGACTACAATACCTATCGGATCGACGGGCTGCCGCCCACGCCCATCGCGTTGCCAGGCAGGGAAGCGATTCATGCGGCCCTGAATCCGGCTGAAGGCGACACGCTCTACTTTGTGGCGCGCGGCGATGGCACCCACAAGTTCTCGAAAACCCTGGCGGAACACCAGAAGGCCGTGAGGGCGTTTCAGCTCAACCGCCGTTCAGACTACCGTTCCTCTCCAACTCCGTCTCCAGATACAGCAGCGGAAGAGGGTGACCAATGACCCGACGGGGGCAGTTTATTACCTTTGAAGGTACGGAAGGGGTTGGGAAGTCCACTCAACTGGCGAACGCCGCAAGTACGCTGGACGCGCTTGGTGTTGAATGCGTTGTGACCCGAGAGCCCGGCGGCACCCCGATGGCGGAGTCCATTCGCGAGCTGTTGCTGGCGCCGCGTGATGAGCCCGTGAACGAAACCACCGAGCTGCTCCTGATGTTCGCCGCCAGGGCACAGCACCTCCATACGCGTATTCTTCCTGAATTGGAGGCTGGTCGCTGGGTGCTGTGTGATCGGTTCACCGACGCCACCTTTGCCTATCAGGGGGGAGGGCGTGGTGTGCCCGCCGATCGCATAGCGCTACTGGAAAGCCTGGTGCAGGGTACGGTGCGCCCGGATCACGTTATCCTGCTGGACGCACCGGTGGAAACCGGTATGACCCGTGCCCGCCACAGGGGCGACCTGGACCGGTTCGAACAGGAAGCGGTAGCATTTTTTGAGCGAATACGCGAAACCTATCTCGCTCGCGCCGCCAACGCGCCGGGCCGTTATCACATTGTGGACGCCTCTCAGCCGATTGAGACGGTCAGCGACGAGGTCGCGGGCTTGCTTCGGAATCTGGTGAATCGGGCGTAGTCGTGCAAGTTTGCCGATGATCTGCTTTAATTGAGCTACATTCTCAGGAAATTTCCGGATCGCGGGCATGTTGGACGCACGTTTGCTCAAGCTTCCCACCGCTTCACACCACCATCGTCACGAGCATCACCAGATTGTTGTCGGTGTTCGCGGAGAGGCCGACCTGAGTGTGGACGGAACAGGTTCGCACCTGGACACCTGGCGAGCCTGCCTCGTCCCCACTGAAGCGCGCCATGATTACTGTGGTGACCTGCAGAACCACGTTCTGGTTATCAATCTCGATCCCTACATGCCGGCCATCAATAGTCCGGGCCACAGTGAGTATGAAACGCTCGCGCCCCTGTTTGAGCGGCCGCGGACACTGGTTCTGGACAATAAGCTGCAAGGGCTGGTTCAGTTCGTGGCGGGAGAGTTCGATCGCTCGCCGAATAATCAGGATATGCTGCGGCACATGGGGGCAAGCATCCTGCACTGCATGGCCGAACGCCTGAACGAAGGCAGGGAGGTTCGCCAGAACCGCCATGCCATCAGCCCCGACACGATCCGCCGTTACATCATGGAGAATATTCAGCGCAAGATATCGGTAAGCGACCTTGCCGGTGTGGCCTGCCTGAGTGTCAGCCGCTTCCACGAGATGTTCCGTGACGTGACGGGTATTACCCCCCACCAGTTTCTGCTCCAGACCCGGCTTGACCAGGCCGTGCAATTCCTGACCATGACATCCCTTTCGGTCTCCGAAGTCAGTTACCGAACTGGATTTTCCTCCCAAAGTGCCCTCACCAACGCCCTCAGAAAACACAAGGGTACGACACCCTCCAGGTTGCGTTTTGGTGACAAAGTCGCCTGATTTGTTAAAAAAGCCTCATTTTCGGACGAATTTACAAAAGAATCGTAGGATTTTGTAAGCTTGCAGTCCGTAGTAATACTAACTTAACAGGGTAGCTGATCACGTCACAGCGCAGTTCGGTGTGCGCGTTGTTTGACCCAACCATAAAAAGTTCGAGGGGCCCGGCCATTGACGGGAACCATCGGCGAGGCGCTCAGATGTTCAATGCAAGCAAGGTGCTCGAGCCTGCATTTCAGGAACAGCCAAAGTCGTTCTTCTGGCAATCGATTACTGCCAACTACGCCGTCGACGAAACACGTTACCTCAAAGAACTGATTCCCCTTGCCCAAAGCAATGCTTCTGAGCATCGAGACGTCGCTGAAACGGCAACGAGCCTGATCAGAAAGGTCCGCGAGCAGGATGACTCGGTCCATATGGTTGACGCATTGCTGCAGGAATACAGCCTTGATACCGAAGAAGGCATCCTGCTGATGTGTCTGGCCGAGGCGTTGATGCGTATCCCCGACAAATACACCGCCGATGCGTTGATTCAGGACAAGCTGTCGGACGCCGACTGGAAGAAGCACGTGGGCCGCAGTGAGTCGACCCTGGTCAATGCCTCCACCTGGGGACTGCTGCTGACCGGCCGTGTGGTCAAAATGGATAAACGGCTGGATGGCTCCCCGTCCAGTATCTGGAAGCGTCTTATCAAGCGTAGCGGCGAGCCGGTCATTCGAAGTGCGATGTACCAGGCCATGGCCATTATGGGCAAACAGTTCGTACTCGGACGGGATATCGACGAAGCATTGAGGAACGCCCGCGAGTACCGGGAGTTGGGCTACACCTACTCCTTCGACATGCTCGGCGAAGCGGCAATGACCAGGGACGACGCTGACCGTTACCTGAAGGACTACATGGATGCCATTGAGTCCGTGGGAAACGATACCTACCCGAACAGTCGGGCACCGGCACCGTCGATTTCCATCAAGCTATCCGCACTGCACCCTAGATACGAGGTGTCCCAGGAAGAGCGGGTTCTGGAAGAGCTCTACGCAACGGTCATTGACCTGCTGACGTTTGCGCGGGAAAAGAAGGTGTCCATTACCATCGATGCCGAGGAAATGGATCGGCTGGAAATCTCGCTAAAGCTGTTTGAGAAGGCGTTTACGTCACCGGTTGCAAAGGGGTGGGGTGGTTTTGGCCTGGTTATCCAGGCCTATTCCAAGCGTGCTTTGCCGGTATTGTGCTGGTTGACCAAACTGGCAAAACAGCAGGGTGACGAGATCCCCATTCGCCTGGTCAAAGGAGCCTACTGGGACACCGAGATCAAAATCTGCCAGCAGTTGGGCCTGGAGGGCTACCCCGTATTCACGCGCAAAGAGGCCACCGATACCTCTTATCTGGCGTGTCTGCGTTATTTGCTGAGTGACTACACCGAAGGAGCGCTGTATCCGCAGCTTGCGAGCCACAACGCCCATACGGTTTCCTCGGTTCTGACCATGGTGAGGAACAAAGGTCGCAGGGTCGAGTTCCAGCGCCTGCACGGTATGGGAGACGCCCTCTACAACAGCATCCTTGAGGACAACAATCTTCCGGTTCGTATCTACGCCCCTGTTGGTGCTCACAAAGATCTGTTGCCGTATCTGGTACGACGGCTGCTGGAGAATGGTGCAAACTCCTCATTTGTTCATCGGTTGGTAGACGCGGCAACGCCCATAGAGGCTCTGGTGCAGAATCCGGTTCAGGAACTGCAGGGATACGACTCACTGCCCAACGACCGTATTCCACTGCCCGTCGATATCTTTGGCAACGAGCGGCGCAACTCCAAAGGGATGAATATCCATGTGGCTGCCCATTTGGACCCGTTACTGAACCATCTTGGCCAATGGGCAATGACACGCTGGGAAGCTGCGCCAGTCATTCGTGGCGAAAAGCGCCGGTATGGATCGCAGAGTGATGTCCATGCGCCCTACGATCGTTCCCAGCACGTTGGTCAGGTGTACTGGGCGACCGAAGCCATGGCGGAAGAAGCTCTGGCCGTTGCAACGGAAGGCTTCGCTTCCTGGCGGGAGCGCCCGGCGGAGGATCGCGCCGACTGTCTCGAGCGATACGCCGACTTGATGGAAGTGAATATGCAGGAACTCATGGCGATCTGCTGCCGTGAAGCCGGAAAAACCATTCAGGATGGTATCGACGAGGTGCGCGAAGCCGTCGATTTCTGCCGCTATTATGCCCTCCAGGGCAGATCCCGCTTTGGCAAGGCCATGGCTCTACCTGGCCCTACAGGCGAGAGCAATGAGCTCTACATGGAAGGGCGGGGTGTCTTCCTCTGCATCAGCCCCTGGAACTTCCCCCTGGCTATTTTTACTGGCCAGGTGATGGCGGCGTTGGTGGCAGGGAATGCCGTGATCGCCAAGCCTGCGGAACAGACAAGTCTGGTTGCTCAGCGAGCTTTTGAGCTGATGCTGGAAGCGGGCTTCCCACCCGACGTGATTCAATTTTTACCCGGTGATGGCGCAACAATCGGCGGCAAACTGACCCCGGACCCCAGAATTGCCGGCGTCGCCTTCACCGGCTCTACACAGGTAGCGCACATCCTCAATCGCACTCTGGCGCAGCGTGAAGGGGCGATTGTGCCCCTCATCGCCGAGACCGGCGGACAGAATGCCATGATTGTGGATAGCAGTGCGCTGCCGGAGCAGGTGGTCAGAGATGTCATCCAGTCCGCTTTCGCCAGTGCCGGGCAGCGTTGTTCGGCACTGCGTGTGCTTTATATCCAGAAAGAGGTCGCTGATCGTACAGAAAGCCTGCTGGCGGGCGCGATGCAGGAACTGACTGTCGGTAACCCTGAGCGTCATAGCACCGATATAGGGCCGGTTATTGACCAAAAGGCGCAGGATGACCTGAAAGCCCATCTGACCGAGCTGGGCAACCATGCCAGCTTGGTGTCGCAGTCGCCATTACCGAAGGCCTGCAGCGGGGGCTACTTTATTCCACCGTCCGCCTACGTCATTTCAAGTATCAACGAGTTGAAAGACGAACACTTCGGCCCCGTTCTTCATATAGTCCGCTACACTGCAGAGAAGCTGGACGATGTGATCGATGAAATTAATGCGGCGGGTTATGGGCTTACCCTGGGTATTCACAGCAGAAGTGAGTCCACTGCGGCCTATATCGAGCGACGGGTAAAAGTGGGCAATACCTACGTTAACCGAAACCAGATTGGCGCGGTTGTTGGTGTTCAGCCTTTCGGGGGGAGGGGGCTTTCCGGTACCGGTCCCAAAGCTGGAGGACCGCACTACCTGCTGCGGTTTGCTACGGAGAGAACCCGCACCATCAACACCACGGCGGTGGGTGGAAACGCGTCACTGTTGTCGCTTGGCATTGAAAAGGTTTGATAGGGCGCTTTGCTCACAAGGCAGTGCGGAACGAAAACCTGAACGATAGGAGGTAAGTATTGAGATGGGGAGGCTGGCGTTGTAAGTCGTAGCGCGTTAATTACGTGAGTAGTTTAGGGAATTTAAAAAAACAAAGGGTGCGACTACCGGGTTCACCATGGTAAGCGCGCTAAACGGTCGGAGTTGATTCCGTCCAATTGAACTGGAGGAGTTTCATGGCTATTGGTGTTTGGATCAGTCTATTTGCTTACTTTGCGCTCATGATCGCCATCGGCGTTTATGCCATGCGCAGAGCTACGTCTTCATCCGAAGATTACATGTTGGGTGGGCGAGCCCTCAGTCCAAAGGTGGCAGCCCTGTCGGCTGGTGCTTCGGACATGAGTGGCTGGTTGCTTCTCGGGTTGCCCGGGGCGCTGTTTGCATCGGGCCTGGGTTCGGCCTGGATCGGTATCGGCCTGCTTGTGGGCGCGTTCTTTAACTGGACCCTGGTAGCGCCACGTCTTCGAGAACAAACGGTTCACTATGGTAATGCGATTACCATCCCGTCCTTCCTGGCCAACCGGTTCCCGACACAGGCGCTTTCCTTGCGTACCGTGTCAGCCATCGTCATCGTTGTCTTCTTCGCGGTCTACACCGCATCCGGTCTGGTTGCGGGCGGCAAGCTGTTTGAAAGTGCGTTCTCCGGCATCTTTAACTTTGGCGGCTTGAGTGACTATGCCGTTGGTATTGTCATCACGCTGGGTGTGGTACTGGCCTACACCGTGGTCGGCGGCTTCCTGGCAGTGAGCATGACGGACTTCGTACAGGGCTGCATCATGATGCTGGCACTGGTCATCATGCCGGCGGTTGTGCTCTTTGGCGAGGGCGGCGGTGGTTTCGCCCAGGCGTCACAGACACTGAATGAAGTCGACCCCACGCTCCTGTCGTGGACGGAAGGCCTGACGCTCATCGGTTGGCTGTCTGCGGTAACCTGGGGTTTGGGTTATTTCGGTCAGCCACACATCATTGTTCGTTTCATGGCGATCCGTACGCTTGATGAAGTACCGACTGCCCGTAACATCGGCATGTCCTGGATGCTTATCTCCCTGATTGGCGCCGTCTCCCTTGGTGTGTTTGGCCGGGCATACGCGATTCGCAATGGCATGAATATCGAAGATCCGGAAACGATCTTTATCCTTCTCTCGGACCTGCTGTTCCATCCGTTGATTACTGGCTTCCTCTACGCGGCACTGCTTGCTGCGGTCATGAGTACCATCTCCAGCCAGCTGCTAGTGTCGTCTTCTTCACTGACCGAAGACTTCTACCGCCTGTTCCTGCGTAAAGAAGCGACCGACAAGGAATGCGTGGGCGTAGGCCGTGTGTGTGTCGTGCTGGTCGGTCTGGTTGCGGCGGTTATTGCCTCCGACCCGAACTCTCAGGTTCTGGCACTGGTCAGTAACGCTTGGGCAGGCTTTGGTGCCGCATTTGGTCCGCTGATTATCCTGTCGCTGATGTGGTCCCGCACGAACGGTGCTGGCGCTATCGCAGGCATGGTTGTGGGTGCTGCCACCGTCATGATCTGGATCTCTCTGGGCTGGAACGGTGAGTTCATGGGTGGTCCTGGCGTGTACGAGATAATTCCTGGCTTCATTGCTGCTTTCATTGCCATTATGGTAGTGAGCTCTGTCACTGAAGATGCTGGCGAATACCAGGCCATCACCAGGTAACAAGGCGCGTTTTCAACGTTCCGAGTAAGAAAAGGGGCTCCTTCGGGAGCCCTTTTTTTGTAGGTCTGTTTACAAGGGGCTGGGCCCGCCGCGGGGTACCTTTTCTTCTGGGAAAAAGAACTCGCTGCGCTCAGACACCTTTTTCCCGGCAGAAAAGGCACCCCACACCGTGCCCGATCTGACTCGTAACGTTTACTTCAAACAAAAAAAACGCCAGCCCGAAGGCTGGCGTTTCCATGGAGCTAAACCAGAAGGTCAGGTCTTAAGCAACGTTCGCTTCAGACGCCTTCTTGGTGTAGTTCTCCATCTGGTCGAAGTTGAGATACTTGTAGATCTCTTTCGACATGCTGTTCAGGTCCTTGGCGTACTCCATGTACTCCGCCGGAGACGGGAGTTTGCCCAGTACCGCACCAACCGCTGCCAGTTCCGCAGAGGTCAGGTACACATTGGCACCATCGCCCAGACGGTTCGGGAAGTTACGGGTGGAGGTGGACAGCACCGTGCTCTTGGCTGCCACGCGGGCCTGGTTACCCATGCACAGGGAGCAGCCCGGCATTTCGGTGCGAACACCGGCGGTGCCGTAGGTGTTGAAGTAGCCTTCTTCCATCAGCTGCGCCTGGTCCATCTTGGTTGGCGGAGACATCCACAGGCGGGTCTTCAGCGGCTCCTTGTTCATCTCCAGCAGCTTACCAGCAGCGCGGAAGTGGCCGATGTTGGTCATGCAGGAGCCGATGAACACTTCGTCGACCTTGTCACCGGCGACTTCGGACAGGAACTTGGCGTCGTCCGGGTCGTTCGGGCAGCACACGATCGGCTCTTTGATGTCAGCCAGATCGATTTCCACAACGTGGGAGTACTCAGCGTCTTTGTCGGCACGCATCAGCTTGGGATCGGCAATCCACTCTTCCATCTGCTGGGCGCGACGCTCCAGGGTACGCGGGTCGCCATAACCTTCGGCGATCATCCAGCGCAGCATGGTGATGTTGGAGCGCAGGTACTCAGCCACGGACTCTTCAGACAGGTTGATGGTGCAACCGGCTGCGGAACGCTCGGCCGACGCGTCGGAGAGCTCAAATGCCTGCTCAACGGTCAGGTGCTCAAGGCCCTCGATCTCCAGGATGCGACCGGAGAATTCGTTGATCTTGCCCTTCTTCTCAACGGTCAGCATGCCTTGCTTGATGCCGTACAGCGGGATCGCGTGTACCAGGTCACGCAGGGTGATGCCCGGCTGCATTTCGCCTTTGAAGCGAACCAGAACGGATTCCGGCATATCCAGGGGCATAACGCCCGTCGCTGCAGCAAACGCCACCAGACCGGAACCGGCCGGGAAGGAGATGCCCATCGGGAAGCGGGTGTGAGAGTCGCCGCCGGTACCGACAGTGTCCGGCAACAGCATGCGGTTCAACCAGGAGTGGATGATGCCATCGCCCGGGCGCAGGGAAACACCGCCGCGGGTGCGGATGAAGTCCGGCATGGTGTGCTGCATTTCCACGTCAACCGGCTTCGGATAGGCGGCGGTGTGACAGAATGACTGCATCACCAGGTCGGCCTGGAAGCCCAGACAGGCCAGGTCTTTCAGCTCATCACGGGTCATCGGGCCAGTGGTATCCTGGGAGCCCACGGTAGTCATGTGTGGCTCGCAGTAGGTGCCGGGGCGAACGCCTTTGTCTTCTTCCAGGCCGCAGGCCTTGCCGACCATCTTCTGGCCCAGGGTGAAGCCCTTGGTGCCTTCTTCCGGATCATTCGGCAGACGGAAGATGTCCGTTGCGCCCATACCCAGTGCTGCGCGCGCCTTGGCGGTCAGGCCACGGCCGATGATCAGCGGAATACGGCCGCCGGCCTGAACTTCGTCCAGGATAACCTCTGACTTGAAGCCGAATTCCGAGATGGTTTCACCCGTCTCGTTCAGGATCTTGCCCTCGTAGGGACGGATGTCGATAACGTCGCCCATGTTCAGGTCGTCAACCGGTGCTTCGAAAACCAGGGCACCAGCGTCTTCCATGGTGTTGAAGAAAATCGGGGCTACCTTATTGCCAATGCACACGCCGCCGGCGCGCTTGTTCGGAACACCCGGAACGTCGTCACCGAAGAACCACAGTACTGAGTTGGTGGCAGACTTACGCGAGGAGCCGGTACCGACCACGTCGCCAACGAAGGCAACGGGCAGGCCCTTGGCTTTGATATCGTCGATCTGACTCATCGGGCCAGTAACACCGGGCTCTTCCGGCTTCAGGCCATCACGCTCCATTTTATAGGCAGCGCGGGCGTGTAGCGGGATGTCCGGACGGGACCAGGCATCGGGAGCTGGTGACAGGTCGTCGGTGTTGGTTTCGCCGGTCACCTTGAAAACCACCATTTTGGTGCTTTCAGGAACCTTCTTCTTGTTGGTGAACCACTCGGCGTTGGCCCAGGATTCAATGACGTCCTTGGCAACGGCGTTGCCGGCGTCCATCTTTTCCTTCACGTCGTTGAAGGCATCGAACATCAGCAGGGTGCGCTTGAGCTTTTCGCCGGCCTGTTCGGCCAGTTCAGAATCGTCCAGCAGGTCGACCAGGGTCGCGATGTTATAACCGCCCTGCATCATGCCCAGCAGATCAACGGCCTTCGGCTTGTCCAGCAGGGGAGACGTCGCTTCACCCTTAACAATGGCGGTCAGGAAAGCAGCTTTTACATAAGCGGCTTCGTCCACACCCGGAGGAACGCGGTTCTCAAGCAGATAGACCAGCGTATCTTCTTCGCCGGCTGGCGGGTTCTTAAGGAGATCGACCAGAGCGGCAGTCTGCTCGGCGTTCAGAGGCTTCGGGGGAATGCCCAGAGCCTCGCGTTCTGCAACGTGTTCACGATAGGCTTCTAACACGATATGGACCCTCATCAGTTGGAATGTCCCGCGCCGTGGGCGTCGTTGCCTGGCGGGAGTTTTATGGCGAAAAGGCGCTAAGTTGGCGCTGCATTCTATAGGAAACCCCTTATAAAGTTAAGTTGGACTGTGGTCGGATATTATGGGTCGTTGCGGTATACTGCCGCGCCCGAGAACCTGACTTGCTGTAAACAATGACCAAAGCCCTCGACGAGATTCATGATTTCCTGCCCTGTAGAACACCACAGCGATGGATTGAAAACGCCCTCGCTAATCAGGACCTGATGCTGATTGATCATGCTCATTGTGAGAAAAAAGCAGCGTCCACGGCCCTGAGTTTGATGTATCGCTACGTCGATAACACGGACCTGCTCAACAGGATGTCGCGTCTTGCTCGGGAAGAGTTGCGCCATTTCGAGCAAGTGCTGGCTATCATGAAAAAGCGGGGAGTGAGTTACGGTCACCTGAGCCCGGCTCGATATGCAGCCGGGTTACGGCAGGAAGTACGCACAGAAGATCCCGGTCGGCTGGTGGACGTGCTGATCGTGGGTGCCATTATCGAGGCCCGTTCCTGCGAGCGGTTCGCAGCTCTGGCACCGCATCTGGATGCGACACTGTCGGATTTCTACACCGGACTCCTGAAGTCCGAAGCCCGACACTACCGTGACTACCTGACACTAGCCGAGCACGCCGCAGGGAATTCGGTGGAGGATCGGGTGGCGACCTTCCTCGCGCTGGAGCAACAACTGATTGAGACACCAGACACCGAGTTCCGGTTTCACAGCGGGCCAGTCTGACTGTAACGCGGGATCAAGAGGGTGTCCTGTCGTACAGTAGGCCACGCTCCTCCGGAAGCGGTGGATCCTGAAGTTGCTCGCACAGGTCGATCCAGCGGTCGATGCCGGCGCTCCGATACTTCTGTTTGTGCAGGATGAAATAGAAGGTTCGGTCGAACTGTCGTTCCTCCGGAACCTTCAACGGAACGAGGCTGCCCCGCCTGAATGCATCAGCAAGGCACACCCGTGACAGGCAGCCGATCCCAAGGTTGGCCTCCACCGCCCGTTTGATCGCCTCGGTATGCTCGAGTTCCAGTAGTATGTCCAGGTCTGGAAGCAGGCCGTGCATGCCGCGTTCAAAGGTCTGCCGGGTGCCGGAACCCTGCTCACGCATCACCCAGGTTGCCGAGCGAAGGTCTGCATCCGAAAGCCTGTCCTTCCGGGCAAAGGGGTGGTCCGGGGAACAGAAGACCACCAGCTCGTCGCCTCGCCAGGGTATAACCTCCAGCTCAGAAGATTGCAGTTCACCTTCAATCAGCCCGATGTCGAGTTCGAAATCCTTGACGCGTTGGGCAATGGTGCGGGTGTTGGCTACTTCTAGCGCCACTATCGGGTGGGTAGGGGTATTCATGTATTGGGCCATGACGCCAACAGCCAGATAGTTACCAATAGTGAGGGTAGCCCCGACTTTCAGGGCGCCGACTTCGGTATGCTTGCTGAACGCCTGTTCCAGCTCCCCGGCCTGGGCCAGCAAAGCCTCGACCTTTGGCCGATAGAGACGGCCGAGCTCATTGAGCTGCAGTCGTTTTCCGACCCGGTCAAAGAGCTGGATATCAAACTGGCTCTCCAGTTCTTTCAGGGCGCTACTGGCCGCGGACTGAGACATTGCCAGGGAATCCGCCGCACGGGTGATGTTCTGGAAGTGCGCCGCAGCCAGGAAGACCTCGAGTTGGCGGAAGCTAAACTTCATAATCGATTATTCCGAATAAGGTTATGAAAATATCCCATTTTGTCGATAGGTTACCCTTGGGTTACTATTTACACAATGATTTTTACTTATTTGCTAACGGCTAACGAACGGGCGATACCATGAGCAACCTGAATAAAGAGCGTGTAACAAGTGTTCGTCACTGGAACGACACACTCTTCAGCTTCACCACCACCCGTGATCCGGGGTTCCGGTTCAAGAATGGTCACTTCACAATGATTGGCCTGGAAACCGACGGTAAGCCGCTGATGCGTGCCTACAGTATTGCCAGTGCCAACTATGAAGAGGAGCTGGAGTTCTTCTCAATCAAGGTTCAGGACGGCCCGCTGACGTCACGTCTGCAAAAAATTGAGGTAGGCGATGAGATCATGGTCAGTCGCAAGCCCACCGGTACCCTGATTATGGACAACCTGCTGCCGGGTAAGAATCTTTGGCTGATCAGCACAGGCACCGGCCTGGCACCTTTTATCAGCATCATCAAGGACCCGGAAGTCTATGAGGCCTATGATAAAGTCATCGTGACCCATGGCGTTCGCTACAAGTCCGAGCTGGCGTACCAGTCCGATATTGAGGAGCTGCCGAATAACGAATTCTTCGGCGAAATGGTTGATGGCAAGCTGCTTTACTATCCCACGGTCACCCGTGAGGATTTCCGTAACACCGGGCGGCTGACCGACGCGATGGAAAACGGCAAGCTGACGCAGGACCTGGACCTGCCGGAATTTGACCTGGAAAATGACCGGTTCATGGTGTGCGGTAGTCCCAGCATGTTGAAAGACACCTGCTCCATCCTCAATAACATGGGGTTCAAGGAAGCTCGCCATGGTAACCTCGGCCACTATGTGATCGAGAGGGCCTTCGTGGAGCAGTAAATTCTCCGCGTCGCCAGGGTTAATCCCAATGTCCGCAAAACCCCGAAGTGAGAGCTTCGGGGTTTTTGCATTTTGCGCCATTCAGAAAGGTGAATTGTGGAATGATTCAGTGGCTATATTTGTCGGTGGCTATCGTTGCGGAGGTCATCGGAACCTCCTTTCTAAAAAGTTCTGAGGGTTTCACCCGTCTGTGGCCGTCGCTGGTTGTGGTGGTGTCCTACATCCTGGCGTTCTACTTCCTGGCGTTGACCCTGAAAACCTTGCCAGTGGGTGTGGCATACGCGGTGTGGGCCGGTGCAGGCGTGGCCTTGATTGCGCTGGCGGGTTATCTGTTTTTCGGGCAGACGCTGGACCCTCCCGCCATCCTCGGCATCGGCCTCATCGTTGCCGGCGTTATGGTAATCAACGTATTCTCAGGCAGTATAGGGTCAACGCATTGAGGCAGAGGTGGATGTTTGAAGAAGGCCATGGTGATTCTGGGTATCGCGCTGCTGGTTGCCGCAATCGCCAGTGTCGCCTCCGATCCGGTACCCATTGAGCAGAAACTGATTTCGATCCAGGCCCGGGAGGCATTGCCCGGTTTTGACGATATCGGGGACGAACCTGTTGACGTCCAGGCCGCCATTTTGGACTTGGGGGACGATCCTCTTTTGCTGCTGAAGGCCCGGGCAGCGCTGATGGCCCACCCTGACATGGCCCGCGCCGTTTTTCCGCTTTATGCATCAGAGCCGGAATTCCAGGAGGTGTTGCGCACCTATGGAGAAAACGCCCTGCCACCGATTCACTACTTCCTTCGCCAGCCCATCAGCTCCATTGAATGGATGAACAAGGCAGCCCGTCAGTATGAACGCGCCCGGGACTATATCGCTGAGCTCCGCGGCAAGGACCAGAGCGAACGGACGCCGGAAAAAACGGAGCCTTTGACGCCCGAACAGCGGGGCTGGTACGCAGTGAACTTCATCCGCAACGAGGGCCACGATTTTCTCGGGCAGTTCGTGGTGGATGCGAATGGCCAGACCCAGTGGGTGCAGACCGAGAGGATCACAGAAGGGCTTGCCCAGTTCTTCACCAGCGGCGTGCGACAGTTGGAGGCGGATTATAGAACTGGAGAGGAAATCTCCGCCAGTGACATAGGCTGGGCATCGGTGGATGTGTTGGTGTTTGCCAGTGCCGTAAAGGTACTTCGGGCCGGTCGCACGGCGGCGAAGGCGACCCAGGGTGCCAGGCTTTCAACACGCTCAGCGGCATTGGCTGCCCGTATTACCGGCAGCGGGCGGCTGA
>OJBS01000194.1_pt1 | contig 21669 bp, 21 predicted proteins | sample 1590941 | NCBI WGS metagenome assembly OJBS01 (sample SAMN05416785, study PRJEB24817) | seawater metagenome | isolation source: Sea water | place: Canada:Atlantic | collected 2013-11
TCTACACCTCTCTATTCGTCGGCAGCGTCAGATGTGTATAAGAGACAGGCATTAAATCTTCTATATCAATATTGGCTGAGAGTAAAATAAAGAGTATAGAAATTAATAATACACTTAAAGATTCCTTAAAATAAAGTAATTCTTTTAAGTTACTTAACTTTCCATTTCCTAAGACCATTCCCATAACAACTACTGCCAATAAACCAGATTCGTGAGCAAATATTTCAGATTCTACAAAGACTAATAGAACGGTAGAAAGAGAAACTACATTTAACAAGTAATGAGGTATTAACTTTTTATTAATTGCATATGCGAGTGCATGTGCAAATGTGAAACCAAAACTGGTACCAAATAATAATATTTTCCCAAATTCCATCAATGCAGTTTTAGTAAATCCACCTCCACCTCCAACACTTATAAACTCAAAAACTAGAACGGCAACCAAAGCTCCAATCGGATCAATTAATATTCCTTCCCATTTTAAAACTGTAGATACATCTTTTTTAAGAGGAATATTCCTTAAAATCGGTGTTATTACTGTAGGTCCAGTAACAATTATTAGACCTGAAAAAAGAAATGAAAGTTCCCAACTTAAATTAAAAATAAAGTGAACTATAAAACCTGCTCCGAAAAAAGTAACTGCTGAGCCCAAAGTAATTAACTTAGTAATTACTGGACCTACATTTTTAATTTCATTTCTTTTTAAAGTCAATCCTCCTTCAAAAAGAATAATACTAATCGCAAGTGATACAAAATAATACAACCCATCGCCAGGGAATAACCCCTTTTCTCCATTCCATATTGGTTCAATCCATTTTGAACCATCTTCACTTAAATATTCTGCAGCAATAGGCCCTACTAATAACCCAATTAATATTAATGGCAATATTGCTGGTATTTTAAGCTTCCATGCAACCCATTGAGCTAATATTCCTAAAATAATAATACCGGCTAATTCTAACATAATTTCATGTTCTTATAAGTTAGTAAATTTAAGAATGTTTATGAATCTTAAAAAATTAAAACAATTATTTTTCTTTCTTTTTAAGTTTGCTATCTTGTACCAACAATAAATTTCACAAATATTTTTCATCAATTTAAAAATATACTCAATGGTATTGCCTTTCTCCAAGTTTAAAACCAAACTTACATGAAGGTTTTAGATTAGTAAACATACTTGATTCTAAACTGATTGGAGTTAATGTTAGTTATAGAATTTAAGAAAAAAAGTCTTATAAATGTGAAAGAAACTAGGTCTCTTGATGATTTTTGAGTGAGGTTATAAAAAATAACTTGTAAATAGTAATTAATGTTTAGTAAAGAAGAATCTGCCAAAATCAGAAAAGAGTTCTGGACGAGTTTTGGAAAATCATTTCCAAGAAAATGGTTGTTGTACAATACTAAAGTCAAAGGCTTCAGTTTTAAATTTGTAGCAGACAGAAAAAAGGCAATGATTGCATTGGATCTTGAACATACTGATGAAATTGCTAATGAACTACTCTATGACCAACTCCTATCTCTAAAGACTATTTTAACAACTGAATACCTTCCTGAAGTAATTTATGATGCTACTTATGAATTGGAATCTGGTAAAATTATTCATAGAATTTATGTGTCTCACGAAATCAAATTCAGTATTCACAATAAAAATACATGGAGAGATTGTTATGAGTTTTTTGTAAAGGAAATGACTCAATTCGAGTTGTTTTTTAATGAATATGAAGATCTCATTAAACAGGCTATATAAAAAAACTGCTCACAAAATAAGTAAGCAGTTCTTTATTAATTCAAATAATGGCATTGTACCTATTTAATAAATATAATGCTGAATGGGTAACTTGGTTCTTGGTTATTACTTGCTTTGATAGCGTTCATAATTGGAAAAATAAAATACAATATTCCTATGACAAAAAAGCCTAACAATCCTAATCCGAAGAATAAAATTAATGGAATACAAATAAGTATATATAAAAACATTGAAATTCTGAAGTTCAATATAGATTTTCCATGTGCATCCATATCGTAAACTTCATCTTTTTTGGTAATCCATATAATTAAAGGAACAATAAAGCCTCCAATTCCTGTAACAAAATCTAATAATTGACTCAAATGCGTTAATACAAGTAATTGTTTATTTGTTTTCATAATAATATATTGTTAGTACTGTATACATATAAGACGCGCATTTAATGGTTTTGTTACTTAAATCGGTGTTGAAAATTAAAATAAGGTGCTTATATTTGCACTTAAACTCATTAAATTGACTGATTCAATTAAACATCCCGAAGAAACTATAATTGCACTTGCAACTCCTGCAGGAATAGGTGCTATTGCAGTCATTAGACTTTCAGGAGAGAATGCAATTACAATTGTTGCCAATCACTTTAAATCTAAGTTTGGCAATAAGAACCTCGTAAATGTAAAGTCACATACAATTCACTTAGGTTCTATTATGGATGGAAATCGTGTGATTGATGAAGGTTTAGTTTCTATATTTAAAAACCCTCAATCCTACACTGGCGAAAATGTGGTTGAAATCAATTGTCACGGTTCTGTGTATATCCAACAAGAAATTATTCAATTATTCTTACGAAATGGTTGTCGAATGGCTGATAATGGTGAGTTTACGATGCGTTCATTTCTAAACGGAAAGATGGATTTATCACAAGCAGAAGCCGTTGCTGATGTTATTTCATCAAATTCTGCCGCCTCACATCAAATGGCAATTCAGCAAATGCGTGGAGGAATTACCAACGAATTGAAAGAACTGAGAATGCAATTATTGGATTTTGCAGCTTTGATAGAATTGGAATTGGATTTTTCAGGAGAAGATGTAGAATTTGCTGATAGAACCAAGTTTAAAGAATTGGTTGTTCAAATTACAGTTGTCTTAAAAAGACTGATTGATTCTTTTGCTTTTGGAAATGCAATGAAAAATGGAATTCCTGTTGCAATTATTGGCGAACCGAATGTTGGGAAATCTACACTATTAAATACACTACTTAACGAAGAAAAAGCCATTGTATCTGAAATAGCAGGTACAACAAGAGATGCTATTGAAGATGAGATGATTATTGAAGGTGTAGCATTTAGATTCATAGATACTGCAGGTATTAGAGAAACGACTGATATTATAGAAAGTATTGGTATTAAAAAAGCCTACGAAAAAGCTGAAAATGCACAATTGATTATTTTCTTAATTGATGCTTCTAAATTCGCCCTATCAAATGAGGAGTTTTTACAAGAAATAGACACAATTCAAAATCGTTTTCCAAACAAACGCTTATTGGTCATTGCCAATAAAGTTGATAAATTATCAAAAAATGAAGTCAACACTTTAAATTCTTCTATTTCCAATCTTATTTTGCTTTCTGCCAAAGAGAAATCTGGAATAGATAGTTTAAAGACTAAATTGACGTCATTGGTAAATACTGGAGCGTTAAGTAACAATGAGACTATTGTCACCAATTCACGTCATTTTGAAGCCTTAAACAATGCGCTTGAAGCAATTATATCTGTTCAAGAAGGAATTGATTTAGAAATATCTACAGATTTATTTTCTATTGATATTCGTGAGTGCTTGCGATATCTTGGAAATATTACTGGTGAATATGATGTTGACAAAGATATTTTAGGTCATATTTTTTCTAATTTCTGTATTGGAAAATAGAGTTGTTTAAGTTCCCTTTTTATTTAAAGTCAGAAGCGCTCTTTAACTCTAACATTTTTGGAGTAACAACAGTTCTAAAACCCATATGATCTGAACTAGAATCAGGACTTACACCCATTCTTGCTGAAATTCTAAAGCTTGCACAATAAGAAACATGTTTTGCTTCTCCGCTAGCAATTAATCGGTTTGCTTGAATTACTCCTTGTAACCAACCAGGACAGCCAAATAAAATATCATACGCAATACATTGATGATTTTTAATTTCTAATTCATTTTTTTAAAACAGCGGCTAGGTATGGTACTGTATGAAAAAAACGTTTTTAGAAAAATAGTCGTTTTTTATAATCTGACGTGGCATTACACTTCCTGTTCCTGTAATTACACCTCCCATAAGTTATCGCGTAAACTCTTTAAAATCTTTAGATGGATCGTAATCGTTATTTGTTTTAAGAGAATGCAATTCGCTTCGTGGATCTTTAGATCTTATAAATGGAAACAGTAGTTGTACATACCAAGGTTCATTCATTTGATTCCACGCTCCAAATTCAGTAGGGTATTTTCTTGTGATTTTTGCAGTACCAAATAATACATCCCATAAGAAAAGTAAATTTCCAAAATTACCATTTGGATGAGAAACACCATCTTCTGCTGTTAATCCATGATGTGCATAATGTGTACTTGGCAACGTTATTGTGCGTTCAATAACCCAAGCAATTGGATGTAATATTTTGTATTTGAATAAAAACCTATCCCAACGTGTTTCGCTATGAGCTAATAAAATAAAAATCAATTTTACTGGAAGATAAAACAAATACACATAGCCCATTCCTAAATAAATAAGTAAGCCTGAAAACCATAAACCTGGCATCAAAGCATAATATAAAGTTGCGTTTCTATACGTTACCATGACACCCATTTCTTGTACAACATGATGTGGTCTGTGTAATTTCCACATAGTTGGACTTACATGAGACAATCTATGCCACCAATATTGAGTCATATCATCCAACACTAAAAATGCTGCAATATGCCACCAAATAGACGTATTTATAAAGTAATCTGCTAAACCAGGAAACCAAGCAGTCATTCCCAAAACTACAGAAAGTAGTATTGCAGGTTGAATTAAAGTTGGTAACGTTACCAAGCCTAAAATTTCTATAGCATAATCATTTTTAGTTCTTCTATCATTATTAAAATATAAACCACCTAAAGCCTCTATAACACCTAAAACTAATAAAAAAATAGCCGGAACTAGTTTACTTATTTGCTCTGCTTCCATCTTTTAAAACCATTTAATTGTTAGATTAATCAGTGTCTCTTTAAAATTGGTATATGGAGGCATTAACATTTCTAAAGCTCCAGGTATATGTTGTTTTAAAACACCTCTAGCATTCGAGAATTCTTGAAAACCAAACACACCGTGAGATTTTCCTATTCCGCTATTATTTGAACCTCCAAAAGGTAAATTTTTATTAAAGAAATGAACCGCATTATTATTTATACATGAGCCTCCAGCTCTCGTATTCTTTAATATATGGTTTATATTTTTAGTTTTTTTACTGTATATGTAAAGTGCTAATGGTTTATCTTTTGAGTTAATCGTATCTATAACCTCTTCTATAGAATCATAAGGTATAATAGGTAAAATTGGTCCGAAAATCTCTTCTTGCATTACCTTAGAACTCATTTTAACATTGGTTAAGATAGTAGGTTCTATTGCATTAGATTTTTCATCAACCTTACCTCCATAAGAAACGGTTGCTCCTTCTTCTTTTGCATTATCTATCATACTTGCAACTCTATCTTTGTGAGATGCATTCACAATACATGTATAACTTTCAGATTGATTTGCATACTCTCCATAGAAAGATTTAATGACTTTTGTAAATTCATTTACCAATTCCTCTTGTTTACTTTTATGTACATAAATATGATCTGGAGCGATACAAACTTGACCAGCATTTGCAAATTTACCCCAAGCAATTCTTTTGGCTGCGGTTTTTATTGATGCTGTTTCATCTATAATTGTTGGTGATTTACCTCCCAATTCTAATGTAACTGACGCTAAATGTTTTGCTGCTGCAGACATTACTATTTTCCCTATAGATGGCGCACCTGTAAAAAAGATGTGATTAAATGGTAATGATAATAAATCTGTTGATGTCTGTATAGCACCTTCAATTAATGTTATTTCATTTTCTTCAAAAACGGAAGCAATTAATTCTTTCATCACTTTTGAAATATGAGGTGTCATTTCAGAAGGTTTTATTATAACTGTATTACCAGCTGCAATTGCACTTACTAAAGGTGAAATAGTTAAGTTTACAGGAAAATTCCATGGTGAAATAATTAAACAAACACCTTTTGGTTCGTATTGTATTGAAGAAGTAGAACCCATAAAAGCAATTGGTGTAGAAACACGTTGTTTGCTTGTCCAAGAATTTAAATGACTTAACGCGTGTTTAATTTCGCTAGTTACAGGATAGATTTCTGTCAAATCAACTTCTGCCTTTGGTTTACCCATATCTTTATAAAGCGCCTCTTGTATTGCACCTCTAAAAGTAACTTCTACCGCTTTCTTTAACGCTTTTAGTTTTCTTCTTCTTTCTGATATTGGCTGATTTGCAACTGCAAACTGATTCTTTCTTTGCTTTTCAAAAATAGTTGTTATACTATTTAAATCTAACTGATCTTTCATTGATTCCATATTTTATAGTTTGCGTAGTTCTTTTTTTAATATTTTACCTGTTGCACTTGTTGGTAATGCATTAATAATTTCGATAACTCTAGGGTATTTATATGACGCAATGTTATCTTTGGTGTACTGCACTAGTTTTAATTATTTTCTTCATTTTGGATTGTATAAATTTTGATATTACTCTTCTTTATTTGGGATGTTACTCATTGCATATTCTGAAATTGCTGTAATAGATAATGATGGGTTTACACCTGGATTTGCAGAGATCATAGAACCATCACAAACCATCATATTTTTATATCCAAAGACATTACATTCTTTATCTATAACTCCAACTGAATTGTCTTTTCCCATAACTGCACCTCCTAAGATATGCGCTGTTGTAGGGCTACCTAATAATACATCTGTAAAATTTGCATAAGGTATTGCCTTAACCATTTTACCAAATTTCTTACCTAAGGTTAATGCTTCAGGAATAAATGCATTTGGTTTTTCACCACTTTCAGTAACCGTTTTCATTCTGGTAAGCTTCCCTCTCTTTATACGCAAAGTGCTATCTAAAGTTTGCATAAATAGTAATACCGTAGTTCTCTTTGCATAGTTTTTTGCAAACACCGTTTTAAGAAAAATTAAAGGTTGTTTTAAAATAATACCTAAAACACCTAAAACCCTAAACAATACAAATTTATTATGTATCGTTGGTACTGTCATTGTTCTAAAAAAACTAGAACCCTCACCATATCGTACAGGTTCTAAATGGCTATTTTCATCGGTATGTAAAACAGAACCAATTGCAATTCCTTTAGAGTAATCTTTATGATTTTTTTCGGTGGAAGTTAAAACGAGTAATGATTCATTATTAGTACGGATATTACATCCTACTTTATCTGAAAGGTTAGGTAAACTTTTATCTTTTAATTCTAATAATAACGGAACTGTTCCCATAACACCTCCAGAAAAAATAACGCCTTTTGTCGTAACTTCTCCTTTAGATTTCTTACCAAGTTTTGCCTTAAATTTAATTTTATAACCTTCTGAACCATCATCTTTACCAGTTGGTAATACGTTAACAACTTCGGTTTCTGCAATAATTTTAGCGCCTAATTGTTGCGCTAGGTATAAATAATTTTTATCTAATGTGTTTTTCGAATTGTATCGACAACCTGTCATGCAAGCTCCACAATAAACACATCCTGTTCTATCTGGTCCTTTTCCATCAAAATATGGATCTTTTACCGTTTTTCCAGCTTCGCCAAAATACACTGCAACTTTTGCTGCTTCAAAATGATCCTCTTTACCTATGTCTTTTGCTAATTGCTTTATTGCTAAATCTGCAACATCTAATTTAGGGTTTGTTACAGCGCCCAACATTTTATAAGCTGTTTGATAAAATGGTTCTAAAATATTTTTCCAATTATGAAGTTCTGACCAACTACCTGATTTAAAAAATTCGTCTTTAGGAACTGGTAATGTGTTTGCGTAGGTTAATGAACCTCCACCAACTCCAACTCCTGAAAGTACTGAAACGTGATTTAAAAAAGTCATTTTAAAAAAACCTTGCAAGCCTACTTGTGGAAACCACAACCATTTTTTTAAGTTCCAATTGGTTTTAGGAAAATCTTTGGCTTTAAACCATTTTCCTTTTTCTATAACGAGAACTTTATAGCCTTTTTCAGAAAGACGCAATGCACTAACAGAGCCGCCAAAGCCACTCCCAATAATTATGTAATCATACTTTAATTGTGTCATTTAAAAAAAATATCAATATTAATTGTTAAGATACATATTATACAAAAATGTTTAATATCCTGTTTTTTTACTCCATTAAATCAAAGAAAGTTTTAGCCAACTTTTCTCCCTCACCTATTTTAAGTTCTTATAACAACTTCTTTATTTTTATGCTGTTTAAAAACACAAATACTTAAAAACTCCTTAATATCTTCTTCTGGCAAAAAAGGAATTGCCTTTCTAAATATTGTTATTAAAGTATCATTACTATAATTCATTCAGTAAAAATACATCTTTTTTTTTGTAATTTAATAAAGCCTAATTCAATTACATTTAAGATATTGCTGAAAAAATTATTATTCCGCCAAATGAGAATAAAACTAATTTGCTCTGATATAGACGGTACATTATTAAATATAAATCGTGAATTATCTGATAAGACTATCACTGAAATAAAAAGACTTTCAAAAATTCCTTTTATTTTAATTTCTTCTCGAATGCCAAAAGCAATGGTACATTTGCAAAATCAATTAGATATTAATCATTTACCCTTAATTGCATATAACGGTGGGTTAATAATTGATAATGGCAAAATTATTGAGACAACTGAAATCTCTCCTTCTATAACAGAAGGTATTTCTGTTTTTTGTAAAAGTACAGCCATCCATTTAAGTTTATATCACAATGACGAATGGGTTGTTCCTGAAATGGATTATTGGGCTAAGAGAGAACAAAACAATACTAAAGTTACTCCAATTGTAAAACCAATTGAAGAAACATTACAAACTTGGAGAAATGAAGATAAAGGAGCACATAAAATAATGTGTATGGGAGAAGAAAGTGAGATTGACTCTTTAGTTGATTTTATCGAAAAAAAATATAATAGCGATTTGATTGGATATAGATCAAAAGCTACATACTTAGAAATATCTCACAGGAATATTTCAAAAAAAACCGCTATAAAAGCTTTATTAAATAACAAATATTCCGAAATTGTAATGAAAGATGTTTTGGCGTTTGGAGATAATCATAACGATATTGAAATGCTAAAGTCTGTTGGACTTGGCGTTGCAGTTAAAAATGCCAAAAAAGAAGTATTATCTATTACTGATGAGGTAACAGAATCTAATATTGATGATGGAGTTGCTATGTTTTTAGAAAACTATTTCAATTAAAATGTCGAAAAAAGGAAAAGAAAAAAATACAAAAAATAAAGCGAAGCACTCCAAACTGGTGACTCGCAAAAAAAATAAATTGCGAGAAACCAAAAAACTTACAAACCAAAGATTGAAAGAGCTAAATAAAAAAATTAATGCACAAAAATAATTTACACATTCAAGACTATGATTTCCCAAAATTATCTGCGGAACATCCCCAACTAAAAGAATTTGTTTTTATAAGTAAACATAATAAACAAACTATAAATTTTGCGTATCCAAAAGCTGTTAAAACTTTAAATACAGCACTTTTAAAAACGTATTATACTATTAAATATTGGGGTTTCTCTGATGATAGTTTATGCCCTCCAATACCTAGTAGAGTTGACTATATACATCAACTAAATGATTTATTAATAGAGTCTGGCATAACAAAAGATGTGAAAATTTTAGATATTGGATCTGGAGCGTCTTGTATATATCCTTTACTTGGGAATGCAGTTAATAATTGGACGTTTATTGGAACAGAAGTTGACAACAACTCACTTAATAGTGCTCAAAAGATTATTAATAAAAATAATCTAAGTGAATCCATAAAACTTAGATTTCAAATTGATAAATCTAATATTCTAACTGATATCATTGCTAAAGATGATTCTTTTTCTGCAAGTATGTGCAACCCTCCTTTTTACAGTTCACAAGAAGAAGCGAATGAATCAAATAAAAGAAAAATGAAAGGTCTTGGAATTGATTTACCTGTACGGAATTTTAGCGGGAGTCAAAACGAATTGTGGTATGAAGGTGGAGAAAAAGCCTTTTTGCACAATTATTTATATCAAAGTTCATTATTTAAAACGCAATGTCATTGGTTTACTTCATTGGTTTCTAAAAAAGAAAATGTACAGTCAATGTACGATTCACTAGAGAAATTACATGCAACTCAAATTCAGACAAAATCAATAACGGTAGGAAATAAAATAACAAGAATTGTTGCTTGGTCGTTTATGTAACATTAAAAACGGCTGAAGTAATTCGTTCTTTATTTTTTATAAATAGTTGAGATTGTTTCTACAACTTCTGCCCTTTTTCGCATAGAAACTGGAATATTTGAGCCGTTTTTTAACATAATATATCCACCATCAGACTTGATAAACTCTTTGATGTATTGCATATTAACTAAATGGCTTTGATGTGTTCTAATGAATCCGAATTCCTTCAACATATCTGCAAAATACTTTAACGTTTTGGTCACAAATATTTTCTGACCGTTATTAAGATAAAAAAGAGTGTTATTACTATCCGATTCACATCTAATAATGTCATCTACATCAACAACACTAATCTTTTCAAGTGTATGTAAGGAGATTTTTTGTGGTGTTTGATTAGATTTTGAAAGTGTATTCCTTAAGATTCCTAAACGTTCTTTATCTGGATGTAAATGTTGTTTTGCTTTATCAATTGAGTTCTTTAGTTCTTCTAATGAATATGGCTTTAAAACATAATCAATAGCAGCGAATTTAAAGGCTCTTATTGCGTATTCATCACTTGCTGTAACAAATATGATTTTAGACTTTAAATCAGGAAATATCTCTAATAAATCAAAACCAGTTCCGTCACCTAACATGATATCTAGAAATAAAATATCTGGAGTTGTCTTTCGAAGCAATTTTGCTGCTTCGACAACACTTTTAGCAGTACCAATAATCTCTATATCAAAAGAGTTTGATTGAATGTCTGACTTCAATAATTCTAATGCCGAAGGCATATCGTCTACTAAAATGGCTGTTAACATAGGTGTTTAATAATCGGTTAATAATGGTATTTTAAAACTCACTTTGGTTCCTAAAACTACTTGATTTTCATCTTTTATCTCTTCTATTTCAAAAGTGTTTTTTCCAGACAATGATTCTATTCTTTCTTTGGTTACATCTAAAGCCATTGATTGATGGTTTGTCTTGGTTTTGTTTCGTTTAGATACTTCAATTCCTATGCCATTATCTTGAATAACGCAAAGTAACTGCTCATTTTTTACAGAAAAGTTAATCAATAATTTTCCTTTTTCAATAGTAGATATTCCGTGACGAATTGCATTTTCAACAAATGGTTGAATTAGCATTGGTGGAATTAAAATTTCTTCAGCATCAAAATCAGAAGGAGGAATTATCTCATACTCAAATGATTGATATGACATTGATTCTTCAATTTCTATATAATTTCTCAAAGCACTAATCTCTTCTGAAAGTGAAATATGTTCTTTTCTTGAATTACTCAAAGTCAATCTCAATAGTACTGCAAACTTATTTACAGTTTCATTCATTTTAACAGTGTCTTTTGCTCCCATTGCTTTGATTCCATTCAAAACATTGAAAATAAAATGAGGATTCATTTGTAACTGCAATGCTTTCTGCTCTAAAGACAATAAATGATTTTCAGCTTTTAAAGCCTCTTTCTCTCTTTCATTTTTCCGTTTCATTTTTTGAAAATAGTTTCTAATAATCCAAAATAAAAGAAGTAAACCTGAAATTAATAGCAGTTGTTTAAACCATGGTTTTTGAATTAATGGTAAGTCAACATTAAATTGAAAACGAATTGGCTCGCTTAAGTTTGCATTAAAGATTCTTGATTGTGCTTCAAAAGTATAATCACCTGCATTTAAACTAGAGTAATTCACTTTTCTATCTTTCGTCCAAGGACTCCAATCAGACGTGTTTAAACGCCATCTATATTGAATATCTTCTGCAAAAGTTAAGTCAACAGTTCTAAAACTAAACGATATATGATTATCTGAAGGTTTTAGATACAGTTTATTCGTGCTATTTGTCCAATCTATCAATTTAATTGAATCCAGGCTTTTATATGCTACTTCAATCTGATCAAAAAAGATGTTTGGATCTGTTATGATTCTTTCAGTTTCTATATCATTATATTTAGATAAACCATTGATTGTTCCAAACCAAATATCACCAAAACTATCTTTAGAAATGGCGTTTTTAACAGTTTCAACTCCTTCAAAACCATTATTTTTTGCAAAATGAGTCACTTCAAAAATCTCGTTTTCAGAAGATAAAGAGACTTTATCAACTCCTTTATGAGAACCTATCCATAAATTATTATTGTTATCAAATAGCAATTGAGAAATATTCTCAGCATATAATTTTTTAGTCCCTACTAATTTATTGAATATTAAACCTTCATCTAATGCTGACCACCAAACACCTTGTCCTTTGGTTCCTAAAAAAAGTGTGTTGTTATGAATTAAAAGTGAGTTGATTTCTACATCAAATTTTAAAACTTTTCCTAAATGTTTTACGATATTATTTTTTATATAACCCAAGAATCCTTGTTGAGTAACAAACCACAAACGATTCACGCTATCTAAATACAAATCATTGATTTTCAAATCATAAACTCCATCTGACTTGTTAAAAGTTAATAGATTAGAAATCAATTTAGTCTCAAAATCATACTTAAAACTAGCAATCCCATTATTTTTTTCTACTGCCCAAATAGTTTCATTTTTAATCAACAAATTTGAAATGATTTTCTGCTTAAAAAGAGTATCTACTACCTTGAGTGAATCCAAAACAACTATTCCAGTATCAGTCCCAACGAAAAACTGCTTTTTATTATTTATAATTGAATGTACTTTGCGGTTATCAATTCGTTTAAAAATTCCTAAAGAATCTAAATGGATTAAACTTTTATACGTTCCAATTAAGAACTTCTCTTCAAGATTATTTATAGAAGTAATTCTATTTCCTTTCAAATAATTCTCAAAATTACTTTTATAGATTTTATACAACCCTCTTTCAGAAGCAACCCAAGTATTTGATTGACTATCAGTTAAAACCTTATTGATTGAATTTATCCCTATAACATTAACAACTATTGAATTCTCTTGAATAGCTTCAATGTATTTTTGCTTTTGGAATTTAAACGTTGCATCTAACTCCTTAATATCAGAATTTTTAAATAAACTTTGAGTCGTAAATAGTCCATTCGAATTTTTTATATAATAGTTCTTATCAGCAAATTCAATATCATAAACAATAGAATTATCAATTAATCCTCCTAGGATTTCACTCTTTATGTATTTTAAATCTCTTAATGTCTTTATCCCTTTATTTGTTGCTAAATAAACAAGATCATCTTTAAATAAAATCTTATGTATACTAGGGCATTTAAAATTTAAAACCTCAGTATTGGTTATAATAGACAACCCATTCTTAGTCCCTATGTACGCTAAACCATTATTGTAATTAACAACACTTATACTATTAGAAATTAAACCATTAGACTTGTTAAATATTTTAAACTCTTTACCGTCATAACGTGCAACTCCGCCTCCATTTGTTGCAACCCAAAGAAAACCATTTTCATCTTGGATAACGTCTCTTATCTGCGACTGTGGTAATCCATCTGCGATAGAGAACTTTATGAATTTACGTTCTTGAGAATAAGAAAATACTGCAAGAAGCAGTATTAAACAGGATAGATATGTTTTTAAAAAATGTTGCATTCAGTTTTCTTAACTATACAAATATAACTGTTTATCATCGAAGTTATTTTAAATAAAAAAACAGAAAAGAGTGACGATTTTATACTTTAAACAAAATCTTCGTGCTCTTTTCTGTCAAACCCAACTAAAATAGCCGTTATAGTCTATTATACAATCTAATATTATCTATACTTGGATTCATGTATTCTGATGGATATGCAGGGCTCATAACTGGCTCAAGAACACATACTACAGTTACTTTACCTTCTATTACCAATTTGTTGTCTTTTACTGTTTGAAACCATCTAAACTTTTCGATAGGGATCTCTAATTCCTCTAAATCTTTAGAAATTAAATCGTGATCTTTCATGAAAGTATACATTTGTTCTAGTGTTCTAAAACTTGGCATTTCTTCATCAGTAGCATAAGCAATCTCCCACTTTACAGGAATATTGAATTTGTAACTATAAATATCTCCTTGAAATTTCTCTGAATCATTATTCATAGCCGATAACCATTCTATTTCTGATTCAGGATATTTTCTAGCAAATTCTTTTGCCAAGTCAACTCTTCCAGGACTTTTGGCTGTTGGATAAAATCCGTAGAAAGGCTTTGCCAAGAAGTGCTCTGAGAATTGTCCATTAAAAACGCTTACACTTTTTGATGTAATAACTGATGGAATTACATCTGTAGTGAAAACACACTTAAATTCGTTTATTAATTCTGTCTGCGAACCTAGACCTGCAGAATGCAATACTACTTTTGCATCTTTAGCCAATACGTTCTCAAGTTTAGGAAGTTCTCCGCTTTCAACTGCCTTTTTTATTGCTTTTGATGACAAACCCTCTCCATTTACTGTAGTTTCCAATAATATTTTATTCATTTTATTATTAGCAACAATATGAATTTCAGAAATTGGTTTATTATTCTGATTGATATTTAGCCACAAAATAATTTCTTGTAATGAATATGCAGTTTCAACAATTTCAGTGTCCTTTTCTTTAAAAAATGCTCTTGCATCAGAAAAATACGTTTTACTTCCTTTATCAAATCCTGTGATAAATACCACTGATCGTTCTTTTTCTTTTACAGTATCTGCTGCAATTGCTAAAGAGGTAGACATAGCAAGATCACTAGTTTCTAATACTTGTGGTTCAACATTCTTTTCTGTAACTCTTTCTGTACAACTAGTCAATATTAAAGTGATTGCTAGCGCAGTAATTTTAATTGAAGTGTTCATGATTTATAATTTTACGGTTATTAATAGTTCAAATATATACTTGAACCTTCCGTAAATTTTTGCCTAATTAGAATTCGTAGGCTATAAATTAGAATTCGATCGTTTTATCAAAAAAAGATAGTCTAAACTTAGATAATTGTATTTTGAAAAGTAAAAAAAAAGATTAATACACCTAACTTTTAACTAAAATCGCTTCTTTCAAAATAGTAATAGTTGAATTAATATCTTCTTTTGTATTAAATTTAGATATTGAAAAACGAATAGATGTTTTTTTAGACTCTTCAAAAGGCAAAATAGCGCTTAACACATGAGATCCTACTGCACTACCACTTTGGCATGCACTTCCTCCTGAAGCAGCGATTCCTTTGATATCAAGAGTAAATAACAGCATTGAATCATTCATTGGAAATCGAACATTTAATATAGAATAGGTGTTGTTAATTTTATCAGTAGCATTTCCATTAAACGCAATATCAGGAAAATTTGATTGCAACTGCTCAATAAAATATTGCTTTAAACCTCCAATATATTTAATCTCCTTATCTAAATCTTCATAAACCAATTCAATTGCTTTTTCCATTCCCAAAATACCGTGAACATTTTCAGTTCCTGCTCTCGCTCCTCTTTCTTGCTTTCCTCCTATTAGCATTGGTTTGATACCAAATCCTTTTCTAAAATAGGCAAATCCAACACCTTTTGGTCCATGAAATTTATGTGCACTTGCAACTAAAAAATCAATACCTAACTCTTGTAGGTCTAAATTATAGTGTCCAATTGCTTGAACAGAATCTGAATGGAATAACGCATCATTCTCTTTACAAAGAGATGACACTTTCTTCACATCTAAAATATTTCCTATTTCATTATTGATATACATTAGACTAACTAAAGTCTTTTGAGTAGATGAATTTAATATAGATTCTAAATGATTTAAATCTATAGAACCATCATTTAATAAATCAATATAAACAACTTCTACTTGAGAATGACAATCACAAAGTTCAATGATAGTATTTAAAACCGCATGATGTTCTATTTTTGAAGTCACTATTCTTTTTACACCAAGATTCGTAACTGCATTATGCAAAATCATATTGTCTGCTTCGCTTCCACCTGCAGTAAAAACAAGTTCACTTGCCTTAGCATTGAACTGCTTTGCAATATTTCTTCTAGCCTTTTCAATTGCAGATTTTGCAGACCTTCCAAACTGATGTGTAGAAGAAGGATTCCCATAAATTGTACTCATTGAATTCACTACTACATCAATGACTTTAGAGTCCATTTGAGTAGTTGCAGCGTTATCGAAGTATATTCTATTCATAATACAAAAGTAAATAAAATTAATCGGAACTTGATACGTTAATAATGTCAAAACTACTATTTTTGTTTTTATAAATAATACTGTATGAAAAAAATTATTGCACTTCTATCATTAACATTTCTTTTCTCTTGCAATGATGGAGATTTTGATGTTCCAGCATTTGAATTTAGTGGCACTGTTTATAATTGTGATGTAAACAATAGTAATTATACGCTATATAGATTAAGTGATACCGAAGCCTTGATTGTAACTTTGACAACCAATCAGATAAAGAATGAAATTTCTACAAGTGTTATTTCTACTAACATTAGTGCAAGTAATGTAATATACAGGACTTTCAGTTCAGATATTTCTGGCAATTATTTTTGTGAAGATATTCCTCCAGTAAGCCCAACCGTTTTATCAAACTGGACAGGTGTTTCTGGAACAGATAATATAATATTGATTGAAACTGTAGAGGAATTAGATGATACGAGCGTGCTTATTGGATATAGGCACACTATAACTTTTCAAAATCTAACTTTAGAAAATGGGAATGAAACTCTAACATATACTGAAACTGATTTTGGGAGTTTTGTGACTTCTCTTTAATTTGTTGTTTTCTGAATTATATACACTTCTGTAGCACCTAATCCATACTTTTGATAGGATGCATCTTTTACACTAACATTATATCTGTTAAATAAAAAATTTAATTCAGTTTTTAAAACTCCTGCTCCAACTCCATGAATAAATACTATCCTTGGAATCCTTTTTTTAATTGCAAATTCTAATTTATGTTGTGCAGTATCAACTTGTCTTGATAGTATATCGTAATTATCCATTCCACGAGTAGACTTCACTAGCTTATGAATGTGCAAATCAACTTCCATTGCTGGAGCTTCACCTTTTTTAGTTTTGAATCCTAACGTACTTCTATTCTTTTTAGACTCCTCTTTATCACTTATATCAAAATCTACATTGACAGATTTTGATAACTCAGATTGCTCAACACCTATTTTTATCAATTCAGTTCGATTAAACTTCATATCAAAACCATCTGAAGTATTAATAGTTATCGAACCATCAGAAATAGAAATAATTCTCCCTCTTATCTGCTCGTCTGTCACAGCAACATTATCTCCAATTTTAAAACTCATATTTAATAACTATTTGGTAATTTAAAACAAACCTTCAGTTAATACAGAAAGTGCTATTTTAGTGCAAAAATAATACGTTGATGGAAACTAATACAATAAAGACAAAAAAATTCTTCACAAATTCAATTTATGAAGCATCAATTCCTGAAAATAGAAGAGATTTTCTTACAACTATAGCCGAAAAAATTGTCGAACAATGCCATAAATTAAAAAAAGTAAGACTCAATTTTATTTGCACTCACAATTCTCGTAGAAGTCAATTAGCACAAGTTTGGGCTCACTATGCTATTGAAAATTACAAACTAAGAAAGATAAAAAGTTTTTCAGGAGGAACTGAAACTACTGCGTTTCATAGAAATACAGTCAAAACTCTACAGGAAGTTGGTTTTAAATTTGAACTTATTCAGTTTTCACATACAAACCCAATATATGAGATTACTTCTAAAGATATGAAAAAATCTATTGTTGGTTTTTCAAAAATATATAATAATGAAATCAATAAAAAACCGTTTATAGCAATCACAAATTGCTCTTCGGCAGAAAAAAATTGCCCTTTTATTCCAGATGCAGTTCATAGATTTCATTTGCCATATGAAGATCCAAAATCATCTGACGATACAACATTTACTCAAAAAAAATATCTAGAAACGAATCAAATAATTGCTGCAGAAATGAATTTTCTATTTCAACAGGTCTCTGATTTATTATAAAATTACACCTTCAATAATACTCGTTGTGGTAATTTTATTTTGGGTATTGCGCAACACCCTTATCTATCCTTTTAGCACCTTAATTAAATTTCGATATTCTTATCATAAGGAATAGACTTTAAAATATGTTCAATAACAGCAATTCTTGATTCTGATTTACGATTTGCCTTAATTATTTTAAACGGAAATCCACCTTTCTTTGTTGTAGCAAACATTTTATTTTTATACGCTGTATAACTATCCCATAAATCTTGAGCTCTCTCATCAACTTTAGACATTTTCCACTGTTTCAATGGATCAGATTTAATTTCGTTAAACCTTTTTGATTGCTCATTCTTAGAAATAGATAGATAGATTTTTAAAATTCTTGTGCCAGATTCCGTAATCATTCTTTCAAAATCATTTACTTGATTCATGAAAATTTCATGTTCCTCTTTGGTACAAAATCCATTTACTGGCTCTACAACAGCACGATTATACCAACTTCTGTCAAAAAAAATAATTTCACCTTCTTTTGGAAACTTATTAATATATCTTTGAAAATACCATTGCGAACGCTCTTCTTTTGTTGGCTTAGGTAAGGCAACAATTCTAAAATTTCTAGGATTGATTCTTTCAGCAATCCTCCTTATAGCACCACCTTTTCCAGCGGAATCCCTTCCTTCAAATAAAATAATAATTCTTTCATTATTTTTAATAGCCCACGTTTGTAGCTTAACGAGTTCTACTTGTAATTTCTTTAATTTTTTCTCATAGTCAATATACCTCAGTGTTTTTTCATAACTCAATGTCTCTTTTGAGAGTAAATACACTAAACCTTTAGTAGAATTTAATTTTTCGATATTTTCTTTAGTAAAATTCATCTTATCAAGGTTTAATCTAATTGTTTATTTGAACGAAAATATCTCATTACAATATTTGGATCTGGATGTAAACTTACATGCGTTTCATCTTTATTATCGTAATCAAATTGAGAAAGAACATATTTCATACTTTCCAATCTTGAGGCTTTTTTATTATTTGCTCTTACAATAATCCAAGGACTATAAGTTGTATGAGTCTTACTAAACATCCTGTCTTTATACGTTGTGTAAATATCCCATAATTGCTGTCCTTTTTTATCAACTGAACTAAACTTCCATCTTTTTAATGGATTTGATAAACGCGCATTAAAACGTTTCTCTTGTTCTGTTTTAGAAATTGAAAACCAAAATTTAATTATAGTAACCCCGTCTTCATACAACATGTGTTCAAACTCTGGAACTTGCACCATGAATTTTTTATATTGATTTTCATCACAAAAACCCATAACTGGTTCAACAACCGCACGATTATACCAACTCCTATCAAAAAAAACGATTTCACCAGGATTCGGTAAATTTTTAATATAACGCCTAAAATACCATTGTCCTGCTTCAACTTCAGTAGGCTTTGTCAAGGCAACAGTTCGCATTGAACGAGGGCTTAAATGCTCTGAATAACGTCTAATATTACCTCCTTTTCCAGCAGCATCTCTCCCTTCAAATATCACAACAACTCTCTTCTTGTTTTTTGAAATCCATTGTTGAAGTTTTACGAGTTCAATTTGTAGATTTCGAAGTTCATCATTATAACAAATCACCTTATTAAATTTATCAATAGGGATGTTTTTAGAACTTATAATTGATAATAATTCTTCCTTATTGATTGCTGATAAAAAATCTTGCTCTTGAAGTAGTCCTTCAGTAGGTTTTTCAGTTTGTGCCATATACAAAAATACGAATCATTTTTAAATAAAAAAACCTCTGAGATTCAGAGGCTTTAATATATTATAATTTAAAAAAAATTAGACCATTGTTGCTCCAATTCTCTTATAAATACCTTTTTCTAATTTACTTCTTATTTCAGAAAATGCTGTAATAGTTTCATCAATATCTTCTTGAGTATGAGATGCTGTTGGAATTAATCTTAAAATAATTAATCCTTTTGGAATAACAGGATACACAACAATAGAACAAAATATGCCATGATTTTCTCTTAAATCATATACCATAGCCATTGCTTCAGGTATTTCTCCCTTCAAAAATACAGGTGTAATACACGTCTGAGTTGTTCCCAAATCAAAACCTGCATTTTTCAATCCGCTTTGTAAAGCATTTGTTATTCTCCACAATTTATCCTTTAATTCTGGCATAGTACGGATCATATCCAAACGCTTTAACGCTCCTTTAACCATTGCCAATGGCAAAGATTTGGCAAACATTTGAGATCTCATATTATACTGTAAATATTGGATTACATCTTTATCACCAGCAAAAAAGGCACCAATTCCTGCCATAGATTTTGCAAATGTTGCAAAATAAACGTCAATTCCGTCTTGAACTCCTTGCTCAAATCCTGTACCACGTCCATTATCACCTAATGTTCCAAATCCATGAGCATCATCAACTAATAATCTGAAATTATATTTCTCTTTTAAGGCAACAATCTCTTTTAATCGACCTTGTTCGCCACGCATTCCAAACACACCTTCAGAAACTACTAAAATTCCTCCACCAGTTTGCTCTGCTAATTTAGTTGCTCGTTGTAAATTTTTCTCAAAACTTTCAATATCGTTATGCTTGTAAACAAATCGTTTTCCAGCATGTAGTCTAACTCCGTCTATAATACATGCATGAGTATCCATATCATAAACTATGACATCATTTTTAGTAACTAACGCATCAATGGCAGAAACCATTCCTTGATATCCGAAATTCACTAAATAAGCAGCTTCTTTATCTATAAACTCTGCACATTCTTTTTCTAATTGCTCATGATAATTAGTGTGTCCAGACATCATTCTAGCACCCATAGGATATGCCAGACCATACTCTGCAGCGGCATCAGCATCTGCTTTTATGACTTCTGGATGATTTGCAAGACCCAAGTAATCATTGATACTCCACGTAATAACTTTTTTACCGTTAAATATCATGCGGTTAGATATATTTCCTTCCAATTTTGGAAACACAAAATAACCTTCTGCTTGTTTTGCCCATTTTCCTAAAGGTCCTTTATCTTCTATTATTCTTTCAAATAAATCTTTCGTCATGCGCTCTATTTTATTTTTTATTTGTGCTACAAAGTAGCCTTTTTTTTACTATTTATCAAATTGTGAGGTATCACTGGCTGTTTAGAGGAAATTATTTTCTTTCATCCAAACATCGCTGTAAATTTTATTCATATACCGAGACCCATGGTCTGAAAAGATTAAAACCACAAAACTATCTTCGGTAAACATGCCTTTTGCAGCATATTGTTTGGTTGCTTGCATTACGGCTCCACTAGTATACCCAGGAAACATTCCTTCTTTTTTTACAATATTTCTAGCTTCTAAGGCCGCTTCTTTATCTGTTACTTTCTCGTAAATATCAATGACATCAAAATCGGTGGCAGTAGGAATTAAATTTTTACCTAAACCTTCTATTTTATATGGACTTACTTCCTTTAAATCGAGTTCTCCGGTTTCATGGTATTTTTTTAATAC
>OJBS01000196.1_pt1 | contig 21312 bp, 24 predicted proteins | sample 1590941 | NCBI WGS metagenome assembly OJBS01 (sample SAMN05416785, study PRJEB24817) | seawater metagenome | isolation source: Sea water | place: Canada:Atlantic | collected 2013-11
AGATGTGTATAAGAGACAGGTCTTGAGGACTGCACCAACGGCGTCGATGACAACGCAGACGGCGCCGTAGATTGTGACGACCTGTTCTGCATCTTCGACCCAGCCTGTGCTGGCGGCGGCGGCGGCGGTGGCGGTCCCACAACAACGGAAGACTGCACCGACGGCTTGGATGACAACAACAACGGCGCTATCGACTGTCGTGACCAAGCTGCTTGTGGCTCAGACCCCGCATGCGTCGAAGACTGCACCAACGGCATTGACGACGACGGTGACGGCCTCGCGGACTGCGAAGAACCCTCATGCGCTGCAGATATCTTCGGTGGCTGCACGAGCATCGAGTTCCTGCCGCCTGCCGAAGACTGCGCCACCCCCGGTGATGAAGACGGCGACGGTGCTTCCGACTGCTCCGACCTCGCCGACTGCGTCTCTGGCCTGCTGACCGGCCTCGCCCCAGGCTGCGAAGAGATCTGCGACAACGGCATCGACGACAACGCTACTGGCCTGGCCGACTGCGAAGACCCACAGTGCGCCGCTGCTGTGGCCTGCAACCCGTAGCAGGGAAGCCTTCAGCCATCGGCTGTCAGCTGTCAGAGCCCGCGAAGCGGGCAGGTCATGCAGCAGCAATCCAAGGTTTGCACCAAAGCAGACCGACACCCGCCATTCTTGCCGGCAAAGCCGGCTCCGATAGCTGATTGCTGACTCCCATCTCGCCAAGACCTTCGTCGCCGAGCCAGCTCACGACTAGCTCTTCTTGCGACGCTTCGGCTTCTTCTCGTGCTTCTTAGCCGGCCGCTTCCGACGCTCGGTCTTCTCGGGCGGGTTCTTGATCCGACGACGCAGGCTCTCTAGGTCATCCGCCAATGGAATGCGGAATGCCCAGGTCTGTCCGTTGCGCGGATGCTGGAACGTGAGCCGTGCTGCATGAAGCGCCAGCCGAGGGGCGAGTCGGGCCACGCCCTTGCCGCCGTACAGGTTGTCCCCGAGCACCGGGTACCGAATCTCTGACAAGTGAATGCGCACCTGATGCGTACGACCTGTCTCGAGGGACGCCGCCACTAGCGACGCACCTGGAAGCCTCTCTAGACACTCGAACTGTGTGGAGGCGGCCTTGGCACCCGGTCCCTCGCCAGAACCGCGCTTGCCATCGCCGCGGTCGCGTACCAGATGATTGCGCACCTCAAACGGGTCACGGGGCATCTGACGCTGGACCAACGCCAGGTAGCCTCGCTCGATATTGTGTTCGAACAGCTGGTCTTTGAGACCCTTCTGAGTCACTTCGTTGAGTGCGACCATCATCAGTCCGCTAGTCGGTTCATCCAAGCGGTGAACTGGGTAGGCGCTGCCACAGATGGCATGGACAGATGCCAAGACATTGCTGACATCGTGGCGACCCGGCGCCGGTACCGCCAACAACCCAGCCGGCTTGTACACAATCGCAATGTCCGCATCTCGGCGCAGAATCATCAGGTCTTGCCCAGGCTGCAGACGCGGTGCATTGACGTCTACCAAGACGTCGAGATGATCAATCTCCCGGCCGCCATCTGTCGTGGGCATGCCGTTTACGCTGACCTTTCCAGTAATCAGGTAGCCACGGGCTTCTCGGTTCGACAGTCCGCGAGCCTTCAACAGTTCAATCAGGCGCATCAGGCCTCCAGACCGCCCGACTAGCGCGGCAGGCGACCGGCGGACACAAGCTAACGCCTACAGCGCGTCCAGTGCGTCCAGCACGTCGGTGCGCCCAAGGCGTTCGGCGTAGGCGCGGGCCTGTTCCAGCACGTCGTCTTGCGGTCGAGCTTGGCGCCACAAGCGAACTGCGGTGGCGCGCTGCTCGGGGGTTCCAGAGACCACGGTGCGCATCACTAAAGACCGCACACGGACCGAGTCGTCGTCCGACAGAGCGGTCAGGTCCGGCAGCTCGCTCGCCAGCATCCAGGTCGCATACACGCTGTCTTCGATGTCGTCCGTGAGGGGCTCAGTACCCGCCGCAACAGCGGCTGCAACCGCCGCTTCACTGACAGTCGGCTCGGCGTACTTCTGAACCACGTAGCTCTCGAAGAAGTGCGGCTGTGTCGCAATGGCAGCGCCCAAGACAATCGCCAAAAACGTTGTCAGACCGAACAACGCAGCCTGCCCCTGGAGCGTTCGCAGAAAGGCGTTCATGCGACCTCCCGCTTCGGCCGGTCAACGACCACCGAGGCCACAAGCGCGCCGAATAGCACTGCAACAAATGCCCCCCATAAGACCAACGAAGCGCTCGCCAAGAGCCACACCGCACCAACCGTCGCGGCGAGCGCGGACACACCGGCAATGACCACGGTGACCGAGCCACTCGTGCCGCCACGTCGCCAAGACCGGCTGGCAATAGGACCTTTAAGCTGGGATGTGACGCAGAGCCGAGCCGCCAGGGCCACGAGTACAGCGGACGTCAGCGAGAAGCTCAATGCGGCAAGGCCGTCCCCCCAAACCCAGGTCAGAACCAGGCCATGCAGCACCAACAGCGGCAGGCAGTAGGACAGATAGACAGCCACTGCTACAGCGTGCCGCGCGTCTCCATCCCAGAATGGCGCGAGTCGGAACGAGGCGATGTGGTCTCGCGAATGGGTCAGGTTGAACAGTAGGCTCGGAATGGCCCCACACAGAACAACCACCGAGCCAATAGGCACAACAGCAGCACCGGTGAGTCCAGCGGTCGGACTGGCGTATTCACCGGCCAAAATACCGATCATCGGCACCGTCACAGCCATGCCCAACGCGGGCCACGTGCGACTGCGAAGCTCACGGTCACGGCCGAACAGCGCCCGGGTGAGGGCGAAGATGGCCCGTCCTCGGCGAGTCACGCCAAAGAAGGCCAGCCACGCCGGCGCGTAGATTGGACGAATGACCTTGGCCGTCACGGCCTGAACCGTCGCAACGCCAGACCACGCACGCTGCATGCCCCACAGCGCCAACCCCGCAAGGACCACGGTGATGGCGCCAGCGACAGCGAGGGGCATAATAGCGCCGTCGCTGACCCACGGGGCCAGGTGCCAGGTCGGTGCATTTAGTACCCAATCCGGCGGGTCGTAGCTCATCATACTGACAGAGCCGGTCCCGTTGCGAATCATGAACTGACCGCCGTAGAACAGAGCCAGAATGCCACCAATCTGTGTCCATGCGAGCGCTTGACGCAGGCCATCGAAGCGCTCGCCGAACCCGCCCAGCACGTACAAGCCAAGCGCCACCGACGCACTGCACACGCACGTCATCACGCTTGCAATGGGGTAGCGAAACACCCAGGTGGCGTCGGTGTCTCGCAGGCCCACACCCATGACCGTGGGAAAGATGGTCACCGCAACTCCCACCAGCGCCACGTACCCGAGCAAGTTTACGAAGCGAGCCAGAGACCATGTCCGCGAGGTGACTGGACGATGCCCAATGACCCGCACATCCTCTGGGTCGTAGGCGGCTTCGTGAAACTCCACCACCACCGCACTGAACACCATCAACGCGGCCACAGAGAGGTTGGCGAAGGCGTAAAACCGCGCATCCACTCGCCCCGCAAGCGCCGCACAGAGCAGCAAGCTGACGGTCAGCATCTGGCCATAGACCCAGAACAACGGCGGAATCAGCTCGCCCGCTTTGGCCCCCGTCGACAAACCATACAGCTGGCCGCGAAGGTCCATCGTTGCAAAGGTCCGAACCAAAGCGCGAAAGGGGCGCACCTGAACGCCTAGGCGGGTCAGCAGCGCGTTCATGCGTCGAACGCACCCGAGAGTTCGTCGACATCCGCACTATGCGTCAGGGCGTGAAACACGGACTCTAGGGTCTTGTCCGCGCTCTTGGCGACCAGCTCCGAGGTCGGAGCGTCCGCCACAACCTTGCCGGCCGAAAGGATGATGGCGCGGTCACACAAGCGCTCCACCACATCGAGAATGTGCGAGCAGTACAGCACCGCCGCCCCGTTGTCTGCTGCAGAACGAATGACGTCACGCAACACCCGTGCCGCGTCTACGTCCAAGCCATTCAGCGGCTCATCGAGAAGCAAGATGCGTGGCTCATGAAGCAGCGCACAGCAGATAGCCGTGCGTTGACGCTGCCCTTTAGACAAGGTGTCGATGCGCTGGTCGAGAATGGCACCAATGCCAAACTGCTCCACCAACTCCACCATCTTCGCAGCCGCAACCGCGGGATCGAGCTCGTGTAGGTCGCTGGCCAACAGCAGGTGTTCGCGCGGCGAGAGCAGTCCGTACAGTCCTCCACTGTCCGGCACGTAGCCAAGCAACTGACGGGCTTGCAGACCCTCTTGCGGACAGTACCCACCCAGGCGAATGGTGCCCGCGTCCGGACGAAGCGTGCCAACAATGGCGGAGAGTGCGGTGGTCTTACCCGCACCATTGGGTCCGAGTAGGCCGCAGATTTCGCCAGGCGGAACCGTGAAGTGAACGTCGCTTAGCGCCTGGGTCTCACCGTAGCGATGAGACAGCCCGCTGACCTCAATACCGCTCACTTTTTCGTGGAGCGGTCGAAGATGGTGGTGAGAGCAAAGCCACATCCGAGACCACACAGCCCGGAGATGACGAGCTTGGCAATGCGGTGGTCCACCACACCTGTCGTGTCCAAGAGCACGTACACGCCGGCCATACCGAGCATCATTCCCGCGTACCAAGCAAGGTCACGTTGGGTGTATTGGGGGGCCATGAGTGCTCCAGTGGTAGCAGTTGGGCAGACGGTCAACGCCGCTCGCCGTCCTGTTACCCAGCGACGCCCTTAAGGGGCAAGGTTTGCGTGTAAAGCCGAGCGAACAACGTCTAATGTCGACCACTTGACAGCCATGTCAAGGGCGAAGAAGGCAAGGGCTGCCCCCCACCGGATGGCGCGGGCGCGCCGCGTAGACAGCGTTCGCCCCGACCACAAAGACAGCGACAACGACGCCACCTCGTAGGTAAGCAGCACGTAGCAGAAGCCGCGAATGACCGACCACGGGTGCCAGCCAGCGAACAACGCAATGGCGCTACTGTCCGACTGGGCAATGACATTACCCACGTAGAAGTTCATTAAGTCCACTTCGTACATGCCCTGGACCAACACAAGAAGGCCCATGGAGACCAGTGCCATGAAGGTCATTCCCAGCAGCAGATGCAGGTGGGCGGGAACCCAGTTGACCCAATCGTACTCGGGGTCTGCGCCGGTTCGAATCCACTCCAGCTGGGCTGCCAAGTAGCCAGCACCGTCCGGCATACAGGCAGCCGCTGCCACCGGGGACATCGCTGCGAGGCCGATAGCCACTGCATTGTGGGCGGCAAATCCGACCGCAAGTGCGCCGATACCCCAGGCGGGCTTCTGTTCACGGACCGCCGCGATCAGCATCACGAACAGGCCGGTCGCCGACAGGTACTGATGCAGCGACGAGCCCAGGGCGAACCCCAAGAGCAACGGAACAACACCCATCACCGCCGCGAGCACCCACCAAATCCTGGGGCGCATCCACGGCACGGCCAGCCCGGCCATCTGCCAGGCGTAAACGCGAATGGGCGGCATAGTGCCTCGTTACTTACGAGGAATCGGAATGAAGAAGATTCCGGTGGTCGCGTAGAGAATTCCGTTTCCGACCACAAAAATTAAGAAGAAGATGAGCCAGCCCATCATTCCACTTCCGCCTTCTTCACTCATTCGGCACTCCGCATTCCGGCTGTTGTACCGGAAGGCGGAGTTCCACACAAGCAGTCACCGTCGCTATTGAACGGTAAGCGGGATGGTCACCATGGCGTCCGAGTCACCGGGCAGGCTGCTGATGCCGTCGGCCTCGGCCTGTTCGGCCAACCCGGCGACTTTCTGAGCCGCGCCATCGAGCTCCGGCAAGTGCCGCAAGATGACCGTCAGATCTTCGGTTCCAGCATCACCGGTGGTCAACGTGACGTCCAGACCGATCGGCAAGCCACCGTCATCTTGGTCGTTGTAGGTCACGGTGGCGTCTGTTGCGAAGAACACCTGGTGCTCGTCCGCTTCGTCTTCAATTTCTTCGGTGATGTCTTCAGCAGGGTCTTCGAGCTCATTGAGGAACTCAACAGAGACCTGATACTCGGTATTTGCGGTGAGCTCGGGACTGACAATCACCGGTGAACCATCATTCTCTGGGTCTGCCCAAGAGCCTTCGACCAGGCCTTCCGGGCCATCAAAGGTCAGGACAATCGTAGTGATGACTTCTTCGATGTTCTCGTCGCCATCAGTATCTTCCACATTGTCGCAAGCCGAGACGGCCAACAGTAGGGCCAAAGGTACAAATCGCATAATGCTCCTAAAAGTGCATGTGAAGGCTAGCGCGCACGAGTGCGTCACGGCCGGGTTCATCCGCGTAATAGCGGAGTAAGCTGGTATAATTTCGGTACTTGACGTTCCCGAGATTCTGAATCTCGGCTGAGACGCGGGCAATGTGCGTGCCGAGCCGAAGCTGGGTTCCAGCCCGCAGGCCAAGCAGGACATACCCATCCGGTGCCGGAGAAAAGTCGCCAAGCGGAACGCGGTTCTGCTCGCGGACGGCGTCCACGTCGAACGCCACATAGGGCGATTCTACGGCCCCTCGGTCGGGCCCTTGGGCCGTCAACGAGGCGCCGGCACGGTCGGGTGGAACGAACGCCAGCGGCTGGCCAGCGGTGTCCTGCCCACGCACCATCGAGCCACGCAAGTCCAAGGAAACGAGGCGGTCTGGCGCGATTGTGACATGCCCATCCACGCCGTACCACACGGCATTGACGGCACCGAAGGTGAAGCGTGGGAAGGTACCGGTGCTCAGAACATCGAACTGGGGTTGCCCATTCGCACCGACGGCGGGGGCAAACTGGATGTAGTCGTTCACGTAGCTGGCAAACGGTGCAATCTCCCCGTGGAGGTCTGCGGTGTGCAGGTGGACGACGCCGCCGGCCGTGTAGGTGGTCTCCACACCCAATGACGGATCTCCCAGAGCGAACGCCGGGAATGTAGGTGCGGTTCCGCCCAAGAACTGCTCGTCAATACTCGGAACACGCGCCCCAGAGGACAGGTCCACCTTCACACCGACCACATCATCTTCGGTGCCCCACAAGCCGCCGAGCGTAACGACCCCCGCTGTCCAGTCGCCAGCACACCGAGCGCCGCTATCACCGCGTTCGCAGGTACTTGTCGCGTCACGTCTGTCGAGCCCGTCAATAGCAGATTCGGTCAAGAATGCCGTGCGAGAGGTTCGGTCCAGTCGCGCGCCCAACTCAACCGCTGCACGCCGTCGCCACAACCGCTCCCACGCATACACGCCGCCGTTCAACGACCGGTAGTTGGGCACCAGAGGCACGCCCCTGTACAGGTTCTCCTGTAGCTGTCCGGTGACACCGACCGCTCCTTCCAATGTGGCATCCAAGCCAACGGCCATGGGCGAGTGATGGAGAGAGGCGTCGACAGCAGTGGTTCGGAGCGTAAAGTCGTACTGTGGCCCCGACGCCGCCTGCCGCGTGATGTCCTCTTCCGTGCGGTGATTGTGCTGGTAGCTTGCGGTGACATCGAAATGACCGAGCTGGGCGACGTCTACACCCACACGCCCGATGATTCGGTCATGGGTGACACTCTGCCGGGGCCTGTCGATGTCTCGGCCTGCCGTGTAGACAACGGTCGGCTCGGCCGTCAGCTGGTCGCGAAAATCGGCCGGATTCTCGGCGCGGACCCCGTAGAACACGCCATTCTCTGCCGTGAATCGATCCCACGACAGCCGGGCGTGCACCGTGTCTGACATGTAGCCAATAGCCGCACCCAGGTTCAGTTCGCGGGCCGCGGTGTTGCCGAGAACACGATCTGGAGAGCTCTGATCCCCAGCAGACGTCGCATTTGCAGAGAGTCGAACGGCAAGACCGGGCACCTTCGCACTCATGGCATCCACCCGACCGGCAAGCGAGCCACGCAGGCCGTTGGCGGCCGCCACAGTGTGCACAGACGCATCCACACCCGGCGTCTCACGCATGGGCAGTGGGTCCGCCAAGATGACGCCACCTACAGCATCTGCGCCATATCGAACGCCAGCCGCACCACGTATGACTGTGATCTCGTCCGCCCCGAAGGCGTCCACCTCTGGCGCGTGGTCAATGCCCCACTTCTGACCTTCATGTCGAACGCGGTCCACCAACACCAACAATCGACGCCCAAACTGGCCGCGAATCACAGGCTTGCTGGTCGAAGAGGCGCCGCCAATGACCGTGACACCGGGGATATCTTCAATGGTTCCCGCAAGGTCCGAACCACGCTTGTCGTCCAGTTCCTGCTCGGTCAACGTCACGCTGGCCCGGGTATCCTGGAGGCCCAAGGGCATTTCTTCTGTGACGACAATCTCGTGGTCTTCATGCGTAAACAGCTGAACCACGGCATCTTCAGCGGCATCGACCGCAGTCGCACCCGCGTGAAAAGAAGGGTGCGAGACAGCGACTCGCACAAAACCGGAACACTGGCCCGGCGCCTCAAAGTGCCCCTCATTGTCCGACACCACAGAGATCAAGCGCCCCGGTGGCCCCACAACGACTGTAGCGCCAGCGACCGGGGCACCGGAGTCTCCGTCCACCACCACGCCACGCACCACCAAGTCGCACGAAGCGGCGGCATTGGACATCAACGCGAGTAGTAGCAGAGCAGCAGACATGGGAGCACGCTATCGCCTATCTGTTCCAGTTGCAACAATGATGCATTTGCAACCGGAACACAACAGCGCTAAGATGCGGCATGCTCTCGGATTCCGACCTGCGCGACCTACTGCGCACCCACGACCTTCGCGCCACGCAGTCGCGTCTGGCCGTGCTGCGTATCCTTCACGGTCAGCCATCTCCATCGAGCCACCCAGACGTGACAGAAGCGCTGGCCAGCAATGGATGGGACCGATCCACTCTGTATCGCAACCTCACCGACATGGCGGCGGCAGGCATCTTGCGACGGGTCGATCTCGGCGACCGGGTGTGGCGCTATGAGCTTGCCAATGCCAGCACCCAGCACAGCGGAAATGACCATCCACACTTCTTGTGCACCGCCTGCGGCGATGTCTCGTGTCTGGAAAAGGTCGACGTGACCATCGGCGGCTCAGTGCCCGCTGCCGTCAACCTAGGGCATGTCGCGATTCAACTCCGAGGGTTGTGCGACGCCTGCACCGAAGCCTAACGTAGCGCCGTGTACCGCCTACTCCCCACCGCAGCCCTGACGCCGTCGACAACCCCACCCGTTGGGGCGTCCGACTCGCAGGTCATCCGCTTTGCTCAGACCCTCAATGGGTATGACGACTGCGGCGGCTACGACGGCCTGTCTGCCGCCTTGGACGCAATGCCGGGCCTGCATGCCTGTACCCTTCATCAGCTTCGTCTCAAGCTCTTCATGGCTCAGCGCCAACACTACTTTCAGGGGGGTTCCTGGGGCCCTGAAGACCCGCTGATGGAGAGCATGCGGGAGCTCTGCGGCATCATCCGCACGCGTGTCCTCGACCAACAGAGCGCGCTGTTGTGGTGGACAGGAGACATCACAAAGCTCGATGTCGACGCTATCGTCAACGCCGCAAACCCAACGCTTCTTGGCGGTGGAGGGGTCGATGGCGCGATTCACCGAGCTGCAGGTCCCAAGCTGCTACAAGCCTGTACAGACCTGCCACTCGTGTCGGCAGGAGTGCGCTGTCCCACCGGAGACGCTCGGTTGACCGCAGCGTTCGACCTCCCTGCGACCCACGTCCTCCACACCGTTGGCCCCCGATGGACGGGCGGCGAAAGTGGCGAACCCACCCTGCTCGCAAACGCCTACACCGCCTGCATGACAATCGCGCTTGAGCGACGGTTTCAGAGCATCGCCTTCCCCGCTATCTCCACCGGCGTGTACGGATTTCCGAAGGAGCGCGCCGAGAATATCGCGACCGAGGTTGTCCATCGAATGCTAGGCAAGTCGTCACAGACCCTGCGAGTCATCTTCGTCCGCTTCGAGGCGTAGAGAGCGGCTCTTGCTAGCTACGCAAGCGCTGAAGTCTCAGCGCAAGCGGCGGGGTCAGAGCGACCGTGGCGCCTACTCGAATCGGGTAGGACAACACGAACGCGCCGTAGGCCGCAGCGGCGGTCTGCCAGCAGGACGACTCCACGCCCGACGTGGACAACGCGAGGGCTGCGGACAGGTAGAACCCGCCGAAGCCCACCACCCAAGTGGTCAACCACACAGCAACCGCCGTGATTCCGTAGGTCTTGAACAAGGTGGTGATGGCGGACTTTGCGCGTTTGAACATGCCGAGACCCTAGTCCCTCATCTGGGCGACTGTCCCGTCATGAAGGGTCACAGCTGCAGTGCTTACGCTTGCTTACAAAGGCACAACGAACCGACCACAGGCAACACGCACTGGCCGTTCTATGTTCCTTTGTAGTGAGGGCCAACACCCCGCATTGGAGGCTTGCATGTCACTCGTTCATCGCCGCACCGTTCACGCAGTGGTCTGGCCGCGTCCAGAGCCCGCGACGCGACCGCAAGCCCCGTTGCCCCGCATTCTTATCGTCGACGATAACAGCGAGTTGGCAAGACGAGACGCCGACTTTCTGCAAGACGCCCACTTCAGCACAGACGTTCTGGAAGGGGTCGCGGACGTGCCCAGACGCGTCATCACCAACCCCCCAGACGCCATCGTTCTGTCCGCAGACCTACCGCCAGGACAGGCCATCCACCTGTGTCAGCGCATTCGAGACGACTTCTCGGGGCCCATCCTCATTGTGACCCAGTACCCGCAGGCCGCCGTTGAGGTCGCCGCCTTCGAGGCAGGTGCTGACGACTACGTTCATCGTCCCAGAGACAACATGCGTCTGGCACTGCGCCTTCGCGCCGCGTGTCGGCGAAACCGGTTCGCGCCGACCATCGACGGCTACGTGGACGCCGAGCTTGAGGTCAACCCTACCCGCCGTCACCTTCGCGTTCATGGTGTGCCCGTGCAGGTCACGTCTGCTGAGTTCGACGTGCTGCACATGCTGGCCCAACACATCGGCCGTCCCATGCCGCGCGACGTGTACTACCGAGCAACAACCGGCGCTCCGTACAACGGCACGGACCGAACGCTCGACATCCATCTAAGTCACCTACGCACCAAGCTCATCCGAGCAGGCCTCAATCGCCTACGACTCTCCACAGTGCGCGGCGTTGGCTACCAACTCAATACGCCGTAAACGCTCCACAAATAGGGCGTGTCAGTGCCCACTCACCGGATTGACAACAGAGCTTCGATCGGGCACCCGAGCGGGTTGAGCGCCCACAAAATCGCCAGCACCGGACAGACGTAGCCATCATGAATCGGGCAATGCTACCGTGTTTGCATGGCTACACTGCAAGATAAGAATGGGGACACGTCGAGCGTGTTCTGTCGTCACCTCGTCGGTCGCTCAAGACGCGCCCAGCTTCGTCTCGACAGCTCTGACATCTCAGCCGAGCATGCGATTGTTGCGTGGACAGGCCAGTATTGGGTGGTGCGTGACCTGGGAAGCCGCAATGGAACCCGCGTCAACGCGCGTACCGGTACCGGCAGGAACCGACCGAAGACTTTCTCGCGGGGATATTCTCGACTTTGGGGCAGGTACACACACCGCCACTTTGACATCGGATGAAGCGCCGTCAACGTCCGCCACATCTGGCGAGACGGTTGTGGTGGGTGACGGGGACTTGCTTGCCGTTCCGTCCGTTGACGACCCCATCGCTCTGATCGAACGCGACACCGATGGCCGATGGGTATTGACCTACGGCTTGCTGCACACGCATGTCGTAGACGGTCAGACCATCGGTCTCGAAGAACATGACTGGAAGCTCTCGCTCCCTGAGACCCTGCCCCAGACCGCTACCTTGAGCGCCGTCCAACACACCGTTGGCGACCTGGCGCTGCACTTCAACGTCAGCGCCGATGAAGAGTATGTGCAAGTCCAGGTGAAGACGCCGACCGAGACGGTGATGCTGCCCGCACGCGCCCACCACTACACCCTACTGGTGTTGGCCCGGGCATGGATGAACGACAGCGACACCGCCGCTGCAGAACGAGGCTGGCTGTACAAAGCGGACCTCGAACGTATGCTTCGCCTCAGCGGCAACCACATCAATCTGGGCATCCACCGCATTCGCAAAGAGCTCGCCGGACTCGGTATCGCAGACCCCGAAGCGATTGTCGAGCGCCGCCTATCTACCCGGCAGATTCGTGTTGGGACGTCTCAAATCAGTGAGTCCCCACTCTAAATGGCCGACGACCTCATCGGTGATTTTGCCGCACGTCATGGCCTGAGCCCAGACATTGAGCGGGATTTGAGGCGCTTGTTCGGCTTCTCCCCTACCCGGCCCGAAGGTGCGACCCTCGACACCCTCCCTGTCTTGGACGACGGACCCCTACCCGAGGACATCTCCGCCCCTCCCACATCCGTCACCGAGCGCTACGACGACATCATGGAGCTCGGTGCTGGCGGAGTTGGTGAGGTCCGAAGAGTGTATGACCGCCACCTACGCCGCAACGTAGCCATGAAGACGCTGGCCACTAGCGACCCACGTGCCACCAGCCGGTTCTTTGCTGAGGCCCGCGTTGGAGCGCGTCTTCAGCACCCGAACCTACTTCCAATCTACGACATGGGCGTTCACGAAAGCGGTCAGCCATGGTTCACCATGCGCGAGGCCAGAGGCCAGACCTTCACTGCCGCCATTGCCGATGTTCACGCGGCTTCCGCAACGGCGTGGGGGGTCGGCACCCACGGATTCACACTTCGCCGCCTGGTGGGTGGGTTCGCAGCCATGTGCCGCGCCATGGCCTACGCGCACGACAAACACGTGATTCACCGGGACCTCAAGCCTGAAAACGTCATGGTCAGCGCGGACGGAGAGCTCGTCATTCTGGACTGGGGCCTAGCCTTCTTCCTGTCGGATACTGCTCCCACTGCAGCACTGGCCGGCACCCCGGCCTACATGCCGCCAGAGCTGGCAAAGGCCACCCGATTCGTGGCGTCCAAGACGACATATACGCACTCGGTGCCATCTTGTACACCCTGCTGATGGGACGCCCTCCATACAGTGGTTCGAGTGCCCAGCATGTGCTCGGACGCGTGGTTGCCGGGCCTCCCACTCCGCTCAACACCTCGCTTCGAGCTCCGGCTCCTCCCGAGCTGGTTCGCGTCTGTGAGACCGCTATGGCGCGCGTGGCCGACCAGCGATTCGACTCTGCTGACCTGCTCGCAGATGCCGTGGACCAGTGGCTAGACGACACCTTCAAGCGCGAGCAAGCCCTCCGTCTGACCGAACAAGCCCTCATGGACGTGCACCGCGTTCAAGGCCTTCAGGAACAAGCTGCGGACAAAGAAGCAGACGGAAATGCACTGCTCGCAACGGTGAAGTCTTGGCAACCTGAAGACGACAAGGTCGCTGGATGGGCACTCATTGATGCCGCCCGAGCCACGGCGGCACGCGCCAAAGCGGCGGACATCGACATTGACCAACGCCTCTTCGCTGCCCTGCGCATGGCTCCCGACCTGCCACAAGCACACGCCGCCCTGCTGCACCGGTCCCACCAGAGGCACAGACAGGCTGAGCAGGACGGAGACCTCGCAGATGCCGCGATTCACGAAGGCGCCATGCGTCGTCATCTACAGGCGCTCCCCACCCAAGACCCGCGGCGAATCGCCAGCGAGGCCTATCTGCGTGGTGACGGCACACTCAGTCTGACCACGTCACCCCCGGGTGCAAGCGTGAGGCTGTACCGGTACACCAAGCACCACCGGCGCCTCGTAGAGACCTTCGAGCGCGACCTGGGGACCACACCGATTGTGGGAGAAGCCCTGCCAATGGGCTCGTACCTGTGCGTCCTGTCACACCCCGACCATGACGATGTTCGCTACCCCGTCCACATTCAGCGCCAAGAGGACTGGTCCACGACCGCCCCCGGTGACGTCACCCCAGCACAGGTCATGAGTCCCGACGACGTCTACATTCCTGCCGGTTGGTTTGCCTCCGGCGGCGACCCCGACACCTTCGGTAGCCACCCCGCTCGACGCTTGTGGTGCGACGGCCTCGTCATCCAGCGCTTTCAAGTCACCAACCACGAGTTCATCGCCTTCCTCGATGACTTGGTTGCCCAGGGCCGTGCAGACGAAGCGATGACCCACGTTCCCCGTGAACGGTCATCGAGCGAAGAGACACTGGGCGCTGTGCTGTATGGGCGAACCGCAGACGGCGGCTTCTGCCTACAGGTCGACGCCGACGGCGACATCTGGGAGCCCGACTGGCCGGTGTTTCACCTCGACTGGCACAGTGCGCGTGCATACCTCACCTGGCTTGCCGAAAAGACAGGAAAACCCTGGCGTCTTCCGGGTGAACTAGAGTGGGAGAAAGCAGCCCGCGGCGTGGACGGTCGGCTCTTCCCATGGGGAGATGCGTTCGACCCATCCTGGTGCTGCATGCACGACAGCCACCAAGGTCGCCAGCTCGCGACCACCGTCGACTCCTACCCAACAGACGCCAGCGTGTACGGCGTTCGGGGAGTCGCTGGGGGGGTGCGTGACTGGTGTGCCGACTACGAAGGTGTGGTCGATGAGCAGCGTGTGTGCGTTCCCAAGGACGAAGACGCCGTCACCGGAAATCGGCGCGTGCGCGGCGGTTCCTGGTACGGGCCGGCACGCAACTGCCGACTGGCCAACCGCGACCGCAACCTCACCGGCTATCGGGTGCCATTGAACGGCTTTCGCGGTGTGTACCGGCCAGACGAGCGCTAGTCTTCTGTCTGACTGGTTTTAGGCCTGTCTACAACGGCGCCAGTCGCCAGCTCTAGTACCGTCCTCTCCTGACGCAGCATGGGAATCAGGTTGACAAATAGCGCCAAGGTGATGGGTAGGAACAGGTACATACTCAGCGGTTCATAGACCCAGGCAGACGGCAAAAACACGTTCGTTGCCGTAGAGTGCGTGTTCTGCCCACCCACAAAAAGCACCGCACCGTACACACCAAACCCCGTGACAACCAGGCTCCCCAAGGCCACCATCTGGGACACCCGGTTCTCACCCGAAAACCGCAGTCCCACCATGAAGCCGCCGAGCGTTGTCGCTTTCAGCACAGGAATCCCTTGGGCGAACAACGTAATGACAATGGCGATAAAGAGGCGGCCAGACACCGAATCCGACAGGCGAAAATCACCGCTATAGGTGTACATGGGCTCAGCAAAGCCCAACGCAATGAGAGCGTCGGAGACAGCCCGCGCCCAGACAAACGTCACAAACACCGAGTCGAGTGCCCCTGCAGCCACACGACGGCCCATGGACACGGTGGGTGCCAATAAAACCGGACGTTCCGCCTCATGCTCTGGCGCCTCAAATGGCGAACTGTGGGCCAACTCAACGTGAGTCTGCCCTGTATTGCCGCGGCTATTGTCATCTCCACTCATGCGGCTGTCATCTCCTCGCCATGGACGAACCTGCCCGCCGGACTATGTGCGCCAACTTCGGGAGTCTGCACATGGTCACTATCACCAACCTCGGCATGGGCTACGGCGGCCAGATGCTCTTCGCTGACGCCTGTGAGCAGTTTCATCCTGGCAATCGCTACGGCATTGTCGGCGCGAACGGTGCTGGTAAGTCCACGCTCCTGCGCCTCATCACCCGAGAAGAGATTCCGACCGAGGGCGATGTCATCATCCCCAAGAAGGTCCGGATTGGTAGCCTAGAGCAGGACCACTTCCAGTACGAAGACATCGCTATTCGCGACGTTGTGATGATGGGCAACCAAGAAGTCTGGGACGCCATGGCCGAGAAAGACGCCATGCTCGAAGGCCCCGAAGACGCGTTTGACGTGGACCGCTACGGCGAGCTGGAAGACACCATCCTTCGCCTAGATGGCTACTCTTTGGAGAGCACAGCGGCGGACATTCTGGAAGGCATGCAGATTCCAACGGAACGGCACCTGGACCCACTGTCCTCGCTGTCGGGTGGTTTCAAGCTGCGCGTGCTGCTCGCTCGCGTGTTGGCCGGCCAGCCTGACCTACTGCTTCTCGATGAGCCCAATAACCACTTGGATATCGTGTCTCTTCGCTGGCTTGAGAAGTTCCTCGTCGAGTTCAAAGGCTGCGCCATCGTCGTCAGCCATGACCACCGCTTCCTCGACAACATCTGCACCCACATCGTAGACGTCGACTACCAGCGCGTCACCATCTACAAGGGCAACTACCAAGCGTTCTTGGACGGTAAAGCTGACATCCGGGACCGGCTCGAGCGCGAGATTAACAAGCGCCAAAAGGAAATTGCCGAGCACAAAGCGTTCATCCAACGCTTCAAGGCCAAAGCCAGCAAGGCCCGCCAGGCCAACTCCCGTCAGAAGCGCATGGAAAAAATCTCCATCGAGGAGTTGCCCACAAGCTCGCGCCAGCACCCAACCTTCAAGTTCCCGCAGCAACGTGCAAGCGGTCGCACCGTTCTCACCGCCAAGGACATTGGCAAGTCCTACGAAGACAAGAAGGTACTTGAAAACGTAGGGCTGACCGTAAATCGCGGCGACCGCGTGGCTATCCTAGGACCGAACGGCATTGGCAAGTCCACCCTGCTCAAGGTTCTCATGGAGAAGGTCGAGCCTGACGAAGGCGAGTTCGAGTGGGGCTACGAGACCCATGTTGGCTACTTTGCCCAGGACCACCATGACGTCATGGCCGGCGACCACACCGTCACAAGCTGGCTGTGGGACAAAGCACCCGGTGACCCCCAAGGCGCCATCTACGGGCGCCTCGCGCAAGTTCTGTTCAGCCGAGACGACGCTGACAAGCGCATAGACAACCTGTCCGGTGGCGAAGCTGCGCGCTTGGCACTGGCCGGTATCGCTGCCAAAGAGCCCAACGTCTTGGTGCTCGACGAGCCCACCAACCACTTGGACCTCGAAGGCATCGAGTCGCTCGCCGGCTCACTCAAGAAGTTTGAAGGCACACTGGTCTTCGTCAGCCATGACCGCTGGTTCGTTGGCCAAGTCGCCAACCGAATCATCGAGATTACTCCAGAGGGTATGAACGACTTCAAGGGTACTTTCGCTGAGTACTTGCAGTACTGCGGAACGGACCACTTGGACGTCGCAGCGGTGATGGAAGCGAGCAAAGAGGTCAAGCGCAAGGGGCAGTGAGGCCTAGGTCCCGCCGGAATCAGCCCGGCGCAACCCCACACAGACCCAACAGACCCGAAGTATCGGTAGACGCCCCAGTAGCGTGGGTTTACGCCATGTACCGGAGGTGCCATGTCCCACGTTGATGTCGAGCGCATGTTGGGAGACGCCAACACGCAAGCAGCGGCGGGAAGCGCGTCAGCAAAGAGTGCGAGCGCAGATCCTCTGGTTGACCCGCTGGCAGGCAACGCCCTCAAAGACGCACTGGGAGATTCAACGCCACAAGTGCCCACCGCGCTGTCCAAAAAGCAACGCCGAGGCTTCGTGGCCATCGCGAAAGCCTCGACGCACGTCCCGCCAACCGACAAGAAAAGCCGTCTCACCGTCTCAGATGCCCTGCGAAATGCATCCGACGAGGACCTACTGCAACTACAAAAAGACCTAAAGCAGCAGGGCGTGTCTTTGCGAAAGGTGCTGAAGTCTTGGTCAAAGGCAAAGGCCCCGCGACAAGAACGGGCCCTGTACTACAGCAGCCTTGACCGACTTCTCAACGCACGCTCGGCCCAGGCCGACAATGAGCCGAAAGAGAGCCTGGACCAGTTGCGGAAAGCCCAGCAAGAAGCGTCTCCGGACGTGGACAGGCTGCTGACACCCGGTGAGCGCGTGGCGTACCGGCTGAACCTCATCAAGAGACTCCAGCTCTGGCAAGACGCCGAGACAGACGAGGCCAAGGCTCTCGAGGTTCGACTGAAGAAGTTCGCGCTGGTTGACGAAACGAAAAAGATGATGGACGAGCTCCACAAATAGCGAACGACGATGCCTGGCCCGTGGATGCACGACGCCGGTGACGGAAGACTTCGGCGCTCGTGTTCGGCTCTAAGGGTTGCCATCTGACCACGGTTTACCTGGATACTTCTCGGAAGTCGCAGCGCTATTGGGCGTGTCAGAGCGTACGATTGCTCCTCACCGTACAGAGCCAACGCTGTAGAACAAGACATGTTGCCAAGGCAGGCCATCAAACTGCCCAGTTCGCGTAAACCCGTTGGCCAGATACTCCCGGTCGGCCTGTTCAATCGTCATCTTGTGCAGCGGCCGCATAGGCACGGCATCATCCTCAGCGCGGTACTCCACCAGCGCTACACGACCGGTGGGTGTGAGCGACTCTCGAATGCCTCGAAGCATGGCTTCGGGGTCGGAAAACTCATGGTAGACGTCCACCAATAGGACCACATCGCAGGTGTGCGCAGGCAGTGCCGCGTCTGTCTCGGTCGACAAGACAGGGGTGACATTTCCAACGCTCGCATCGCTTGCTCGTTGCTCTAATAGAGTCAGCATCTCTGGCTGAATATCCGTGGCGATGACCCGGCCAGTATCACCGACCAACATGGCCATCGGCAGACTGTGATAGCCGTTTCCCGCGCCGATATCGCAGGCGACTTGGCCCTCCTGCAGTCCCAAGTTCGCCAAGAGTAGGGCCGGGTTTTCTTCCGTCACTCGCTCGGGACGAATGAGCCACGGTGCGCCTCGGTAGCTCATGGTCTGGGCGATGGTTCGGCCCATGTATTCTTGGGCGTTGGCAGGCGTGGAGCAGGCGAAGAGCAGGGCGAGGACTGTAAACATGGCCACACGATATGGCGAGCGCCGCCCGTTGCCTGACTGAGAGCGTCGAGAATGGTCACGGCATGGTGGGGCGAGAGACCGGCTGTCTGACGGGTCCTGACATTCGCCCCGCAATAAGGCTACGCTGCACCCTCAACTCGGGTGATGCACATGACAAAACCAGCGAGCCTCTCTGTGGCCTGGCTGTTCCTGCTCGTTGGGTGCGGATTGACCACGCAGGACCCGCCCGGAGAAACGCCGGAAGAGACGCCTACGATGGAAGGCACTGAGCGTGTGGCAACCCTCGCGCGCGAGAACTGCGACGGGTCGGTCGAACGATTCGCCTGGTGCGAAGGGGAGGCTACGTACTTGTGCTACTGCCGAACGCCCGACGACTGCACAGTCAGCAACCAGAGCTGCCCCGGCGTCAGTGGGTCCCCGCTTAACGACGACACCGGACTGTGGTGCTGCACCGAATGCGAGGGCATCGTTGATGGCGTCGTTGAGTATGAAATCTGTAGCTAAGAAGCGACAGAGCGGCGCAGGACGCACAGCGAGGCTACGACAATCCGATGTCACACACCCTTCCCGAAAACATGCAGCGATACCTGACCACCAAGTCGTTCACGGAGGCGACGGTGCCGAAGCAGCTGCTCGCAAACCACAGCATCAAAGCCGGCTCCTGGGGCCAAGTGGTGGTGGAGAGTGGCGAGGTCGACTTGGTCTTCGCCACACACACACACCACGTCACGCCAGACTCTCCCGGAGCGATTCCACCGGTCGAGTCGCACCACCTGGAGCTACGCGGACCCGTGCAGTTCTATGTGACGTTCTACCGTCCTAAGTAGCGGTCCATGTCTGTCGTTTCCCCGCAGACACGACCTCACACATTCGGACCGTCGCCCAACACATTCGGCGTTACCCCTCCGCATGACAGCACGACCTCGAGTCCTCATTATTGGCGGTGGCTTCGCTGGTATCTCAGCGGCAAAGGCCCTCAAGCGCGCACCGGTCGACGTCACGGTGGTGGACCGTCGCAATCATCACCTCTTTCAGCCGCTCTTGTACCAAGTCGCCACTGCCGCTCTGGCTCCCGCTGACATCGCAGAGCCAATCCGCACGGTCTTACGAAAACAGGCCAATGCAAAGGTCGTCCTTGGGTCGGTACAGTCTGTCGACGCCGGCCACAAGCGAATCCAAGTCAATGACGCATGGCTGGACTTTGACTGGCTCATCATCGCTGCCGGCGTCCGACACTCCTACTTCGGCCATCCAGAGTGGGAGGAGCACGCGCCAGGCCTAAAGACGATTGGCGATGCTCTTGAGATTCGACGTCGCATTCTCATGGCCTTTGAAAAAGCCGAATGGTGCGAAGACGCCGACGAGCGCCAACGCCTGATGACCTTCGTGGTGGTCGGTGGAGGAGCGACCGGAGTGGAGGTAGCGGGCGCAATCGCGGACATTGCCAGGTTGACCCTTGCAAAAGACTTCCGAAACATCGACACGACCAAGGCGCGTGTTGTGCTGGTTGAAGGCGGTTCCCAGGTGCTCGGCGTGTACCCAGCACCTCTACCGGAACGGGCAAATACGCAACTGTCGAGCTTGGGCGTCGAGATTCAACTGAACACATCTGTCACCGGAGTGGACGAGCAAGGCGTACAGCTCGGTGAAGACAAGCGCATTGAGTCTGCCACCGTGGTGTGGGCCGCCGGAGTGCAAGGCAGTTCTGTGGGTGCGGATGCTGGATTTGAACGGCACCGCAACGGGCGAATTCCGGTGAACGCGGACCTGTCCGTACCAGGCCACGACCACATCTTCGTGGCCGGGGACCAGGCTGTTGTCATGGGGGCGGATGGGACCCCGGTACCCGGCGTCGCTCCCGCTGCAATGCAGATGGGCAAACACGTTGCAGCAATGATTATTGGCAGCCTAAAGGGGAAGAAACGCACGCCGTTCCGCTACACAGACCGCGGTCAGATGGCCACGATTGGTCGGGCCCGCGCCATTGCCGCCACAGGACCGCTCAAGCTCTCAGGCTTCGTCGCCTGGCTCGCATGGGTGTTTATCCACGTCTTGTTTCTCATCACCTTCCGCAATCGAGTGGTCGTCATGCTGAAGTGGGCGTGGTCATGGGTGTTGTTCGACAGCAGCAGTCGACTTGTGTGGGAGACCGAACCCTCCGCACACGAAGGCGAACAACCGTCTAGTTAGCGCCAGTCCCTTAGCGACGGCGCAGCCTGATCACTCCCAACAACCCTAGCAAAATGACCCACGGCGGGTTGTTTGAGGGTGACGTGCTGCACTCACAACCGCCGCTCCCCATGATGGCGCTGGTCGACAAATAGCCGTCGCAGTTGGCGTCCACGCTGCTGTTTGGGGTCTCGGGAGCACCTGGGTAGATCTCAGGATTCGCGTCGTTGCAGTCACGCCCACCCTTGTCCACGTCAATAAAGCCATCGTTGTCGACGTCGAGGTCGGTGCCTTGTTCGGAATCGGGGTCCGTATCGGAATCGGGGTCCGTATCGACGTCGGTGTCTAGCTCTGTATCGACGTCGGAATCCGAGTCCGTATCGACGTCGGAGTCCGTATCGACGTCGGAGTCCGTATCGACGTCGGAGTCCGTATCGACGTCGG
>OJBS01000198.1_pt1 | contig 21189 bp, 15 predicted proteins | sample 1590941 | NCBI WGS metagenome assembly OJBS01 (sample SAMN05416785, study PRJEB24817) | seawater metagenome | isolation source: Sea water | place: Canada:Atlantic | collected 2013-11
GTATAAGAGACAGGTCTTCATCTTTTATATCTAGATATAAAAGATGAAGACTTAACAAATTTTTCGAGATTAGTTACTGTTGGTATGGCATTAGTTGCATTGGGTATTGCTATTTTACTGTATTATCTTTACCCAGATAGGCAGATCTTCTGGATCATGATTTTTGGTTGGTCAGGTATTGCAGCTACTTTTTGTCCAGTAATTATTCTATCTCTTTTTTGGAAAGGGTATACCGAAAAAGGAGCTATTGCTTCTATGATTACCGGTTTTACATCGGTCATATTATTTAAGTTTGTTTTTTCAAATATGGAGGGAATAGGAAAATATTTTGTAGAATTAGATGTGCTGGCTCCATCATTTGCCCTGGCAATGGTTGCGGGATATATAGTTTCAAAAATGTTTCCGAATAAAAATATTAAAAATTCATAGTTAATACAGTGTTGATAAAACTAATTGGAAACTTCCTTTAATAATCTTAATAATACTATCTTTAAAATAATATAAACATCACTTTAATAATAAGATGTATCTCTCAAAACGGAATTGATAACCGCTTTTTTTAAGCATCTAACAAGTTTTGAGCTATTAATTACAGCGTTTAGAAAATTAAAAATTAAAATCATGGCAAAAAGTAAAGACTCAAGGAAAAATGTAAAAAAAGAATCTGCTAAAACCCCAAAAGAAAAAAAAGCGGAAAAGAGACTAAAGAAATCTAAGAAAGATTAAGTGTAATTAGATAAAAAATATTCAGATTTTAGCCATACATATCTTAATACAGTACCGCTAAATGTTATTCATCTAAAGTTGACCAATAGCGCTAAATAACTTAGTCTATACCTAAATTCTCAATTCAATTCTGTAACTTTGCGTTTTTCCATAATTTTATGTCAAAACAGCAAGAATATATAGAAGTTTTAGGTGCACGTGTACACAATCTTAAAAACATAGATGTACGAATTCCTCGCAATAAATTAGTGGTAATCACTGGTTTAAGTGGTAGTGGAAAATCTTCTTTGGCTTTTGACACTATATACGCAGAAGGTCAACGCCGTTATATAGAAACTTTCTCGGCATATGCACGTCAGTTTCTTGGAGGGCTTGAGCGTCCTGATGTAGACAAAATTGATGGCCTTTCTCCAGTGATTGCTATTGAGCAAAAAACAACAAATAAAAGTCCACGCTCAACAGTTGGAACTATTACTGAAATTTACGATTTTATGAGGTTATTATATGCACGCGCTTCAGATGCATATTCTTATAACACCAATGAAAAAATGGTCAGTTATAGTGATGCGCAAATTTTAAATCTAATCCTCGAAGATTTTGACTCAAAAAAAGTGAGTATTCTTGCGCCAGTAGTAAAGTCAAGAAAGGGGCATTATCGCGAACTTTTTGAGCAAATAGCAAAACAAGGTTTTGTGAAAGTTCGAGTAGACGGAGAAATTAAAGATATTGAAAAAGGAATGCGTTTAGATCGTTATAAAATCCATGATATAGAGATTGTAATAGATCGTATAAAAGTAGATTCAACTATAGAAAAAAGATTAAAAGAAAGTATTACAACAGCCTTATATTCTGGAAATAATATTCTAATGGTGTTGGATACAGAAAATGAAAAACCTCGCTATTTTAGTAGAGAACTCATGTGTCCTACTACTGGAATTGCATATCCAAACCCTGAACCAAATACGTTTTCGTTTAATTCACCAAAAGGCGCTTGCCAAACATGTAATGGATTAGGAAAAACAAATATTGTCAATCCTGATAAAATAATTCCTAACGATACAATATCAATCAAAAATGGTGGAATTGCACCATTAGGAGAACAAAAAAGTAGTTGGATTTTTAAACAATTAGAATTAATTGCTGAGCGTTATAAATTTAAATTAAATGATCCCATAAAATCTATTCCTAAAGAAGCCATGGACGTTATTCTAAATGGTGGAAATGACAAGTTTGAGATTGCGTCTAAAACAATGGGAATCACTCGAAACTATGAAATAGATTTTGAAGGAATTATCAATTTTATAGACAGCCAATATAAAAGTTCAGATTCTACATCTATAAAACGATGGGCTAAAGGATTTATGAACGAAGTAAATTGCCCAACGTGTGATGGTAAACGTCTTAAAAAAGAAGCTCTTTATTTTAAGTTTGCAAACAAAAATATCACTGATTTAGCACAAATGGATATTACTGAATTAGCAAAATGGTTCAGTAATGTTGACGGATCACTATCCGACAAACAAAAGATAATTTCATCAGAAATTATCAAAGAAATAAAAACAAGAATTCAATTTTTATTAGATGTTGGTTTAGAATATTTAACAATCGATAGAACCTCAAAATCACTTTCTGGTGGAGAGGCACAACGTATTCGATTGGCTACTCAAATTGGATCACAATTAGTTGGTGTACTTTATATTTTAGACGAACCAAGTATTGGATTACATCAACGAGACAATCAAAAACTGATAAATTCTTTAATAAAACTTAGAGATGTAGGAAATTCAATAATTGTTGTTGAGCATGACAAAGACATGATAGAACATGCAGATTTCGTGTTAGACATAGGTCCAGGCGCTGGACATTTTGGGGGAGAAATTGTGAGCGAAGGAACTTATGAAGATTTAAAAAAACACAAAACTCTTACTGCAGATTACTTAAATGAAACCAAGAAAATAGAGATTCCAAAAAAACGTAGAAAAGGAAATAGAAAGAAAATAGTTTTAAAAGGAGCCTCTGGAAATAATTTAAAGAATATAGATGTTGAATTTCCACTTGGAAAAATGATTTGTGTAACTGGTGTTTCAGGAAGCGGAAAATCGACCTTGATAAACGGAACTTTATACCCTATTTTAAATCATCATATATATCGTGGCGTTAAAAAACCTATGCCTTATGATTCTATAAAGGGTCTTGAACACATTGATAAAATAATTGCAATTGATCAATCACCAATTGGTCGTACACCTCGTTCAAATCCCGCAACATACACTAGTGTTTTTAGTGATATCAGAAGTATTTATGCTAAAATTCCAGAAGCATTAATTAGAGGTTATAAACCTGGACGATTTTCGTTTAATGTAAAAGGAGGTCGTTGTGAAACATGTCAAGGAGGAGGAGTTAGAGTTATAGAAATGAATTTTTTACCAGACATTGAAGTAGAATGTGAAACGTGTCAAGGAAAAAGATTTAATAGAGAAACACTTGAAATACGCTACAAAGGAAAATCAATTTCTGATGTGCTAAATATGACCATGAATGAAGGTGTTATTTTTTTTGAAAAACACCCTAAAATTTATAAAAAATTAAAAACAATTCAAGATGTTGGTCTTGGATATATAACTCTAGGTCAACAATCTACTACACTTTCTGGAGGTGAAGCTCAACGAATAAAACTAGCTTCAGAATTGTCAAAAAGAGATACAGGAAATACTTTTTATATTTTAGACGAACCTACTACAGGGCTTCATTTTGAAGACATTAGAGTTTTAATGGATGTTCTAAATAAGTTGACAGATAAAGGAAATACTGTTTTAGTCATAGAACACAATATGGATGTTATAAAATTGGCAGATCATATTATTGACATCGGAAAAGAAGGTGGTAAAAATGGTGGGACTGTACTCTGTACAGGTACTCCAGAGAAAATAATTAACAACAAAGAAAGTTATACAGCCCAATTCTTAAAAAAAGAAGTATTTTAGCATGTTGCACTAATATTCTTTTTAGGCAATTATATTAAAACATTAAATAGAAACGATTATGAATCCAAATGAAGATAGAAAAATAAAAGAAAAACTAAAGCAAAAGACTTGGAACGAAATAAAAACGAATGATTCTTGGGCCATTTTCAAAATCATGGCAGAATTTGTTGACGGATATGAAAAGTTGAGTAAAATTGGACCTTGCGTAAGTATTTTTGGTTCAGCTAGAACAAAATCTGATAACAAATATTACACGTTAGCAGAAGAAATTGCATATGATTTAACTCAACATGGTTATGGAGTTGTTACAGGTGGTGGACCAGGAATTATGGAAGCAGGAAATAAAGGTGCACATAAAGGAAAAGGGATATCAGTTGGTTTAAATATTGAATTACCATTTGAACAACATGATAATCCATATATAAGCAAAGGTAAAAGTTTAGACTTTGATTACTTTTTTGTAAGAAAAGTAATGTTTGTAAAGTACTCACAAGGATTTGTTGTAATGCCTGGAGGTTTTGGAACACTCGATGAAATGTTTGAAGCGATTACATTAATTCAAACAAAAAAAATTGGAGCATTTCCTATTATTTTAGTTGGCACAGATTTCTGGAGTGGTTTAATTGATTGGGTTAAAGACACTCTGTTAGATAAATTTGAAACGATAAGTTCAAAAGATTTAGATTTATTTTCTATTGTTGATTCTTCTGATCAAGTGATTGAAGCTATTGATACTTTCTACAAACAGTATAGCTTAAAGCCTAACTTTTAATTATAAAAATAATGAAAAAATCAATTATTTTATTGGTTTTAATGCTGATGGTGTTTTCTGAAGGATATTCTCAAACGAATATTAAAACTATGTTTTATAATTTACTGTATTACCCTTCAGGAGATCCACAAAATAGAGAAGACATTCTAAAGGATATATTAGATATATATCAGCCAGATATTTTTACGGTTTGTGAATTAGAGACTGAAGTTGGTGCAGATGAAATATTAACACAGTCGATACAATCTTCTAGGCCTAATTTTGCAAGAGCATCATTTATAAACAATCAATCTGATCAAAGTGCAGACAATCAACTAAATCAGATGGTTTATTATAATACTGATAAGTTTGTTCTAGAAAGTCAAGTAACACATATTACATATATTCGAGACATCATGCAATACACGCTATTGCTAAAAACCGTGGATCAAGCAACAAATCCAATACGTATAGAATATTTTGTTACTCATTTTAAATCTAGTGACGGAACTACAAATAAGAATATCCGTCTAGATATGGCAAATGTGTTTACTGGAGTTTTAGGTAGTTTAGATCCTGATGCTTATGTTGTCTTTTCTGGAGATTTCAATCTATACACTTCTTCTGAACCTGCATATCAAGAGATTTTAGACGTCACTAATGATATTGTGATGATTGATCCAATAAACGACAATTCTTCTTTACAAAGTTGGTCAAATGACACACCAACTTACACTGCAATGCACACACAAGCAACTAGAGTTTCTCAACAAAATGGCAATGGCGCATATAGCGGGTTAGATGATCGTTTTGATTTTTCGTTTATTTCAGAAAACTTAACTACAAGCACTGAATTATTTTATGCTGATGGCACTTACGATGCATATGGAAACAATAAGAATTGCTATAATTTAGATATTAGTGATCCAAGCTGTACAGGTACATACACACAATCTTTGAGAGACGATTTATATTTAATGAGCGATCATTTACCTGTTGTTATGGAACTATTCACTCCTCAAAACATATTAAATGTAGAAAATTATACAGCTAATTATCTTTTTAAGATTCTAGGAAGCAACCTTATAAAGAATAACGTATCTATTCTTATAAACGAGAACCTATATAATTCAAAATTAACAATTTACAATAATTTAGGTCAAATTGTGAAAGTTGTTAAAACCTCAACTACTAATGAAATAAATATCGATATCAATAATTTATCAGCTGGCTTATACGTTATAAGACCTGAGAATAGTAAAATTATAAATCCACTTAAATTTATTAAAACCAATTGAAAAGAATATTAAACCACTTTCTTATACTAACATTCTTTTTTATTAATCTTTCATTTGCACAAAGCAATGAAATTAAAATTAATGCATTTTTAGATTCAGATACTCATGAATTAAAAATTCAGCAAGAAATTTTATTTTACAACACTTCAAACAAAGATCTAGACACTATTTATTTACACAACTGGCCGAATAGTTATAAAACTAAAAAAAGCCCATTATCAAAACGGTTGATAGCAAACTATAATAAAGATTTATATTTTGCTAAAGAAAAATTTCGTGGACACACAAACATTAAGAATATAACTATTGATTATGAAAACGTTGCATGGCAAAATCTAGAAAAGAGAAGTGATATTATAAAAATTGGATTGAAAAAGTCTTTAGAAAAAGGTGAATCAATCATAATTTCATCAACATATTCAGTAAAAATTCCATCACACAAATTCACCAAATATGGTAGGAGTAAAAACGCCTACAATTTGAGATATTGGTATCTAAGTCCAGCATTTAATGATACTGATTGGAAATTGATGAGTAACTTAGATATGGATGACTTATTGGTAGATTTGACCAATTACAATATAATATTTACCGTTCCAAATGGATATATCCTAAACTCAGATTTAGAATCCGTTATTTCAAAAGGTGAACATCAAAAAACATATAATTTAGTTGGAAAGAATAGAACTGACATTGAGTTAAATATCAATAATGCTAATGATTTTGAAGTTTTCAATACTTCAAACGTATCTATTGAAACTAATTTAAACTCAAAAAATCTAAATGTAGGTATAAAAACAGATATACTAAATAGAGAAATTGCATTTATAGAGGAACATTTAGGGAAATATCCTCATCAAAAAATGTTGATTAACAAAATCTCTTATTCTAAAAAGCCGGTATATGGATTAAGTCAGTTGCCTTCATTCTTAAGACCTTTTTCAGACACTTTTGAATGGGATATAAAGATGTTTAAAGCATTGAGTACGCAATATATCGAAAACACATTAATTGTTAATAAGCGCGAAGATTCTTGGTTAATTGACGGTATACAAACCTATTTAATGATGGAGTATGTTTCTAAATTTTACCCAGAGATAAAAGCCACAGGAAACATTTCTAAAATTTGGGGCATCAAAAAATTCAATCTTGCACAATTAAAATTCAATGATAAATATCCATTAATATATCAATTTGCAGCAAGAAAAAATGTTGATCAAGCACTATCTACAAGAACAGATTCTTTATCAAATTTTAATAGAAAAATAGTCAATAAATATAAAGCAGGATTAGGTCTTAGGTATTTAGATGAGTTTCTTGGAGATAGTATAATTCCAAGAAAAATTAAAGAGTATTATAAAAACAACACTCTAAAATTCTCTCATAGTGATTCTTTTAAAAATTTAATCTCATCAAGTACAACAAAAGATGTATCTTGGTTTTTTGGTGATTATGTAAAATCAAAAAAGAAGATTGACTATACAATAGACAAAGTTGAAGTAGGTAAAGATTCAATTGCAGTAACAATTAAGAATAAAAGAAATATGACCGCTCCAGTAGCTTTGTATGGAGTAAAAGATAAAGAAATTCACTTTAAAAAATGGATAGAAAATATCGATTCAATTACGACTATCAAAATTCCAAAAAACGGATTCAACAAACTCTCTTTGAATTATGAATACTTATATCCTGAATTAAATTTAAAAGACAATTGGAAGAATACTGAGAAAAAACTATTCAATAGACCTATTCAATTTAAATTCCTAAGAGATATTGAAGACCCATATTATAATCAGATATACTACACTCCTATCTATAAATACAATTTATATGATGGATTACAACTCGGAATGTCATTTAGTAACAAAACCTATTTAAAGAAAAATTTCATTTACAAATTAAGCCCTTATTACGGAACAAAATCAAAAAGTTTTACAGGTTCTGCAGCTGCTTTATATGAATACTTACCAGAAAATTCAAAAGTAAATAAGTATGTTTTTGGAATTTCAGGAAGTTATTTTCACTACACAGAGAATTTATCATATAGAACGATATCTCCTTATGCATTTGTACAGTTTAAACGTAAAAGCTTACGCGATGTTGGTGGTAGTGCAATTTTTGCAAATTATGTAAATGTTAAACGAGATCTAGATCCAACTTCATTAAGTCAAAACCCAGAATCAAGTAAATACAGTGTGTTTAATATTGGCTACTCATACTCTAACCCAAATATAATTAAAGATTTAAGACATACTACTAACGTTGAATTTGGTGATAAATTTAGTAAGCTAACCTTTGATTTAAGGTATCGAAAACTAACAGATAAAAATAGACAATTTGATTTCAGGTTTTTTGCTGGAGCATTTTTAAACAATAAAACTGAAACTAATTATTTTGATTTTGGATTGACAAGACAAAATGATTATTTATTTAGATTAGATTATCTTGGAAGGTCTGAAGGTACTGGTTTTTTTAGTCAACAAATAATAACTAACGAAGGTGGTTTCAAATCTACTTTATCACAAAATTATGCAAATCAATGGCTTGCGACTTTCAACACAAGTATTGGTATTTGGCGTTGGGCAGAAATTTATAATGATATTGGTTTTCTTAAAAACAAAAATGAGCCTGTTTATTTTGCTTATGAAAACGGTGTGAGACTAAACTTTGTACATGAAATTCTTGAAGTATACTTCCCTTTATATTCTAATAATGGCTGGGAAGTAAATCAGTCTAATTACAGTTCTAAAATTAGATTTACCATAACTGTAAATCCTAAGAAAATTATCAATTTCGTAAGAAGAGGGTTTTATTAGTGAGAATACTATAATTTTATGTAAAAATTTTTATATTTCGTTGTAAAATATTAAATTTGCGGAAGTGTAAAAAACAAGATATGATTTCTGAAACAACTTCTAAAAATACAAAACAACTTTCTTTTGAAGAGTTTAAAACTGAAATTTTAAACGATTACAAAATTGCTGTAACAAGTAGAGAATGTAGTTTACTTGGTCGTCGTGAAGTATTGACTGGAAAAGCCAAGTTCGGAATTTTTGGTGACGGAAAAGAATTGCCTCAATTAGCTATGGCAAAAGCTTTTAAAAATGGTGATTTCCGTTCAGGATATTATAGAGATCAAACTTTTATGATGGCTTTGGATTTATTAAGTCCTAGTGAGTTTTTTGCTGGTTTATATGCACATCCTGATATTAAAGTTGAACCTTATTCTGGTGGACGCCAAATGGGAGGCCATTTTGCTACTCATAGTATTAATGAAGATGGATCATGGAAAAACTTAACTAAACAATATAACACTTCTTCAGATATTTCTTCTACAGCATCTCAAATGCCTCGATTATTAGGTTTAGCACAAGCCTCTAAAGTATATAGAAATTTAGATGTTGTTCAAAAACACAGTAAAAACTTTTCAAATAAAGGAAATGAAATTGCTTGGGGAACAATTGGAAACGCAAGTACTAGTGAAGGGTTATTTTATGAAACTATAAATGCTGCAGGAGTTTTACAAGTACCAATGTTGGTTAGTATTTGGGATGATGAATATGGAATCTCTGTACACGCAAAAGATCACACTACAAAAGAAAGTATATCGGAAGTATTAAAAGGCTTTAAACGCGATAAAAAAAGTGCTGGTTATGAGATTGTTACTGTACATGGTTGGGACTACGTACAATTGATTGACACCTACAACAAAGTGTCTAAATTGGTAAGAAACGAACACATTCCTGCAATAATTCATGTAACTCAATTAACACAACCACAAGGCCATTCTACTTCTGGATCTCATGAACGCTATAAGACTGAAGAACGTTTAAAATGGGAAAGAGAATATGACTGTAATGTCAAAATGCGTGAATGGATTTTAGACTTCGAATTAGACAATAATGGTGAAACGCTTCGCTTTGTTAAAAATGAAGAGGAATTAATAAGTATTGAAAAAGAAATAAAAAAAGAAGTTAATAAAGCAAAAAGAGATGCTTGGTCTGCATTTACGAATCCTATAAAAGAAGAATTAATTGCAGGAGTAAGCTATATTGAAAAAGCTGCTTTAACCAGCCCTAATAAAAACTTTATCACTAAAATAGTTAATGATTTAAAATCATTAAACGAACCTTCTAGAAAAGAACTTTACACTTTAGCCAGAAAAGCACTTCCGTATTTATCTAGAGATACTTCTGAATCTAAAACAAAATTTATTGAATGGTTATCAACTTCAATGAAAACTAATCAAAAAAAATACAGTTCAGATTTATATGATGATTCTGAAGATTCAGCTACCAATATTAAAGAAATCCTTCCTCAATATTCTAATGAATCAAACTCTGTAGATGCGCGTGTTATTTTAAGAGATAATTTTGAAACAATTTTCAATAAGTATCCAGAAGTATTGACTTTTGGTGAAGATGTTGGATTTATTGGTGATGTGAACCAAGGTTTAGAAGGAATGCAAGAGAAGTTTGGGAACATCAGAGTTTCTGATACAGGAATTCGCGAAGCGAGTATAATGGGTCAAGGAATTGGAATGGCTATGAGAGGTTTACGACCTATTGTAGAAATTCAATATTTAGATTATTTAATCTATGCGATTCAAATAATGAGTGATGATATTGCCACATTAAGATATAGAACTATAGGGAAACAAATTGCACCAGTTATTGTTAGAACTCGTGGTCATAGATTAGAAGGTATTTGGCATTCAGGATCACCTATGGGAATGCTTTTAGGAGCCTTAAGAGGAATGTATATATTAGTTCCTAGAAACATGACAAAAGCAGCAGGTTTTTATAATACATTACTACAAGCAAATGAACCAGCACTTGTTATCGAATGCTTAAATGGGTATCGTTTAAAAGAAGAATTACCTATGAATTTAGGAGAATTTACAACACCAATTGGAGTTGTTGAAACTGTTAAAGAAGGTCGTGATATAACTATTGTATCATATGGTTCTACGCTTAGAATAGTCCAAGAAGTAGCAAAAGAATTATTGCAAGTTGATATTGATGTTGAAATCATTGACGTTCAAAGTTTATTACCTTTTGATATCAATCATGACATTGTAAAAAGTCTTCAAAAAACAAATAGATTATTAATTATAGATGAAGATGTTCCTGGTGGAGGATCCGCATACATCTTACAAGAAATAATTGAAAATCAAAATGGTTATCAATATCTTGACAGTAAGCCAATAACATTAGCCTCTAAAGCTCATAGACCTGCTTACGGAACGGATGGTGATTATTACTCTAAACCAAATGAGAACGATATTTTTGAAGTAGCTTACAACATGATGCATGAAGTAAAACCATCAAAGTATCCTAAACTAGGGTAGTTAAATTTTTTATTTATTAATTGATTTCGTGTATATTTATACTTCTAAATTTCACTGTAAAATCAATTATGAAAAATTTACTATTATCATTTACTTTATCACTTACATTTATTTCGGGTGCAATTGCTCAAAATAGAGTTACTGCTACTGATTCTGTAGTTACAACCAAACACACAACTACTATAAAAGGCGTTACTTTTCCTTATACAGCAAACTCAGGAACTTTACCTGTTTGGGAAGATGAAAAAGCAATTGCGTCAATTTATTACACATATTACAAACGAAGTGATGTAAAAGACGACAGTAGTCGCCCGCTTATTATTTCTTTTAATGGAGGTCCAGGTTCAGCATCTGTTTGGATGCATGTTGCCTATACAGGTCCAAAAATTTTAAATGTTGATGATGAAGGGTATCCTTTACAACCTTATGGAGTCAAAACCAATCCATATTCAATTTTAGATGTTGCAGATATCGTTTATGTAAACCCTGTGAATACAGGATATTCAAGAATGATTAAAGATAAAGAAGGTAAATATCCTGATAGAAAAAAATTCTTTGGAATAAATGCTGACATAAAATATTTAGCAGAATGGATTAACACTTTTGTTACTAGAAATAATCGTTGGAGGTCACCAAAATATATTATTGGAGAAAGTTATGGAGGAACACGAGTTGCAGGGTTAGCACTAGAACTTCAAGAGTCACAATGGATGTATATCAATGGAGTCATAATGGTTTCTCCTGCAGATTATTTGGTTTTTAATTCTGATGTACCTATTCAATCCGGAACAAACCTACCCTATTTTACTGCTGCAGCATGGCATCACAAAATGCTACCAAAAGAATTACAAAGTAAAGACTTATTAGATATTTTACCTGAAGCAGAAGATTTCGCCATCAATTCATTAATTCCTGCATTAACAAAAGGTGGATTTATTTCTGAAAAAGAAAAAAATAGGGTTGCAGAAAAAATGTCATATTACTCCGGAATATCAAAAAAATCTATTTTACAAAACAATTTAGATCTAAGCACATCTTTTTTCTGGAAAGAACTATTAAGAAATACAACTGGTGAAACAATTGGACGATTAGATTCAAGATACATAGGTATAGATAAAAAAGAAACTGGATCAAGACCAGACTATAATGCAGAATTAACTTCGTGGTTACATTCTTTTACTCCAGCAATTAATTACTATCTAAGAGAGCATTTGAATTATAAAACAGATTTGAAATACAATATGTTTGGCGATGTACATCCTTGGGATAGAAGAAATAATAACACAAGAGAAGATTTAAGACAAGCAATGGCCGAAAACCCATTTTTACATGTATTAGTTCAAAGTGGTTATTATGATGGAGCAACAACTTATTTTGGAGCAAAATACTCAATGTGGCAAACTGATCCAAGCGGAAAAATGAAAAATCGCTTTGATTTTAAAGGCTATAGAAGCGGACATATGATGTATTTGAGAAATGAAGATTTACAATCTTCAAATCAAGATATTAGAGATTTCATAAAGAAGTCTACTCCTAAAAAAGGACAGTCAGCGAAGTATTAATTCTTTAATAAATGATTTCCAATTGCGCACTGCAAACATTTTTGTTGTGCGCAATTTTCGTTTTTAAGTTCCAATAAAGCTTGAGTTTTAAATGCACTCTCAGATTTAATTTTTAGCATATTGTATTTCTTAATAATACTATTATTCTCAGGTTTTATTTCTTTAATTAAATTTAAAACATCAGTTTCTTCAAACTTCCCAATGTGTTTTTGATACACAAATCTTAAAGGGATAATTGTATTGATAAGCAATAAATCAACAAATGATTTCGATAATTTCTTTGCCTTTTTTGGAGACTCTTTTTCAAAAGTATAATGTGTTTTCCAGAACTCAGAAGTAGTTACAGAAAACAAATCGTAGTATTCTTTTAAACTCTCTTTCTCTATACATTTTGAAAATAAGTTTTGTTGTAAACTATATAAACTAGCCAATTGAGAAATTCTAATTGTTGGAAAATTAATGGGTCTTAATCTAAAAAACTGTACTGAAGACATCATATTTGACATCAGTTTATGTTTTTTTGTTTGATACGCATATTCACTTTTCAAAAGATTGAAATACGGATCTTCTCCAGAGTTATTTAACATTTCCAATTGCCCAAAAAATAAACTCTCCAAATTTTGTTGAGAAGCAACTTCCTTTCTCACAATAGAAAAATTTGTGTTTTTTGCCATTTCAAAAAAGGCATCTCCATTAATTTTCAAACCAAAATTGCGTGCTAACAATTGGAATAAAACCGCTTCCCAATCATAGTTAGTTTCCTCAAGAAGTTGAGTTATAAAAACAGCTTTTCGCTCTAATCTTTCAAAATATAATCTCTCTAACCAATTTTCAACAACAAAAGGGTCAACCGAATAAATATCGTTTTCACAATTAATCCATTTCTGAGGTTTTGAAAATAATTTTTGATAATTTATAATGAATTCATCTGAAACGAAGTTTTTCAACTCCAAAGTAGGAATTATACTATTTGCATTCGTATGAATTTCAATATTGTGCTCCCAAACAACATGTAAGATAACGGTATCATAATTAGAATCCATTTCATGGTTATGTAAATACCAATCAGAAGATTTTAAATGAATTTCGACATTTCCAGCCCATAACTGCTCTCCTATTCTCAGTTGAGCGTTAAAAAAATCTGGTCCAGAATTATGATTGTGATCGCCTACAGATGTAATTGAAACAAGTTCATTATTTGTAGTTTTTAAATTGGATGTGAAAAATAGTTTGTGTTTCCACAAATAATGCAAAAAATCTTCTTTCATAGCAGCAACTAAGAGTTAAATATACATTATTTATATGAGTATCAAAAAATACAATCTAATAGAATTTATTCAGTTCTAATTTTTACCGTTCTTTGCATTAAAGTTAAAGATTATGAATAGTATTGATAAATTAAAATGGCGATATGCAACCAAAAAGTTTGACACGTCTAAAAGACTATCAGAAAATCAAATAGACATCTTAAAACATACGTTCAATTTAACTGCAACATCTTATGGTTTACAACCTCTAAAACTAATTGTTTTAAAAAACCAAGAGATAAAAAAATCGCTACAAGAACATTCATTCAACCAATCTCAAGTTACAGATTGCTCGCATCTACTTATAATATGCATAAAAACAAATATTGATGAAAATTATGTTGATGAAAAATTTGATTTAGAAAAAAAAGAAAGAGGTACTCCTGAAACTGTAATTAAAGATTTTAGAGCATTTCTTAAAGAAACCATCAGTACTAAATCAACCGAGGAAACAGAAAAATCATCTATAAATCAAGCGTATATTTCTTTAGGTAAATTAATGACTGTATGTGCTTTTGAAGAGATTGATTCGTGTCCAATGGAAGGTTTTAATTCAATTAAATACGATGAAATTTTGAATCTAAAAGCACTACATTTAAAATCAGTTTTACTACTTCCTGTAGGCTTTAGAGCAGCCGATGATATGATGAGTTCATTAAAAAAGGTTCGAATTCCAATAGAAGAATCTGTAATAACTATTGATTAGTTTTTGGTATTCATTTTAAGTACCTTTGTTGACCATAAAATTTGAAATAATGAATACAGATATAAGAAACCTAGAGCCAAAAAGAGTTTGGAATAATTTCGCAGATTTAAACGCAGTACCAAGAGCTTCAAAAAAAGAAGAGCGAGTAATTGCTTTTATAGTTAATTTTGGTAAAAAATTATGTCTAAAAACAATCATAGATCCAGTTCAAAATGTGATTATCAAGAAACCAGCAACTAAAGGCATGGAAAATCGCAAAGCAATTGTGATGCAGAGTCATTTAGATATGGTTCATCAAAAAAATAATGATACTGTTTTTGATTTCGATACAGAAGGTATAAAAATGTATATTGATGGAGATTGGGTTCGTGCAGACGGAACAACTTTAGGAGCCGATAACGGTTTAGGTGTTGCTTCTATCATGAGTATCTTAGAATCAACTGATATTCCTCATCCTGCAATTGAAGCCCTTTTTACAATTGATGAAGAAACTGGAATGACAGGTGCAATGGGACTTGAAGGCGGATATTTAGATGGAGAAATTTTATTGAATTTAGATACTGAAGATGATGATGAAATAGGTGTTGGATGTGCTGGAGGCGTTGATGTAACAGCAAAAAAAACATATACTCTTGAAAGTGTTTCAGCAAATTCTATTGCTTATAAAATTACCGTTAAAGGTCTTCAAGGTGGACATTCTGGTATGGATATTATTAAAGGCTTCGGAAATGCAAACAAGTTAATGAATAGAGTTTTGTATGCAACAGTTGAAAATTCTCTAATTGCTAATATTGATGGTGGAAGTTTGAGAAATGCAATACCTAGAGAGAGTAACGCTATTATAGTTACAGAAAATGATAACGCATTTATAAACGAATTTGAAAAAATAAAATCGGAAATTATAAATGAATATAATACCATAGAATCTGATTTAGAAATTTCTATTACTAAAACTGATTCACCTCAAAATACACTTTCAAAAAAAGAACAAAAATTACTTGTAAACTCTATCTACTCTGCATATAATGGTGTTTTTAGAATGAGTCCAGATATTGAAAATCTAGTAGAAACATCAAATAATATTGCACGAGTAATCGTAAAAGATGGTGCTATAAAAATTGGCTGTTTAACCCGTTCTTCTGTTGAATCTGGAAAATGGGATTTGGCTTATACACTAAAATCTACTTTTGAATTAGGAAGTTTTAATGTAGAATTTGGAGGTTCTTATCCTGGATGGAAACCAAACCCAGATTCTGCTATTTTAAAAGTAATGGAAAAAGTATATGAAGATATGTTTAATGAAAAAGCTAATATTTTAGCTTGTCATGCAGGACTAGAATGTGGTCTTTTAGGAACTCATTATCCAGAAATGGATATGATCTCTTTTGGACCAACTATTAAAGGTGCACACTCGCCAGATGAAAGAGCATCAATTAGTTCTACTCAAAAATATTGGAGTTACTTATTAAAAACATTAGAGAATATTCCAGAGAAAATATAAAAATGGAACGCGTTTTAATAACAGGAGGAACAGGACTTATAGGAAGAGAGTTGTCAAAAAAACTTCTTAAAAAAGGGTATGCTGTTTCTGTGTTAAGTAGAACTAAAAAAATCAATAATTCTATTCAATTTTACTGTTGGGATATTGAAAACCAGACTATTGATAAAAAATCTCTTTTAAACGTTGATTATATAATTCATTTGACTGGTACTGGAGTTGCGGATAAAAGATGGACAAACAAAAGGAAGAAAGAAATTATTGACAGCCGCGTTAATTCGACAAAACTACTTTTAAAATTTATTGATAAAGAGAACTCTAAAATAAAAGCTTTTATTTCAGCCTCAGGAGTAAATTATTACGGTACTATAACTTCAGAAAAAATATTTATTGAAAACGATTCTTTTGCAGATGATTTCTTAGGAAAGGTTTGCGAACTATGGGAAAAATCAGTAAATAAATTCGCGAATTTCGGAATAAGAGTTGTAAAATTAAGAACAGGAGTTGTGTTGGCTAAAAACGGTGGAGCATTTGAAAAATTAGTAAAGCCAATAAAAGCAAGTTTTGGTTCGACTATTGGGTCTGGGAAACAATACATGCCATGGATTCATATTGATGATTTATGTGAAATGTATATCCACTCTATAGAAAACACAAAAATCAGCAATGCATATAATGCAGTTGCTCCAGAGCATTTAAATAACCAATCTTTTACGCAAAAAATCGCTTTATCTCTCAACAAACGTATTTGGCTACCAAAAGTTCCAAGCGTAATTTTAAAATTAATTCTTGGAGAGATGTCAAAAATAATCACGGAAGGTAGCAGAGTTTCTTCTGAGAAAATTTCGCAAACAGGTTTCCTATTTAAATACCCTACTTTAGATCTTGCTTTAAGTGATTTAGTTAGTAAAGACTAACAAATTGTTAACATCTTCTACTTTTAAAAGTCATAAATAATTGTATTTTTACATCTATATAACCTCACAATTTTTATGGGAAAAATAATTGCAATTGCAAATCAAAAAGGTGGTGTTGGTAAAACAACAACAACTGTAAATTTAGCAGCCTCATTAGGTGTTTTAGAAAAAAAAGTATTACTTATTGATGCAGATCCACAGGCTAATGCTACATCTGGACTTGGTATTGATGTTGAAACTGTTGAAAATGGTACCTATCAATTATTGGAACATAAAACATCTGCAAAAGAAGCAATTATTAAAACAAACTCTCCAAATGTTGATATCATTCCATCTCATATAGATTTGGTAGCTATTGAGATAGAACTTATAGACAAAGAAGAGCGTGAGTATATGCTTAAAAAAGCATTAGAAGAAATAAAAGATGATTACGATTATATTTTAATTGATTGCGCACCATCATTAGGTTTAATAACATTAAATTCTCTTACGGCTGCAGATAGCGTACTAATTCCTATTCAATGTGAGTACTTTGCTTTAGAAGGTTTAGGTAAATTATTAAACACAATTAAAAGTATTCAAAGTCTACACAATAAAGATTTAGAAATAGAAGGCTTATTACTAACCATGTATGATTCTAGATTAAGACTATCTAATCAAGTAGTAGATGAAGTAAAAAAGCACTTTGACAATATGGTTTTCAAAACAATTATCCAACGAAATGTCCGTTTAAGTGAAGCGCCTAGTTATGGAGAAAGCATCATAAAATATGACGCAACAAGTCGAGGAGCAGAAAATTATATTAATTTAGCACATGAAATTCTTAAAAAGAATAGTAAATAATGGCAAAAGCAACTAAAAAACAAGCTTTAGGGAGAGGGTTGTCAGCATTATTAAAAGATGTAAACACAGACAAACTGGTTGGAAGTATTGTTGAAATAGAGTTAACTTCAATTGAAGTTAACCCATATCAACCAAGATTTCATTTTGACGAAGAAGCCTTAAGAGAATTAGCAACATCTATAAAACAGTTAGGTGTAATTCAACCAATTACTGTTAGAAAAATTGATGATAATAAATTTCAATTAGTTTCTGGAGAACGTCGTTTTAGAGCTTCTAAATTAATTGAAAGCAAAACTATTCCTGCCTACATAAGAATTGCAAACGATCAAGAAATGCTAGAAATGGCATTAGTTGAAAACATACAACGAACAAACTTAGATCCTATTGAAATTGCCTTATCATATCAACGATTAATTGATGAAATTAATTTAACTCAAGAAGAAATGAGTAAACGAGTTGGTAAAAAACGTTCTACCATTTCTAATTACTTAAGATTATTAAAATTAGATCCAATCATTCAAACCGGAATTCGCGATAGATTTATTTCAATGGGTCATGGAAGAGCAATTATAAATATTGAAAATCCAGAGGAACAATTAGCTATCTATGAGAAAATATTAAAATTAAAACTTTCAGTAAGACAAACTGAAGATTTAGTTAAAAGCATAAAAGATGGTGGTTCAGAAAAAGTAATTGTAAAAAAAGCACAACTTCCGTTTTATATAAAAAATAGTTTAAATGGTATTAAAGGATATTTAAATTGTAGTGTAAATGTGAAAGTATCTGATAGAAATAAAGGGGAAATTACCATTCCGTTTAGTTCAGAAGAAGATTTTTTAAGAATTAAAAAATTATTACAATAATCGTGGGTTTAAAATTCAAATATCTCTTCTTTAGTCTCATTCTTTTGAATAGTTTTTTTTCATTCTCTCAAGAAAATGACTTAATCGTCAGTGATACAATTCCTACGGTAAGTGAAGTCGTAAATCCATTAGCGCCTTCTACAGCTGCATTTTATTCCGCTATACTTCCTGGACTTGGACAAGCATACAATAAAAAATACTGGAAAATTCCAATTGTTTATGGTTTACTTGGAACTTCAACCGGTTTTTACATTCATAATAACAGCCAATATAACAGATATCGCGATGCGTTTAAATCAATGCAATCAGGAAAACCACATGAATTTGATGGATTAAATGGCAATGTTTTATTGACTGATGACGCTCTAGAACGTGCTCAAAAGAGATTTAAAGAAGACCGAGATTTATCCCTTTTTATTACTATTGGTCTATATGCTTTACAGATAGTTGAAGCGAGTGTAGATGCCCATCTAAAACAATTAAATACTGATGATAATTTAGTGTTTAGACCTCAATTATTAATTGATCCTGTTACAAATCAAGTTACAGCAGGTATTTCATTATCTTATAACTTTCAATAATGAAACGAGCAAACAAAAATTTTATAAATAAAAAAATGATTAATCGCGAACAGCATATGCTAACTATAAAAAGTATAATCTAAGCATATGAAAATAGCACTACTTGGATATGGACAAATGGGGAAAGCAATTGAAAAAATTGCTCTAAAACGAGGTCATGAAATAGTTTTAATTGTTGATTCTAAAACAATAAACTATGATATTTCAATAGCAGATATTGCAATTGATTTCAGTATACCTTCATCTGCAAAAAGCAATATACTTAACTGTTTTGACAATAATGTTCCTGTTATTTCTGGAACCACAGGATGGCACAATAGTATTGAAGAAATTATGGCGTTGTGTGATCAAAAAAATGGTGCATTCATAACTGCAACAAATTTTAGTTTAGGAGTTCATATTTTCTTTGAGTTAAATGAACAACTTTCTAAAATGATGTCTAATTTAAATAATTACACTACTTCCATTGAAGAAATACATCATACAAAAAAATTAGACGCTCCAAGCGGAACAGCAATTACACTCGCAGAAGGTATTATAAAACATACAGATAAAAATAATTGGTCATTAGATGTAACAAATGATCAAAAGACACTACCAATAACAGCAAAAAGAATTCCAGAAGTAACTGGAACACATACCGTATCTTATACATCAGAAATTGATACAATACACATAAACCACACTGCACATAATCGAGAAGGTTTTGCATTAGGAGCAGTAGTTGCAGCCGAATGGCTTGTAGACAAAAGAGGGGTTTATACAATGAAAGATGTATTAGGAATTTAAACAAAAAATTATGACAGCAATACAATTAACACTATTCATCCTACTTGTACAAGTAATCCACTTTTTAGGTACATGGAAACTTTATGAAAAAGCAGGAAAAAAATGGTGGGAAGCTGTAATTCCGGTATACAATAGTATTGTATTAATGAAAATTATAAATAGACCAAAATGGTGGGTGATTTTTCTTTTTATTCCAATCATTAATTTATTGATGTTCCCTGTAATATGGATTGAAACAATCAGAAGTTTTGGGAAAAAATCAAGATTAGATTCTATTTTAGTTTTACTTACTCTTGGGTTTTATATTTATTATATCAATTATGCAACAGATGCAAAATATGTTGAAAACAGAAGTTTAGAGCCTCAAAGTGGCCTTGGTGATTGGATTAGTTCTATTACTTTTGCTGTTATTGCTGCAACATTAGTACACACGTATTTCATGCGTCCATACGTAATTCCTACATCATCTTTAGAAAAGTCTTTATTGGTTGGAGATTTTCTATTTGTAAGTAAATTTCATTACGGAGCAAGAGTTCCGATGACAACAATTGCTTTACCAATGGTACATGACTCTATACCGGTAATAGGTACAGGTTCATATTTAAAAAAACCACAACTTCCATATTACAGATTACCTGGATTACAAAAAATAAAACGCAATGAAATTGTTGTGTTTAACTGGCCTGCAGATACATTAGCGACAATGTGGGGAGATAATTCTGGAAAATTCACATACAAACCTATTGATAAAAAAACCAATTATGTAAAGCGTTGTGTTGGTATCGCTGGTGACTCGCTACAAATTATTGATGGAGATATTTATATCAATGGAGAACGCTCAATCATGCCAGATAGAGCAAAGCCTCAGTTTTATTACGAAGTAGATACTGACGGAAAACAAATAAGCAGTAGAAGTATTAGAGAGCGTTATAATGTTAGAGAAGGATATGTATCTAAAGAAGGTACATACATTTTAAATCTATCTGAAGCTGTCTCTTATACACATCTGACGCT
>OJBS01000205.1_pt1 | contig 20218 bp, 19 predicted proteins | sample 1590941 | NCBI WGS metagenome assembly OJBS01 (sample SAMN05416785, study PRJEB24817) | seawater metagenome | isolation source: Sea water | place: Canada:Atlantic | collected 2013-11
CTCGGAGATGTGTATAAGAGACAGATTCCATTCATTCTCACAAAACGACAAAACCACTTTTTTAGAAAATTTTGATAAAACTGGAATGGAAACTTCTATTCTCTATCTCATGCCTACTGATTTAGATGCCTATAAAAATGAATCTGCAAACATGTATAATTTTTATCAAATCTATAAATCAATTGCTCAGAGTGATTTAGAGAATCGTTTACCTTCACTATCAAAATTAAAAAGCAGGCCAAAGTCAGATATTATCCCTTTAACTATTTTACATGCCGAATATGACGCTATAACTAAAGAAGCGAAATCAAACGGTTCTATAGTTCAAAATGCAAACGGAAAAATAACGAGAACCAACAACCAACCTATATTTGAAAAAAAAGAGATTACAATTAGCACTCCATTAATCATAAAAAAGAAAGGTTTACATCAAATTTATAATTTAGACTTGAATGATATTTATAACACAACCGAAAATAGCATAAGATCAATTCAAATAAACTTCGATAACGGCGAAGGCTCTAAAGTGGTTCTTCCCAATCAAAATATTTCAATTAATTACGCTTCAGAAGGTTTAAAAAAACTTGATTTCGAAATCACTTTTAATGATGGTGTCATAAAAAAATCATCATCAACCTTAAAAATAGAATATTCTAACTCCGAATTAAACACTTTGTTTGGTCGCGTAGTTAACACTTTTACAAGCACTACTTCAGTAGATTTATCAGCATATGGAGAAACAACATCATATCCAGGAACTGGAGAGTATGAAATCTTTCTTAGTGCCGATAATATTTTAGATAAACCTATTTTTGTTCTTGATGGTTTTGATCCTGGAGATACAAGAAACATTGAAAACGTTTATTCCCTTTTAGATTTTGACAATAATGGAACCACTCAAAATTTAGCAGATTTAGTGATATTAGAAAATTTTGATGTCATCATTTTAAATTTCCCTGTATATAACAATGACGGCAACTTTGAGGTTGATGGAGGCGCAGATTATATTGAACGAAATGCAATGCTTTTAGTTGATTTAATTGAAAATATAAACGCTCAAAAAGTTGGAGATAACCAAAATGTCATTGTTGGCCCAAGTATGGGAGGACTCATCTCAAGGTACGCATTAAACTATATGGAAAACGAATCATTAGACCATGATACAAGATTATGGCTTTCTTTTGATTCACCACATTTAGGCGCAAATGTTCCTATTGGTTTTCAGCATCTTTTCAACTATTTATCATACGGATTAGACACTTGGATTGGAGATTTTAGTCTCGAAGCTTTAATACCAATAGTAGATGGTATGTTAAAATCATCTGCGGCAAGACAAATGCTAACAGATCAATTTGAATCACATTTAGCATCCGGAGAAATAGCAGAATTTGATTCAAGTTTAACACTACCAATTGCACATCCCTTTAAATCTATTTTTTATACTAATTTAAATTCGCTTACAACTTCTGGTTATCCTGAAAATTTAAGAAAAGCTTCCATGATTAATGGAAGTGGAGAAGGAAGTCCATATCAACATCAAGATGGAAGTGATGTGCTTCCTGGAGATAAAGTTTTAGAGGCCTTTATTCCAAATGTAGCAACATGGACAGATGCGTATTTTGACGTCTGGCTTACACCATACGCCAATCAAGAAATCAAGGTAGATGACATATGGATTGACGCTCCAACTATTTGTTTTTGTGATATTTATGCCGATGCAAATTCAAAAGCATTTCCGTATTCTAACGGTATAGACGCCGGATCAGGAGGCTTATTTGATCTAATTGCAATGGCAGATGAACTTGGTGGTTCAGACCCAACAATAGATGCGTTTTTTGAAGCATTAAATGTTGATTATTTTAATTTCATTCCAACGATTAGTGCAATGGCATTAGAAGTTACAAATGATGAAATAGATTGGTTTCACATACCTTCAGATTTAGTTTCCGGTGTCATCAATAATACGACACCTTTTGACGCTTGGTACATGCCTCCAGCGAATGAACCTCATACCAAGATAACTCAAGGTAATTTTAATTTTGCTTGGGATGAAATTGTTGGATTTGGTTTAAATATACAAGAGTTTGATTTGAATGATTCATATACACTTATCAAAAATCCTATTTCGGCAATTATTCAAATACAAATGAATAAACAAGATGTGCAAAGTATCACAGCAAAAGTGTATTCAATAACTGGCAAAGAAGTTGTATCTAAGGTAATTAACAACCCTTCAAACCAATTACAAATTCCAGTGAATTTAAGTTCTGGCGTTTATCTGTTAGAATTAAACGATTCTGAAACGACATTTAAAACGAAGATTCTAATCAACTAAAACTTACGGCTTAAACTTCAACGGAATGTGAACCACTTTTTTTGTTTCAAAAAACTCTTCGGAAAAAAAATCAGTTAAATTATAAAGAGTTGCTTTTGGAAAAGCACTTAATTCTTCTGTAAGGTCACCTCCTTTTAGATATAAAATCCCATTCTTTAGTTTATGATTTGATTTTTTTCTAATTTTCTTTTTAGTCCATTTTGCAAAATCATTCATGTTTGTAACAGCCCTACTCACTATAAAATCAAATTCTCCTTTTACACTTTCTGCTCGAGCATACTCTGCCTTTACATTTTTCAATCCTAATGCGGTTACAACCTCATTCACTACTTTTATTTTTTTTCCAATAGAATCTACAAGATAAAAATCAACCTCAGGAAATAAAATTGCCAATGGAATCCCTGGAAAACCTCCTCCTGTACCAATATCTAAAATTTTGGATGTAGGTTCAAACGCTTGTACTTTAGCAATTCCTAATGAGTGTAAGACATGGCGTAAATACAATTCGTCAATATCCTTTCTAGAAACAACGTTTATTTGAGTATTCCACTCTTTATATAAATTTTCCAGTTGGTTAAACTGTGAGATCTGATTCTCAGATAATTCTGTAAAATATTTCTGTAAAATTTTCATGAAGTATATATATACTACAAAAATACTATCTTGCATTGAAATAATTAACAAATTTCTAACGTTTATAAGTCAACATATTAAAAAAGTACCTTAATTTTGCCTAAAATTTATATACAATGCAAACTATACGATTTTCAACTATAGATAAAGCGAAGTTCTTTAGAACATTGAATAAAAAAGTAAACGGTTATTTTAAAGATAATAATCTTAAAAAAACTGGAAACTGGAAACTGTATTTAAAAGCAATTTTCATGTTTGCCTTATTAATCACTCCATTAGTTTTGGTTCTTACCCTTAATCTTCCAATTTGGGCAATGGTCCTTTTGATGATTATTATGGGTGTTGGAATGGCTGGAGTTGGAATGAATGTGATGCATGATGCAAATCACGAGTCATTTTCGAGTAAAAAATGGGTAAATAAATTAATGGGAAGTAGTATTTATGTACTTGCAGGAAATGATTATAACTGGAAAGTACAACACAATGTATTACACCATACCTACACAAACATTCAAGGACACGATGAAGATATTGATGCAGGAAGAATTATTCGTTTTTCAAAGCATTCAAAATGGTCTTGGATTCATAGATATCAAAAATATTATTCTTTTTTATTGTATGGTTTATTGACTATAAATTGGGCAATTACTACAGATTTCAAACAGACATACGTATATTTAAAACGTAAATTATCTTATGGTAAGTTTCCAAATCCTGCAACACAATGGACTAAATTAATCATTGGAAAAATTGTGTACTATACTATTTGGATTGCACTACCGTTATTTGTTGGCTTTGCTTGGTGGCAAGTATTAATTGGATTTTTCATTATGCATTATACTGCAGGAATTATATTAAGTGTTGTTTTTCAATTAGCACATGTAATGCCAAATACTGAAATGCCAGCACCAGACGAAAAAGGAAACATGAAAAATACTTGGGCAATACACCAACTATACACAACTTCTAATTTTGCTCCAAAAAGTTGGTTGGTTGGATTCTTTACTGGTGGATTGAACTATCAAGTAGAACATCATTTATTTTCTAACATAAGCCATATTCATTATAAAAAATTGGCGAAAATTGTAAAAGAAACTGCTCAAGAATTCAGTTTGCCTTACAACGAATATAAAACAATGCGAAAAGCTATTATTGAACATTACAATCAATTAAGCGAGCTTGGAAAAAAACCTATTTTAGCATAAAAAAAACTCAAAAGTATTAACTGGCAAAAATTAATTTTTTTGCCTTTTTTTATATATTAGCATTTTAAAACAAACACATATGAATTTCCTTTCAGATAGAATTAATAGCTTACCAACTTCTGCAACTTTAGCAATGGCTGCAATGGCTAGAGAGTTAAAAAAACAAGGTAAAGATATTATTAGCCTAAGTCTTGGAGAGCCAGATTTTAATACACCTGAGTTTATTAAAGACGCTGCAATCAAAGCAGTTCAAGAAAATTATAATTCTTACACACCAGTTGATGGTTATGTAGAATTAAAAGAAGCTGTTTGTTTAAAGTTCAAAAGGGATAATGAATTAGAGTATACGCCTAGTCAAATTGTAGTTTCAACAGGGGCAAAACAATCAATAGCAAATATTGCGCAAGTTTTATTAAATCCAGGTGATGAAGTTTTATTACCAGCACCTTATTGGGTAAGTTATTCTGCTATTGCAACATTATGCGAAGCTAAATTTGTTGAAATTCCATCTACAATAGAAGCGAATTTTAAAATTACTCCAGAGCAATTAGAAAAAGCAATTACTCCTAAGACTAAAATGATCTTTTTTAATTCGCCTAATAATCCTAGTGGAAGTATTTATACAGAAAAAGAATATATAGCATTAGCAAAGGTTTTAGAGAATCACCCAAATATTTTCATTCTTTCAGATGAAATTTACGAGCATATCAATTACGGAACTAAACATTTTAGTTTCGCGAAAATTCCATCTATGTATGACAGAACAATTACTGTCAATGGAGTTGCAAAAGCCTTTGCAATGACAGGATGGAGAATCGGTTATATTGGTGCTCCAGAATGGATTGCAAAAGCATGTACTAAAATGCAAGGTCAAATTACTTCTGGTGCCAATTGTATTGCCCAACGCGCTACTATCGCAGCACTTGAAGCACCTGTATCTAATATTCAATATATGGTGAAAGAGTTTCTCAATCGAAGAGATTTGGTTTTAAAACTAATGAAAGAAATAGATGGCTTCAAATTAAATATTCCAGAAGGTGCTTTTTATGTTTTTCCAGATGTTTCTTTTTTCTTCGGAAAAACGATTAAAGGCCATCCAATAAATAATGCGTCAGATTTCTCTATGCTTCTACTTCAAGAGGCAAATGTTGCGACAGTAACTGGAGATGCCTTTGGTGCGCCAAATTGTATCAGAATTTCTTATGCTGCATCAGAAGAAAATCTTAGAGAAGCAATAAAAAAAATAAAGAGAGTTTTAAGTTAATTCCCTCTCTAACTTCTTCTTTTTTGGTACCTTTATAATGTTGAAAACCTTAAAAAATATGTTATGGCTATAATGAAAGTTATCGAAGTTTTAGCTAACTCTAATAAGAGTTGGGAAGACGCTACTAAAAATGCAGTTATACAAGCATCTAAAAGTGTAAAACAAATTAAATCTGTTTTTGTACAATCACAAAGTGCCGTTGTTAATGATGGTGAAGTAACAGAGTTTAGAGTGAATGTCAAAATCACTTTTGAAGTAACATAATCATTATAGTATACTGTTCAAAAGCGCTCAGAAATCTAAGTGTTTTTTATACCTAAAACAGTTCTAACTTTATCTTAACCGATATACACAATTTCGTTTTTTTTTAGGACTTCAACTATCCGCAATCTTTCACTATCTTTGAAAAAACAAATGTATGCTTCGCACTTTCACAATATCTATCCTATTATTATTTTTCTTGTTTAGTTGTAAAAGCCAAACCGACAAAGAGATGACAAAACACGCCTATACCAACGATTTAATTAATGAAACAAGCCCATATTTATTACAACATGCGCATAATCCAGTTGATTGGCATGCGTGGAATGATGAGACGTTAGAATTAGCAAAAAAAGAAAATAAATTAATCATCATTTCTATTGGTTATGCTGCTTGTCATTGGTGCCATGTAATGGAACACGAAAGTTTTGAAGATGTAGATGTTGCCAAAGTGATGAATGATAATTTTATCAATATTAAAATTGATAGAGAAGAACGACCTGATATTGATCAAGTATATATGAGCGCAGTACAGTTAATGACTGGACAAGGTGGATGGCCTTTAAATTGTATTACACTTCCTGACGGAAGACCTATTTATGGCGGAACTTATTTTCCTAAAGACAACTGGATGCAATTACTCACGAAACTTGCTGAATTATACAAATCTGATCCTGAAAAAACAATTGAATATGCTGAAAGCCTAACTGAAGGTGTTAAAAATTCAGAGTTAATTACTTTAAATACTGATACTGCTGTTTTTACAAAATCAGATATTGAAACTGCCATTGAAAATTGGAAATCTAAAATGGATTTCAAACTTGGAGGAAATAATTTTGCGCCAAAATTTCCAATGCCTACAAATTATGATTTCTTACTGCGTTATGCATATCAAACAGAAAATAAAGAACTCTTAGAATATACAAATACCACTTTAACTCAAATGGCGTATGGCGGAATATATGACCAAATTGGAGGAGGTTTTGCACGTTATTCGGTAGATGAAAAATGGCATGTTCCACATTTTGAAAAAATGCTATACGACAATGGTCAGTTAGTGAGTTTGTATTCAAATGCCTATTTAGCAACCAAAAATGAATTGTATAAAGAGATTGTTGAAGAAACTTTAGCGTTTGTAGAAAGAGAATTGATGAATGATTCTTATGGTTTTTATTCTTCTTTAGATGCCGATAGTTTGGATGCGCATGGTGAACTGGAAGAAGGTGCATTTTACGTATGGACCAAAGATGAGTTGAAAGAACTTTTGAATGATGATTATAAATTATTTAAAGAGTATTACAATGTCAATTCATACGGCTTTTGGGAGAAAGAGAATTATGTGCTTATCAGAAATGAAAGCGATACAACTATCTCCGAAAAATATAATCTTGACCTTACAGAACTAAAGTCTAAAGTGAAAAGTTGGAAAAAAACATTATTAAAAGAGCGAAGTAAAAAAGAACGTCCAAGATTGGATGACAAGACTTTAACTTCATGGAATGCGTTGATGTTAAAAGGTTATATAGATGCATATCGTGTGTTTAGGAATGAACACTACAAAGAAATGGCGCTGAAAAATGCTCATTTTTTAATTCAAAATCAATTAAGAGAAGACGGTGGATTAAACCATAATTATAAAAATGGAAAAAGCACCATCAACGGTTATTTAGAAGATTATGCTACGTTGATTGATGCGTTTATATCATTATATGAAATTACTCTTGATGAAAATTGGCTAAATACTGCGAAGCAATTAGCGGACTATTCTTTTGATCATTTTTATGATGTGAAGAGTAATTTATTTTTCTTTACTTCAGATGAAGACAAAGCATTAATTGCACGAAAAATGGAAATTCACGACAATGTAATTCCGGCTTCGAATTCAATAATGGCAAAAAATTTATTTAAATTAAGTCTCTATTACGCAAATACTCATTATGAAAAAACGAGTAAGCAAATGCTCAATAATGTGAAGTCAGAGGCTATTGAATATTCTTCAAATTATGCAAATTGGTTACAATTAATGACTGATTATGCTGGAGGCTATTATGAAATTGCTGTTTCTGGAAAAGATGCCTTGAAAAAAATAAACGAAATAAATAAAGAATATATTCCTAATAAATTAATTGCTGGCGCTTCTAAAGAAAGCAACATTCCGTTAATGCAAGATAGGTATAGCAAAGATGAAACTTTGATTTATATTTGTGTAAATAGCGCTTGTCAATTGCCTCAAGAAGAAGTTTCAAAGGCATTAACTCAAGTTAATAAACACTTTTAAATTATGACAACTTTACAAATTTCGTGTATCGCTTTAGTAGCATTTTTACATGCTTATTTTTTAGTTTTAGAAGCTTTTAAGGACAGTGAAAAATTTGAAAGTCAAAGAATAAATGGTTAAAATATTTTTATTTTTGTGTCTCAGTATCACACTTCTAAGTTGTTCAAAAACTGAAGAAAACCAAGACTTTTCAATTGGTATCATTGCCGATTGTCAATATTGCGATTGCGATATAAAATGGGATAGATATTATAAAAAAGCACCTCAAAGACTTAGAAATGCTGTTACTGAATTGAACAAAAATGATTTGGATTACACAATTCACTTAGGTGATTTTATTGACCAATCCTTTTCTAGTTTTGACAGTTTGGTTCCTACATGGAATCAATTAAAGTCACCTTCTTATCATGTGCTTGGAAATCATGATTTTGAAGTTGAAGATAGTTTAAAATTTAAAATTTTTGAAAAACTAAATCTTAAAAAACGTTATTACAGCATTGAGACTAACGGTTGGAAATTTTTAGTGCTAGATGGAACAGATTTAAGTTTTTATGGCGCATTGGATTCATTAAAATTGAAGGAAACTAAAATAGCATTTAACAAAATAGAAAAAGATTCATTGCCGTATGCTAAAATATATAATGGAGGTGTAAGCAACGAACAAATGCAATGGATTGAAAAGGAGTTGGATATGGCTAAAAACACGAATCAGAATGTTGGATTCTACTGCCATTTCCCTTTATTGCCTATAGATAATGGAAATCTATGGAATACGGTTCAATTACAAGAATTGATTGAAAAGTATAAAAATGTAAAGGTTTTTATGAATGGACACAAACATGAAGGAGCCTATAATTTTAAAAAAGGTGTTCACTACCTTACTTTTAAAGGAATGGTAAACACGTCTGATACTACTTCTTTTGCTGCTGCGCATTTCTATAAAGACAGCATACAAATTAAAGGGTATGGAAGAGAAATAAGTAGAACTTTAAATCTATAACAAAAGTGTATATTGCACATCTAAAATGCTAAAATATGAAAAATCCATTTATCAAAACAATTCAATTACTAACTATAATTTTTTTATTCTCATCTTGTCAAGATCCTGTAATAGGCACTTCTGGAACAGATGACCCTATAATTATTGATCCTGTAGAGACTCCTATTGACTTATCAAGTAACTTTGGTGATGAAGTGTCACGAAACTTTTTAGGAAACATTATAGATGCAAATAAAAATCCTATTGAAGGCGCAACCATAACAATTGGTGGTTTAACTGCTTCAACAGATGAAAACGGAGTGTTTATAATTAACAATGCGACTGTCTATGAACGTTTCGGTTATATTACTGCAAAAAAATCAGGTTATATTCATGGTTCACGTTCTGTAGTTCCAACAACAGGAACAAACAAAATTACGATAATGATGTTGGAAGAAATAGTGGCTGGAACAACGACTAGTGGAACTAGCGAAACTATAGCTTTATCAAATGGCGCTTCTGTTGAGTTAAATGGAAATTATATAAAACCTGACGGAACTGCATATACGGGAAGTGTTGATGTTATTTTACACCTTTTAGATCCTTCGGATGAAGATATGACGCAACAAATGCCTGGAATGTTGTATGCTGCAAATACTGATAACGAAGAACGTATGCTACAAACGTATGGCATGCTTGCTGTAGAATTGCGAGGAAGTGGAGATGAAGATTTGAATTTAGCAGAAGGTGAAATCGCTGAAATTAGAATTCCTTTGGATGCGAGTTTAATTGGTAGTGCAGCAAATACGATACCTTTATGGTATTTTGATGAAGCAAAAGGGTATTGGATAGAAGAAGGAGAAGCAACACTTATAGGTGATGAATATGTGGGAACTGTTTCTCACTTTTCTTTTTGGAATTGTGATATTCCTGCGGAAGCCATAAATTTATTTCTTACTATTACTGATGAAAATGGCGTTCCAGTAAACAATCAACATGTAACAATTACAAGTACAGTATATGGTGAAAGAGGAGGATCTACAAATGAAATTGGAGAAGTTAATGGTTTAGTTCCTTCTAATGAATCGCTAGTAGTTACCTTTTATAGTTATGAGATTTGCGGAAGTAACCCAATCTATACAACAACTATTGGTCCTTTTGGTGATGATGCAACACTTGATATAACTATACTAAGTAGCGCAGATGTTATTACAGAAACTGTAACAGGAACATTTAACAACTGTGACGGAAATCCAGTAACCAATGGTTATGTAATCCTAACCTATGGGAATCAGCAATTTACTGATATTGTAACAGATGGCGTATTTGAGATTACTATAATGCGTTGCCAAGATGAGACTGCTTTTTCTATTGAAGCCTTTGATTATGACAACCTGCAAAGTACTGGCGAAATAAATTACGGATTCACAACTCCAAATACTGCTTTAGGAACAATAACCTCTTGCAATATAATTACTGAATTTATAACATATCAAATTGATAATGATGATGTGATATTTATAGCGAATGATATAGATGTAAGGGCATTTAATGGAAATACTGATATTGAAATAGAACATTATAATAGTAATAATGATTGTTTTTGGATTATAGGAAATTTAAATGATACACCTCCATATATTGGAACATACGATACATATGAATGGAATGTCCCAAATGATACTGGTTTTAATTTTATAGAAAATTGTCCAGAAATTTACGAAAACAGTACTATTATCTATAACCTCACTTCGCTAGGAAACATAGGCGAATATATTGATATGAATTTCAGTGGAGATTATGAAGATTTTCAAGGAAATCCACACACTATTACAGGAACCATCCATGTGATAAGAGACAACTAAAACTTTTTTGGTTTATACAAAAAATATAAAAATGAGGTGAAAAATTTCTAATAAATTGTCAGGTCGAGCGGAGTTCGAGACCTCATAACCTTTTTATAGTTCTCGACTCCGCTCGAACAGACAAACTTTTACGATTGAGAGTCAGATTGCTTCTCCGCCTGAAGCGAATCGCAATGACGATAATTTTAGCCTTGATCTTATATTCTACTTTGGTAGGTATACAATTCGTAATACCTGCCTTTCTTAGCAATTAATTCATCGTGTTTTCCACGTTCAGAAATAGCACCTTCTTCAATTACTAATATTTGATCTGCTTGTTGAATTGTACTTAATCTGTGTGCAATCACAAAGGTCGTTCGGTCTTGCATCAACATTCCTAAACTTTTTTGAATATAAGATTCACTTTGTGTATCAAGGTTTGATGTTGCTTCGTCTAAAATAATAATTTTTGGATTGGCCAATAAAGCACGTGCAATAGAAATACGTTGGCGTTGACCTCCAGATAATTTGACACCTCTTTCTCCAATTACAGTTTCTAAACCATCATCAAATCGGTCTGTGAATTCATTCACATAAGCACCCTCAACTGCTGCCAAAAGTTCGGCTTCAGTGGCATTAGGTCTTGGAAATAATATATTTTCACGAATCGTACCTTCATATAAAAAATCATCTTGCAATACAACACCAAGATGCGCTCTAAAACTGCTTAAATTTACCTCTGCAAGATCAATACCATCCAATGAGACTTTCCCTTCGCTAGGATTTAAAAAGGTCGCAGCAAGTCCTGCAATTGTAGATTTTCCTGAACCTGATGAACCAACCAACGCAGTAACACTTCCTGAAGGTGCTTCAAACGAAATATTATGCAATACCTCTTTACTTTCTTCATAAGAAAAAGATACATCGTCAAAAACAATATCTCCTTTTATTTTATCCAATAAAATAGTTCTCGTTTCAGGATTGTCTTCTTCCGTCATATTCATTAATTCCTGAGTCCTGTCTAATCCTGCCATTGCTTCAGTCAATTGACTTCCTATATTACTCATCTGTACAATAGGTGCAACCATAAAACCAAGTAGCAACGTGAATTGAATAAAATCACCTGTAGACATTGATAAATCCATCATATAATAACCTCCAAGCCCCATAATTCCTGCAGTTGCAAGACCAATTAAAAATGTTGAAGAACTACTAATTAAAGCAGTAGCGGTTAAACTCTTCTTTACATTTAAAAACAACTGTTCTACTCCTTTTTCAAATGTTTTATTTTCTTGTTCTTCTGCATTAAATCCTTTGATAACTCTAACGCCATTTAATGTTTCTGTCAACCTTCCAGTGACTTCAGCATTGATTTTTCCTCTTGCTTTAAAAATAGGACGAATGTAACCAAAAGCCTTCATCATTACAATTCCAAAAACGACCACAGGAACAATCACAACTAAAGTCATCATTGTGTTTATTTTAATCAACCAAACAAATGAAATTAGTGCAGTTATAGAGCCTCCAATTAATTGTACCAATCCTGTTCCTACAAGATTTCGCACTCCTTCTACATCAGTCATTACTCTTGAAACTAAGGCTCCAGATTTATTATTGTCAAAAAAATTGATGGGTAATTTTAGTAATTTACGTTGGACTTTTGCTCTTAACAGAGATATTAAATGTTGTGCTTCTACACTTAATAAGCGTGTTAAAAAAAATGATGTTACTGCTTGAATAAATAATGCTGTAACAACCAATCCTAAAAGGATATACAATCCTTTCATATTGCCATTTGGCACTATTTCATCAATCAATTTTTGAATTTGTAATGGCAAGACGAATCCTGCTAAACTTTTTATAATGATTAGGATTAGTCCTAAAAAAACTATTTTTCTTCTTGGCCAAATAAATTCTTTAAATGCCCACTTAAATGAAACTTTTTCTCTATTCATATTGTTGTATTGGCGATAATCACGCCAAAGTTTAGTAATTGACAATTAGACAGTAAAATATGAAATTCTATTTCTTCTTTTTAGTAGTTACTACAAAATCCTTGAGGTAAAAAGGCTCGAAATACGCTACATCTTCAAAGATTTTTCTTTGAAATTTATCAAAAGACAATTGAGCCATTTCGTTTGCAGAAGGTAGTTTATCTTCTATAAAAATAGCATTTTTATGAGTGATGATTTCTTTGGTTTTTGGCACACCATCACCAATAAAATATACTTGGTCATTCTTTAAATAATCTGCAAATGAATCTTCATTCAATATTTGAGCTTCAATCGCTCTTATAAGATTATTTTTTGTATCAAAAATAGCACTATACACTTCCATTCTCCGTGCGTCTAGCATTGGAACTGCAAATCCACTTTCAATATTCAATTGCGTGGCAAGTGCCTTTAAAGTATCAACCGAAATTAGTGGAATATTGAGTGCGTAGCATAAGCCTTTGACTGAAGAAACTCCAATTCTTAAACCTGTAAAAGATCCAGGTCCTTTACTCACTGCAACTGCATCAAGATCGTTCATTGATTTCTTTGCGACCTTCAGAACTTCATCTATAAAAACATGCAACTTTTCAGCATGAGAAAAATTACCATCATTCAGTTCTTTGATGGCAATTACTTTTCCGCTTTCAGCAAGTGAAACAGAACAGTTCTTGGTAGCGGTTTCTATGTTTAGAATTAATGACATTGTACAGCAAAGATACGTGCATTTATATAAAAACAAAACATCCAACATATTGAAATATTGGATGTTTAATATATTTATAATATGGTGTTCTTAAATTATTGAGTTATTGATTTTCCTAAATAAAAATCTAAGACTTTAGTTTTAAACACAAAATCATATTTAGCGTTTATTAACGACGATTCTGCATTAAACAACCTAACTCTTCCTTGATCTAAATCAAATGCATTCATGGAACCAATGTTATATTTTTCTTGAGAGTTGTTGAAAGATAACTGTTGAGCTTTCAAAGAAGTTTTAGCGGCGTCATAAGTTCTAAAAGCAGCTTTAGCATCTGTAAATGCACGTTGAATCGTTGCTTCAAGATTTAACTTTGCACGTTCTAAATTTAACTGAGAATTCTTTTCTTGAATTTTAGATTTAGCAACGGCTGTTTTATTTTGAAATCTAGAAAAAATAGGAATATTTGCGTTTAAAGAAAAATTATGTCCTTTATTATCATTTAATTGATCAAAAAAAGCAACATCACTAGACAAGTTAGAGAAAAATACATTTGTTCCAAATCCATAACTTAAAGTTACAGTTGGCATAAAACCACTTTTAAAAATTTCTGTACTCAATTTAGCGTTTTCAATATTTTTTTCAGCAATTTTTATTTCGTTTCTGTTTTTAAAAGCATGCTCTAAAATAGGAGTGACATTGTCGTATAATAAAGCGTCTGATGGTGCATCAATATTAATTGATTGAACATCAAAACCATCAAAAGATACTTGTAAAAATTGCGATAACGTTAATTTTGCCAATGCTAAACTATTTTCTGCAACCGTTACTTTTTGTATATCACTACTCAAAGTTGCCAATACATCATTAATATTTGCTTTTGGCTGTACACCTGCATCTACCAATTCTTTAACTTGAGTTAACTGCTTGTTCGTAAAATCAAACTGTTTTTTAGCGGTTACTAAGTTCTCTTTATTAAAAAGTATGTTTAGGTAAGCATTCACAACATTCAGAGAAATATCATCCTTAATTCTAGCTAATTCTAACTCATCCGTTTCTAATGTTAGTATAGATTGCTTATAATTATTTCTGTTTCTAAAGCCATTAAAAATAGTTTCAGAAGCATTAATTCCAACATTTGTATTGTTACTGGTTCTGTCTACAAACGAACCTGAAAAGACCTGTACATTCCCAAGACTTAAACTTTGAGAAACATTCGCTCCAACTGAAGGTAGAAAAGCCCCTTTAGCGGCTTTAATGTTTTCTTCATTTATCAATAATGAATTTTCAGCTTGTTTAACAGTTATATTATTTTCTATTGCGTGGTTTACACATTCTTGAAGTGTCCATTTTTTAGTTTGAGCGTTAATAGAGATACTAACTAACAGTACTAAAACTAGTAGAAATTTTGTTTTCATAAATATTTTTTGATTTTTTAATCGATTTTCTATTGATAAGACGAGTAAAATTACAATTTGTTACAAAAACGCTTTCTTATAAAAATGTTAATTTTTATTTCTCACTTTATATCTATAAATTACATACAAAGCTCCAGCAACTAAAATATAAGGAAAAGCCATTAAAAACAGTATTCCAGCATTCAAACCTTCAGCCATGTCTACGGTTCCGTTTTCAGCAACAGCTTTACACATAGCGCATTGAGCATTTGATGGAATTATCATCAATAAAAAAAATAAAAGGGTCAAACTTTTTTTCATCTAGTAGTATGGAGAAATCATTAGATAAACTACAACACCTGTAACTGCAACATATAGCCATAATGGGAACGTAATTTTTGCAATTTTTTTATGAGCATCAAACTTTCCTAATTTTGCTCGAACGTAGGTAATTAAAACAAATGGAATCACTGCGATAGATAAAATAATATGACTTACTAAAATAATGAAGTAAATTGTTTTTTCCATTCCTTCACCACCAAATTCTGTAGAGTCGGAAGTCATATGATACAATACATACATCAGTAAAAAAACGACTGATAATACTATCGCAAACTTATTTAGTTTTTCATGTAACTGTCTGTTTCCTTTTTTTATGGCAATAACCGCTAAAACTAATATGACAGCAGTCAACGCATTTATTGAGGCGTAAATTGGAGGTAAAAAAACAGGTAATTCAAAATCAACTTTTACTCTAAAAAGTGATGCAACTGCCAATGGTAAAACAATTGATAAAACAATAATTATGCGATTATATCTTTTTTCTTCTGATGTTTTCATTCTTTTAAAAGTAGTTTAATGTCTTGTTTTAATTCATTTATTTGATCCCCAAATTCATTTTCTTTCAGTGCTCTATAATACATGATTGGATTTCCATTGTCATCATATCTAGATCTAATATATCCCTCTTTATCTATCAATGCAAATAATCCAGAATGTTCAAATCCACCTATTTCTTCTGAGCCAACTCCAGCATATAACTTAAAACCTTGTTTTGCTAACTCATAGACTTCTTCTTGAGGTTTACCAGATAACAAATGCCAATTAGGACTTGAGATTTTATACTCTTTAGCATAGGCGTTTAAAACTTCAGAAGTGTCAAATGTCGGGTTAATTGAAAAAGAAGCAATTCCAAAATTTGGATTTCCAAAAAATTCGTTTTGAATCTCTACCATCTTCGCATTCATCATAGGACAAATAGTAGGACATGTAGTAAAGAAAAATTCAGCTACATAAACCTTTGATTTGTAAGATTCATTGGTAATAACTTCACCCTTTTGATTTGTAAATTGAAAATTTGGGACTTTATTAAATGTATGTAAGTTAGGTTTAGAAAAGTATGATACTACTTTTGGAACTGTATAAATTCCAAAAAGTAAAATAATAAAAGAGACTCCTATGTATGATTTATTTTTCATTATCAATTAAACTTTTCTTTTGCGTCTTTGCTCTTTCTGTAGTGATTTTTTAAGTTGATAATATATAATTCCAATATCATCTTTCATTTTATTTCTTAAATCGGCAACAGAATTCATATCATAACCATACAGTATTCCGTCTTTCATATCTTCATCATCTTTTCTACCCCTTAATCTTAACTTCCTATCTACTATAAAAGTATAGTTTGAAGCAAAATTATCGTTTAAAGTAAAAGGAGTATCAAAACTGTTGAAAATAGAAACTATTTCTTCTTTTGAGGCAAACACAAACTTCCATTTACTTGCATCTGTATAAGTTCCCAAGCGTTTTTTTAATTCTACAACTTCATTTTCTTTCCCTTTAGGAAGAATAATAACCGTTTGAAAATATAAACTCTTATAATAACTTTTATAAATAACCTCGTTTAGATTGAATAAAGCGGTTTTTGATTCATTTAAATCTCCTCCTAAAAAAGCAACAATAGAGAAGTGATCTTTAAACGTTTCTTCCCCTTTTATATTCTCAACATTATCTGTAAGAATTGGCAAGTTAGCGTAGTGATAAATCCCTTTTGACAAGAAAATATAGAATAGTAGTGGTACTATAAAAAGTGTGAAAAGGACTAAAAATTTTTTCTTTTGCATTTGTCTAAATCAAAAAAAAGGTGGAAAAAACCACCTTATCTTTTATACTGATATTTTAATAATCCCATTTAACATATGGTGATAAAACGCTATATAAATAATCTCCTTCTATCAACAAAATCAATGCTAAATAACAGATTAAAAATATTGTTGTCCAAACTACAGCTCTTCTAAACCATTTACTCTCACCATCCATGTGCATAAATGCCCAAGTAATTCCATAGGCTTTTACCAATGTTAATATTAAGAATATCCAGTTTAAAGGACTCGTTCCTAAAATACTTGTTAAGTGTAATGATGCTGGTTTTGCAATTCCTAAAGCAACTTCTACAATTGTAATTATCGAAAGAAACCCAAAAACCCACCAAATTTTACTAATGTTGTTTTTTGGTTTTACCAAACCAAATAATAATGTTGATGTATGTCCGTCGTGTGCCATCTATTTTTATTTTTTTAATTATACTAAGTAGAAGAATGTGAATACAAATACCCAAACTAAATCTACAAAGTGCCAATATAAACCTACTTTTTCTACCATTTCATAATTCTTTCTCTTGTCGTATGTTCCAATAATTACGTTAAAGAAAATAATGATATTAAATATAATTCCAGAGAATACATGGAATCCGTGAAAACCTGTAATGAAGAAAAAGAAATCTGCAAATAAGGTACTTCCATATTCATTTACTTCTAAGTTTGCACCCTTTACAACCGCTTTCCCTTTAGCCAAATATTTCATTGCTTGACCTCTAGAAAGTATTTCTTTACTTTTAGTTGCAACATCAATTTTTTCAGTTCTGATTGTTAATTCAGGATGTTTTTTAAATCCATCAGTAACTTCGGCCATTGTATAAACTGGTAACGCTGCCTCTGTAGTAAACCAAAGTCCATTTTTACGCCCATGTTGTTCTCTTTCACTATGCTGTGATGTTACAAAACTATCTAAGGTAACTTGATGTCCTGTACCGTCTACAAATTGAATAATTTTCCCATCATTCATTTGAACTGCACCGTAAGAACCTTGAATAAATGTTTTCCACTCCCAAGCTTGTGAACCTACGAAGATTGCACCACCAATAATAGTTGCAAACATATACCATGCAACTTTGTTTTTCTTCAATTGATGACCTGCATCAACTGCAAGTACCATGGTAACTGAAGAGAAAATCAGTACAAAAGTCATGAATGCCACATAAATCATTGGATACGATCCGTGTGAAAAAGGGATGTGTGTAAACACTTCATCGGCAATAGGCCAAGTTTCAATAAATTTAAAACGCATTAAACCATACGCAACAATAAATCCTGAAAAAGTAAGTGCATCAGACATGATGAAAAACCACATCATCATTTTACCATAACTTGTACCAAAAGGTTTCTTTTCGGTCTTATCGTCATCCCAAGAATGGTGTTCTTTAGTAGCAACATTTGCTTCCATAAAAAAAAGTATAAAATTTTAGTTTTTTAACTCGTCAAATTTACAAAATATTATCATCTAATAAAATAGAAAAATAAAAAGAGTAAAATCCACAATATATCTACAAAATGCCAGAAGATTGCACCTAGTTCTAAACCAAGTGTTTCCGTAGCATTATAGCGTTTTTTAAAATGATTATAAATAACGGTAAGCAGTACAATAAAGCCTGCAAAAACGTGTAATAAATGCGCAAACGAAATCACAGTTAATAATGATGACGAAACAAGACTCCCTTTTCCAACAAAATAAAGTCCTGCTGCTTTTAATTGATAAAAACCTTGAATTTGAAAATACACAAATCCGATTCCAAGTAATAAAGTAAGAATCAGAAAAATTGTTGTCTGTTCGCTTTTGCCTTTTCTAACGCCATTTAATGCCAAGAAAAATGTAATACTACTCAATAAAATTAATAAAGTACTTGTGTATAATGCTGGAGGCAAATCAAATGAAACCCAATCGTCTCGTTTACTACTTACAATATATGCACTTACCAAACCAATAAACATCATTGTCATGCTTATCATAGAAACCCATAACATTGGTTTTGCTGATTTTTGTTTCGCAATTTTATATTCTTGTTCTAAATTCTGATTTGTCATTAGTGTAAAAATTTATCTACAACGTAGATTATTTGAATTAACGTGATATATAACACACTCGAAAGCATTAATTGTCTTGCTACTTTATCCGTTTGATGTTTATAAAGTTGAATTGCATAATACAACATCAACGCACCTAATAAAAATATAATAACTGCTGTAATTGGATAAATCCAAAAGTCCCCTGTTTGCCTCAACACAGGAATTAGCGAGACAACAATCATAACAATTGTATACAGTATAATTTGTTTTATTGCTCCTCTATCTTTTTTTCCCATTGGCAACATATTGAATCCTGCCTTTTTATATTCATCGAATTGCAACCAACCAATTGCCCAAAAATGCGGGAACTGCCAAAAAAATTGAATTAAAAATAATGTTCCAGGTTCAATAGAAAAATCATTTGTTGCTGCAACCCAACCTAACATAAATGGAATCGCTCCAGGAATAGCGCCAACAAAAACTGTTAGAGGCGTTACTGCTTTTAAAGGAGTGTAAGCACACGTATATAGGAAAATTGAAATAGCACCAAACAATGCACACTTAGGATTGATGTAATACAACATCCCTATTCCTAAAATAGTAAACGTTATTGCAATAAATAATGCCGAGTTTACAGACATTCTTCCTGTTGGTAAAGGTCTATTCATGGTGCGTTTCATCAACGCATCTGTATCTTTTTCTATTATTTGGTTGAAAGCATTGGAAGCGCCAACCATAAAATATCCGCCAATAGTAAGGATTGTTAGAGTTTTAAAATCTACAGTTTCTGCAGCTAATAAATAACCTGCAATTGAAGAAAACACAACACTTAATGACAACCCAACTTTAGTAAGTTGCTTAAAATCACTGAGTGCACTAGAAAATGTCATTTTATTTAAATTCGTATTCAAAGGATAAAATCTTTTACTTTTTTAACGGTGCAAAGATATTTTATTCTTGTCTAATAACCATCTAAAATAAAGTGTTTATGCTATAAAAAATATTTTTAAAAAAAAAGCTTTGAAATTTATATAATTGTTTTAAATTTGCCACCCGTTTAAATGCTAAATGGACGTTCATTAAAATATGACTGCGAAAGTAGCTCAGGGGTAGAGCATCACCTTGCCAAGGTGGGGGTCGCGGGTTC
>OJBS01000206.1_pt1 | contig 20134 bp, 24 predicted proteins | sample 1590941 | NCBI WGS metagenome assembly OJBS01 (sample SAMN05416785, study PRJEB24817) | seawater metagenome | isolation source: Sea water | place: Canada:Atlantic | collected 2013-11
TCTACACCTCTCTATTCGTCGGCAGCGTCAGATGTGTATAAGAGACAGGAAGTTACCTTTTCTGAAAACAAATTATAATTCAACCATTTTACCTGAGTTCGAACTTCCAGCAACCAATTTATTTTTGAAGGAATAAAGAATTTGCAATCTGTAAATTGGGATATTTCAGAAATAGTAATATAAAACCCGTTGATACATGCTTTATTTAATTCCATGAATTCTACTTCCTTTTGATACGGAACAAACAATTGCGCCTTAAAACAAACCACTTGTTGGACTTCATCTGCTTTTAAAGATAAATTATCTAACAAGGGTTTCGTAAGCGGATTGTAGAGTAGTGGAAGTTGCTTTTCTTTTAGTTTGGTCAATTTTTTAAGCAGTGTATCATTTCTATTTGGCCCAATCCAATGCTCAATTTCAGTAGTACCAATACTATCGTTAAATAGATAAAACTTGTAAATAATTTCTAGATGAATAGGCCTATTGTTGTGCTTTAAAATGCAATCAATTTCACCAACAGTTATTTTTTCGTTTTGAACTTGTATATTTTCAATAAGTATGGTGATCTCTTTATTTTGCTGTAATTCTGAACTTACAAAGCGTTCTACACACTTTCCTAACCGTAAATTTTCTGGAATAGATTCATTAAAAACAGTTTCTTTTTCTGTAGAAAATTCAAACTGTTTTAAACCAAACACAGTGTTTTTCCAAAGCACTGGCGTGTGTAAATAACCTTGGTATTGTGATTGACTATTTTTATTGATGTTAAAGTTCAAAAAAGTATGGAAAAATCATAGGTATAGTGTATTGTTTAATTTTAATTTATCGTTAAGATAAGATTTCGTTTTAATGAATTTTATCGTGCGATATGTAAAGTTAGTTAGAATAATTGAGAAAGTCAAGTTTCATCAACCCTAAACATAAATTTATTTTTTATAAGGTTGTGCTTTGATAAAAAGTATATTTGCAGACTAAAATCTACTGCATGGAATTAAAGAAAGAAGATGACGTTGAGATTGTAAGTCAGCAACAAATAGATGCGTGCATTAATACATTAGAAAGTTTGGTAACTGATACCAATCAAATATTTGATATTCCAAAAGAAAAAAGGACTGCTTTAATCAAACTTGCAGGACAGTTTTCAAGACCATCTCGTGAAGAGTTTGCTAGTAGAAAAAAAGACGCAAAGAAGAACGAAAAACGTAAGAAAGCGGCAAGAGATAGACATGCACGTAAAGTAACAGGAATCCGTTCTGCACGTGAAGCACATATATTTGTCGCTCCTAAGTTATTACCTACAGCAACTCTTGAAAGCAAAGAACTCCCAGAATTAGCATCCGCTAGAAACTGTTACGTATGTAAAACCTTGTTTACCAAGTTGCATCATTTTTATGACACTATGTGTACAGAGTGTGGTGACTTTAACTATGCAAAACGTTTTCAAACTGCTGATGTAAACGGTCAAATAGCCGTTATAACAGGTTCTCGTTTAAAAATTGGATATCATATTACCTTAATGTTATTGCGTGGCGGAGCAACCGTTGTTGCAACAACACGTTTTCCTGTAGATTCTGCCATCCGATTTGCCAAAGAAGATGATTACAAACAATGGAAAGATAGATTACACATTCACGGACTTGATTTACGACACATACCAAGTGTTGAGATTTTCTGTAACTATATAGAGCAAAAATACGAGCGTTTAGATATTCTGATTAATAATGCCGCACAAACAGTACGTAGACCTTCAGGTTTTTATTCACATATGATGGCAAAAGAAGAACAGCCAATAGAATCGTTATCACAGTCTGTTCAAAATTTATTAGCAGATCACACAAGTTGTTTGGATGAATTAAAAACACTTACAAGTGGCGCTTCATCCAATAAAAATATGCCAGTAACGTGGCATGGACCAGAACCAGGAATTGGATTAAGAGCTTCTGCAAAACTATCTCAAATTCCGTATAGTTTCGACAATACATTAGTAGCACAAGAAGTATTTCCAGAAGGAGAGTTAGATGCCGATTTACAACAAGTAGATTTGCGTAAAACGAACAGTTGGCGACTAAAATTAGGCGCTATTGAAACTACTGAAATGATAGAAGTTCAGTTGGTGAATTCAGTAGCTCCGTTTGTATTGTGTAACCGTTTGGCAGAATTGATGAAGAAAGATGATACAGGAATGAAGCACATCATCAATGTATCGGCAATGGAAGGGAAGTTCCATCGTTTTTTCAAAGAATCACGTCATCCACATACCAATATGGCAAAGGCTGCCTTAAATATGTTAACGCATACGGCTTCTGGCGAATTGGCAAAAAGTGGAATTTATATGAATGCCGTGGATACAGGATGGGTAACTGATGAAGATCCTGCAGAATTATCTAAAATGAAACAAGAAGTGCATGATTTTCAGCCGCCTCTTGATATTGTTGACGGAGCAGCACGTGTAATGGATCCATTATTAGATGGAATAAACACAGGAAAACATTGGTGTGGAAAATTCTTAAAAGATTACAGGCCTATCGATTGGTAGGCGATGTCAATACGATTGTTTCAATCCACGATCATGGAGCTCATTTTTATCTCTGTCGTTACTCATATCATAGATTTTGTGGACGTACGGGAGTAAAACGAAATTCAAAAAAGAGGATATTAGACATCTATAATTCACAATAAATTAAAAATAAATGAATTTATAGTCTATTTATCAAAATTGAATAGTATATTTGCAGCTTAATAATATAAAATATAGTACAATGAGTCAAGGAACAGTAAAATTTTTCAACCAATCTAAAGGATTCGGTTTTATTACAGAAGAAGGAGTTGAAAAAGATCACTTCGTACACATTTCAGGATTAATCGATGAGATTAACGAAGGTGACAAAGTAGAATTTGAATTACAAGAAGGTAACAAGGGTTTAAATGCGGTAAACGTAAAAGTAATCTAAGATATATACTTTAAGTTATTTAAAAGCCCATCATAAATGATGGGCTTTTTTTATGCTTTCTTTTGAAAGTTATATTCTAAAATACGTTTAAATTAGCACTATCCACATTGAAAAGGGCTGAAGGTGAGTGTTTTATAATAAATTCAAAAAAATGAGTTAATGTATTGTATATCCAAAAATAGGTTTATATTTGCAAATCAATAAATTATTATAAATTAAATTACATTACAATGAGTAAAGGAACAGTAAAATTTTTCAATGTATCTAAAGGATTTGGATTCATAACTGAAGAAGGAGTAGACAAAGATCATTTTGTACACGTTACAGGATTGGTAGACGAAATTAATGAAGGAGATAACGTTGAGTTTGATCTTGAAGAAGGTAACAAAGGTTTGAATGCAGTTAACGTAAAAGTTATCTAAAGCATATACTTTAAAACTTTAAAAGCCCATCATTTATGATGGGCTTTTTTTATGCGTTTTATTTTATTTAAGAAGAATAAGAAACCAAATTGGTGGAATTATTAAAAAAAGTGTAGTTATCTTTGCAAAAAAAAATATTTTATGTCAATACAGTTTTCAGATTTAGGGATTAACGAACAAATACAACAAAGTTTAGACGATTTACAAATTTCTGTTCCAACGGAAATACAAGAAAAGACAATTCCTGTTGTTCTAAATCAAAAAGAGGATGTTGTTGTTCTTGCAAAAACAGGAACTGGAAAAACTGCTGCTTTTGGATTGCCTTTACTACAATTGATTGATGTAGAAGACACCAATATCCAGACGCTTATATTAGCGCCTACAAGAGAGTTAGCGCAGCAGATTCATACGAATCTAGTATCCTTTGCTATAGATAGTCCAAAAATAGCAATCGAATTGTTATGCGGTGGAATTCCCATTAAACCTCAAATTGAATGTTTAAAAACCACAACGCATCTGATTGTAGCAACTCCTGGTCGTTTGGTTGATTTGATTAAACGTGATGCTATTGATATTAAAAACTTAAAGTATTTAGTATTAGATGAAGCGGATGAAATGGTAAGTGCCTTAAAAGAAGAGGTAGACTCAATTATAAAAGACATTCCAAAATCTAGAAGAACGTTATTATTTACTGCTACTATGTCAGGGGCCATAAAGCAATTGGTTCAAAATTACATGTCGAAGCATGTAGTGCATATGGAGGCAGACATGGCAACTTTGGGTCATCAAGGTATTGATCACCAATATGTGGTTGTAGAACCTATAGAAAAACTAGAAGTATTACTTCATTTTTTAAATTCTAAAGAAGGCGAACGCGGTATTATTTTTTGTAAAACCAAAGCTGCTGTTAATAAATTAGCTAAAAATTTGGCGATAAATAAATTTTCTTCTGGCGCTATACATGGTAGTTTATCTCAAGGGATTCGAGACCGTATTATGGGGCAATTCAGAGAAGGTTATATTGATATTTTAGTGGCTACCGATTTAGCAGCTAGAGGTATTGATGTAAAAGAAATTTCATACGTTGTAAATTATCATTTGCCAGATACCTTTGACACCTATGTTCATAGAAGCGGACGTACGGCTAGAGCAGGCGCAAAAGGGCTTTCGTTAACTATTTTGCAAAAAGAAGAAGTGAAAGATATTGCCAATTTTGAAAATGAATTAGGTATTACTTTTAAGAAATTTATAAAAGCTGATGCTCAGAGTATTGAAGTAAATAATGGTTTGCTATGGGCTAGAAAAATATTTAAGACCAAACCTAATCGTGATGTCTCAGAAGATTACAAAGCCAAGATAAAAACGATTTTTCATCATTTAACAAAAGAGGAACTAGTCGATAAAATATTTGCAAACTATTTGACACAATCAAATACTGCGAAACTTAAAAATGAGGAGTCTAAAAAGACTCTAAAATAATATTCTGCTTCTATTTAAATGTATGGCGTTTCTCTTCTGTTGATGCTGCGTTTAGCAATTTGTCAAATATTCGGATGATATTAAAATCACGAGTAATTTCTTCAGATACTGCAATTCCAGAAATGCCGGTTTTTAATATATCTGTAACGTCTTCTGTAGTGATGCCTCCAGCACCAATAATTGGTGTTTCGGTTTTTAAGGCTTCAACAACTGTAGTATAACCGTTCAAGCCTAAAACATGAGGTGAGTTGTCTTTAGATGCTGTAAATCTAAAAGGGCTTAAGGTAATATAATCGACTTCTTTACTAATTAATGTTTCGCAATCTAGTAAGGTATTTGCTGTTCCGCCAATGATTTGCCAAGTATGTAAATACTCTCTAACGATAGACGGGCAGGTATCTGTTTTTCCTAAATGCACACCATCTGCTTTCACCTCTTTTGCGATTTTGTAATAACCGTTTATAATTAATCTGGTTTGAAAATGGGCCGTGATTTCTCTTGCTTCTTCAGCGAATGTTAAACATTCTTTTTCTGAAATATTTTTTAAGCGTAATTGCACTAATTCAGAACCAGACGAACACGCTTTCTGTATATTTTCCAGATGTATTTTTGGAGAACTACCTTGAGATATATAATGTAGTTTAGATATAATCATGTCTTCGTTTTTTGTTATTATATATACATTTATTAATTGAAAATAAGGATAAATATATGACTCGCAATATACGAATTTCAGTTTTCCCTTCAAGAAAAAACAGAAGGATTGTTACTTTTTCTCAACACTTAAAAGGGTTTCGTAAAGTGCCGAATTATGTTCCGTTTCTTTGGTAAATGCAGGACAGAACGTTAATAAAAAGTTTAGTAGTCCTTTTTACGAAACAACGACAGGAGTGAAGTGCTAATGTGTATATAGAATTTTATGCTAAAAAAACACTATTTATCTTTGTACAACGCTAGTTGCTTTTTCATTACCGGTTTAAATATAAACGGAAAATAAGAGAGCATCAGCATTGCTGGATATCCATAAGGTAAATTAGGGCTGTGTTCTTTTGAATCCAGTAAATGATATGGTTTTGCGCCCATATGATGATGATCTGAATGTCTTGTTAGTTCAAATAGTAATACTCTTCCTATAATATGGTCTGAATTCCAAGAATGTTTTGGTTTTACACGTTCATACCTTCCGTTTTCTTGCATTTTTCTACGCAAGCCATAATGGGCAAAATAGTTTTGCGCCTCCAATACAGAAATGCCATAAACGCTAGTAATAAAATAGATAAATAGCACGTTTAACCCAAAAAAAGAATAGATACCAAAAAGAAAAAGTACTGGTAGTAGTGTATAGATAATCATAGGGTTTAACAGTTGATTTTTACCTTTACCCTTAAGTCGCTGTGCTTCTAGCTTCCACGTTTTAAAATAACCACCTATTTGAGAACGAAGTGCGAAAAAATAAAAGATATCTCCTTCTTTTGCAGATGTAAAATCGGCTGGTGTTCCAATATCCCTGTGATGTCCTCCATTATGATAGGGTATAAAATGATTTTGAATAGCTGTTAATAGCATTATGTGAGCTGAAATTTTCTTTACTACATGATCTGTTTTGTGTCCCAATTCATGCCCAATATTAATTCCATTTACACCAAGAATAGTTCCCATCATTAAAATACATGCAATTAATTCTGCAAGAGGCAGTGCTGAGTTAGAAACAGTGATTAAAAACTGATAAACAACAAAAAGATGAAGAGGTACAGAAAGATACAGGACCAAATCAAAATAAACATCTTCCTTTGCTAGCTCTTTTTCAACTTTATTTAAATTATACGTGTTTTTTGGAAGGATCTGTTCTAAAACAGGGACCAAAATGTATAAAACAAATAAGCCTGCATAAGCATAAACGCCTGTTGTGTTAAATGTAAGCAACCCTAAAAGAGGGATAATATAAGCAGCAAAGTATTTGATTTTCATCATAATATAAAAACTTAAGAAAACTATTTATGTAAAAATAGTTCAATTGTTTTAAAAGCACAAATCTTTTGGTATCTGAAACTCCATCCCATTCTATAAGGAGCCAAATATCATAGACAACAATACAGGGTTTTGACTCCGAGAGAAGGACAACATATTCATCATGAATACCAACTAAAATAATACAACATGAATAATCACATATTTGAGAATATAACGACTCAATATGGTGTAGAAATAGAATACTTCTGAGGTGTTTTACATTTCGACTTCGTGCATAAACTCCAGATAAAAGCAACTAGTTACTTAAAACTACAAATAGGGTTATCTAATATCCTCTAAATAGAGACTCTTCTAAAGCGATTCATAAAAGAGGTTTCAAAGCGTTTTAAAATTGGGTGCATTTTTTCTGAGTATAGTACAAACTGGCATTTATGAATACTTTGGATAATTGTCATAAGAGCAGTATATGAAGTTTTTTGAGTTAAAAACTCAGCATCATCTATACTAAATATCTTTAATTGAGTAGTATTTACACCATTTAATAATAACAACTTGTTTATTGTCTTGGGTGTGGAAATAAGAACATCTACACCTTCAAATATTTCTGATTTTAACACGTCTATATGAAGTTTTTCATCACCAAAATAAACTCGCATAGCGCTATACCTAGTGAATTTAAAAAAAGCATCATATAATTCCAATGCCTTTTCATTATTTTCTGCTAGAGCTATAGCTCTTGGGGCATTTCCAACTGCCTCACATTTTAATTTCTGTAAGGTAGTAAGGATAAGTGTGGTCGTTTTCCCGCTATCTTTCGAGGCAGTACAAAAGATATTGGCACCACTTTTTATTACAGGAATACTACTGCTCTGAAAAGGAGTAGGTATTGTTATTTCTAGAGATTCTAACTTCTCTTTTATATCGGAATGTAATTTTTTAAAAGGCATATAAATTATCGAGATGGCTATTTAACGTGATGTTCATAATAATTTAAGGCAAATATACTACTAAATGAACGTTATTATTTTTTCTTTTGCCCCTTTTTCAAGAGGTGATTATATATCATGTATAATTATAACTACAGAGTAGTATAAAACGTAATTACTATGGAATATTTCACCTAATATAAAACTGCTGAACCATCACAAACACAACTTTATCAAGATAGGAGTAAAACTCTTTTTATGAAACGACGATAGGAGAGTAGTGGAATGTGTGTAGAATGGGAATATTATGGTTAAATTTTATCTTCTTAGAGTCGTATTATTAAAATCTGGATCATTCTAAATTACTGTTTGCTAAAAACTATTATTGCTGCCGAATTAATATCATCGTATTTACAATGGTTATTCCCATTACTTCTATTTAAGTATACATTATCAAAATAACCTGGACTTATATATTCTATAGATATATAAAAAAATAACTCTAAAATGTCGTAACTTGACACTATGATTCAAGAACTTAAAAACAATTATGGACACTTATTTGAAGATGCCCTTTTAAATGAAATAAATCAAGTTGGAACATTCAAAGAAGTTCCCGAAGGATTTAAGATGATGGAAATTGGAGACTATGTTAAAGCTATGCCTTTATTAGTTTCAGGAGCAATAAAAATATTAAGGGAGGATAATGATGGAGATGAGTTATTACTCTATTTTTTAGAAAAAGGGGATACTTGCGCGATGACTTTAACCTGCTGTGTTGCTCAAACAAAAAGTAAAATTAGAGCCATCGCCGAAACCGATGCAAAACTGATTATGATCCCTATTCAACAAATGGAAGAATGGTCAGAAAAATATAAAAGTTGGAGACATTTCGTTTTTGAAAGTTACCATAACAGACTTAATGAAATGCTTGAAACTATAGATAGTATTGCCTTTCTAAAAATGGATGAACGTCTGCTTAAATATCTTGTTGAGAAAGTTAGAATTTCAAAAGATAACACTATTCACATTACGCACCAAGACATAGCGTATGAACTTCACACCTCTAGAGTCGTTATTTCTAGACTACTAAAAAAACTCGAAACATTAGGTAAAATAGAATTGAATCGAAACTATATTTTAATGAAAGATATTTAAGGCCTATGTAACCAATGTTACTGTAGAGCTGACTTTTCAGAATTACATTTGCCATAAATAAACTAAGAACGTTTTATGGAAATAATTGAAATTTTTGGATATATCTCGGCTTTAATTATTGGTATATCATTAGGTTTAATTGGTGGTGGTGGCTCAATATTAGCTGTCCCTGTTTTAGCCTATTTATTCTCAGTCAACGAAAAAGTAGCCACAGCATATTCCTTATTTATTATTGGGTCAAGTGCATTAGTAGGTGGCTTAAAACAACACTTTAAAGGATTAGTAGATTGGCGTACAGCCATTGTATTTGGTATTCCAGCAATTATTGGTGTTTCTGTAGTAAGACATTATGTAGTACCTGCATTACCCGATATATTATTTAATATAGGATATTTTGAGTTTACAAGACGAATGGGAATGTTTGGTTTGTTTGCTGTGCTTATGATTCCTGCGGCTTTTTCAATGCTAAAAGAAAGAAAAGAAAAAGAAACAACCGGAGCTGTAAAATATAATTACCGTCTTATTATAATTGAAGGATTAATTGTAGGCGCAATTACAGGAATTATAGGTGCCGGTGGCGGATTTTTAATCATACCTGCTTTGGTGATACTAGCTAATGTAGAAATGAAAGTAGCTGTTGCGACATCACTAATAATAATTGCATTTAAATCATTAATGGGATTCTTTCTTGGAGATGTGTTTACAATGGAGATTGATTGGCAGTTTTTGGCAGTTTTTACCTCCATATCTTTAGTTGGCATATTCACTGGAAGCTACCTAGGAAATTTCGTAGATGGAAAAAAACTAAAGAAAGGATTTGGTTATTTCATTTTTGTAATGGCCATCTTTATATTTTATATGGAATTTTTCGTTAAATAGTAGTGTAACTAATGTTACTGTACAGGTTTTAATTAAGTTATAAATTTGAATATCATTTAAATACAGATTATGAAAATAGAACAAATATATACAGGATGTTTAGCGCAAGGCGCTTATTATATTGAGAGTAATGGTGAAGTTGCTATTATAGATCCTCTACGTGAGGTAAAACCTTATATAGAAAAAGCTAAAGCAGATAATGCCAAGATTAAATATATTTTCGAAACACATTTCCACGCAGATTTTGTTAGTGGGCACGTTACTTTATCTAAAGAAACGGGTGCACCAATTGTTTTTGGACCAAATGCAGAAACAAGTTTCGATGCCATCATAGCAAAAAATGGTCAAGTCTTTAAACTAGGTAATATAACGATTACAGTTTTACATACACCAGGGCATACTATGGAAAGTTCTATATATCTTTTAAAAGATGAAAATGGAAAAGACCACGCTATTTTTAGTGGAGACACTTTATTTTTAGGAGATGTAGGTCGTCCAGATTTAGCACAAAAAATAGGAAGCATTACAGAGGAAGATTTAGCAGGTTTTTTATTCGACAGTCTTCGTAATAAAATAATGCCTTTAGCAGATGATGTTATTGTTTACCCGGCACACGGAGCTGGTTCATCTTGTGGTAAAAAATTAAGCAAGGAAACAGTAGGTATGTTAGGTAACCAAAAGCAAACAAATTATGCTTTACGTGCTGATATGACTAAAGAAGAGTTTATTAAAGAAGTTACAGATGGTTTATTGCCACCACCTCAATATTTTCCATTAAACGTGAAGATGAATAAAGAGGGTTACGATGACTTTCAAGATGTATTAAAACGTAGTGCTCAAGCCTTATCTCCTGAAACTTTTGAAGTCGCAGCAAATGAAACAGAATCGATTGTATTAGATGTACGTCATCAAAATGATTTTGCTAGAGGGCATATTCCGCGTTCAATCTTTATAGGATTAGATGGCGGTTTTGCCCCTTGGGTAGGCGCTTTAATTGTAGATGTTAAACAGCCAATTCTACTAGTAACACCGGTTGGCCGAGAAGAAGAAACAATTACACGTTTATCACGCGTTGGTTTTGACCAAACTTTAGGTTATTTAAAAGGTGGTTTTGATGCCTGGAAAAAAGCCTCTAAAGAATATGATAACGTGAACTCTATTCCAGCAACGACTCTTAAAGAAGCAAAAGAAAGTGAAGATGTTCTTATATTTGATGTAAGAAAAGAAGCAGAGTTCTTATCAGAGCATGTATTAGGTGCAAATAACACACCGTTAGATTATATTAATAATCATCTTGCAGAATTTCCAGATACAGATACCTTCTATGTTCATTGTGCAGGAGGTTACAGAAGTATGATTGCAGCATCTATTCTAAAAAGTAGAGGCATTCATAATTTAATTGACGTTCAAGGTGGTTTTAAAGCAATAAAAGAGGTAAACGTTGAAGTTTCAACGTACGTTTGCCCATCAACATTATAAATTATAAAAATGAACTGGATATACGAACCGTGGCCTTGGTATTTAGCTGGCCCAATGATAGCCTTTATAATGTTCCTACTTATAATGGTGGATAAAAATTTTGGAATGTCTTTAAACTTGCGCACAATGTGTACTATTTGCGGAGCAGGTAACAAAACTGATTTCTTTAAATTTGACTGGAAATCGCAAAAGTGGAATTTAGTTGTAGTGCTTGGTACTGTTATTGGCGGTTTCATAGGATCGTATTTTTTAAGTTCTAATACAGCAGTAGCAATAAGTGCAGATACCATTTTAGAATTAAAATCTCTAGGTTTTGAAAGTGCAGGAACTGCATATCTTCCGACTGAGTTATTCGATACTGAGGCATTACTAAGCATCAAAAATATATTGCTTTTGATTATTGGAGGATTATTAGTAGGTTTTGGAGCACGTTATGCTGGAGGTTGTACTTCTGGTCATGCAATTTCAGGATTAAGTAATATACAATTGCCTTCTTTAATAGCTGTTATAGGTTTCTTTATTGGAGGTCTAACAATGATTCACTTTATTTTCCCTTTACTATTTTAAACAATGAGAACACTTATATACTTATTTATCGGAATCCTTTTCGGAATCACAATGTTTAAATCGGAAGCAGCTTCTTGGTTTCGTATTTATGAAATGTTCAAATTTGAATCCTTTCATATGTATGGTATTATTGGTTCTGCATTATTTATTGGAATTATAGTAGTCCAATCAATCAAAAGATTCAAAATCAAATCTTTCTATGGAGAAAAAATAAACTTTAACCCAAAAGCAAAGAGCTTTAGTCGTTATATGTTTGGCGGAATTATATTTGGTTTAGGTTGGGCACTAGCAGGCGCTTGTCCAGGACCAATGTTCACTATAGTTGGAGCTGGTTATATTTCAATTTTTATAGTAATTATAGCTTCTCTTTTAGGTACTTTTTTATATGGATTATTGAAGGGGAAATTGCCACATTAAAGTGGTTAGAAGCGTTGGAAAATTGTGTTTTAAAAAAAGACTGTGTAATAGAATTAATTATTAATGTCAGTATTCATCATTACTTATAAATTACTTTTATCTCAATGATTGTATCTTTATCTAAATTAAAATTTGCATTTTTAAAATTTGGACGATTGCTTAATCCAAAATCATCATAATTCGAAAATCCTACACATTCATCTGGTAGTAGCGACATGAACTTTGTATCAATTTTTCCATTGTTGTTTTCATCATGTAAAATTGTTACAGCATAAATCCCTTTTGGTAAATTATTAAATGTATTTTCTGCTTTTTTATTAACAATAGTTGTGTGTTTTTTTCTGAAATATTTTTTAATTTGGTATAGAACCATCTTTATTGTATAAAGCAAATACCATAGTGCCTTCCGAGTTTTTTAAATCTTCTGTTTTTATTGTTAATGCATAAGAATCTGTGTTAATATTGCTTATTACTGTATAAAACACTAATATACTTAAAATGACTAATTTTTCCATAATAATTTATTAAATTTAACTAAGGTTACACGTGAAAAAGTTAATAACAACAAATGATACTATAACATTAATACTGCTGATACTGTTTCTAATTTGTCTTTTTATAACTCCAAACCGCCAATCCATTCATAACAATTGCATACAGCGACGTTTTAATCAATAGAGGAAGAATATCTATAAATCCAGAACCTTTTAACATCACCATACGCATCACTTCAACATAGTACTTTATCGGGTTGAATTCTGCAACTATTTGAGCCCATTTTGGCATACTTTCAATTGGCGTAAACAATCCACTCATTAAAATAAAAATGACTACAAAAAACCAAGCAATAAACATAGCTTGCTGTTGTGTATCGGTAAAATTTGAAATGAATAAACCGATACCTAAAATCACTAATATATATATGGAAGTGTATAAATACATGAGTGTTAAACTACCAAGCATAGGTACATTAAAAATTATTCTTGCTAATATTAAACCAACCGTTAATAAACCCATTCCAATAACCCAAAACGGAAAAAGTTTCCCAATAATAAATTGACTTTTCTTAATTGGTGTCACGTTTATTTGCTCCAATGTTCCTATTTCTTTTTCGCGAACAATATTCATTCCTGAAAGAAATAGTGTAATCATAGAAACTAATAATACCAGAATACCCGGAACCATAAAAGTTTTATAGTTTAAGGTTTCGTTATACCAAAATAGCGGAATGGTTTCAATATTTATTGGCTGTATTTGTTGGTCTGAAACTTGTAATAAATCTACTTTTAATTGTTGATTAAAGTTTTGTACTATCTGCGTTATATATACATTTTCAACTCCTGCAGCTGCACCATCAATCGCATTAATAGTAACACCTAAATCAATATGTTTTTCTTTTTGTAAATCGCGTGTAAAGTATCGTGGAATCTCTAGAACAACGTCAATTTCATCTTTCAACATTGCTGAACTTGCCATTTTTTCTGAAGGAAAATCTGTTAAGACATCAAAATAAGTAGAAGCATTAAATTTTTCAACCAATGCTCTTGATGTTGATGAATGGTCGTTATCAATATATCCGAATTTGATATTCTTCACTTCAAAAGTAGCTGCATTTGATAAAATAACTAACTGCAATAAAGGCAAAACAAAAATTATAGGAAGCATCCCTTTATTTCTAAAGATTTGCTTAAACTCTTTTTGTATGATGTATAGGATTGTTTTCATTACTCTAATCTAATTTTATACTTCTTAACACTTAATGCAATAAAAAACACAGTCATTCCCAATAAAATAAAGGTTTCTTTCCATATAAACTGTAGACCTACACCTTTAAGCATAATGGCCTTCACAATAATGATATACCATTTAGCAGGAATAATATGACTAATGATTTGTAATGGTTCTGGCATACTTGAAATAGGGAAAATAAAACCAGAAAGTAAAATCACAGGAAGCATCAATCCCATTAAAGAAATCATCATAGCAGTTTGTTGCGTTGCTGAAATAGTTGAAATTAAAATGCCTAATGCCAAAGCTGAAATGATAAATAATACACTTTCTAAACTTAATAAAAACAAGCTGCCTTGTACTGGCATATTAAAAATAAAAATACTCAACATCACAATAACTACTGCATTGATTATTGATAGAAATATATATGGAAATACTTTTCCTATAATCACCTGAAATGGTTTTATTGGAGATACCAAAAGTATTTCCATAGTACCTAATTCTTTTTCTCTGGTTATAGAAATAGAAGTCATCATTGCAGAAACCAACATTAAAATAATGGTCATTACACCTGGAACAAACATATAAACACTTTTTAATTCTGGATTATAAACCATGCGTGTTTCAGGAACTATTTGATAAGTAAAAGTGATGTTCTTGTTCAATTCCTTTTGATACTTCTGAAGAATCGCATTTACATAATTACTTATAGTATTTGCGGTATTTGGGTCTGTAGCATCTGTAATAATTTGAACAGTAGCTTCGTGGTCTTTAATAAGGGTTTTACTGAAATCTTTTTCAAAATTCAAAACCGCTTTAACGTGTCCTTTTTTAAATACGGAAACAATATCTGCTTCACGAGTTATCATTTGTTTTATCGTGAAGTATTTTGATGCTGAAATTTTATTTATAATTTCTTTTGTGGTTGTATCTTTCGAATGGTCTAAAATTGCTATATCAACATTATTAATTTCATTAGTAATTGCGAAACCAAACAACAAAATTTGTGCAATTGGCATACCGAAGAGAATAAACAACGAACGTCTATCTCTAAAGATATGGTAAAATTCTTTTTTTATGAAGCCTATAAATCGTTTCATCCTCTTGCTAGTTTTAAAAACACATCGTTCATATTTACTACCTCAAACTGTTCTTTCAATTTTTTTGGAGTATCTAAAGCTTCAATTCTCCCGTTCACCATAATGGAAACACGATCACAATACTCAGCTTCATCCATGTAATGCGTGGTTACAAAAACGGTTGTGCCTTGGTTGGCTGCTTTGTAAATCATTTCCCAAAACTGACGTCTAGTAATTGGATCTACACCTCCTGTTGGTTCGTCTAAAAACACAATTTTAGGGTCGTGAATTAAGGACACCGAAAAAGATAGTTTTTGTTTCCAACCTAATGGTAAAGCACCAACTAATTTGTTTTCCACTTCCTCTAGTCCTAATTCTTCAATTAAAGCATTCGATTTTTCTTTGATTCGTTTTCTTGACAAACCGTAAATGCCGCCAAAAAATGTAATGTTTTCTTTAACTGTTAAATCGTCATACAGCGCAAATTTCTGGCTCATATAGCCAATATTCTTCTTGATATCTTCTGCATGTGTAAACACATCAAAACCTGCTACTGTTGCCTTACCACCTGTTGGTTTAGAAATGCCAATTAACATTTTCATTGCTGTGGTTTTTCCTGCTCCATTTGCTCCTAAAAAACCGAATATTTCGCCTTTTTTAACCTCAAAAGTAATGGCATTTACAGCTGCAAAATCTCCAAACATTTTGGTTAATCCTTCTACTTGTATGACTTTGTTGTTATTCATTATTTTGCTAATTCCATAAAGGTATCTTCAATGGTGGCTTCTGTTAATTCAATTTCAATGTTGAATAAATTTTTTGATTCTAAATGCACCTTTAATTCTTCTGGGTTAAAATTTATTCTGCTGTCTGTATAATGTACAAACTCACCAAAAGGGTAGACGCTATGGTTATATTTATAGTCCTTTAAACTATTAATAAGCTGATACATATTACTTGCTCGTACATTATAGATTTGCTTTGGAAAGTGTTTCACAACCGCTTCAGGTGTATCAATCCGTAAAATATTGCCATCTTGAATCAATGCAATTCTGTCACACAAAGCAGCTTCATCCATATAAGGTGTGGATACTAATATGGTAATTCCTTTTTGCTGCAAACGTTTTAGCATTTCCCAAAATTCTTTTCTTGATACTGGGTCAACTCCTGTTGTTGGCTCATCTAAAAACAGCACTTTTGGTTTGTGGATTAATGCACAACACAAAGCGAGTTTTTGTTTCATTCCACCAGACAATTTTCCTGCTCTACGATTTTTAAAAGGTTCTATCTGCACGTAAATCTCTTTTATTAAATCGTAATTTTCTTCGATGGTTGTTCCGAAAATCGTTGCAAAAAAATTCAGATTTTCTTCTACCGTTAAATCTTGATACAATGAGAATTTACCAGGCATGTAACCCACATTATTTCTAATTTTTTTATAATCTGTAACCACATCAAAACCTGCAACTGTAGCATTGCCTTGATTTGCAATTAAAAGTGTAGTTAAAACCCGAAACAAAGTTGTTTTTCCAGCGCCATCAGGGCCAATAAGCCCAAATAGCTCTCCTTCTTTTACCTCAAATGAAATATCCTTTAAGGCATTTACATTTTTATAGGATTTACTAATATGTTGGATTGAAATACTCATAGATTTATTTAACCTTGATTAAATATTTGGGAATGATGATTGATAAAACAGCAATTAAAACCCATACACTTATTCTAAATAGCATTGCTTGTATGCTTTCTAAAGCAACGGTAATACTCAAAAATTTTAAATAGATAAAAACCGAAAAATGCATTACTAAAATAAATATGCTTAGGTTTTTTGATTTTGATCTGTTTTTCCAGATATAATAGGCTGCAATAATAGAGATAGTACCAAAAATCACATTGTAAGAAACCAACCAAATCAGTACGTTGTAATCTTTGATGTCTATTTCAAGAAGTACTTTTGAGCCAGAAAATACAGACATTACACCTAATAACAAGGCTAATGTTGCAGCAATTTTCTGGCTTATATCACTATTTTTTGTTGTTAAAACATTCATCATCTTATTCAAAATAATTTGTGTAACCCGCTAAACGATTTTCCATCGTTTTAAAATTAACTTTACAGCTTTTTAAATTTCCAGATTCTAAACCTTTAAAAATAGCAATCATTGGTTTTAAGAAATTATGCAATTGGTTGTGTGCTTCACCTTTCATTGTACATTTTTGAAAGATGATTGTAAATTCTACTTCTAATTCTTCCTTTAATGAAGCGTAAGCCACTACATTTTCTTTATCAGAAAAAGAATGCATTATACGTTGCATTTTTTTGACACCATCTGTTGTTTCTAAATTGGCTTGCCACAGTTTTGTGCTATTTAATGAAATACCTTCAATTTTTATAGAACTAACATCTATTTCTTTCTTTTTATTTGAATTACAGCCCACCAAAAATAAGAGCATCAGGCTTATTGAAAAAACAGTTATTTTCTTCATTATTTTTTTATTCATTGTTCTGTGTTTTATTGTTTTTATCTGAATTATTTATCCATAATTCTGCTGGCATTCCTATTTTAAGACTACCATCGTTTTTTACATTAATTTTTACAGCATAAACCAAAGCAACACGCTCTTCTTTAGTCTGTATAATTTTTGGTGTGAATTCTGCTTCTGCAGCAATCCAACTAATTGTCCCTTTATAACTTTTCATAGCCTCTGCATCATCAATTTTTACAGTAACTCCTTGTCCAATTTTAATAGTGGCCAATTGTGTTTCGCTAACATAAACACGCAACTGCATGGTTTTTAAATCGGCTATTTTATATAATGGTTTCCCAAAAGCAGTAATTTCATTTGGTTCTGCATATTTGGTTAAAACTGTTCCACTTATAGGGTTTATAATTTGACTTTTCTTAATTTGATTATCAATTTGTTTTAGTTGAACATCAATAGATTTCAATTCATTTACAACAGGTGCATTTTGTATTTCTACACTTCTTATTTGACTTTTAATGACGTACATTTCTCCAGTAACATCATCTAATTGTTTTTGTGTTCCAGCGTTATCTTTTATCAGGTTTTCTGCTCGTGTTTTGTTGGTGTTTGCTGTTTTTAATTTAGCATTTAATATATCAATTTGAGATAAAACACCTTTGGATTTAGAACTAATTACAGCTTTAGAAACCTCTAATTGCTCACGTTTTAAAGCCAACGGAATAGTATCTATATAACCTATGAATTGCTCTTTTTGAAGCACATCACCTTCATTAACAGCAAACTGCATTAGTTTTCCGTTATTTTCTGCTGAAATGGTTATTTCTGTAGCTTCAAAATTTCCATAGCCATCTGCTTTTCCATTGTCGTTCTCACAAGAAAATAGGTTTGTTGCTATGATGGTTAATCCTAATAAATATTTATAGTTTTTCATGCGTATTTTTTTATTGCCCTTTAATGACATTGTAATTTGCTTTAGTGAGTTGTAACTCAGTTTTATGTTTTACTAAGGTGTTTTCGTCTTCGTATAAGTTGGTGAGTTCTGTAATATATGCAGAAGATGTAATCACACCATTTCTTAGCTGTGATTCTGCTGTTTGTAATACTTCTTTCCTAAGATTTATGATGTCTAAATCTGAAGTAATGAAGTTTTCTATTTTGTCAATTTCTTTTAGTTGTTTGTTTAGCTCAATGTTGGTATTCAATATAAAAATTTCAGTTTCAGTATCTACAAGATCTTTATTGATGGATAGAGATTTACGTTGCTTTCTATTCGAATTCCAATCAAAAACATTCCAATTCAATTTAACACCAACGGTATAAAATGTTTGAAATGAATTATCTAGCATATTCAATCCTGGATTGCCATAACCTCCTGTTGCAAAACCCAGTAATTTAGGAGCATTTTGCTTAGACATCAAACTTTCTAAATTTTGAATTTCTTCTTTTTTAAGTTGAAAAAATTCCAGTTCAGGTCTTGTCAATTCTGTTTGTAATTGAGTTTCTATAAGAGGAGGGTTTTTAAATAGGGCAGAAGCACTTAATGGTTGATTTATTAAACTTGAGAGTGTTTCAATAAGTGTTGTTTTATTGCTTTCCAATCCTTGAAACTGTTGTCGTATTTTTAATAATTCGGCTTCCAATATTTTATCAGAAGAAGGTAAAATTACGCCATACTTAATACCAGATTGTACTTCTTTAAGTTTTGCCTGTAATAGTGTTTGTTTAGAGTTTAATAATAACTCAGATTCTTGAGCTAATAAGATCGAAAAATAAAGCTGATTGATTTGCTGTTTGAGCTGATACAAACTGACTTCAACTTGTTTCTGTCTGGTTTTTAATTGCGCAGATTTAACCTTTAATGAAGCATTTGTTAAACCTCCATTATAAATCAATTGATTTACAGAAAGTGTTGCCCGATATTGGCCTTTGTTTAACGATTCTATATTCGCATTTGGGATAGGAATTTCAATCACATCAGATTGATAAGTTGCCTGAGCATCTAGACTAAAATGTGGCAATTTGGAAATTGAGATGACATCTGCATCCAATTTATTTTGAACCTCCATTAGTAGCGACTGCTTTGCTAAAGGATAGTTTTCTGTCACCAAAGTGTAACATTCTTCTAACGTAATACTTTGTTGTGCTAAACTTGGTAACACATTCAAGATAATTAGAATGATTATTAATTGTTTCATTTTATGTGTTCTTAATAGCGTTAATAATAAAGTTGGAAACTTCTGTTTTACGTTTTTCCACAAATACTTTATAAGATTTATCATCTTTATGTGTAAACGCTTTTATTAATGGCTTTCCAAGAAATGGAAAAATGTTGAGCGCAATAATATTAACAAACAATTGGTCTGCATCGATAGGTGTTATTTTTCCTTGCTTGATTTCATTTGCAACTTTTTCTTTAAACTTTTCAAGGGTAGGGAATCCTGTGTTTTCTTTAAGCTTTAGTATAAAATCTTCATTTCTATTTAACTCCTGAATGATGAAATTTGGTAAATAAGGATGCTTCATCATAAAAGTCGTATAATCTGTCTCTTATACACATCTCCGAGCCCACGAGACTAGGCATGATCTCG